>Ga0316208_1000124_pt1 | contig 108346 bp, 105 predicted proteins | sample 3monopyrite_MG_FD_204944 | JGI IMG/M metagenome (GOLD analysis project Ga0316208, IMG submission 204944) | Microbial mat bacterial communities from mineral coupon in-situ incubated in ocean water Damariscotta River, Maine, United States -... | ecosystem: Environmental > Aquatic > Marine >... | reverse complement strand
TCATCCATAGCATAACCTGAAATATTCTCTATTCCTGATTTTAGGTTATCTGGAAGTCCTGTATTATTCTCTTTTCTTTGGATTGGTTGTTCTTTTTGAGCTGTATAGCTATTTGCTAGCTCTTGTAATTGAATAGCTTTACTATTAGGTCTATTATCTGCCATATCTTGAAAGGCTTTTAGTTGTGTTGCTCTTGGACTGTTGTTTATTGTATCTTGTACCTCTTTTTGAGCGACAGCTTCTACTCTATTGTCTGCGAGTTGTAAAGTGGCATTTTCATTACTCTTATTTTGGTAAACTGTATTAGGAGAAGTTAATTGACTTTTATTATCTTGTATTTGATCAGCATGTATACTCATAGTCTATCTTTCCTGTTGAACTTTTTATATAATATTTAAATTATACATTTAAAAATATTAGACTTTAATCTATTTTAGATAAAATTACATACCAATATAAGAGAATAATAAATTATATTTTTTTATTTAATTGCCAGTATAAGTTTATTTTTATCAATTCTTTTTAATTTCTCTTCTATAATTTCAATTGAACCATTTACACTTTGAAGGTAAGACTTAATTTGATTATCTGATGAATTTGCAGATAATAATAGATTTATTGCTTCTAATATAGGTTTTATTAAAGTACAGTTATCTCCATTTTTTTCATAAAGTGCTTTTTTATTCTCTTCTATTCTTTGTTTTAAATTTTTAATTACGTTTTTCATAAATATTCTTTTGTTTTTAATATTGTAATTTATCCTATAGGATAAGGATTTTATGATTATATATCTATACAGTTTAATTATTAATTAACTCTATAGGATAAATGAAAGATGAAAACTGATTTTAGTAACTCAACAGAAGATGAAATTAAATATTTTTATGAAAATATTTCAAAAAAAGTAAGATATTTTAGAGAAAAGAAAAATATTACACAATTAGATTTAGCCTTGGACATAGGAATAAAATCTATAGCATTCTATTCAAATTGCGAAAATAACAAGTATAATAAACATTTTAACTTGGAACATTTATATAAAATTTCCAAGTCTTTAAAAATAGATATTAATGAGTTTTTTTAGATAATAGTAAAATATAATGTTAATGATATATATACACATCGTAAAAGAGATTAGTTCAAAAAACATAAAATCTATTTTAGGTTTTTAGGAGAAAAAATATGGCATTAATTGACATTTTCGACGTATACAAAAGCTTTGAAGCACAAAAAATTCTTCAAGGAGTAGACCTTCATATTGCAAGATATGAACGTATTGTAGTTGTTGGTAAAAACGGTAGTGGCAAATCAACTCTTATAAAAATAATAGATGGCTCTTTAGAGATTGATGATGGTAAGTGCATAACATCATCAAATCTACAAATAAAGATGTTATCACAACAACCAAAGTTTTCAGATGAACAAAATGTAAGAGAGGCGATTGAATCAAGTCTTAGCGAACTTAAAAAAGCTAGAGAAGATTATGAAACATTAAGTCTAAAACTAACTTATGACTTTGAGAACAAAGAGTTATTAAAAGATCACTCAAACTTAAGTACATATTTGGATCATCATAATGCTTGGAATCTAGATGATAAAATTGAAAGAGTATTACAAGAGTTCCAATTAAAAGAGTTCGAACTTACAAATGTAAATAGACTCAGTGGTGGAGAACAAAGACGTGTTGCCCTTGCTGCTTTGCTACTTCAAAAACCAGATGTATTACTACTAGATGAGCCAACCAACCACCTTGATGTTTACATGGTAGAGTTTTTAGAAGAGCTTCTGTTAAAAGAGAAATTCACATTAATTTTAATTTCTCATGATAGATATTTTATAGATAAAATTGCTACTAGAACCATTGAGATAGAAGATGGAAAACTACGCTCATTTAAAGGTGGTTATAATGACTACCTTACACAAAAAACTGCACTACTAGAATCTATGAGTAAACAACACGATGTCTTATTAAAACTTTTAAAACATGAAGAAAAATGGTATGCACGTGGTGTTAAGGCTAGACTAAAAAGAAATGAGGGGCGCAAAGAGAGGTTGATGTATCTTCGTGATGATGTCAAAAAAAATCCAAGTGCAATCAATAAAATAAAAGTTGAGTTACAACGTGAACAGAAACATTTTAATCAAGAACAAAGTATTAATAGACAAAAAATGCTTTTTGAATGTGAAAATGTCTCTCTATCTTTAGGAGATAAAAAACTATTAAACAATTTCACAACAAGAATACTACAACGCGATAGAATTGCAATTGTTGGCAAAAATGGAAGCGGTAAATCTACACTTATAAAACTTCTTCTTGGACGCATAAAACAAAATGGTGGGAACATAAAAAAGGGTGAATTTAGCATTGGATATTTTGATCAACATCGTGAAATGTTAGATGATAGCAAAAATCTAGTTGAAACATTCTGTCCAAATGGAGGAGACCAAATTAGTGTTCAAGGACGTAATATGCACGTATTTGGATACTTAAAAAACTTTCTTTTCCCTAGAGAATATTTAGATAAAAAAATTGGAATTTTAAGTGGTGGTGAAAAAAATAGAGTTGCTCTTGCACTATTGTTTACAAAAAATGTTGACTGCATGATTTTAGATGAACCTACAAATGATTTAGATATTCCTACAATAAATATTTTAGAAGAGCATATACTAAACTTTTCAGGTGCTGTTATACTAGTTAGCCATGATAGATATTTTGTAGATAAAATTGCGCAAAAACTATATATTTTAGATGGCTTAGGTGGAGTTGGTGAGAGCCACAAACCGTATAGTGAATATTTAGAGATTGAAAAAGAGATAGAGAGCTTAGAAGAGTATAAGACGACAATTGAATCTAAAACTACTAGAGTAAAAACAAAGGTAGAAAAATTAACATATAAAGAAGCACGTGATCTCCAAAGCCTACCAACTGAGATTGAGGCTTGTGAAGAGGAGATTAAACAGCTAAATATATGCTTAGGTAATCCAAAGTGTTATGAAGAGCATGGTTTATCAAATCTTGCAAATGAACTTAAAAATCTAAATACAAAAAACGATAGTTTATTAGAAAAATATATTCAATTAGAAGAAAAAGCTGAACAACTTAAATAATGGAGATAGATAATATGAATCTTGAAAAATTAAAAATTATGGAAGAGTACTTTTTTAAAATGTATCCAAAAGGTTTTGAAGATGAGGGTTTAGCAGATATAGTAAAACGCCACAATGTAGCTAAACTTACGACTTTTGCACAAGAGGCTTTTGCTAAAGATCAGTTTATTGATTCTAATCAGATAGTTGAAAATATGAACAAAATAATATCTAAATCTTCACTCATCTCATTGTTTGAAAAACCTAAATTTAAAGATACTATAAAGAGTATGAGTGAAGAGCGTAAAGATATGCTTAGTATTGGACTAGAAGAGATGTTGCATGGAAACTATAAAAGTGGTTTTAATATTGTACTAGAGGTTTTAGAAAGAGACAAATTAGCTAAATGGTCTTTAATAAGTGTAATACCATATTATTATGCACCAAAAAAAGAGTTCTTTATTAAGCCTACTACTACAAAAAATATACTCAAATACTTTAAGATAGAAGAGATAATCTATAAACCTCGTCCTAGTTATGAATTTTATAGTACATACAAAAAAATATTAAAACAGTTTAAAAAAGAGGTTAATAAAAAATTAGGTGATAACAATGCCAAATTTACAGGCTTTTTAATGATGACAATGGAAGCAATAAATGAGACACCCTAAACAAGATTAGTATACACAAAAATTTAATTTAACCTAGCAATTAAGGAAGAGACAAACTAGCTATATTACTCTACACTTACAACATCAAAAGCTAAGGAAAACTTGTGAACCCACAAATAAAAAAAGCAACCTACTATATAGAAGAACATCTCAATGATGAACTCGATGTGGTTAAGTTAGCCAAAATTGCTGGGTATTCTCATTTTCACTTTTGTAGGGTATTTAAGATACATATAGGTGAGTCTGTCATGTCATATACAACTAGATTGCGTTTAGAAAGAGCATCTACTGAGGTATATTTAGGTAAAAAAAGCATTCTAAATATAGCATTAGATGCTGGTTATCAAACACCAACAGGTTTTTTAAAAGCATTTAGAAAAAGGTTTGGCACGACTCCTACAGAGTACAAAAGTAGCGCAAAAGAGCTACTACGTAAATATGAGGAGATAAAAATGAATGTACCAGAAATAGTAACAAGAGATGAGATAAATGTAGTATTTACTAGAGAATTAGGTGAATACTCTAAAAGTTCTGATGTTGCCTGGAGAAGATTAAGCACAATGATGAACTCTTTGCATGATAAATTTGCAAAGAATCCACCTGAATATACAATGAATTTAGAAAAAGGAAAAGCTGAAGCACTAGGTATATGCCATGATGACCCACAAGTAACTAATGAAGAGAATATTCGTTACGATGCAGCACTTGCTTGGGGTAATAAAGAGACAGAAGTATTAGCTAAATATGATTTTGAAACAAAAACTATCGCAGGTGGTAGATATGCTAAAGTAGAATATTTAGGAGCTTCAAATTCAGAAGATTCCTGGTATGGATTATATGCATGGGTTGAAAAAAATGGTTATACTCTTAGAGATGAACCATCATTTGAAAAATATCTAAATGGAGATATTGATACAGATGTAGAGAAGATGCTTATTGAGGTTTATGTTCCAATAGTTTAAATTAGTCACAAATATTACAAAAAATGTCACAATATTGAGTTCTAATTCGTCTTATATTATGTACACCAACTTAAAAACAGAGGATATACATATGTTTGATGAAAAAAAATCACTAGAGACGATTAATTCGTTTGGAACTCATTATAATTACAATACTAATTATATGAAAGAGATGTTAAGCGTAGCACCAGAAGCGTATGAGACATTTGAAAACTTTATACCTATGGCTCATTATGCTAATAATATTCCTAAAGAGGTACTTCATGTTACCAAAATAGCAGCTATGCAATCTGAAGATTGTGCAGAATGTTTACAACTATATGTGGATATGGCATTAGAAGCAAAAATTGATAAAGAAATCATAAAAGATGTTCTTTTCAATAAAGCACAAGGATTATCTGATGAACTTAAAACAGTATATGATTTTACTTTAGCTGTTGCTCAAAATAAACCCATTACAGATGAAATGTATGCTAAAATTGAATACACCTATTCACAAGCTATTATTGTAGAATTGTCTCTAGCTATTGCTTCTGCAAAAGTTTTTCCAACTATAAAAAGAACTTTAAATGAAGCAAAAAGTTGTTCACTTGTAGAGATAAAAAATATTTAGGAAATATTTATGGACAAAATAGTAACTCAAATACAGTTACATCGCAATAGTATAATCTCTTATGTGTATAGATTGACTGGTTCAATTGAAGATGCACAAGATATAACTCAAGAAACTATGCTAAAGTATTCCTATATTCAAACACAAGAGATACAAAATCCTAAGGCATGGATGTTTAAAGTAGCAACCAACCTGTCTTGGGATTTCCTAAAAAGTTCCAAAAATAAAAGAGAGCTATATAAAGGTCCTTGGCTTCCAGATCCATACATCCAAAATGAGTATTCCATGGAAGATGAAATTGAGCTAGATGAGTCTTTATCTATGGCTCTCTTTGTTCTTATGGAAAAATTATCAATAAAAGAGAGAATTGTCTACATTCTCAATGATATATTTGATTTCTCACATGATGAGACTGCAAATATTTTAAACACGAGTACACAAAACAGTAGACAACTATCCTCAAGAGCCAATAAAAAACTAAAAGTATCTAAAAAAAAATTTACTCCATCAACAAAGGAGCATGAAGAGTTGACTACCTCTTTTCTAATTGCTGCTAAAAACGGTGATTTTAATCATTTACAACAGATATTTTCAGACGAACTTATTCTTTTGAGCGATGGTGGAGGAAAAGCTAAAGCGGCACAAAAAATAGTGCATGGTAGTAGAGCAGTTAGTCTATTTATCATCAAAATAGTAAGCGAACGTTTTCTAAAAGGTGGTAAGGATATTGTTATTAAAAAAGTATGGTTTAATGGTTCTTTTGGATTTATAATTTTAAACAGACAAAAAATTGTCTCATCTTTTAGCTTTAAAATAGAAGATGGAAAGATTAGTGCTATATTTATATTAAGGAATCCTGATAAATTGAAATTTTTAACAGAAGCTTATTGAGGTAACAAATAAGCAAAAACTGCTTATTTGTTTAATTAATTAATCGATTTCAGCGTCTATTACGTCGTCATCTTGTTTTTTAACATCTTCTGTACCTTGTGCAGGATTCTCTTTTTTATACATCTCTTCAGCCATTTTGTGACTAGCTTCAGTTAATGTTTTCACTTTTTCTTCTATCTCTTCTTTAGAGGCATTATCATTTTTAAGTGTCTCTTTTAAATCATTTAAAGCAGTCTCAATTTTCTCTTTTTCTCCTGCTTCTAACTTATCTCCAATATCTGTTAAACTTTTTTCTGTTTGATGAGCTAAAGCATCTGCTTGGTTTCTTAGTTCAATTAACTCTTTTTTCTTAGAATCTTCTTCTTTATGAGACTCTGCTTCTTGAACCATTTTTTCAATCTCAGCATCGCTAAGTCCTGAACTACCAGATACTTTAATCTCTTGAGATTTACCTGTTCCTTTATCTACTGCACTAACAGTTAAAATACCATTAGCATCAATATCAAATGTCACCTCAATTTGAGGAACACCACGTGGAGCTGCTGGAATTCCTGTAAGTTCAAACATACCTAAAGATTTATTATCTTTAGCAAACTCACGCTCACCTTGACCAACGTGAATACTTACTGCTGGCTGGTTATCTTCTGCTGTTGAAAAAACTTGGCTCTTTTTAACAGGAATAGTTGTACCTTTTTCAATTACTTTAGTAAGAACTCCACCTAAAGTTTCAATTCCAAGGCTAAGAGGTGTCACATCTAGTAAAAGAACATCTTTAACATCACCACGTAATACTCCACCTTGAATTGCAGCTCCTGCTGCTACAACTTCATCAGGATTCACACTTTTATTTAACTCTTTACCACCAAAAAGTTTAGAAACCATCTCTTGAGCTTTTGGAACGCGAGTTGAACCACCAACCATAATTACTTCATTGATTTCACTTTTATCAAGTCCAGCCTCTTTTAGTGCAACGTTAATATGATCTGTTGTCTCATTCAACAAGTCTTCAATCATTCCTTCAAATTTAGCACGAGTTAATTTTACTACCAAGTGCTTAGGCCCACTCGCATCTGCTGTGATAAACGGTAAGTTAATTTCAGTCTCTGTTGCACTTGAAAGCTCTTTTTTAGCACTCTCTGCTGCATCTTTAAGACGTTGAAGAGCCATTTTGTCATTTTTAAGGTCAATTCCATTGTCAGATTTAAATGTATCTGCAAGAAAATCAATGATTTTATTATCAAAATCATCTCCACCTAAGAATGCGTTACCATCAGTTGATAGAACTTCAAAAGTACCATCACCAATTTCAAGGACAGTAACATCAAATGTACCACCACCTAAATCATAAACAATAACTTTCTCTTCACTTTTACTCTCTAATCCATAAGCTAATGCTGAAGCAGTTGGCTCGTTGATAATTCTTAGTACATTAAGACCAGCAATTGTTCCAGCCTCTTTTGTAGCTTTACGTTGCGCATCATTAAAATATGCAGGAACTGTAATGACAGCATCACTTACACTAGAACCAACATAAGCCTCTGCATCTTCTTTTAATTTCATAAGAATTTTTGCAGAAATTTCTTGTGGAGTATAAATTTTACCAGCAACTTCAACAGCTGCAATTCCACTTTTATTTACAATTTTATATGTAACTTTATCATGTGCTTGTTTAGCAGTTTGCTCATCCATCATAAGACCCATAATTCTTTTAATAGAATATATAGTTTTATCTGGGTTCGTAATTGCTTGACGTTTTGCAGGATCACCTACTAAAACTTCACCTTTATCTGTAAACGCAACAATTGAAGGAGTAGTATTTTTACCCTCTTTATTTGGGATAATTTTAGCTTCGCCACCTTCATAAACTGCAACACAACTATTTGTTGTTCCTAAATCTATTCCTATTACTTTACTCATATATATCTCCTTTAATTTGCTACGCTAACCATTGAGGCACGTAATGTTCTCTCTTTATACTTATAACCAACCTGTAGAGTCTGAACAATCTCACCTGTCTGTTTCTCTTCATCATCAGTACGCATAACTGCTTCATGTACGTTTGGATCAAATTCGCAATCTGTATCAATCTTTGTAACACCATGTTTTTCTAATATTGTCAAAAATTGCTTTTGAGTCAGTTCAACTCCTTCACTGAGTTTTTCAAAATGTTCATCAGCACTATCATCCACATTTTTAGATGATTCAATTGCCATTCCAAGACTGTCTAAAACTGGAATTAAATCTTTTGCAAACTTTTCAGATGCATACTCAATAGCCTGATATTTTTCACGTTCAAGACGCTTTTTTATATTTTCAAATTCAGCATGAACACGAATGTATTTATCTTCTGCTGCTTTGAGCTTATCTTCAAGTTGAATTAATTCTAGCTGCTCATCACCAACACTGATATTTTCTGATTCATCCTCTTGGACTAATTCAGTTTCAATATCTTCTGTCTCTTTAGCTTCATTTTCACTCACATATGCACCTTTATTTTTAAAGTCAGCAGTATTATACAACATGAGCGTGTCAATGTCAAGTAATAGTTTAGCAATATTTGTAAGTCATATTGAGTCTATGTATATCAACTATGTTTAAAAGCCCTAAAAATCGAATATATCATCCGCATTATCATCTACTGAATCATCAACTTTTATCATTGATGTAATTGTCTGAACATTCACTACAATTGTTTCATCCATAAAAGAGACACTTGGCGCTCCTGTTTCAAACATCATCTCTTTCCATTTTATAATGTCATGACTAAATGCTTGAAACATTGTCCCAAGTGCTTTAGCTTGTTCTAAAAATGTCTCCATATTGCCAATAACATCTTGTGAAAAGTCCTGCAAGGCTTGTCCTATAGTAAAAGTTTCAGAATAACCTGTTAATGTTCTACCAATTTTATCTAGTAAATCAGCAATTTCCCTTGCTTCATCCTCACTTGGTTCAGAACTTCCAATCTGAAGTAGCATTGAACTCAATTGTCCAATTCTATCATCTAACTCCTCTAAGTCAAATGAGTCTAAAAAGTTAAAAACATGCATTTCATGACCCCAAGCAGAGTTTGTATCGATTTCTACACTCTCTTGAACCTCCTCAACTACCTCTCGAACAAATACAGTTTCAAACTTTTTAGTAATTACCTCAACCTTTTCAATATATGCACTAAAGGTACCATTTTCAAAACGCCAATTTCTAACTTGACTATTCTTAGCCATAATAAGCTTTATTGTCTGTTCATCTTCTTTATCAAATCCACCTACACTAAAATAGATATTCTTATCCGATTCCTCTACCACAATACTACAAGTATGCTCAACTTTAAGATGTAAAGATGCAATAGCGTAAGTACTCCTTACAATATCACTCAAATCTTCATACTCTTTTTGTTCACCCAATAAATAGTACTCCCAAAATTCAGAAAGAGCATCATCATCATCTATATAAAAAACAATTTGATAAGCAAAAATATCTTTTGTATATACATTGTGAGCAAATTTGATAATTTTAGATTCTAAGGGAATAGACTCTTTAATTATTTTTCTATTATCAGCTAGAGAGATGTAGTTTTCTAATCTTGCTGAGAAGATAGCTCCATTAATTGGTTTAGATACATAATCTTCTGCCCCATTATGTAAAATAAGTTTTTTTCTCTCATCATCATCTACAGCAGATACCGCAATAATTAATATTTTTTTATTTTTATCTTTAATTATTTTTGTAGCCTCAATACCATCCATATTCGGCATCATAATGTCCATAAAGATAATATCTGGTATCTGTTCTTCACACGCTTTTACAGCTAAAACACCATCTTCAACTTCTCTAATATCAAAAAGATTTTCATCACCATTTTCTTCAGCATAATCTTCTAACAAAAACTTTAAAATCATTCTATTATTTTGATTATCATCTACTATTAAAATATTTATCATTTTAAGCCCCCTACATAATTATTTTTACCACTAAGACGTGTACAAAGACCACCTAATTTTTTTGAACGACTTAATTCAATATCTATATGCAAAAGTTTACACATCATGCCGACAACATATAATCCAACGCCTGTTCCTTTTGTCTCTCTTTTCATAGTATCGTTATCACCTTGTTCAAATAGTTCAAACACTTTACTAGTATCCTCGATACCATCTCCATTATCCTCTATTAAAATTTCAAAACTATAAGTATCACATTTAACACTTAATATTATAGTGCCATTTGAATATTTAATAGCATTAGAGAAGAGATTGGTTAAAATTTTATTTAACTTTTCATAATCTGTCTGAATCTTACAATTCTTACTACATTTTATCAATAGTTTTATAGAGTTTATTTTAATCATATTCTTAAAGTGAACTTCAACTGCATCTAAAATATCGCATAAATATACAGTAGTAAATGTTGCTTTTAAAGTACCATCTTTCATTTTAGAAGCATCTAATAGATTCTCAATATTAGCTAACATCTCTCTTCCACTCTCTTTGATTATATTAGCCTCTTCTAATAGCAGATCTCTTTTTTTACCCAAAGGAGACTTAGTAAAATCCTCTTTTTTTAGTTGCTTAGATATATGTTCACTAAAGTTAATTATTGAGTTTAATGGAGTTTTAAGTTCATGTGTAAAAACGACTAAAAAAGCGTCCTTTGCTTTAATTAAATCTTGCTCATGTTTACGCTTAAGAGTTAAATCACGAAGTTTTCGAGACTCTTCATGTTGTTTTAATTCACGACCAATTCTAACAAATTCAGTAACATCTTGACGAAAAGCTATAAACTCCTTTAAATGTCCGGTTTCATCTAAAATTGGAGTTATAACTGTCTCAAATATAATATCTTCTCCTGTTTTAGTAAAATCAAAAAAACGTCCATGCCAAACTTGTAAACTATTTATAGTCTGCCACATTTTACGTATAACATCTTCACTAGTAATTTTACGATTAGATATTAATAGATGCGATTTACCAATCAACTCATCTCTTCTATAACCTGTTACTTCACAAAACTTATTATTTACAGAGGTAATGATACCCTTTGGATCTGTTACACTCACGATAAAGGCTTTATCTGTTGCTAATTTATACTCCTCTAGTAATACGCCTTTTTTTAAAATCTGCTCTTGGTTTGTTATATTGTCATAAATCTCAAAAACTAAATTTTGAAGTTTTTTCATCTGTAATGGTTTTTGAATAAATCGATTAACACCTAACTCTAAAGCCTCTACTAAAACCTCACTTCTATCTTGCTCAAACATCAAAATAATAAACTCTTTTCTATCTAATCTTTTCAATATCTCTACAAATTCGAGTCCACTTGTAGGGCCACACTCTATTCCAAGAAAAATCATTGTAATGGAGTTCTCTTTGTAAAATTCTAACGCATCATTAGCATCATCAAATAGATTAACATTTGCACCCATTGTCTTTAAAGCTAATGTTAAACGTTTAGAAGAGGTATTATCATTATCTAAAACCAAGATATTGCAACTATCCTTAAAGATAGTACCAAGAGACTTCACTATTTTTGTAACCGGTTCACTAATTCATCTGCAAAACGAGCATAATCTCTCATGCCTTTCACTCTTTTTTTACTTAGGACTAATGGTTCTCTGTACTCAAATTGAGTTGAAAGTTTAATGTCCATCCCAATAGGTGTAAAAAGTTTATCTTTACCAAAAGAGACCTCAATCTTTTTTAAAGATGCTTGATGTTCTTTAATATGAGGATTATACATAACAGGCAAAATTCCAATAAAATCAATAGCACTACTTTTTTTAATAGCAGTTCTATATAGCGCTCTTAACATCTGAGAAATTCCTACAATACCTAAATGGTGAGGTACTACAGGTATTATAACAACATCAGCAACTTCAATAGCATTTTTAAGTAAAGCATCATAAGTTGGTGGAGTATCTATTACACAGTAATCAAAAAAATCCTCAATATCTTCATCTTCAAATCTTTTTTTTAAGATACCCTCTAAGTTTTCATGTTCATAAACGTCAAAAAGCTCCATTGCGGGAGATACTGTCAAATTCTCTAAAATACTTGGAGTAAAGCTCTCACTTAAGGTTTTACCATGGAAAATTCCATGTAAACCACCTGCCTCATCACAATCGACTCCAACACCAATCGTAGCATGTCCTTGTGTATCTAAGTCTAATAGTAATACAGAGTGGTTTTTTGCTAAATGTGCTGCTAAGTTTACAGCAGTGGTCGTTTTAGCAGAACCACCTTTCCTATTGCTAATAACAATTTTCTTCACCTGAGTTAAATCCCTCTAAAAGTTTTTGGTATGTTTTTTTATCATGACCAAAAGAAAAATTTGCTGAATATAACATTTTATAGGCTAGAATCTGCTGAACTACTGAAGTGTGAACATCTTCACATTCAGAAAATAAAAAATCTAATGTATCTGGTGCTTTTGTTTGTAGATGCTCACGTAAAGGTACAACCTCATCTTCATAAATTACACCCTCAAAAGTTATATTTGCATCATCAATTACCATTGCCATTATCCTACCTCCTTGTTAATATCAACTTTACCAATTATTGTCACAAGAGAATTATTAATCTCTGCCACTCCATCAATAACTAACATATTTCCATCTATTTTTGCACCTTGGATGATTTTATCGTCAATATGTACAATATCTTCAACGTTATCAACCTTAATTCCAAAAAGATTTCCAGTATCTTTATATAAAAGATACTTTTGCAAAGAGAGTGCCACTTTATCCATATTTTTTTGCATATAATTTAAATGATTAATAACTTGTTCATACTTCTTCTTAACATCACTTTCTATCCATTGAAGTGCCTCGGCAGTAGATTTTTGTTTTCTATCATATACCTCTATAGCTCCTTCATGAAAAGCTTTATGTGCATTATTTAAATCAGCATAAACTTTTTCAATCTCTGGGTCATATGGGCGATATGAATCAAGCCACATACCTAAACCACATTTATGTGGGTTTGTTATCTCTGTAAACGGTACATCGTTTGAGACTGAGTTAGTTAACTCTTCAACCCACTTTTTATGTCCATCTTTTAAAGTTTCAAACTTCTCAACCACACCTGTTTCAAATTTATCTAAACCTATCATCTTACGAAAGTTTATAATTTTAATTACACTATCTTGGTATGACATCACACCATCTATAATTTCATCACTACCAGCTCGTGGTGTTAGATATTGAGCTTGCATTATACGTTCTACTCTATCAATGTCTATAGCGTAGCGGTTACTCTCAACCGTAAAAACTATAAGGCTTCTCATAACTAACTCACCTTCTGGCTGTCTTGAAGAGTACTACTAAGTCCAAGTACACCAACAGGATCCATCACCATAATTATTTGTCCATTACCTAAAAGTGCTGTACCACTAAAAATTGGATGATCATGCAACATACCTTCCATAGGTTTTTGAACAACCTCTAACTGTCCTAAGAGTTCATTAACTACAACAGCCAAAAGATTTCCTTTAATGTTTAGAACAACTATTGGTAAAATATTCTCTTCAATTAACTCTTTATTCAACATTCCCTCAATCATAAGTAGAGGAATAACCTCACCACGAAGATAGATAAATGGTTCATTATGCAGATAAGTAATGTCATCTATATTAATTTTTACAGTTTCATTGACACTATCCATAGGGAATCCATAATGGATATTATTCATTGAAATATGAAGTAGTGATGTAACAGCTAAAGATACAGGAATTTCAAGTTTAATAGTTGTTCCTCTACCTTTTGAAGTTCTAATATTAATAGATCCACCAAAGGCATCAATTGATTTTTTAACAACATCCATTCCAACACCGCGCCCACTATACTCACTAATTGTATCAGCAGTTGAAAGACCCGCTAGAAGAACTAATGATGCTTTCTCATCTTCACTCATCTTCTCTATTAAGTCAACATCCATCAAACCTTTTTCAAGAACTTTTTGAACTACTCTATCTATATTTATTCCTGCACCATCATCTATAATATCTATTACAATTTTATCAGATTGCGCATATGCTTTTAAAGTAACAGTACCCTCTTCATTTTTACCAGCTTTCTCTCTAACATCGGGCATCTCAATTCCATGATCTAGTGAGTTACGCATAATATGAATTAATGGATCTGCTAACATCTCAATCATATTTTTATCTAACTTTGTCTCACCACCATCCATTATTAGCTTAACTTTTTTACCCATATTTTTTGAAATATCTCTTACAAGCTTAGGATAACGATCAAAAACATATGAAATTGGAAGCATTCTCATAGACATAATTAAATCTTGTAGTTGTGAGGACAATCTATTAAACGAAGTATATTTTTCAAAAATTGAGCGTTTAATTGTCTCATTATCCATCTGGCTAGACTCTTCAGCTAAATATGGAAGTGAATTTTTAACAACAAGAAGTTCACCTACAATATTCATCAAGTGGTCTACTAACTCTTGCTCAATTTTAACCATTTTACCAACAACAGGTGTTGATTTTTTAGATTGAACTTTTTCAACTTTTATCTTTGTTTCAGGCGCACTAACTAATACAGCATCTTCTTTTACTATCTCTTTAGCACCTTTAGTTTTTGGTTCTTCTTTTACAATACTAACTGGTGTAGCCTCACCAGATAATGTGGTCTCTAACCAAGAAATCATTTTAGCTTTAGTATCAAATTTCTCTGGTAAATCAACACCAATAAAAGCAGCAGCACTTTTAAGCATTACCATGACACGAACCATAACTTCATCACCCTCAACAACTCTTAATTGCATTAGCTGTTGCTCAAAAATTATTTGAGCATTTTTAATATCTAAGTCACTAGCTTCAATTTTTGTACTTACATCTTCACTAATTGTCTCATCTTTTAAAGGCTCAATTTCTTTAGATTCTAGTTCAGTTTGTGTAACTTTTTCAACAGTTATGGCATCAATAGTCTTTATCTCTGCACTCTCAAGTGAATCTAGATAACTACTATTAGATTTAAGCGTCTCTTCATCCATTACAAAACTAAGTGAACGAAGACGAGTTAATCTTTTATGAACCCTACTCTCAGTTCCAATTAAACCTAAAACCGCATCTATCTGTTCTCTTAGTTTTAAGGCATTAGATTCTTCCATAGACTCTTTAGCAATAGGGATAAAATCTTTCAAGACATCAATTTGTACCTCTTCTCCACTATTTACATTAAGCAACGTCTCAATGTCAAGAGGTAACAGTAAAAGATCATCTATAAAGTTAAAAAGAGCCTCTTCAATCTCTTCATATGTAGCATTTACAAAAGCAATGAGTTTAATTCTAAGTTGCAACCCATCTTCATCTTCTAATCCACTAAGAATATTTTTTGCAATATTTTCATTCATACAGCTGTAGATATATGATACTTTATCTCCTAAAAGTGAAAGAGCATAAATTGGATCATTTCCATAAATCATACAATCTTCATCAACATCAAAATTAATAGCATATAAATGCGGTTCGTTAATTGTTGTTTCATCTAAAACAACTTTTTTAGGAGTAAGTTTTACATCTATATTTTCAAAGAAATCAAGTTGAAGCTCACTAATGCTTGCAACATCAGTAATTAACTCAAATGGTACTTCCCAAGCAGCTACCTCTTGAGTATTTTTGCCCATCAAGCCATCTAATGTCTCTTTGATTTTAAATACAATCTCTTCATCTGCATCAACAATATCTTCATTTTGTTCAGCAGCTTCAACAAGATTCATAACTTCATCAAAAGCATCATAAAGAGCATCTACCATTTTAGGTACAAAATCAATTTTATCTGAACGAAGCATATCTAGCAAGTCTTCAGCACTGTGAGTTATCTCTTTAACACTTTCAAAACCTACAATACCAGACCCACCCTTAAGTGTATGTGCCGCTCTAAAAATAGAGTTTAATAGTTCAGCATCATCATTACCTAAGTTTTCAATATTTTGTTCTATAAAGGATAAATTTTCTCTAGCTTCTTCTAGAAACTGTTCTAGTAATGGATTCATCTTTGCTCCCTTATGGCAATAAAATTTTTATAAAACTCTTAAGAACGTCTGGTTTTATAGGTTTTACTTCAAAAAGGTTAGCACCCATTTTGTAAGCCTCTTCTTTATCAACATCATGTGATTGAGTTGTAATCATAATTATTGGCGTAATCGCATAAGATTCATTTTTTCTAATCTCTTTTACGAAAGAGTAACCGTCCATCACTGGCATGTTAACATCAACCAAAAAAAGTGCAATGTCTCCATCTAAACTTCTTTCAAGTGCTTCCATACCATTTTCAGCTTCTATTATCTCTAGCCCTTCTGCTAACAAAAGAGCCTTGTGGTAGCTTCTAACAGTTTTCGAATCATCTATTACCATAGCTTTACGCATAATATCTCCTAAAAAAATTCAACTTCATCACCATCATCTTGGCTGTGCATTCGTCCAAGATATGCACTTCGTCTATCTTTTGCTTTTGTAATAGCATCTTGAAACTTACTAGTAATAGCATCTAAATCTTTTTTTGCCTTCTCAACATCGGTAGTAAGGTAGGCCTCAAAATCTGAAATACCCTCTCTACAACTCTTAATTGCATCCATTGTCGCACTTAACTGTTGAGCTATAACATCTTGAGACTGCAATGCCATTGTTAATTCATCATCAACCACTAAATTATTATCACTAATATATTTTTGTACGGCCATAAAAGCATCATAAGTAAAGCTTCCAACATCTTCTTCAACAGTACTAATATGCCCTAAGAGTTCATCAACACTGACAAACAGATTTTCCATTCGACTCATCCCAGTCTCAATACTCTATTAATAGCAGATTTTAGCTGTGTCGGATTAAATGGTTTTACAATCCAACCTGTAAGACCTAGAGCTTTACCTTTTTGCTTCATCTCTGCTTTTGTCTCAGTTGTAAGCATTAAAACTGGAATACGTTTCATAGCTTCGATATTTCTAAATTCTTGTAAAAATTCAAAACCATTCATAACAGGCATATTTAAATCAGTAATAACCAACTCAGGAATAACACTTCCTGAGTTAATTGCATCAAGTGCTTCAGTCGCACTTAAATACTGATGTACATCAATTGGCATTGAATCTGTAACCATTTTTGTTGACGCTAGCGCTGTCTCTGAATCATCTATAAAAATTACTGTTGGCATTATATTTTTCCTTTATTTTTAATTAACGTTGATATATCAACGAATCATTTATTTTTTTTGCTTTAAAAACTGAAACTATACGACTCATATACTCTGCATGACCAAGCATTACATATCCACCTGAATTTACCATGTCATAAAAAGTCATTGCAACCTCTTTACGACTTGAATCATCAAAATATATCAACATATTACGTGAAAAAATTACATCAAATTTTCCAAGTGCGCGCATCTTTGACTTATCAAAAACGTTTACAACTCTAAAATCAACTGCACCTAATAAGTCTTCACTAAGTTGATAACCTAAAGACTTTTTAGTAAAAAAATTACTTAATACATTTTTAGGAACGGCGTGTACACTTCTTTCACTGAAAAAACCTTTTTTAGCTTTTTCTATAACTGTTGAGTCAATATCAATAGCTACAATCTCAATATCTCTCTCTTCTATTACCTTTGCCTCTTCTAAAATGTGAAGCACTATTGAATACGGTTCTTCTCCTGTAGAACAGGGTGAAGATAATATTCTTATAGGTTCACCAGCTCTTTTAAGACTATTTAACTCAGGTAGAATATATGTACTTAAAACCTCAAATTGATTTTTTTCTCTATAAAAATATGTCTCATTTACTGTTATACCATTCATAAACTCTTGAAACTCATTACCATCACTATCTTCAAAACGTAAATGGAAAAAATATTTTCTAAAATTTTCTAAATTTAAAATAGAAGCACGCTTTTCAACAAGTGTCTCTATCTTAGCATAGTGTTTCTCATGCTCAAGAAAAATACCGCTTTTCCTGTAAATAAATTCGCTAATTTTCGAAAAATTCTCTTCACTAACAAAATTCATTATTACCCTTCAATGCTTTTAATAGCGCCTTCAACACCAAACTGAACATATGGTTCATCTTTAAACCTATCCGCCACTTTTTTAAGAAGATCTATATCCTCCATTTCACCAATTTCCCCCATATAATCAACTGCTGTCATAGCTACATTTAAATTTTCTTCAGTTTGTAATAACTCAGCTAGCATCTCACGACTCTCACTAAAGTTTACATCACCTAAAACATTAATTGCAAAAATTCTAAGATCTGGATCATCACCAATTAAAAATTTAACTATATAGTAACGAATTGATTCTCCATAATCTTGCAAAATAGAAATTGCTAAATTTCTTACATATGCATTATTTATCTTTAATAGCTCCATAATCTGTTCAATTGGAGCTTTTTTAGGATCTAATTTACTAAGTGTTGCTCCAATATGTGAGAGTAATTCTTTACCAACATCTATAGATATTAATCTATCTACTAAAAAGCTAGCACCACCATCAAATTTAACTATCTCATCAACTGCATAACTTTTTTTATCTAAATCGCTATTTCTCTCAAAAAAAACTATCGCCTCTTCACGAGTTGAAAAATGTGGTAAGTTACCATCTACAGATGCAGTGCTATTTTTTACAAATGCCATCTCTACTCCTACCTAAAAGTTACTATTTTTTTAAGAATCTCATCAAATGAGAGTTGTTCACTAACACCACCAGCATCATATGCACACTTTGGCATTCCATAAACAGTTGCACTCTCTTCAGATTCTCCTAGTGTATGTCCACCACCTTTTTTTACCTCTACCATTCCCTCTGCTCCATCATCACCAATTCCTGTTAACAATACAGCATAAATCTTATCAGCACCAAATACCTTTATTGCACTTAACATCATCTCATCAACACTAGGTTGAAAAAATCTACCTTTATCTGAGCTATCTAATCTAGCAACAATTGTCCCTGAAACCTTTTTACCAAAATGAAAATCTACTCCACCAGCAGCTATGTAAATATGTCCAGGTCTAATCTCCTCTTTTTCACTAATTTCACTAACATTTAACCTACTAACTCGTCCAATACGCTGAGCAAAACTTTTTGTAAATTGCTCAGGCATATGTTGAACTATACAGATAGGATGAGGAAATGTAGAAGGCAAAGAAGAGCAAATTTTTTCAATCAAGCCAGGTCCTCCTGTAGATGCACCAATTAATATTATCTTTTTAATATCACGGCTACTAAATTTAGTATCATCTACCTTTTGCACTTTTCTCATATTGTCCATTTTAATTTTAGGACGAGAAATTAATCTACGCTTAGGTATACGTGAGAGTGCAATGATCTTCTCTTCTAAATCTTTTTGATTTTCGCGAAGACCTACATTCATAGTTCCAGGTTTACCAATGTAATCAACTGCTCCATTTTCCAAAGCTTCAATTGTTGTATCAGCTTGATCATGAGTAAGTGAGCTAACCATTAAAATTGGTTGTGGTGATTTATCCATAATCTCTTTTACAGCGGCCAAGCCGTCCATTATTGGCATATTTATATCCATAGTAATTACATCATATGGTTTTAAAAGTGCTTTTTCGACTGCCTCTTTGCCATTTTTTGCAAGATCAATTTCAAACCCACCCATAGTCTCTACAACTTCACGAAGCTGTTTACGAACAAGCGCTGAATCATCAACAATTAAAATTCTTTTCATTTATGTTACTCCATCTTGCAGTTGCATCATAACTTCATCATCAAGAAGTTTATTCATCTGCATGAGTAATACCAAACGTTTACCACCATCTAAATGTAAAACTTTATCAAATAAAACACTATCTGTTTGCTCTTTTATATTGTCTTGATTAATGTCACTAACATCCATAACTTTATCTACAACAAAACCAACCTGTTTATCATCTAAAATTCCAACAATAATCTTACTATCATCTTCAATTACATCACCAACGCCAATTCTTGCCCGCAAAGAGATAATTGGAATAACTTGACCTCTAATATTTGTTACACCTAAAATATAAACTGGAGTATCAGCAACTTTTGTAATATCACTCATGTCGATAATTTCTGCGACATTATCTATCTCAAAAGCATACTCCTCATTAGATAATTTAAAAATAGCAACTTCCATTTTTTCATCATCTTCATAAGAGCTACTTCCAACATTTTCTGAATGTGTAGATTTCAAAAGGTGGCTTTGAGATTCCATTAAAGTTTGTAAAACATTGCTACTAACTACACTTGTTAAGACACCATTGTACTGAATTACACCACTAATTTTTTCATCATCAAAACTTCCAGGCATAGAACTCATATCAGAATCTAAAACATCTTGAATATCTAAAATCTCATCGACTATCACACCCATAGCACGACCACTTTTTTGAATTACAATAATTCTATTTTTTACTGAATTTAAAGATTTTAAATCATAAAAAATACGTAAATCTGCTACAACTAACAACTCTTCTCTTAGGCTCATCATACCTGTAATAAATTTTTGACTATCTGCAATTGGAGTAAATGAGTTTGGAACAGTTATTATCTCTCTTGTCTCATCAACATTAACAGCAAACCTCTCATCGCCCATCTTAAAGAGTAAATATCTTCTAGATTTACTTAAATGTTTGCTCTCTTGTTCTTCAGATAGATTTATATCTATCACACTCTTTTTTACATAATTTGGTAATTTAATGTCTTCTATCAAACGATCAATTGAGATAATTTGAACAATTTCATTTTTATGTTTATATAAAGCAATAACAGCAGAGTTTTGATTTTCATCATTAGCCTCAATCGCTTCTAAGTTACTCTCATCAATACCTACGGCATTGATTACTTCTTCAACCAAAAGAGAGAAATAGTGATCATCGGTCTTAATGGTAACCATACGACTCTTCTCACTATCATAATTAACTTTTTCATTATCATCTTGAATTAAAAGTGAAAAATCAAGAGCACTTAAAATACTCCCCTCAATTGCACACAAACCCGCAATTTCAGGTGGAGCAAGAGGAACAGGTGTTAGCTCTTGTAAACGCAATATATAGGCAACCACTGTTGTTGGAATACCATAAAGAGCTTCACCTTGCCTAACAATGAGAACTTCTTCTAAGGCTATCATGATTTACCCTTGTTGTAGTTCATCCGCCATAACAGCAAGTTCTTCAACACCATCACCAATATGACCAATAGTATCAATAATGAGTTCACTAGCTTTACGTGATTCCATCGCATTACGCGCAGAAAGTTCGATAGCTTTTTGAATCTCAGATACACCACTATTAACTTGATTTAAACCCTCATTATTTTGATCATTCATAGTTTTCAGACCTTGAAATCTATCAAGTAAATCAATTAACTGATCTGTGATTTTGTCCATATCTCCAATTAGTTCAGAAATATTTGTCTCTTCACTCTCTTGACCATTTAAAAGCTTATTCCAATCACCTTGAACAGTACCAATCTCACTATTCATTGATTCTATAATGTCATTAATCTTTTCTGTATTTGTTTCGCTGTCTTTTGCGAGGTTTCTAATATCACTACTTACAACAGCAAAACCTTTTCCAAATTCACCAGCGCGAGCTGATTCAATACTTCCGCTAATTGCAAGCATATTTAATTGAATGATACTATTTGAAATATTGCTAACAGTTTTATTAACATTTCTTGTCTCTTTAACTATAACAGACAACTCATCTCTAGCACCTGCTCCCTCATTTACAGAACTCTCAAAATCTGCTCGTATGCTTGTAATAATATTTTTAACGCCTGCAAAACTTACTTTTAAAATATCAAAGTTACGGCGAGAAATCTCTATAAGTTTATCAATATCTGCTGAAACTGCTAATGCCTCTTCAATTTTGTTCTTATTTGAAATTGCACTCTTATTTGTCTCATGTGAATTTGATTCTATACTATTGAGTCCAGTAGTAACCTCTTGAAGCGCTCCTTGAATATCTTCCATAGATGAACTAATGTTATCTGCTGATGCTGCTATCTCTTCTGCTGATTTTGAGGAATCAGTTGAGTATTTAAGATCCTCAGCAAGACGACTTAACTCTTTAATATCATTTTCAGTTTGAGTAAGCGCACCAGATTGTATATCAATACTATGCAGAGTCTTTTCAACTGATAGCGCAATAGAGTGTGAAGATTCAGTAATGCTTTGACTACCATCACGAATTTCTGATGAGAGCAAGCCAAGATTTGCAGTATATTGATTAATACTTCTTCCAGCCTCAACTGAGTACACAGCAATTTTTGTAAGCTCTTCAAGTTTTATACTTAAATCTTTTCCAGTCCCACCAGTTTGTTCAATTATCTCTGTAGTGTTGATGATATTTTTAATAATTACATCAATTGAACCCTGTATTTTATTAACAAGGTCTGAAATAAATTCAGCATTTTTTTCGCTTTCACCAGCTAATGCTCTTGTCTCATCTGCAACAACTGCAAAACCTTTACCATGCTCTTTTGCACGACTAGCTTCAATCGCTGCATTTAATGCTAGTAAATTTGTTTGATCTGCAATTTTAGCAATAAAACCAACAGCCTCACCAATATTTTGTGAAGATACTTTCAGCTCTTCAGATTTTTGCGAACTTTTCTTTGCAACATTTACAGACTCATTCATACGTCCAACAGTACTGTTAATATTTCCAACAGATGCTGTAATACTTTCACCAGTGCCTAAAGTTGCTGCAATCACACCATCAATAGATGTGTTCATTCTTGCAATATTTCCACTAATGCCTTTAACATTTTTTAAAGCTTGTTCACTAGCACCACTATTCTCTTCAGCAGCAGTTGCAATCTGTTCCATAGAACTTTTTAGCTCTTCAATTGCGCTAACACTCTCTTGAGCATTATCTAAAATTGTAGTTGATACACTAGCGATACTTTCACTAATTTGTTGTGATTTAGCTAACGTTCTTTGACGGCGTTTTTCACTAGTTGAAGCCGCATGGGACTTTGCTGGTACGTTATTATTATCACTTCCTGATACAAATGCCATTATCTCTCTCCTAATCCAATGTTTTATATAGTTCTATAGCTTTTTGAACATCATCACGTGACGGTTTTGTGCGAATAGATACATAAGAAATCTTACCGGTTTTATCTACACTTTTTAAAACAGTAGCATAAACCCAGTAGTTTCCACCACCTTTGCGTTGATTTTTAACATAACCTGTCCAAAAACCTTTCCCCTGAACACCATCCCACAAAGATTTAAACGCAGCGCGTGGCATATCTGAATGTCTAACAACATTATGTGGTTGACCTATTAACTCTTCTGGTTGCATATTAGCAATTTTCAAGAAACTATCATTTGCATATGAGACAATTCCCTTTTCATCTGTTTCACTTAACAGATAGAGATCATCATATAGAACCTCACCATCGTCTAAAAAGGTTAAACCTTCCGTACTTATAGCCATATCTTCAGCCTTTGACACTTCGCACCTCCGTTTAATTTTCTAATGAGCGTAATATAACAGAAAAAGATAACATTCTTCTAACATCATTAAAAAAACTCTTTAATTATTTTTAAATTGTCATTATTTGTTACAAATTTACACGGAATTTAATAAATATAAATTTTTTCTTAATTATTGCCTGTGTGATTAGACTTCTTAAAAGAAGTATATTATTAACTTTACAATTTAATAAGTTTTAAAAGAGTTACAGAAGCTTTTTATGAAAGTTCTAAAGGGCAAAGCCCCATAGAAATGTTAGGAGTCACTAACTAGATGTTGTCACGAAGAGATAGTTCAACAATAAGTTTGTTATAAGACTCACGTCCAGTACGTTTTAAGTAACGCATTAAACGTTTACGTTGTCCAACAAGCTTTAAAAGTCCCAAGCGAGATGCGTGATCTTTTTTATTTATTTTTAAATGTTCAGTTAAATATCTGATACGTTCAGTTGTAAGTGCTATTTGCACCTCTGGTGAACCCGTATCGCCCTCTTTACGAGCGAATTTACTAATGATCTCTTGCTTTTTAGCCAAATCTAAAGCCATTTTCTGACCTCCTGATAGGTAATTTTTTTTGACGGCGAAATTATATCGTAAATTGCAATTATTTTCAAAATAGCTAAACAAAAATAGATTTTATCATTAAAATAGGACACTTTTGGTATTATTTCAAATTAAAACACTCATTCTTGGAGTACATCTATGCTTATTACTCGTGCAAGTGAATATGCTCTACTTTCTTTGGTTATTCTTACACGTACAGACACGCCAATTGATGTACTTAGCCTCTCTAAACGTCTTGGAATATCAAAAAGTTTCTTAGCAAAAGTACTCCAATCTTTAGCTCGTGAGAATATTGTCAAATCTTTTAAAGGTGCTAGTGGAGGTTTTATACTAGAGAGCGCTCCTGAAGAGATATCTCTTTTATCTGTATTAAAAGCTGCTGAGGGTAGATCACTAAATGTTTTTGATTGCTCCTCAGATTCTAATGATTGTCCATCTGATCAGGCAATGAGCTGTCATATTTGGCCATTTATGAATAAATTACAAGGGAAAATCGACGATTTCTTGATTGATTTGACTCTAAAAGATATAATGTAGCATGGCAAAAACAGCAAAACTTTCTAAACGTAACCTTTTTGCTGTCCTAACTGTATTACAAAACTCAAAAGATCTAAGTATTGTCTTTTTTGTAATGGCAATTTTGGCAATTATTATTGTCCCTCTTCCTAGTGTTATCTTAGACTTTTTATTAACTATTTCAATCGCAATTGCAGTACTTATTATCTTAATTTCTCTATACATACCAAAACCTACAGATTTAACAACGTTTCCTACACTTATATTGATAATTACACTATTTAGACTCTCACTTAATATCGCTACTACTCGTATGATTTTGAGTGAAGGATTTAAAGGTCCTGAAGCAGTTAGTGACATTATTACAAGTTTTGCCGGTTTCGTAGTCGGTGGTAACTTAGTTATTGGAATCATAGTATTTTTGATTTTGGTACTTATAAACTTTATGGTAATTACAAAAGGTTCAACAAGAGTTGCCGAAGTTGCTGCACGTTTTACGTTAGATGCAATGCCTGGAAAACAGATGGCAATTGATGCTGACTTAAATGCAGGGCTTATTGATGAAGAGACTGCAAAAACACGCAGGGCAAATATTTTACAAGAGGCTAATTTTTATGGAGCAATGGATGGTTCTAGTAAATTCGTAAAGGGTGACGCTGTAGCTGGGATTGTCATTACTGTTATTAATATTATTGCTGGTTTTTTAATTGGTGTATTTATGTATGACATGGAAATTTCAGGGGCAGCCTCTATTTTTACGCAACTTACAATTGGTGATGGTTTGGTATCTCAAATTCCAGCACTAATTATCTCAACTGCAACTGGTATTATGATAACACGTGCTAGTAGTGATGATAAGAACTTTGCAGATGGTGCAATCTCACAACTTACAGGAAATGCAAAAACATTAATGATTGTAGGTGGTATTATGATACTTTTTGCAATGGTTCCTGGACTACCAACGTTTTCTATGGGTTTTGTTGGTTTTTTATTTGCATCTTTGGGTTTCTTACTCTACAAATACGAAGAGGGAGAGCTTGCATCATTATTTAAATTAGAACCTACTAAAAAAGAGAAAAGTCTAGTTGAAAAAAATAAACCTACAAAACCTGTACAAAAAAATCCTGAAGATATAAGAAAAGAGGAAGAGAGTGCGCTTGATGATATTCTTAAAATTGAGATGCTCGAACTTACTCTCGGTTACCAATTAATCCGCCTTGCTGATGTAAATCAAGGTGGTGATTTACTAGAGCGTATTAGGAGTATGAGAAGAAAAATTGCCACTGATTATGGGTTTTTAATGCCACAAGTTAGAATTAGAGATAACTTGCATCTACAACCACAACACTATCAGATTCTATTAAAGGGTATAGAGATTGGTCAGGGTGATATTCAACCAGACAAATTTCTAGCGATGGATAGTGGAATGGTTACAGATGAAATTGATGGAATTGTTACTAAAGAGCCAGCTTTTAATCTTGATGCAATCTGGATTGATGCTGAACTTAAAGATGACGCCACAGTTAGTGGATACACTGTAGTTGACCCATCAACTGTAATATCTACGCATATGAGTGAACTTGTAAAACAACATGCTGAAGATTTACTCACACGTCAAGAGGTTCAAGCACTTATTGATAAAATTAAAAATGATTATCCTGTTGTAGTTGATGATGTAATGAATGTAGCTTCTGTTGGTCTAATTCAAAGAGTTCTCAAACAACTCCTACATGAGGGTGTTCCTCTTAAAGATATGCTTAGTATCTTAGAGACTATAACTGATGTTGCAGAGATTACAAAAAATGTAGATGTCTTAACAGAACAAGTAAGAGCGCGACTAAACCGTGTAATTACATCTATGTATAAGAGCGAAGATGGAACACTAAAACTTCTAACATTTGATACTCAAAGTGAGCAACACATACTTTCTAAGTTAAGTGATTCTGATGGTAATAGAGTACTTAATCTAAATGTTGGAGAGATAAACACTTTAATTCAAGCAGTTAGTGATGAAGCTGCTAGAATTTTACAGCAAGGTGTATCTCCTATTATCATCATCGTAGACCCTACAATTAGAAAAAGTTTAGCAGAAATGTTTGAAAGATTTAATCTTGAAATAATAACACTATCACACGCAGAAGTTCAAAGTGACGCAAAATTTGAAGTTCTTGGTACAGTTAGTGTAAACTTTTAAAAAATAAGGTAAAAATTATGAAACCTCTATATCATTTATCTCACATTGACCTAGACGGATACAGTTGTCAACTAATTACAACTATAAGTTACGAAAATATAAGATGTTACAACGCAAACTATGGTGCTGAGATGAATGCTAGACTAAAGCAGATTGTTCAAGATATAGAAACAGCAAACGATGATGCTGATATTTTAATTACAGATCTTAACCTAACAACAGATGAAGCTACATGGCTAGAAAAAAGTGCCTTAGAACTAAAATCAAAGGGCTTAAACATATCTATCCAACTGCTAGATCATCATGGTAGCGGAAGCGATACTGCAAATATTTTTGACTGGTATCATCTTGATACTGAAAAATGTGGAACTCTTTTAACATATGAATACGCATTAGAAAACTTTGACACTTCAGAGTTTCCAAAATGGCTTAAAAGTTATGTCGATAGAATTAATGCTGTTGACTTATGGCTTCAAGAGCAACATGAAGAGTTTGAGTTTGGAAAAGTACTTATGCGACTACTTTATGAATCAAGAGAACTAAATCGTTACATGTTTGCAGATGAAGATAGAAAATATAAGATAGATGTCTTAAGGCAAGCTGCTGCATATATTGGTCAAAATGATGCAAATATTACTATTGATGAAAATATTCACCAGTTTAAAAAGAACTATTTTAAAAAAGATGAAAATAATACTCTTGATAACCTAGCTACTAAAGAGATTGTGCGTTTAGTTGGAGAGATTAAAGAGGAGCTTGTAATCTATTACAGAGGTTATAAGGGTTGTCTAACTTACGCACTTGGAAATACCTCTATTATTGGTAATGGTATTTTAACAGAGTATCCAGAGTTTGATTTTTGCATGGATGTGGGAATGAGAGGTACTATTAGTTTTCGTGCCTCAAACAATGCTGATGTTTCAAAAATTGCTAAAGATTTAGCAAAAGGTGGTGGTCATCCAAATGCTAGTGGTGGACGACTTGAAAGGTTTAAAGATGTATTTGAGTATAAAAAAACTAAAATGATAATAGAAGATTTAATTGTTAAAAAAGAGTTAGACCCACAAAGATTAATTACACCAGAAAAACAAAAAATTTAAACCTATTTTTGTTTTTCAAAATAGTATTGATGTAGTAGTTTAGCTATTATGTACCCTAAAAAAGATGCAAAAAATACATCGCTCACATAGTGTTCTGTTATTACAATACGACTCATAGCAACTAATAAACCAAGTGCTAATAATAGATACTTCCATTTAGGTAAAATTAGACTAAGTGCCACAACACTAGACATTACTGTCATTGTATGAGCTGAGGGGAATGAGGCATATTTTGAGCCAAACTCAAACCACTTAAAAAAGTCAAACCCATATAAATTATCTTGAAAATATAGACTAGGACGCATACGTCCAAAAGGAACTTTAAAGAGCCATACAACAATACCAGCAACAATATTTGTCATAAAAATATAGATAGATTCTCTTGCATAAATAAATTTTTTAATACGTCTAAAATAGATGTATAACAAAAATGATGGAACTAAAAACCATTCACTCTTTCCAAAATGAGTAATATATTTAAAAAAGTTCTTAAATGAGTTATCTTCTAAATTGTAAAAGTATGTAGCAACATCTCTATCAACAAAATAGTATAAAATAGATACTATAACAGCTACAATTAAAGAGTATACAAACAGTTTAGAAATAGATATTTTATCATTTATCAAGGCGTATTCTCTCAATAGTATCGATAGACTTTACAATAGAAAGAACTATTAACCATGCAATAATCATTACAACAATAGTATGGCTTAAGAAGTGATCGCCTATGAGCATTTTATAGTACCCCATACTCCAGCCAATAATTAAAGCTCCCATAACAGCCATTTTTTTTCTCTTTTTACTTTTAAATAGGAAAAATAGCGACAATAGTGCGAACCCTCCACTAGCATGACCTGCGGGCCAACACTCTATCCTCTTGGTTTGCTTAAATGTAGATGGATAGTGTTCCCATATTTTTGTCTCGGGGTAGATCCCCCCATAATGTATCTCATTTTTAGGACATGGAATATTTGTAAATTTTTTTAAACCGCCCGTTATTAATGGTACAAAGATAGCGGATAAAACTACAATCAAAATACCCTTTCTATACTCTTTAACAATGGTATTTTTTCTAAAAAAAATTAAACTAGCTAACAATCCAACAGCAAAAATAATAAGTAATTTTTTAATTCCATCATAAAAAATAAATTTATAAGGCTGTAAATTTCTATCAAGTAACCAAGCATGAGTGGTTGAATCAAAAAGATAATCAGATACTATCATATCTATTCTAGTAAATGAGAATAGTAAAATTGTAAATATTAATATAAATATCGTGAAGATAATTTGTCTCTCTAGTGCTATAAAACACCTCCGGCGTAATTTCTATTAAACTATACTACACAATTGTAAATATTAATATAGTTGTTATACTTCTTGCAAGAACTCTAATGTATATTCTTTTTGAAATAGCGAGTTATTCCCTCTGCAATTCCTTGTACCATACGTTTTTGATAACTTCTTGATGTAAGATTTTTAACCTCACGTTTATTTGTAACATAACCTAACTCAATCAAAACAGCTGGCATTTGAGCGCCTACTAGTACCCAAAATGGCCCCTCTCTAACACCTGAATCTCTAATATCTTTATAGTGCTTATTAAGGCGTCCTAAGATTCCTTGCTGAACATCAATAGCCAACTTATTCGAAGCAATTATCTTTTCTCTATTTAAAAAATGAAGAAAATTTTGTTTACCAAAATAGTCCATATCTGACATATCTTTACGATTCTCTTTTTGTGCAACACGTGAAGCTCTTTTTGAACGAGATGCTGATAAAAAATATGTCTCGATACCCTTTAACCCTCTATAATTACTATTTTTCCTAGATGCTGCATTTGCATGAATAGAGACAAAAAGATCAGCCCTTTTAGTATTTGCATACTCTGTACGATGTCTTAGTTTTATAAACTTATCTCTTCTACGTGTCATATAGACACGAAAACCCCTTTTTCTTAACTGCTCTTCAAGACGTTTTGAAACAGCTAACACTATATCCTTCTCATATACTTTTTTAAAACCTATCGCGCCTACATCTTTTCCACCATGTCCTGGATCTATAACAATTGTTTTTGATGAGTAGTTAAATCTATCTTTTGGAATAATCTTTAAAGGTGGTATTTTTCCATTTTTTGACAAATTCTTCACATCTATAATAAGACTCTTTTTATTAATGCTATATTTAACACTTAATTTAGATGGATGGTTAAACACCATGCGCATCTTTTTCTTATTAAATTGTGCAATTCTAATTTGTGCAACATTTCTAAGTTTAACAACAGGTACTTTCTTCGGCAAGATTGCCTCTATGTCTATAACATAACGATAGTACTTGTTCTTTTTGTCATAAAGTTTAAATTGTCTAATCTGCTTGGATTTAAGTTTATGATTAAAGTCTAGTATTAAACCAGACTTTTTTGAGCGTATACTCTTTAGCCGGTTAATAGTAGATTCCATAACTTTAGGCGAATGTTCTATATTACTAACTAACTCTTTTTTTCTTTTACTATTTGCATACTCTTTTAAGGTTCTATGTAACTCATTTTTATAAAATTCAACATTAATATTAAGCTTTTCACCACTGCTAATTATACCTCTTAAAGACTCAATAGCTCGCTCTTGATTATTATCTAAAACTGCTCGAAGATATGTACTTTTATAGCTATTATGACTCCTTTTTGTAGAATATTCATCTGCAAATAGAATATTAACAAATATAATAACAATTACAAGAGCTACAATCTGCTTAATTATGCGTCCTCACCATACATTAATTTGTTTATTAACTCATGAACTGAAATTAGTTTGTCTAGCTTATAACCATTACTACCTGAGAAAAATAGTCCAAACTCTTTATTACCTCTATAAGCATCACTTAATCTATCAGCTATACAAAAACCAACTACTTTAGCTTCAACACCACGCTCACAAGGTGCTACACAATTACTTACACAACGAATCTTAGGACCCTCTCTATTATCTACTAAGTCTCTAAGATTTGTATGAACTCCACGTGCTGGATAACCAACAGGAGACTTCATAAGCTCAATATCTTCCTCACGAGCTGCTAATAAAACTTCTTTAAAATTATCATGTGCATCACACTCATGAGTTCCAATAAAACGTGTTCCCATCTGAACACCACTAGCACCTAAATTAATCATCTGTTCAATATCAGATTTATCCCAAATGCCACCAGCTGCAATAACTGGAATATCACCCCAAAGAGTAGCCTCTGCTACAACAGGTTTAACTAGATTTTCCAATCTATACTCTTGCATCTCACACTGCTCATATGTGAAACCTTGATGACCACCACTCTTTGGTCCTTCTAAGATAACAGCATCTGGTAATCTATCGTAACGCTTTTTCCATCTTTTACATATAATTTTAAGAGCTTTAGCAGATGAGACAATTGGAACAAGAGCAACATCTGGATAACCCTCTGTAAATTCTGGCATATTTGTTGGAAGTCCAGCACCTGTGATAATAATATTTACACCAGCTTCACACGAATCTCTTACTACTCTTCCATAATCATTAATAGCATAGAGTACATTGGCAGCTAGTGGTTTATCTCCACAAATTTTTCTAGCATTCTTTACAATTTCAAACATACCCTCTTTTGAATAAAAGTTTTGAGTCTCAAATGGACGATCTGCAATTAACTTTTGAGAAAACTTTTTATCTGCATAATAGCCAGTACCAACTGAACTAATCACACCCAATCCACCCTCATATGAGACACTACCAGCTAGCTGATCCCAACTAATACCAACGCCCATTCCACCTTGAACAATTGGTTTTTCTATAACAAACTTTCCAATTTTTAGTGGTTTTAATTCCATGCTACTTTACCTTTAAACGAGCAAACTTTCTTTTTCCAACTTGCAATATATATTCACCCTCATGTAACTGAAGATCTTTATCTATACTCTTCTTTTGATCAATCTTTAATGCACCTGCTTCTATTGAACGGCGTGCTGCTGAAGTTGATTGTTCTAGTGAGCATTCAACTAAAGCTTTAGCTATCCAAATTGGTGAAGTAAGTTCAAACTCTTTAATATCACTTGGAAGATCATTTTTTGCATGAACTCTTTCAAACTCACGTTGTGCTGCAAATGCAGCATCTTTGCTATGAAAACGAGTTACAATTTCAATCGCAAGCTCCTCTTTAGCTACCTTTGGATGTAAAGTTCCACTTTTTACTAAATTTTGTTTTTCTTCTATATCTTTTATCGAAATTGCACTTAAAAGTTCATAATAACGCCACATTAGCTCATCTGAAATACTCAACACTTTTCCAAACATTGAGTTTGGATCTTCAGTTACACCGATGTAATTTCCTAAAGATTTACTCATCTTATTTACACCATCTAAACCCTCTAGTATTGGCATCATTAAAACAGCTTGCTCTTTGCCTACTTCATAAGATCTCTGAAGCTGACGACCCATTAAAAGGTTAAATTTTTGGTCAGTTCCACCAATTTCTACATCACTTTTAAGATGTACACTGTCATATCCTTGAAGAAGTGGGTAAAGAAATTCACTAATTGAGATAGGAGTACCCTCTTTGTAACGTTTATCAAAATCATCGCGCTCTAACATTCTTGCTACATTAAACTGAGTAGTAAGTTGAAGCAGTCCAGCAGCACCTAGTTTTTCTAGCCAATCTGAGTTAAATACAAGTTCTGTTTTACTCTCATCTAAAATTTTAAATACTTGAGTTTTATAAGTTGCTGCATTTTCTATTATCTGCTCATCTGTTAAAACTTTTCTAGTTGCATTTTTACCAGTAGGATCACCAATTTTAGCGGTAAAATCACCAATTAAAAATTGTACTCTTGCCCCATACTTTTGAAATGTTGCAAGCTTTTGTAATAATACAGTATGTCCTAAATGTAAATCTGGCGCAGTTGGATCAAACCCTGCTTTTACACTGTAAGTCTTACCCTCTTCATAAAAACTTTTTAATAATTTTTCCATACGCTCATGATCAATTATCTCTGCATGACCTCTAAATATCTCACTTTTTGCTTCTTCAATTTTTTCCAATAATTTACTCCTTAATACTCATTTGAATGACTTTTATTTTTTTCTCTAACTTAATACGCAACTTATTTAAATTCTCATCTTTACTCTGAATTAGTAGAGTACAATATTGCGTAGCTTCTGAGTGTTCATTGCCAAGTTCAATACTAACAATGTTTATATCTAATTTTGATAAATAAAGCAAAAATTGAGCCAATGCACCCTTATTACTATGAAGTAAAACAGTTAATCCATACTCAATGTAATATTTTTTTATCCAAGAGACATAAACCATTGGTGAATGTGAACTTAATTTATCTGCAGCAGATTGACACATCTTATGATGCACACTAGCTTTAGTACCAACTTTAAATGCCACAATATCATCACCAATTTTTGGATGACAACAGTATTCAAAAACAGATCCGCTAATTGTAGAATTAGAATACACTTCTAATGTATCAAAATAGTAACGTTTTAATTTAAATTTATGACGGTTTAAAAAATTTAAAAAACGATGATTTTTTCTTAACTCATTTATATAACGCTCAAGCACCTCTTTTAAAATATTTATATCTGTAGAAACATATTCTAATTTATCTAATATATTTAATGATTCAAGCCTTCGTCTAATACGAGGACGATTAAGATCTAATATAGTTTGTAAAATACTCATACTAGTAACTTTATCAATCTGACGAATACGTTGATTGCAGATTAATTTTATTTGAGCTTTTGCTTTAGATGTTTGAACTAAATCTTTCCAACTACACCTAAGTTGCGATACCTTACCTGTAATGATATTTACCATATCCCCATTTTTAAGCTCTCTAAGAAGTGAACTCTGCTCTTTATTTACTAACGCATCAATAGAGTTATCGCCAATTTCTGAGTGAACTGCGTAGGCAAAATCTATCACTAAAGAGTGCCTTGGAAGAGTAAATCTTTGCGCTTTTGGAGAATATACTACAATTTCATCACTATATAAATCGTTTTTTAATGATTCCATATAGTGTTGTTCAGTCTCATCAAGAACTAGTAACTGACTAATCCAATTTAAATCAATCTCACCTTTTTTATTTTTAAGTTGAGAAATTATTCCAAGTTCAGCCAAATCATGCATCTGTTCTGTTCTAATTTGTATCTCAAAAACTCTATTTTCATTAAATACAGTTGTATGCAGAGTCTGATAAGCGTTCTCTTTAGGATTTGCAATATAATCTTTAAAACGTGATGCGATTGGTCTAAAGTTAAGATGCACAAGTCCTAAAACCTCATAACACATAATTGGATTCTTTACAATAATTTTAATGGCTAATAGATCTAATATTTCATCTATATCAACACCTTTGCGTTGCATTTTTAACCAAATAGAATAATTATGCTTAACACGTGCCAAAATTTCAAAAGTACCATCTTCAAAACCATTTTTTAACATCAGATTTTTTAACTCTTGCACAAAACTATTCATTGCGGTTTCAAAAATTTCACTATGACTATTTTTAAAACTCTCAATTTGCTCATAAGAGCTTGTATGAAGATACTTAAAACTTAAATCTTCTAATAAGTTTTTCAACATCGAGATTCCAAGCCTATGAGCCACTGGTGCATAAACTACTAATGTCTCTTCGGCTATTCTTCTTCTTTTATTATCATCAAGAGCATCAAGAGTCATCATATTATGTAATCTATCGCATAGTTTTACTATAAATACACGAACATCTACAGTAGAAGCTAAAAGCATTTTTCTAAAAGTTAAAGCAGATTTTAAAAGTTTTTCATCAGAGTGTGAGGGAGCTAACTCTTTGTCTCTGAGTGTTATTATTTTTGTAAGTCCCTCAACTAAAAGAGAGACATCTTTACCAAAGTTATTTTCTATATCTTCAATGCTAAATGCTGTATCTTCTACCACATCATGTAAAAGTGCAGCAATGATCATAGCTTCATCATTTCCAAGTTTTGCGACAATTGAAGCGACTAAGATTGGATGAATTACGTAAGGTTCGCCACTCTTTCTTTTCTGGGAAGAGTGAGCATTTTTTGTATATACTAAAGCTCTATCTATAGCTTCACTACTAGCTACTGAAGAAAAAAACCTCTCAGCTACATCAAGGGAGTTAATGTTTGCAATATCTTGCACTAAAAGGTTCATAAAGTTTTACCTTTAAATTTTTTCTTGTACACCCTTGATTTTAACATGACCCTCAGCTAATTCCATTAAAGCTAAATCGGCATATTTGAATTTTTTAAAATCTACTTTCAGTTCGCTAGCAGCACCTTGTGCCAACTCATCAGCACGTCGAGCTACAGCAATCGCTAATAAATATCTATCACCTTTTGCAGCGTCTAGTGCTTTTGCAGTTAATTGTTCTAATCTCATGTGTATCCTTAACTATTATTTATTTTATTGTGACTATCGTACAATTGAGCAGCGAGTTGTATCGCCGTTTATTATCTTTAAAAGGTTGCCCTTTTCAAACATATTACAAACAACAATTGGTAATTTATTATCTTTAGCTAAAGCAATCGAGGTATCATCCATAACCCTTATATGATCGCTGAGTGCTTGATCATAACTTATAATATCTAACTTTTTAGCATCTGGAAATTTTGCAGGATCTCTATCATAAATGCCATCTACTTTTGTAGCTTTAATTATCATCTGAGCGCCTATTTCTGTGGCTCTAAGAGTTGCAGCAGTATCAGTTGTAAAATATGGATTTCCAGTTCCAGCTGAAAAAATTACAATCCTACCCTTTTCTAAATGACGTTCTGCTCGTCTTACAATGAAAGATTCACTAATTTGTTCCATCTTTATAGCACCTTGAACACGAACTTTTATACCTCTATGCTCTAGCGCTTCTTGCATAGCAAGCGCATTTATAACAGTTGCAAGCATTCCCATGTAATCACCAGTAGTACGACGAATAATTCCATCTTTTGCAGCAGTAACGCCACGAATAATGTTTCCACCGCCAATAACCATTCCTACTTCAATTCCAGCATCATGAAGTTCAGCAATTTCAGACGCGATATACTTTAAAATCTCAGTATCAATTCCATGACCCTCTTCACCTGCTAAAGCTTCACCGGAGAACTTAACTAGTACACGCTTTTTGTCCACAATTGTCCCCTTTTTAAAATCGCGTCATTCTACCCAAATTATTCTAAATATATGGAATTTCCTCAACCAATTCACTAAATACAACTGCGCGTTGATTAACATCTGGGTGAATCATTTTATAGACTATCTGTGCAATATTTTCATTTATATTTTTTTCTACACTCTTTAAATTTGCAGGTTTTTGATTTCCAAGTGGTGCAAAGTCCTGATAAGCGGTATAAGCTTCTGTACCAATTATATTTTTATACAATTTTCTTCCAAATTCAAAAACTTCGAATTTTTCATAACCTAAAGTAGGAGGCTTTTCATTTAACTCAAGGACATATCTTTTCATATCATTATGTTTTAAATAGGCGTTTATTCTCATAAAAAAAGCAAGTGAGGCACGACTATAAAATTGCAATACTCTTTCATAGAACTTTTCAAAACTTTCATTTGCCTGCCTCATAGTTGCATATACAACCATTAACTCTTCAATATAATATTTAGCATAAATTAAAGGTACACTCTTTAAAAGTGAATGTCCCTCTTCGCTCTCTCCTAATAACTTACCACCAATACTTATGTTAACACCATATTCACTTTTACCATCTACTTTTGTCTTACAGCCCTCAAAACCAAAATCTCCAAGACCATTTATACCACACCCTTTAACACAAGCCGACCAATACATACGAACTCTTGCATCATTTGGAAGAGCTACCTTTTTACTAAGATAATCTGCCATCTCAATAGCATCAGGCTTATTTGGAATCACTCCAAATGGGCAGTGTTCAGTCCCAGCACAAGCAATCACATTATTAAAATATGGTGTATTTATATTTTTGTAACGCTCAAATATTTTCTCTTTTAAAAGTGGCTCTACAATTGAACTTTTAATGCCAAGCATGAAAATATTTTGCTCCACTGAAATACTCAAAGCACCATTACCATAAACATTACAAGCGCGCGCCGCGTCCATTAATGCTGTTCCACTAAAGATTCCAGATGGTACAACCATATGAACAGCAAAATTCTCATCTTTTAAAGAGACACGTCCGAGTTGATTCTCATATGGCTCAACTTGAACCATATTTATACCAGCAGTTAAAAAGTCTTTTTGAGCGCTAGTTCTAATTGCTTTTGCAAAATTTTCTATTCCAACACTTTCAAGTAAAAAATAGAGACGATTTTTATTTCTATTATCTCTAAAACCATAATCTCTAAAAAGCGTTATTATTGCCTTAAAAGCCAATTCAACCTCATCAGAATTGCGTAAAAAAACATCAGCACTTTTTGCAATTTTGCCAACTTTTCCACCAAGATATAGGTTAAATCCCCACTCTCCATTTTTATTCGCTAAAACAAATGCACAATCTTGCGAAAATATATTAGACCTATTAGCCATACTACCACTAATTGAAGTATTAAACTTTCTAGGTAGAACACTTATCCACTCTGGTTTTTCTAAAAAGCTCTCCTGAAGTCGTCTCATTATAGGAGTGGCATCAATTACACTATCTGTACTCTTCCCCTCTAGTGGATCAATTAAAATATTTCTAAAATTATCTACACCAGTTTGATAAGTTGATATTCCAACACTTTTTAATTCATCTAAAATTGTAGGCATATCTTCAATGCGTAAGTATCTAAGTTCTACTTGCATTCTTGTAGTTAAGTCGATGTAGTCATTACCAAACTTACGAGCCAATTCACCGATCATCATAGCCTGTTCAAAACTCAACTGTCCACCTGTCACTCTAACCCTCAACATAAACTGTTTAGGAGTAGCCGGACGATCAAATATACCAAAACATTTTAAAAAATAGCTCTTATCTTCTGCTGGTATACTATCGTAACCATTTTTAGAATACTCTTCTAATCTTGCAAAAGCTTCCATCGGGCTTTTTAACGCTTTAACATCTTCAATTTTATTAACTTTTTTACTACGACTATCTTTTGCCTCTTGGAGTGCTAGCATTAATGATTCCTTGAAATTGCCTATGAAATAATTGCGTCATAATATCATGTTTTTTAATCATTATTTGCCTATAAAATATACAGTTAACAGACAACTACACTATTTCTACCAGCTCTTTTTGCATCATATAAAGCATTATCAGCCTCTTTATATATCTCTTGCATCTCTGCATAAGGTTCATGTACAATCTTAATACCAAAAGAGGCAGTAACAACGCCAAAGTTTTCATTCTCTAAATGTTCGATATTAAGTTTAAAAATAGCATCTTTCATCTTATCTGTAACTATTTTTGCATCTTCTTCTTTAGTTACACTCATTATTACACCAAACTCTTCACCACCTAATCTAAATGCTGTATCTCCACTTCGCATTAAAGTTGTTTTCAGTACATTTGCAATTTTTTGTAGTACATTATCTCCTGAGCTATGTCCGTAAGTATCATTATATTTTTTAAAGTTATCTACATCCATCATAACAAAAACAAAGATTTTATTCTCTCTTTTAGCTCGTTTTAACTCCTTATCAAATATCTGGTTAAAGTATCTACGATTATAAAGTGCAGTCAACTCATCTAAAATACTAATCTCTTCAATTCTCTTTTTATCTGTAATATCTGTACGTATTGCTATATAACCTTTCATTTTACTATTTTCAAACAGTGGTGATATATGTGCATGCGCCCAGTATGGGGTTCCATCTTTTTTTAAATTTTTAATCTCACCTTCCCAAGTTTTACCAGACTTTATCGTACTCCAAAGATCTGCAAATAGTTCATCTTTCATATCTGGATGTCTTTGAATATTATGATTTTTACCGATTAGTTCATATCTTGAATATCCTGAAACTTCACAAAACGCATCACTAACATCTGTGATAATACCTGCTAAATCTGTCATAGAGACAATTACATACTTATCAATCATCTCTTTATATGAAGACAACTGCTTTTCAAAAAGCTTTAACTTTGTTACATCGTGTATAGTACCAAGCATTGATATCGCTTTACCGTTACTATCTCTTTTTACTGTTCCTTTATGATGTAAAATATGTTCTTGTTTATCTGATTTAATAATTCTACTGTAGGTATCATACTCTACATCATAAGTAAGCGCTCGATTGATTGCATCTTGAACACTCTTTTTATCATCTTTATGCAAAAGATTAATGAATGATTCAAAAGATGAAGAAAAATTTATAGAGGAGACACCTAATAGACTATATGCCTCATCTGACCACTCAATAACATTTTTTCGTATATCCCAGCTCCAATTTCCAACATGAGCAATCTCTTGAGCTTGTTTAAAATCATTCATTATATGATTTATCTTTTCTGTACGCTCACGAACCTTTACCTCAAGCTCTTCAGCTTGTCTTCTTGCATCCATATGATAGTGATACTCATCGATTGCTCTATTTACAACTTGAACAACTTGTTCCTCCTCGCATGGAGTTTTTATATATCCAAATAACCCACTCTCATTTAAAGTCTTTAATACAATGTCACTCTCTTTTTCATCTGCAAGCATTACTGTAATAACCTGAGGAAACAGTTGAAGAATAATTTTAACTAATTCATCGCCACTTATATTGTCATAAGTAGCATCACACATAAAAACAGCAGGATAAGATCCTTCCATACTAACTTGTCCCATTACACTCATAGCTTCTTGAGTATTTGAAACAAGTTTCACTATAAAATTATTTTCATAGTTTTTCTTCAACCATGAAAAAATATTTTTATATGAGTCTGCATCTTTTTTAACACATATGATGACATCATTAGTTTTTTTATTCATAATATAAATGTTATCAGATTGATACTTAAATTATGAATACCAAAAAAATACTATTTAAGTTGATATGTATTAAAATACGCAATTATTTACTAAAGGAATATTATGAGTGAGAAAAAGCGCTACAGACTAGTTACAAGAAGTGATATGGATGGACTTGTATGTGCCGTTTTATTAAAAGAGATTGATTTAATAGATGACATAATTTTTGTACACCCAAAAGATATGCAAGATGGAATAATACGTCTAACTAGCGATGACATTACAACAAATTTACCTTTTAATAAAGTAGTACATATCTGTTTTGATCACCATGCGAGTGAAGCACTACGTAATGAAAAACATGATAACCATGTAATTATTACAGATGCACCATCTGCTGCACGTGTAGTATATGATTACTACGGTGGGAAAGAAGTTTTTCACAATGTAAGCGAAGAGATGATGGAAGCAGTAGATAAAGCAGATGCAGCTCAATTTAGTAAAGATGATATATTAAATCCTAAAGGATGGGATTTACTTAGCTTTTTAATGGATTCAAGAACAGGGCTTGGTCGTTTTAGAGAGTTTAGAGTTTCAAACTACACTTTAATGATGGATTTAATCGATTACTGTAAAGATCATAATATTGAAGATATTATGCAGCTACCAGATGTAAAAGAGCGTGTAGATTTATATAAAACTTACGAACAAAAAGCTATTAGTCAAATTAAAGAGAATACTACAGTATATAAAAACCTTGCTGTACTAGATTTACGTGATGTGGAAATAATTTATCCAACAAATCGTTTTACAATTTATGCTTTATATGAACAATGTAACATCTCTTTACACATTATCTGGGGTCTTAAAAAACAAAATACTGTTTTTGCAGTTGGTGGTTCAATCATAAACCGTTCATCAAAAACTAATGTTGGAGAGTTAATGTTAAGTTATGGTGGTGGTGGACACGAAGCAGCTGGAACGTGCCAAGTAGATAACGATAAAGCAGAAAGCTCCCTAAAAGAGATAATAGAAAAAATTAATACTAACGGATAACTAGTTAATGACGGCGTAAACCAATATCTTTTACGCCAGCATATACCTCAGACATGAACTTATCACCAGGATCATCTTTTTCAGTTCTATAACCCGCATCAACCTCTTTAAATAAAGCACTATTTTCAAAATCAGTATATTCGTGATGTCCTATTAAATACTCAATTGTACTATAACGATTTTTCAGATAACGAACCAAAGAGATGTTTGCTCTAACTTGTGCTTGGCTCAAATCATCTTTTCCTGAAGCTACATTTTCAATACCAATTGCACAATGATTTAACCCGATCACATGACGAGCCATGGTTGTCTCATCCATAAGTCTGTAAATTGTTCCATCTTTATCTATTAAAAAATGAGCTGATACATTTAATAACCCTGCTTTTGAAATGTCTGTACGATCACTAAAAAGATGCACCTGCTCAAAACGTTTAAATGAATCCTCAAAAGATGAAATTGCAGTCCAATGAAGGACTATCATCTGCGGAATAATTGAGATATTCTCTTTTTTTATCTTGTAATGTTTCTCTAAATACTCTTTTGTTAAGTTAACTCTCTCCTCATTAAAAATAATAGGTTTGTCAATAATTTTTATTTTAGAGCTACATCCATTTGCAAAAAATATTAAAAGTATAAAAAGTATATTTTTCATTGTCCAAATTTATTTCGCCACCACTCATCAACTGGTAGATGACGACTTATCTCGCTTTCACTAAAATCGAACTCATATTCGTTACAATAGTTTAAAATAATTTCATATGACTCATTAATTAAATAGCTCATTTTAGTAGCCTTATCTTTCTCATCTTCCACAACAGCATCAGGATGCCAACGCTTCATTAGTTTATAATATTTTGTTTTTATCTCTTTTAGTGTAGCTCTCTCAGATAAGCCAAGAGTGGTTTTTGCTTTTAGCAGTTTTTCTATGTAAGTCATAATAGCGCCATTATATCATGGCGATAATATTTTTAATCTTTCTGATTTCTCATATAAGTAGGAATATCTAAATAATCTTCACTAACATCACCACCTACAATTTTAAGTAGAGGTTTTCTAAGTCTTAAATCATTCGAGTTAGCATCTTTCGTGTCATAAGCTTGGTTATTTGTAGTAGAGCTTTGAAGCTCTCTTTCAAAACCTGTTGCAACAATTGTAATACGTACACTATTTACATCCATATCTTCATCAGTTGTTGTACCAAAAATAACATCAGCATCTTCATCAGCTGACTCATATGCAATTTCCATCGCTTCATTGATTGCAGTAAGTGGATACGCTGGATTAATATGAAAATGTACTAAAACACCCATCGCTCCATCAATTGTTACATTATCTAACAGTGGAGAATCAATAGCCTTTTTAACAGCGTCAAATGCTGAACGATCACCTTGTGCCTCACCAACACCCATAAGTGCTAAACCTCTATGGCTCATTACAGTTTGTAAATCTGCAAAGTCGACGTTGATGTCATCTTCACCACTTGATAAGATAATTCCACTAGTTCCACTTACAGCACGAGACAATACTTCATCTACCATCTTGAAGCTATCTTTAATTCCTAAGTTTTTATCAACAAGTGACAAAAGTTTTTCATTAGGAATAACAACTATAGAATCACTCTCTTTTTTGAGTTCACTTAAACCATGATCAGCTAATTTACTACGTTTGCGCCCTTCCATTTTGAAAGGTTTAGTAACAACAGCTATAGTAAGTGCGCCAATTTCACGCGCAGCTTGAGCAACAATTGGAGCAGCCCCTGTTCCAGTTCCACCACCTAACCCAGTTGCAACAAAAACTATATCTGCGCCACTTAACACATTTTTAATATCTTCATAACTCTCTAGTGCTGACTCACGACCAACTTCTGGTTTCATACCAGCACCCAAACCTTTAGTAAGTTTAACACCAAGTTGTAGTTTTACATCTGCTAAAGATTTTTCAAGAACTTGAGCATCTGTATTCGCGACTATTAAATCAATACCAGAAGTATTTGATTTAGCCATATGATTAATCATATTTCCACCGCCACCGCCAACACCAATAACTTTAATTCTAGCACCAGTCGATACTATTTTATTTAACTCTTCTGTTGTAATCTCTTCAATTATTGTCTCTTCGATACTAAAGGCTTGTTGTGTCATGTTAGTTTCCTTACTTAAAATGCGTTTGTTATTGCGTTAATTATACGATTGAAAAATCCATTATCTTTTGACTTATCTAATGAAACAAAATCGGCGTTTTTACTATTTCCCTGAGGTATATCATCATCTACATGCTTCTCATGATGAGTTGCAATATCGGCTAATGCTACACTATTACTCTCTTTCTCATTTATGTGTCGTAATCTCTTATTTGAATCCACCTCATAAACTGTATAATGTCCAGCGCCATAAAGCACTAAACCAATTCCAGTTGAGTATGATGGATCACGTAAAGTGTCAAATAGTCCATCCATCTCACGAGGTTTTGCAAGGCGAACTGGGATATTCTCAAAAATTGCAACTGCTAAATCTCTAATCCCATCAATTTTTGTAAAACCACCAGTCATAACAAGCCCAGCACCAATTTGATCTTTTAAATGGCTCTTGTCTAATGATTGAGCGAGTATCATTAATGTCTCTTCAACTCTTGCATAAATTACATTATATACAATTTCCAAAGATACTTCATTTGTTGAGTTCTCATCACCAATTACTGGAAGTTCAATCAGATCATTTGATGGTTGTACTAATGAACCATAATTCATCTTTACTTTCTCAGCTTCAAAAAGTGGTGTATGAAGTGCCATAGAGAGGTCATTTGTAATGTGGTTAGAACCAACCCCTAGAAAATCATTGTAGTGCAGAGAGTTTCCAACATGAATAACTAAATTTGAGCTACTTCCACCTAAATCAATAACTGCAACACCTAACTCTTTTTCATCTTCATTTAATACTGCAATTGAAGATGCGTAACCACTAAGTACAATATTCTCAATATCAACACCAGCTGCTTTAACAGCTTTTTTAAGATTATTTAGACTTGACTTTTGAGATGTAACAATATGCGTTTCAACTTCAAGGCGTCCACCATTCATTCCCAGTGGATCTTCTATAAAATCTTGATCATCTACCTTAAAATTGTATGGAAGAACGTGAAGGACATCATATTCAGTTGGAACACTTGCATTATAAAGAGCTGACTGCATCGCACGATTAATCTCTTTAATACCAATCTCTTTATTTGGTATATTTACAACACCACTACTATTTAAACTTTTTGTATATGCTCCAGAAATTGAGACAATTGCTTTAGTACAAGTTGTCCCAGCTACTCTAGTAGCATCATTAAGAGCCGTTTTTATAGATTTTGAAGCTTGATCTATATTAGTAATTGCACCCTTTTTTAAGCCCTGAGCTTTAGTTATACCAGTTCCGACAATCTGCACGTTATCTTTGTCATGAACTTCTGCGATAATTGCACATATTTTTGTTGAACCAAGGTCAATGGCTAAAACGGTTTTGCTCAAAAATAATCCTTTAATATACTTCTACAGGGTATCGCACCTCAAGAAGTTTAAACAACCCATTATCAAACAGAGACTGTTTTAAACGCTGTGCGCTCTGTTCAACCAATTTCTCTGTTTCATCTTCTTGGTCTGTTTCTAGCAATTTTTGTTCCAAAATATAGTATAAAATAATTTTTTGATCAAGTTCTACCATTCCACGTCTAGTCTGCTGTGTAAATAGTTTATTTAAAAAATCAGACGCTTCTGTACTATCTAAACCATCTATTGCCCCACTCTCTTCGCGAGTTATAAACTCACTAATTTTACCTTTGAAGCTATTTAGTTCGTTTTGTGCCTCTTTTTGTAATGCCTCTTTTTTAGCTTGCATCATATATTTTACAGTTGCCTCTGAATTAGCCTCTTGAAATGTCATAACTCTAGGAAGAACAATATTTAGCAATTTAACAGTTACAAATCTATTGCCTGAGATTCTGGGTTTTAAAATATCTCCATTATTAAGTCCATCTAGTTCATTCATTATTTCAGCACTCAGTTGCATATTAATTTGTGATAATGTTTGATGTTCACCGCTACGACCTAATTTGCCTTTTTTAAAATCTATATACTCTAAAAGAGCAGATTTCTTACTTTTTTTAGCTCTATAAGCGTTTATTACATCTTTTTTTGCATCTTCAAAACTTAAAGTTGATCCATCTTCTGCACGATAGTTAAATGTCTCTTCGTTATAAAAACTCTTAAGTTCATCGTCTGAATATTCACCTTTTTGCATCTCATGCCACAATAGTTCAACTTCATATAACTTTTGAGTCATATACTCATTTTTATGCGCTTCATAAAACTTTTTCAAATCATCTTCATTAATGCTAACTTTTACATCTGCTGCATTTAAAATTTTATACTCAATTTTATCTGCTATAAAAAAAGCACTACGCAGGGTCTGTTTCTCTAAATCTAAAACTTCAGGTGACATAAGTTTAAAAAGTTTTTTTATCAACATCTCTTTTCGTAGACTCTCTTCATAGTCAACTGTTGACAATTTTGCACCTTTGAGCGCAGTTACGTAAGTATCTTTATCAAACTTTCCATCTTTAAAAAATGCAGCGCTTGTGTAAATAGCATTTAAAACTTCATCATCAGTAATTGCTAAATCCATATCGTGAGCAAAATTAATTAACATCTCTTGCTGAACAACCTGCTTCATAGCTTGCTGTTCAAGACCCAACTGTTTAGCCATTTTTTGATCAAATTTACCTTGAAAATATTGACTATACTGAGAATAAAGAGCAGAATATGTCTTTTGCAGATCTTTCATCTTCACTTCAGAATTACCCACCTTAGCTACAGCAGTCGCTTTTGAACCATACTCATATGATCCCCATCCTACAAATCCCGCGCCAATAAAAGCAATAGTACTAACCCAAATGGTGATAATGAGATATTTACGTTTGCGTTGCATCCAACTAATCATATAAGAGACCTTATCTTAAAAAATGGCTGTATTTTACGCAAATAAGCATTAATTCTGGCTAATGAGCTAGTCTATAACCGCCACAATTAGGTTAAAAAATAAAAAAATTAACTATAATGTACAAAATAGACAATTTGTCTAAAAGGAATATTGTGCAAACAATTACAGCAAGTGAATTAAAACAGAACAGTATGACATTACAAGATGCTTTACGAGGAGACTTGTTAGTTACAAAAAGAGATAAACCATTTGTAGTGGTTATGGACTATAAAAAATATCAAGCAATTTAAAAATACATAAATTCAATAGCAAACGATAAGACGTTCCAAGCAATTAATAATCTTAAAAATGATGAAAACGTAGATATATATAATTCAAAAAAAGTACTTTTTGATGAATTAGGACTTACTGATTAAAAACCGTTAAAATTGATAAGACTTTTAAAAAAGATATACAAAGAGACAAAAAATCAGCCAAATTTGGACAAGATGATCTTTCTGAGCTACAAGCTGTAATGGAAACCTTAATTGATGGCAGAGTCTTAGATGAAAAATATTTAGAGCATAAATTTTTAGGTGAACACAAAGATTACTTAGAGTGTCATCTTAAACCAAACTGGCTCATGAAGAACATCATTTAGTAAAATTTGCTAGGCTTGGAACTCAGAATCAACTATTTAAAAAGTTTTAAATGCAAGTCAATAAACCTAATTTGTATTCAATCTTTTAATACCTTATAGGCTATTAATTTTATCAAGAACAAGTTCTTTTCTTTTTATTGTCTTTTTCCAATACAAATAATCTATCACCCCCCCCAGATAATAATTGAACAAGCCAAAAAACACCCACCATATAATAATAACTTAAAATCAGACTTTGCAATATCACTGACTCTTGCTAAATCAGTCATAGCAGATACATCATGTACGTCATTAAACAACATTACAAAACCAATTCCAATTCCTGAAAGAATAAGTATAATTACTTTATTAGTCAAATTTGATTGGTTCTCTAAAGTTCTATTTACATGTTGAAGCTCAAGTATTAAAACTTCTCTATCATTCATATTATCAATTAGAGTATTTATATTTTTTGAAACTGTCATGTTTTAGACCTTGAATGAAATTTAAAATAATATTATAACAATACTACTTAAATTAGCACTTATTTTTTCACTTCAAGAACTTATATTTAATATAATTTTAGATAGAATAATAACCATGATTTCAAATGATTCCAAAACTCTATATGAACAAATTAAAAACTCTGAAAACATTGTTATAGCTACTCATGTAAACCCTGACCCTGATACTTTAAGTAGTGCAATTGCTATGTCACACTTATTAAGAAGACTTAACAAAAAACACACTCTTTTTAATGTGTCTGATAAGCTACCAACTAATTTAGAGTTCCTAGATGGATACTTGAATTTTAGAAAAATAGTACCCGCTAAATGTGACTTTATAATAGCCGTTGATGCTGCAACTTTTAGAAGATTAGAAATAGAAAAACCTAAAGTTTTAATAGCAAATATTGATCACCATAAGAGCAATGAACTATACGGAGATTTTAATGTTGTAGATAAAGAGTGTTCTAGTACAACACAGGTAATTTATAATCTCTTTAATGAACTAGATATTAAAATTAATGCAAAAATGGCAGAAGCTTTATATGTTGGTCTACTAGATGACACCTCAGGTTTTATAGCACCATCTACAAAAAGCAGCTCTTTGGAAATGGCTAGCACTCTTTCTAAGATTGGCATTGATGTTAGCAAAATAGCTCAACATGTAAGAATGAATAAAAGTTTAGCCATGTTGAGATTAACCGCTATTTTACTTGGAAAAATGGCACTTTATGAAGATGGACAAATTGCTTCAGTTGTAGCAACATCTACTGAGTTTAATAAAAGCGGTGCAAGTGATGATGATACTGAGACTGCACAAAATGAGATGCTCTACCTTGCAACTGTAAAAGTAGCAATTGTATTAAGGCAGAGTAAGATAGCTAAAAAGGTGCGTGTATCTTTACGCTCTAAAGATGGTATTGATGTCTCAAAGATTGCTTCAAAATACAGTGGTGGTGGTCATTCATATGCTGCTGGTTTCTCAGTTATACATGAAGATATAGATGAATTAGAAAAAATATTAATCAAACAAATAAAGGAAATTTTATGAGTAGAAGAAAAAGAAGTGCCTCATCGGTTATATTTTTAATAATTATTCTAGGACTACTAGGTGGCGCACTTTATCTATACAATTCAGCGATGTTTGAAAGAGATAAACCAATAATTAAAGTCAAAAATAAAATCTATTGGAATTTAAAAGATCCTATTGATGTATCTTTAGAAGATAGAAGTGGAATTAAATACTACACAGTGGTACTTAAAACAGCTTCCCAAGAATACATACTAAAAAGAGAGGTGTTGCATACACCATTAACAAAAATAGACCTTGCTATAACTTTTGCAAAAGCTAGAACTCTTCTTAGAGAAAAAAGTGCAGTTTTAAAAATTCATGCGACCGATGCAAGTAGATGGAACTTTTTTGCAGGAAATAGCTCAAGCACAGAAGCACAGATAGTTATAGATAAAAAACGTCCACAACTCTCAATAGTTACAAACTCATATGGAATAAGACGTGGTGGTTCAGCGCTTGTAATTGCAAAAATAAAAGATGAAAATTTAGATGAATATTATATCGATAATGGAATGGGCAAACATTTTAAACTACAACCATTTTATAAAGAAGATTATTTCATTGCTCTTGTTGCATGGCCTGTTACATCTAAAAAATTTAGAGCTACATTAATCGCACGTGATTTTGCAGGAAATAGAACACGTACTCCGATTAATTTTAGATTAAAAGAGAAAAATTACAAACTTTCAAAGTTAGCTCTAAATTCATCATTTTTAGATGGTAAAATAACTCAATTAGCACTCGAACATAGTAGTGAAGATATAGAAGACTCTATTGAAAAATTCTCATATGTTAATGAAACACTAAGAAAAGAGAATGAGGATCTAATTCATACAATTGCCTCAAAAGTTAGCAATGAGCGAATTGATGACTTTAAACTTGTGCCATTTTACCCACTAAAAAATGCAGCAGCAGTTGCAAGTTTTGGAGATCATAGAAAATATTCATATGAGGGTAAAGAGGTAAGTCAATCTTATCATTTAGGTCTTGATTTAGCTAGTGTTAAAATGGCTCCAATTATCACAAGGAATGATGCAAAAGTTTTATATGCTGCTGAAAATGGGATTTATGGCTCTATGCTAATGCTAGACTTTGGTTTAGGTCTTACTACAGTTTACGGACATTGTACAAGTATTTTAGTTGATGTAGATATGCAAGTAAAGGGAGGAACACAAATTGCTAACACCGGTATGACAGGTTTAGCATTAGGTGATCATTTACATTTTGGCACATTAGTTCAAGGTGTCGAGGTGCGTCCTGAAGAGTGGATGGACAAACAGTGGTTTAAATTAAATATCACTGATGTAATAGATAATGCTAAAAAAATTATTATTAGGCAATAGATAGAGATGAAACTAAAGCAGCAGAACCTTAAGGCGTTTGAGTTAACTATTGATGATGAAGAGCAGTTTCGTTCATATTTATCTAAAAATGCGCCTCTTATGCAAGGACATCTGCTAGTTTTAACAAACTCTCCTACAGAAAATTTATCCGCATTTTTAAAAGAGCAAAACTTCTGTTTTGTATCGACACAAAACTGTGAACTAAATAGTCGTAAAAGACAGACCGTAAAAGTACAAGAAGAACCAAAAGAAGAAGAGCCACAACCTGAGCCTATTAAAAGTGAAGAGAAAGTAATAGCTCCTTTAATAGAAGAGAAAACAATCCTACATCGCCCAGTTCGTTCAGGTGAGACGATAAATGCAAAAGGTGATATTGTTGTTTTTGGCAGAATAAATAGTGGCGCTCTATTAAATATTAGTGGTAATGGCGAATTTTTTGATATAATCGACGGTACTATTAATTGCAATGGCGATTATTTAATTTTACAATCTATCGGAAATGGTAGTGTAACATTTAATTCAGAAACTATAAATAAAGAGACTTTAAAAAGCTCTTTACACCTTGTAACATATAAAGATGGAATAATTATTAAGGAAATTGCGTGAACGAAATAACAATATCTAAAGCAGTTGAATTAGTTGGTATAGGTCTGCACAAAGGTAATGCTGTAAAACTTCGTCTTGAACCACTTGAAAGCGGACGTGGTATCGAGTTTTATAGAATAGACACAGGTGTGACAATTCCACTAAAAAAAGAGTTCGTAGTAGATACTAAAATGGCAACAGTTATCGGTAAAGGAAGCAGTACAATCTCTACAATTGAACATATACTCTCTGCTGTTTATGCTTATGGGATAGATAACCTTAGAATTATGGTTGATGACAATGAGATTCCTGTAATGGATGGCAGTAGTGCTAGTTTTTGTATGCTACTTGATGAAGCTGGTCTTAAAAGTCAGAAAAGTTCTAAAAAGATTTTACGTATAAAAAAAGAGGTTCGTGTTCAAGAGGGCGATAAATATGTACAATTAAAACCATCAAATAATCTAAATTTTGATTTTACAATTCACTTTAACCACCCTGTAATTAACCGCCAAACTCTTAACCTAAAAATAGATAAAGAGACATATAAAAGTGAAATCTCAAGAGCTAGAACTTTTGGTTTTATACACGAATTACAATACCTTCAAAGCAAAAACCTAGCACTTGGTGCAAGCCTTGATAATGCCATTGGCTTAGATGAAAAAAAAGTATTAAATCAAGAGGGGTTAAGATTTACAGATGAATTTGTTCGTCATAAAATTTTAGATGCGATAGGAGACATGGCTCTACTTGGACATAACTTTTTAGGTGCATATGAAGCATTCGCAGGAAGCCATGACCTAAACCATAAACTAACTGTAAAACTTTTTGAGTCAAAAGAGAATTATGAAATAATTGAGCAATCTTTAGCTTATGAAAAAGAGTTATCAAAAGCATATACATAAACATATGTCTAAAAAAGTTAGTATCGTAGTAGTTGCACTATCATCACCAATTCTTATTGGCATATATGACAACTCAACAAATGAGCTTATAACTTCATATGAGAGTACTCAAAAAAGTAGTGAATATATCCCTACTCTTTTTGAAAAGCTCTTAAATGAGTATGATATTGAGACTTTAGTCTATGCTAAAGGACCTGGTAGTTTTATGTCAATAAAAGTTACTTACGTTTTTCTAAAGACATTGAGTATTTCGCTAAAAATTCCACTCTTTGCACAAGATGGTTTCTATTTTAATAACAATGCTCCAATAAAAGCAATTGGCAAACTTTTTTTTGAAAAAGATAAAGAGCAGATTGTTACTAAAACTTTTGATCAAATTCCACAATCAAAATTTTATCTGCCGAAACTATTTTTAAAAGATGAGTACCTAAGAGATTCTGAACCCCTATATGTTTTGCCTGCTGTCTAATTAGGTTCTGATATTTTAGTATATATCAGCTATAATTTCACACTTAAATTTTGTAGGAGCATTTGTGACAATAAGCGTACCAGGGACAAGTGCTAATTTAGGGCCGGGATTTGACACTTTAGGTCTTGCTGTTAATCTTAGAAACTATGTTGATATTAAACCTGGACGTTTTCATAGTGTTCAAATTAAGGGTGAAGGTGAAAATAACCCTCGCCTTAAGGGTAACCATCTTTTTATGGGAATCTTTAATGATCACTATAAAAAATTAACAGGTAAACGTGAAAACTTCCATTTTGTATTTAATAACTCTGTTCCAATTTCAAGAGGTTTAGGTAGTTCATCAGCTGTAATAGTTAGCGCTATCGCTTCAGCATATGAAGCAGCAAATATACGAATATCAAGAAGAAAACTTTTAAATACAGCCTTAATTTACGAACCACATCCTGATAATATCACACCAGCTGTAATGGGTGGATTTAACGTATGTGTTGTTGAGCGAAATAAAGTCTATTCTCAGAAAAAGAGATTGCCAGCCTATTTAAGAGCGGTTGTTGTTATTCCAGATAAACCGATCTCTACTTCACAATCTCGCAATCAACTTCCAAAGTCATACAATAAAGATACAGCAGTTTATAACTTATCTCATACCGCACTACTAACTAGTGCATTTTTCACAGAGAACTGGGAACTCTTACGTATTGCTGCAAAAGATAGGTTTCATCAAAAAATTCGTATGAAAATGTTAAGTGACCTATTTGGTGTTCAAAAGATGGCAATGGACAATGGCGCGCTTATGAGTACATTATCAGGTAGTGGATCTACATTTTTTAACCTATGCTATCAAGATGATGCTGAGTTAATTGAGACAAAACTACAGGCAGAATTTCCAAGTTTTTTAGTTAAAACTTTGGAATTAGATAATGACGGACTACGTACAAACTAAGTTTTTAGGTTTTTTAGATATAATGCCAAACAAATTTTTTAAGCCAATTAGAATGTGTATAAATTGTAGAGTACGTTTATCACAAAATGACTTGATCCGCTTGCACTGTGTAGATAGAGTAATTTCACCTCACAATGGTAAGGGTCGTAGTTTCTATATTTGTCTAACCTGTTTAGATAATAAAAAGCTTAAAAAAAGTTTATCAAGAGAGTGTAAAGCAAATCTTGGTAACTTTGAACAAATAGTAGAACAGTTAAAGGAGATTGCTGCGAATGAGCGAAAAGATTCGGATTCATGAAGTTGCAAATGAGCTTGGAATTAAACCAAAAGAGGTAGTTACAAAAGCCTTAGATATGGGCTTAAGTGTTAAAACAGCCTCAAGTAGTATCAGTCCTAGTGATGCACAAAGCCTTATGAACTTTATAATGACCGGCGTTTTACCTGGTGGCGAGCCTAAGGAAAAAGTTAAACCTAAGCTATCTATTGTTAAGAAAAGTGTTAAAGTAGCAGTTGAAAAGGCTCAAACACCAAAAGAGCAGATAGAAACACCAGCATCTCAACCAGATGAATTAGTCCAAGATAGTAAACCTATAACGACTGAGAGTGTAGAACAAAAGCCGCAGAATGAAGTTGATGAAAATGCAACCTCAAAAGAGGAAGTGACAACTAAAAAGACTACTGAGAAAGTAACCGAAAAGCCTACTGAGAAAGTAACTGAAAAGCCTACTGAGAAAGTAACTCAAAAGCCTACTACTGAGAAAATAACTGAAAAAACTACTAAAGAGATTCCAGTAACTCCAAAACCTAGCTTAATTCGTAAGAAAAAGGGCTTAACAATTGTTAAGAAAAGACGCCCAGCGCCAGTTGCAACACCTGAACCTTCTTATAACCATAAAAACTCATCTATAGCGATTGATGATTTAAAAGGTGACTACGGAAAACTTAGTCAAGAGGCTATTGAAGAGAGACAAGCAAGAAGAGCTAGAAAACAGCACAATGCAGCTCATAAACAAGATCATGGTGAATCAATTGATTTAGGTCGTGGATTTAGTGACTTTGGACAAGTTGCAGATGATGAACAAATTGAACTTCTTGATTTTCGTGATGAAGAGGCTAAACGTGAAATTGCTGAAAAACTAGAAAAAGAGCGTGAGCGTGAAAGAATGCGTGCAAAAGAAAATGCTAAAAATACTCGTTCTGGTGCAATGGGTGGTCAATTTGGCGCAAGGAGCAACTCTATTAAACGCGGTAAAAGGAAAAGAAGAATTAAAAAGAACTTAACAGATGAAGATATTATCGTAAGTAGTATTGAGATTCCAGAAGATGTCCGTGTTTATGAATTTGCTGAAAAAATTGGTAAATCAATTAGTGATGTAGTCAAAGTACTATTTGCACTAGGAGTTATGGTTACTAAGAATGATTATTTAGATAAAGATGCTATTGAAATTCTCTCAGAAGAGTTTGAAGTTGAAGTTCATACAATAGATCCTAAAAGTCAATTTGATTATACAGCTCACTACCATGATGAAGATAATGAAGATTTATTTAAAGAGCGTCCACCTGTAATTACAATTATGGGTCACGTAGATCATGGTAAAACATCGCTTCTTGACAAAATTAGAAACTCAAAAGTTGCTGATCGTGAGTCTGGTGGTATCACACAACATATTGGTGCATATAGCATTGTACATAATGAAAAAATGATTACATTTTTAGATACTCCAGGTCACGCTGCTTTTAGTAGTATGAGAGCGCGTGGTGCAGAAGTTACAGATATTGTAATTATTGTGGTAGCTGCTGATGATGGTGTTAAACCTCAAACAAAAGAGGCTATACAGCACGCTAAAGATGCTAATGTTCCTATCATAGTTGCCGTAAATAAAATAGACAAGCCCGATGCTAATGTTGATATGGTTAAATCTCAACTAGCTGAACTTGATATGACACCATCTGAATGGGGTGGAGATTATGACTTTATAAATGTTTCTGCTAAAAGTGGAGAAGGTATAGATAGTCTTCTTGAAAATATTTTAGTTCAAGCAGAAGTTTTAGAGCTTAAAGCAGATCCTACTCGTAACGCAAAAGCCGCTGTAATTGAGAGTTCAGTTGAAAAAGGACGTGGTGCTGTTGCTACTGTTGTCGTTCAAAATGGAACACTTAGAGTTGGTGATACTGTAGTTGCTGGAAGTGCATATGGACGTGTCAAAGCACTACTCGATGATAATAAAAAACCTATTAAAGAGTTAGGACTTAGTGAAACTGGTATTGTAGTTGGACTAAGTAGTGTTCCTGATTCTGGTGAGACATTAATAGGTACAGAAAATGAAAAAGAGGCTCGTGAATACGCAAACCAAAGACACGAATATGATCGTCATAAAGAGCTTTCTGTAAGTACTAAAGTTTCATTAGAAGATCTAGGTTCTATGATTGCAGAGGGACAAATTAAAGCACTTAAAGTCATTTTAAAAGCTGATGTTCACGGTAGTCTCGAAGCGCTCAAAGATTCCTTATCACACTTACGAAATGAAGAGGTAAAAGTATCTTTCGTTTCGACTGGTGTTGGTGGAATTACAGAGAGTGACGTTCAACTAGCCGATAATACAGAAAATTGTGTAATCTTAGGCTTTAACGTACGTCCAACTGGAAGCGTAAAAGCAAAAGCGAAACAGATAGGTGTTGAGATTAAAACCTACTCTATTATCTATGAGATGATTGATGACATTACAGGACTATTAACTGGAATGATGAAACCAATTATCCGTGAAGAGAACAGTGGTCAAGCAGAAGTTAGAGAAGTATTTAAAATTCCTAAAGTTGGTGCAATTGCTGGTTGTATGGTTAGTGATGGAAAAATTATCCGTGGTGGAAAAGCTAGACTTATCCGTAATGGTGTTGTTCTTAATACTACAACAATTACCACTCTTAAACGCTTTAAAGATGAAGTCAAAGATGTTGGTAAAGGTTATGAGTGTGGTATAATGCTCGATAATGTAGACACTATCGAAGAAGGCGATGTAATTGAAACCTTCATAGAAATTGAGGAAAAAGCTAAACTATAATGGTACGCCAAATGAGTAAAGTACATTTTGTCTATGCTAAGTTTTGCTTAGCGCAAGGCTCACACGCGGATAAACTGCGTTTAAAATAAGTAGATATGAATCAAGCACAAATAAAAAAAGAGCGAACGGAATCTATCCTCAAAGAGATAATTCCTGAAGCTATATCTCAACTTAACGATGAGCGTGTACATGGCATAGGTGTTGTAGAAGTTGTATGTTCAAAAGGTAGAAGTGACGCTAGAGTCTACCTAGACCCTGCTTTTATCTTAGATGAAGAAAAACCAATAATTATAAAACAACTAAACAAAGCGCGTTACAACATAGAAAATCATTGTAAAATGGAACAAGGTTGGTACAACTGTCCAAACCTTTCGTTTGAATTTGACACACAACTAGATCATGTAAACAAAATGGATGATCTATTTGCTAAAATTGAAAAAGAGTTACAAAAATGAGTTTAGAGAGCGATTTAAAAAGCATTATAGAATCTGTTGGTATTAAATTCTATGGTACAGAGATAGCAACAGAGTACTCTCAAACAATTTACAGAGTAATGGTACACAAAAGTGGTGGCGTTACAATGCAAGAGTGTGTTGATGTAACAAAACTAATCTCTCCAATGTTAGACGTTACCCCTCCAATGCGCTCAGAGTACCGCCTTGAAGTGAGTTCACCGGGAATTGAGAGAACACTTAAGACAATTGATAATTTCTCTCTTTCTATTGGTGAAAAAGCAAAAGTTACCCTGATTGATCATACGCTTTTTCGTGGTGAACTTTTAGGTATTGAAAATAACACAATTGAGCTAGATGATGAAGAGAGTGGACAAAAAGTAAAATTTGATTACTCAGACGTGCAAAAAGCACGTACATATTTTGACTGGTGAATGACGAATTTTACATGCGCCTCGCCATCAATGAGGCGTGGAAATATCAAGGAGTAACCTACCCTAACCCTGCTGTTGGATGTGTTGTACTTGATAAATATGAAAAAATACTCTCCATAAATGCTCATAAAAAAGCTGGTGAGCCTCACGCTGAAGTTATGGCGCTCAAAGATGCTTATCTGCGAAATGGCGGAAATGTTGAGATTTCAAACCTTACAGATGCAAATGAAATACATAACTATCTTTACAATAATCACAATAATATTTTAGAAGACGCCACCGTTTATGTAACACTAGAGCCATGTAACCACCATGGAAAAACTCCTCCATGTTCACTTTTACTCTCAAAATTGAATATCAAAAGAGTAGTAATAGCCCATGATGATTTACATGAAAAAGCTAGTGGTGGTACAAGATTTTTAAAACAAAACAGTATTTTTGTTACTACTGGTGTACTAAACAAAGAGGCGCATAACTTACTTGAACCATTTTTACATTGGCAAAAGAGCAATTTTGTACTATTTAAATGGGCGCAGAGGTTAAATGGTTCACTAGATGGTGGAACAATTAGCTCTAAAAATTCACACATACTCTCACATAAGATTCGCTCCATATGTGACCTGCTCGTAATTGGTGGAAATACTGTAAGAGTGGATAGACCGACGTTAGATTCACGCTTATGTAGTGGGAAAGCACCTAATGTTCTCATTTACTCAAAAGAGAAAAACTTTGATAGAACGATTCCTCTTTTTAATATAAAAAATAGAGAAGTACTTATAGAAGATAATTTTAGTGAACTTCAAAATAGAAAATTTATATTTGTTGAGGGAAGCCCTACTCTTTTAGATAAAATGAGTGAAGAGATAAATTGGCTAATGGTTTTCATCTCAGCTAAAATACAAAACGGAAAATCTATGCAGACGCTAAATAAAAACTATGAGATAATCCACCAGCAAAAAGTAGATAGTGATATTTTAGTTTGGATGAGAAGAACCAGTGAATGAGCTACAAACAAGAGAGAGCTTAATTAGTCATGAGGAATAGGCGTGGCGATAGGTAGGATTCCTTATGGGTGGAGAGTTAAAAAATTAAGTGAGTGTGGAAAAATTATTACTGGTAAAACACCATCAACAACTATAGATGAATATTGGAACTCGAATGACATAAGTTTTATAAAGCCTGATGATTTTACAAACAACAGTATTATAAAATTTGAAAAAGGTAAAAGTTTTATTTCATACAGTGGATTTAAAAAAACTCCAACAATACCACCATATTCTGTTTTAATAACTTGTATTGGAAAAATTGGAAAAGTTTTAATTAATCAAAATGAAGCTACTAGTAACCAACAAATAAATAGTATTATTCCAAATGAAGATATACATTATAAATTTTTAGCATATTCTATTTTAAAAATTAAACCTATTATGCTTCAAAAAGCACATACCTCAATAGTTTCAATAATAAACAAAACAGATTTTGAAAAATTTGAAATACCAGTTCCCCCACTCCCACAACAAAAAAAGATTGCAAAAGTTCTTGATAATAGCTCCTCATTAGTTGAGAAACAAAAAGAGCTTTTGAAGCAGTATGATCTATTTTTAAAATCAAAGTTTATTGAGATGTTTGGAAATCTTAAAAATAATCCTCATAATTTCAAAGTTGAACCACTCTCACAATTTGGAGAGATAATTACAGGAAATACACCACCTAGAAAAGAGCTAGAAAATTATAATGATGATTATATAGAGTGGATTAAAACAGACAACATATCTACTAATAGACTTTATGTATCAAAAGCAAAAGAGTATTTATCTAAATCTGGTATGTCAAAAGCTAGAGTATTAAAAGAAAATGGCATATTAGTTACTTGCATTGCAGGGAGTATAAAGTCAATAGGAAATATAGCAATGAGTGATAGAAAAATCACTTTTAATCAACAAATTAACGCCATACAGACAAATAAAGATGTAAGTCCATTATATCTATATTGGCTCATCAAATTAAACAAAAACTATATACAAACTTTTGCTACATCAAGCATGAAAAAAATGATAAGTAAAGGAGTTTTTCAGAACATACATTTTATTAAAGCACCAATTGATTTACAAAATGAATTTTCAAAAATAGCTTCAAGAATAGAGATCATAAAAGAGAAAGAGAGCCAAAAGTTAAAGTACTATGAAATCCTACACAAAAGCCTTATGGAGAAAGCTTTCAAAGGAGAAATCAAATGATTTTTACGATATTATCCAACAAACACACAAAAAATAAGCATTTAACCAAACCATATTAAAATAATAAGATTAGAGGATTAAATAAATGGCACAATCAATAGAACCAAATATTGCCGATTTAGCCAATGGTTGGCTTAAATCTTACAAATTAAATTATAAATTAGAACAAGAATCTTTAAATACTATAATAGATAAAGCACTTTATGATTACTTTACTAAAAACGGTGGAACAGGACATAATCGTCCCGATGCAAAACTACTATTAAAAGACAAAGATTTAGAAGACTATCCTATTTTGATTGAATATAAAGGGTACAAAAATAAACTTGTAAAGCTTGATGCTAACGGACAAGTTGAGAATAAAACTGTTAAAAATGAGCCTCACTTCAAAAACATAAATTCTTTTGCAGTAAACGGAGCGGTGCATTATGCAAATGCTCTACTACATCATACTAATTACACTGATATTATCGCTATTGGAATGACAGGCTACAAAGATGAAACTAGAAAAATTCAATATGAAATTGGTGTCTATTATGTTTCAAAAATAAATTTTGGTGCTGGACAAAAAGTTGGAGATTTTTCAGATTTTTCTTTTTTAGCACCTAAAAATTTTGATGCCTTTATTAAGAAAGTAAAAACCTTAAGTCTATCGAAAGAAGAGAACGATAGACTAAAAGAACAACGAGAGAAAGAGATAGATACTAGTTTAGTAAAGCTCAACAATGATATTTACCAAAATGAAAAAGGCTTAGGTGAAAATGACCGTGTTTATCTTGTTGCCGCTTCTATTATCGCAACAATTGGAATACCTCATAAAGTTCCTCCTCTTGAAAAATCAGATTTAAAATCTTCTATAGAAGAGGGTAATACTGATGGGGATATAATAGTAAGAAAAATAAATGCTTTTTTAGGTGAAAAAAAGATTCCTAAAGAAAAAAAAGATTTAATCGTAAGAACATTAGAAAATACACTTACTACTGAGAATATCAACAAAGTTGAAAACGGTGTAAGCCAACTAAAAAGGGTTTTTACAAAGATTATAGATGATTTAGGGATATATTATAAAATAGGTTTAACAACTGACTTCACAGGAAAACTTTTTAATGAAATGTATGGTTGGCTAGGTTTTTCGCAAGACAAACTCAATGATGTAGTTCTAACACCCTCTTATGTAGCTTCTCTTTTAGTAAAACTAGCAAGGGTAAACAAAAATTCTTATGTATGGGATTTTGCCACAGGTTCAGCAGGTTTATTGGTTGCTGCCATGAATGAAATGCTCAACGATGCAAAAAGCACCATTACTTCGCCAGAAGAACTCACTCAAAAAGAAATTAAAATAAAAGCCGAACAATTACTCGGGTTAGAGTTACTTTCAAGTGTATATATGTTGGCAATTCTAAATATGATTTTAATGGGAGATGGAAGCTCCAATATTTTAAATAAAGATTCTTTGAGTGATTTTGACGGGAATTACGGTTTTGGAAAAACTGACAACAAATTCCCTGCTGATGCTTTTATACTTAATCCGCCATATTCTGCGCAAGGAAACGGAATGACCTTTGTGGAGAAAGCCCTTGAAATGATGAATAAAGGTTATGCAGCTATTATTATTCAAAACTCAGCTGGTTCTGGAAAAGCCAAAGGATACAACAAAAAAATATTAGAAAAACATACACTTTTGGCAAGTATAAAAATGCCAATAGACATCTTTATAGGCAAATCTAGTGTCCAAACCTATATATATGTTTTTAAAGTAAACGAAAAACACGAAAAAGATGAAATGGTAAAGTTTATCGATTTTTCTAATGATGGATACACTAGAACTAACCGTAAAAAAGCAAGTAACAACCTAAAAGACACCGACCGCGCAAAAGAACGTTATAAAGAATTGGTAAACTTGGTGCGTTTTGGAAGAAGTCAACTTAATATTTTCACCGATAAAGAGTATCATGAAAACACTATCGATTCTAAAAGTGGAGCAGATTGGAATCAAACAACACCTACAGATACCAAACCTATTTTACAAGATTTTAAAAAAACAGTAGGTGATTACTTAACTTGGGAAGTTTCAAATATCCTAAAACAACAAAATAAAGAGGAAAGTTCGGGAAAGTAAATACCCTACTTAACGATAAATTGGAAAAAGTTAAGTGGGGTGAGTATAAATTAGTAGATTTATTTGAAATAAAAGGAAATCCACAATTAAATAAAGATAGTTTTATATTTAATGAAAATGGCAAATTTCCTTATTTTACAAGAACAGTATTTAATAACGGAATTGCAGGTTATGTAGATTATTTAGATGATGAACATAAAATTAATGGGAATTGTTTGGCAGTAGGAATGATTGGTATGCAATTTTTTTATATGCAAAAAGATTTTTATGCAGGTCAATTTACAAAAAGAGCAATTCCAAAATCATTTTCTTTAACTAAAAGAAAAGCAACTTATTTAATAAGTTTATTGAATAAAAACCAACAAGTTTTTCAAAATGTTTTGGTTAGAAATTTTGAAAATGAATTTAATAAAACGAAAATCCAACTTCCAATCCAAAACGGCAAAATAGATTTTGAATTTATGGAAAGTTTTATAGCGGAAATAGAGGCTGAACGCATAGCAAAACTAGAAGCGTATTTATCAGCTACTGGACTAAAAGATTATACTTTAACTACAGAAGAAAAACAGACTTTAGAGGATTTTGAAAATGTAAAATGGCAAACCTTTAATCTTGAAGAATTATTTGGAAAATCAACCCGTGGCAAACGGCTAAAAAGCGCTGATAGAATTTCTGGAATTTTACCTTTTGTAACAGCAGGAGAAACTGATGATGGAATTTCTGCATTTATTGGAAACGATGTAACTATTTTTTCAAAAAATACAACAACTATTGATATGTTCGGTTCTGCAAAATATAGAAATTATCAATATGGTGGTGACGACCATATTGCAGTTGTTCATACTGAAGATTTACCGAAATTTGCATCAATTTTCATAACAACTGCAATTCATAAATCATCGCATTCTGGAAAGTTTAATTATTCAAGAAATTTTTATGCAAAAGATGCAGATGAATTAAATATTTCATTACCAACACAAAACAACCAACCAAACTACAAAATAATGGAAACCTTTATCTCCGCTATTCAAAAATCAATTATAAAAGATGTTGTTCTGTATGCTGAAAAAAAAAGTAATGTGCAAAATGATTAAAAAAAAAGATAAAAATCTTAAAGACACTAGACTTTCACCCATCTTAAAATGGGCTGGTGGTAAAGAGCAAGAGTTAAAGCATATTCATCCAAGATTTCCAACCAAAATTAAAAGCTATTATGAGCCTTTCATTGGTGGTGGTGCAGTTTATTTCTCTATAGAGGCAAAAAAGATGTACATTAATGACAAATCTCATGAGCTTATTAACTTGTACAACACTATAGCTAAGAAAGATAAAAAATTTTATACTGTTGTTAATGAAATAATGCACAACTGGTCTTTACTAGAAGAGATTATTACAAACAATAAAATTCTCTTTATTGAGCAATATAAAAATTATTCTGACAATAGGAGTGATGAGACTTATGTCAAGAACTGGGTTACCTCTTTTGTTCTAAAGCATAGTATAGAGTTTAATGGTATGTTTGATACTACTTTTAATGTAAATATCGAAAACTTCCTAAAAGAGCTTAGAAAAAATATTGTTAATAAAATGAGAAGAATGAAAAAGATAGAGCTAGAAAGAGGTGTTCTTCCAGATAACGATATATTAGACAACATAGAAAGTGCGTTAAAGAGTGCTTTTTATATGCACTTTAGACATCTATATAACAACATAGTAAAATATGATATTGAAGCTAGTTTTGCTGTAGCAATTTTCTTTTTTATTAGAAACTATGCTTATAGTGGCATGTTTCGTTATAACAAAAGTGGTGGTTTTAATGTTCCTTATGGCGGTATTGGTTACAACAGAAAAAATTTAGCAAAAAAGGTTGATTATCTTCAAACAAAAGAGCTTATAAATCATCTTTCAAAAACTACAATAGATAACCTAGATTTTGAAGAGTTTTTTACTAAAAACAGACCTAAGAGAGATGACTTTATCTTTTTAGACCCGCCTTATGATAGTGAGTTTAGTACTTATGCACAAAATGAGTTTACAAGAGAAGATCAATCAAGGTTAGCCACTTATCTAATAAATGAGTGTGAAGCTAACTGGATGATGGTAATTAAAAATACAGATTTTATCTATGAGCTGTACAATAAATCTAATGTTAAAATAAATTCATTTGATAAAAAATATTTGGTGAGTTTTCAAAATAGAAACGATAAAGAGGCAGAACATTTGATTATTACCAACTATTAAAGTTGTACAAGAGTCAAAAATAGAAGTGAAATTTTATTGTGCAAAGAATTTTAAAATAAGACTCACATTTACCTATTTTTTAAAAAAATGAAGGAAGTATGAATTGTTCGTAAGAAATGAAGTAAAAAGTAAAATAGATAACATCTGGGACAAATTTTGGAGTGGTGGAATAGCCAATCCTCTTAATGCGATTGAACAAATTACAGCACTTATATTTTTAAAGATGTTAAGCGAAAAAGATAATAAAAAAATTTTACAGTCCTCTTTTACAGGAGAAGAGTATCTGTCTATTTTTAAAGATAATAAAAATGCAAAATGGGATAATTTCAAAGAGTTAGATAGTGAGCGTATGCTTAAGACAATTCAAGATGAAGCATTTCCTTTTATTAAAAAGTACAACGAGGGGAGTGAGTTTAATAGGTCTATAAAAGATTTATCATTTATCATCACTAAGCCATCATTATTAAGTGAGAGTGTTGAAGCACTAGAAGAGATATTTAATATTTTAGAAGAAGATGAAAACGGTTTTATGGATAATTTAGGAGATATGTATGAGTATCTTCTAAGTGAGATAAGTTCTAGTGGAAAAAATGGACAGTTTAGAACTCCAAGACATATTATAAAGATGATTACAGAGCTTGTTAATCCAAAAATAAAAGAGAAAGTATTTGACCCTAGCGTGGGAACGGCTGGGTTTTTAGTAAGTGCTTATGCTCATATGCTAAAACCTTACACAGAAGAGAACGGAAGATTAGGGGCAAACCTTACAGATAAGGATTTGTGGGATACACTCTCAAACGATACATTTTTTGGAAATGACAGTGATATTTCGATGATACGAATATCTATGATGAATATGATGCTTCACGACATAGAAAATCCACACATAAAACAGAACGATACACTATCAAAACATTACAGAGAAAAAGATGCTTATCAAGTTGTTTTAGCTAACCCTCCGTTTAAGGGCAGTATTGATAAAGAGGATAAAAGTGAAGATTTCAGCATAAATTCTACTAAAACAGAGCTTCTATTTGTAGATTTGATTTCAAGAGTTTTAGATGTTGGCGGGCGCGCTGGTGTTATCATTCCAGATGGTGTTTTGTTTGGTAGTTCAAACGCGCATAAAACATTAAGAAAAAACCTCCTAGAAAAAAACGAACTTAAAGCGGTTATTTCAATGCCTAGTGGAATCTTTAAACCTTACGCTGGAGTATCTACTGCTGTTTTAATTTTTGCAAAAGGTGGTAAAACTTCAAAAGTTTGGCTTTATGACATGCAAGCAGATGGGTATAGCTTAGATGATAAACGTAACCCTATTGAACAAAATGATATTCCTGATATAATTTCTCAATTCAAACAAAAAGATAAAGAGAGCTATCTAGAGACAAAAAAACATTTTTTTATTAATGTTGAGCAGATAAAAGAGAATGGTTATGACCTCTCTGTTAATCGTTATAAAACAGTAGAGTATGAAGAGATAGAGTATCCGCCTACTCGTGAAATATTAGATGAGATTGAAACTCTAACGAATGAAATCATAGATGATTTAGAAGAATTAAAGGGATTAATTAATGAGTAAACAAGAAAATATTGTAAAGATGTTTGATTCAATTGCATCAACATACGATAAAGCAAATAGAATTTTAAGTTTTGGAATAGATACTATTTGGCGTAAAAAAGCTTGTAATACAGCATATAATCTTTTAGGCAAACGTAAACTCTCTAAGATTGTAGATGTTGCTTGTGGCACTGGCGATATGATGGGCTATTGGGAGAAGCAAGCTGTTGTAAATAAGGTTAGAGTTGATGAGATTGTTGGTATTGACCCCTCACGCGGAATGGTTGAAGTAGGACGTGAAAAATTTCCTCATTTAGAGTTTGAAATTGCACCAGCAACGCAGCTTTTGCTAAAAGATTCAAGTGTAGATATTTTAAGCATCGCTTATGGCATTCGTAATGTAATGGAGAGAGAAGAGGCATTTGCAGAGTTTCATAGAGTTTTAAAACAGGGTGGGCTTATTGTAATTTTAGAATTTACTAAAAATAAAGATGAAACTACTATGGGAAAAATTAGAGATTTTTACCTTCAAAAGATATTACCCGAGCTTGGTGGTTTGATTTCAAAAAACAAAGAGGCATATCAATATCTTCCAGATTCAATTGATGGTTTTGCGACAACACAAATGTTAGAAGATGAACTTAAAAGTATTGGTTTTGAAATTAAAGTGGCTAAATCTTTTTCATTTAATATATCTACAATGATTATCGCTCAAAAAATATAGATGAATCTTCAAAGCGTAAGTTCTCTAAATGAGCAGATAAAATCTATCCTTGAGACAACCTTCATTCAGGTACAAGTTGAGGGTGAAGTCTCTCGACCGACATACCATGGTAGTGGGCATCTATACTTTACACTAAAAGATGACAACTCTAGCATTAAGTGCGTAATGTTTAGAGCAAATGTTAACAAGCTAAAATTTAAAATTAAAGAGGGTGATAGCCTCATAATAAGTGGTGCTATTACTCTTTATAAACCACGCGGTGAATACCAAATAAACTGTTTTAGTTTAGAACCATCGGGTATGGGTGCGCTAGCTTTTGCTTATGAGCGCCTTAAAAAACAGCTTCAAACTGAGGGACTGTTCGAGCAATCTCGCAAAAAAAATCTTCCAAAGATTCCCTCTCATATTGTGTTAATAACATCTGGTACGAGTGCAGCTTTACAAGATATGCTAAAAGTGTCTAAAAATAGATGGCCTCTAATAAAAATATCTCTAATTGATGTTCAAGTTCAAGGTGATCTTGCACATTTACAAATTAAAGATGCAATTATTAGAGCTGATTTAATGGACGTAGATATAATTGTCATTGGTCGTGGTGGTGGAAGTGTAGAGGATTTGTGGGCGTTTAATGAAGAAGATGTCGCTCGTGCAATTGGCGCATGTAACACGCCTCTTGTCTGCGCTGTTGGACATGAGATTGATTGGGTTATAAGTGATTATGTAGCAGATTTAAGAGCGCCTACTCCATCAGCTGCAATGGAGATGATTTTACCAGATTCAAATGAAGTACTAATGCAATTAGATTCCATAGAGCAGAGTTTCAACCAATCAATAAAGTCTATTTTACAAAAGAGCAGCTATGCACTAAATCAGCAGTATGAACTTTTTTCTCAATACTCTTATGAGAATAGAATGAAACAGTATAATGAGCAACTAGAGAGTTTAAAAAAGAGTTATAACACTCATTTACAGATTCGCATAAACCAAGCAGAGCATGAACCAATAAATCTAAAACAATCATTTAATGATATTATGAGTAGAATTTTACAATCTAAACAATACAATCTAAATAGCATGAAAGAGAGTTACAAAAACTCAAACCCTAAAATGAGGGACAAAATAGGTTTTGCACAAATTGTTAAAGGTAAAAATGTCGTAACGCTGAGTGAACTAAAAGTCAATGATACATTTACCCTTCAAGACTCAAAAGAGATAATAGATGCTAAGGTTATATCAAAAAGTAAAATGTAGCGATGCTAAAACAGTACGTCCTGGGCGTGGTAGATACTTATGTCTTGAGCGGTATGAGGGGAGTGTAACTTTTGTATCAAATAGATTATTTACAGTCAAACGAAACTTTGCATTTTTATTAAGTAAGTAACTCGCTGATACATTTGTTATCCAACTAGACTTTATATCATACTTTTGAACATTACCATACTCATTATCATCACGAGAGCCAATATAGCTCACTGTACTATTTAGACTAAAATCTCGTGAGACTTTAAATAGATGGTATGCTTTAAATAGATGTGAGGCGATACCTGGTGTATCCACTTTATAACTATATGTTCGACCCATTGTATTATATGTGCTATCTGTATATGAATAACTTAGCGATAACTCATGAGATTCGTATGGCATAATTTTGTACTCAACTTCAATACCTTTTGATTCTCTTCTATCTGCATTATCGTAATCTTTTTCTCCTACATCATTAATATCTATCGTATTATAAAATTTTGAGTAATATAGGTTTCCTCTTAATACCTGATAACTAGATTCTTTATAGATAAAAGAGGCTTCATAACTATTTTGTTTTTCGTTATCTAAATTATTATTACCCTCTCTTAGTAGTGCATGAAATGATTGGTATGCTTCAATAAATGATGCTACTCTAAACGCTTCTGCATATTGAAGTTTCAATGTTAACTTATCATTATAATCATAAACTAAACCAACGCGACTATTCCAATTAGAAGAGAATCTTTTATAGTGGTCATAACGAATATTCAACGAAAACATCAAAACATCACTAAATGAGTATAAATCTTGCAAATATGATGCAAAATGTTCACGTCCTGCGTCACTTTTTATAAAACCACTATTTGAAGTTACAATGTTTCCATTATCTATGAAAGTGGCATTTTCAGTATCGCCATCAAGAAAATCAAAATTTCTTCTATAATAGTTTTCTGTAACTTTAGTATTATCTGCTTCAAGACCAAATAACAGTGCATGATTTTCAAATTTATTAATTTCAAGTTCGCTATTTATAAGTATGGTTCTATCTTTATATCCGGACTCTAGTTCAATATCAAATGGCAAAACATCAGGAACTTCCTGTCTTGGTGTAATATCAAAAGATACTTTACTAGTAGCAAAAACAGTTTTTACATGCAAAGTGATGTCATTGTCAATTTTTTTATGATAGGCTAATTGTGTATGAAAATTTATATTATCATTAGATTTATCGTCTATTGTTGGTTCTAGTGCTTCATCAAATCCAAAATAATTTCCTGATTTATAGTAGTTATAACGAGCAATAAAATCAAAATTTTCATTTTTTACATTGACACCTACACCACCATTTTTAAGACGCTCATCACTTTCTGGCTTACGATTAAATATTGAAATTGAGGGAGCGTAAATAAACTCTTTAGAGACACCTAATTTTTGATTATTTTCTTGAAAATATGCGTCAATTGAACCTTTAAAGCCGACAAATGAGACTGGTACTAAAGCATTCACATTTCTATAATCATATGAGCCATAACTTACATTTAAAAGTGTATTTTTCGAAGATGCTGATTTAGTAATTACATTTATTGCGCCATTATAAGCACCATCACCATATAGTGCCGACGCTGCACCACGTAAGACTTCAATTCTATCTATTAAATCAACTGGAAAATCCATATAATAGTAGATAGTCCCATAAAATTTACTACTTACACTAACACCATCTATTAAAAGTTTCATTTTATCAAAAATAAAACTATCTGGATTATTCATACCTCTTGCTATAAGGCGTTTCCAGCCAACTTGTAGCATAGATGTTTCAATGCCTGGAACAAATGAAAGTGCTTCAAACAGAGTATTAACCCCTAAAGATGTTAAATCTTTAGAGTGTAAAACTGTAACAGTTGATGGCATGTAATCAATGTTTTGCTTAGTTTTAGTGGCAATTGTATTTAAATCGTCAACAAAATGTGCAAATTCATCATTTTTTTCTCCAAAAACAAGAGAGTGAAAAATAAAAATAATAAAAATAGTTAATTTAAAAATCATGGAAAGATTATACATTACTGTATGTTATTCTTACGTTAAGGATTATCGTAATGTCAAAAAAATTTCTATATTTATCTATATTTATATCATTTTCGTATGCTAATTCAATCACTTGGATTAAAACATATAAAGAAGCTATCAATCTAAGCATTAAAGAGAATAAGAGAGTAATGCTATTTATTACGAAACCATCGTGTGTTTGGTGTAAAAAAATGAAAAGACTAACATTTACAGATAGACAAGTAATAAAAGAGGTAAACGAAAACTATGTAAGTATTGAATTATCTAAAAATAGTAGTGAGATACCATCTAACCTTTTAGTAAAGAGAGTACCTACAACGCAATTTATTTCAAAAGATGGCACACTAGTTAAAAAAGTAGCTGGCTACTGGAACGCTGAAGACTTTTTATCATGGTTATCTGATGTAAAAAAGTTATAAATTTTAAAATTTGTCACTTATAATTAAGCTCTTGGTGGTATTATTACATCATTAAAATTCTTTAGATGGCTTTTTAAGGGGGGTTACTAAATGAGACCGAATAGAGTTGAAAACTTAGGACTAGACAATATAGGAGAGATTTACTACAATCTTGACTACAATGAGTTGCGCGACCATGAGTTGAAAAACAACGAGTGTAAAGTAGCTTCTAATGGTGCTTGTATGGTTGATACTGGTATTTTCACAGGACGTAGTCCTAAAGATAAATACTTCGTTAAACATGAAGACTCTGAAAAAAACATAGCATGGGGATCAATAAATAAACCTATTGAAAAGAAAATTTTTGATGAGCTATTTACTAAAGTCAAAAAGCAACTATCAGATAAAAATATTTATGTTACAGACGTATACGCGGGGGCAAGTGCGGCTAGTAAGGTAAATGTACGTGTAGTAAGTGAAATTGCATGGCAATCTCACTTTGTAAGAAATATGTTTATAAGACCAGAGCGCTCAGAACTTGCAAAATTTTCACCAGACTTTACTATATACAATGCTTGTAAGCTTACAAATGATGATTATAAAAAATATGGAATGAACTCTGATGTTTTTGTAATTTTTAACATAGAAGAGAATGTGGCAATTATTGGTGGAACTTGGTATGGTGGTGAGATGAAGAAGGGTGTCTTTAGTATGATGAACTACTGGTTACCACTACAGGGCAAGCTTTCGATGCACTGCTCTGCTAATGTAGGCAAAAATGGCGATACTGCGCTATTCTTTGGACTAAGCGGAACTGGTAAAACAACACTCTCAACTGACCCTCACAGACTTTTAATTGGTGATGATGAACATGGCTGGGATGATCATGGAATCTTTAACTATGAGGGTGGCTGTTACGCAAAAGTTATAGATTTAGATCCAAAAAGCGAACCTGAAATCTATAATGCAATTCGTAAAGATGCACTACTTGAAAATGTTGTCTCTGATGCTGCTGGTAATGTTGATTATAGCGATACTTCAAAAACACAAAATACACGTGTTTCCTACCCAATCTATCATATTGAAAATCATGAAAAAAGTATGCAAGGTGGACACCCTAATAACATTATATTCCTAACTGCTGATGCGTTTGGAGTTCTACCTCCTGTCTCTAAATTAAGTAAAGAGCAAGCGATGTACTACTTTTTAAGTGGCTATACTGCTAAAGTTGCTGGGACTGAACGTGGTATTAATGAACCACAAGCGACTTTTTCTTCATGTTTTGGAGAGGCATTTTTACCTTTGCACCCAACAGTTTACGCAAAACTACTTGGTGAGAAAATCAACGCGCACGAAGCTGATGTTTATCTAGTAAATACTGGATGGACAGGTGGAGCGTATGGAGTTGGAAAACGTATGAGCATTAAAGATACTCGTGCTTGTATCGATGCAATTTTAGATGGTAGTATAAAAAATAGTGAATATGAAAATATTGACATTTTCAACCTATCAGTTCCAAAGAGTATGCGAGGTGTGTCTAATGAGAATATATTAAATCCAAGAAATACATGGGCAGATAAAGATGCTTACGATGTAACTCTTAAAAAGTTAGCCACTATGTTTGTTGAAAACTTTCACAAATATCAAGATGGCACTAATAGTGAATTTGACTACTCTGCTGCAGGACCTGCTATTTAATAACTTTTTTTAAGTTAAAATACCTCAGCTTCATCTAAAATATGCAAAATAAAGTTTGAAAGAGAACTGTCTTTCTCTTTGGCTTTTTTAACTATTGTTTTGTACTCTTTTTTTGTCATACCAATGGTAGCATAATGAGTAATATTTGCTTTCTTTCTTTTTTTAATGGAACTATCTTTTTTATTTTTTTCAGATCTATTAAACCCAAATAGATTATCTATGCTATCTAATTCACCATCTGATATTTTAATGTCATCAGAATCAGCTGCAATATCTTTAGCATCTATAAAACTACTTTTATCTTTTTGTTTACCCTTTTCCAACGTTTTTCTCCTCATAATGCTTAACAACTTTGAGTAAGCGATTTAAATCTGTAATTGAGTTCCTAAAACTATATCTAAGGCGACTATCCTCTTCTGCCATATGCAAAATACTATCACCTCTATAGGTACTATGATGCCAAGCCTTACTCTCTCTTAACATCATAAACATAATTTTATGTTTACGTTTTCCAACACGCTCTTCTAAATGATCTAAAATAATATTTTTCGTCTTTTCATACTCACTAAATAGAGGATTACCATCACTACTTGTTTTTACAGCCCTAGTTCCGACTTTATTAATTACAACTAAAATATTCTTCTGTTTAATATTTAAAAGGCTCTCAATCATACTTATTGTTGATTTAATATCTTGATAGGAGTGAAGTGTTGGAACTATAACCAAGTCACTTTTTACTAAAACAGAGGTTATTCTTTTATCTAGGTGTCCGCCAAAATCATAAACAACATTATCTATAATTGGAATTTTTTTTGTTTCACTAAAATTTCTTGCAGTATCTAATTGCCCATGTTTATTAAAGACATCAGACACCCCTATAATATCATTCTCTATGAAATATGAATTTCTAGTCTTTGCTAAGTTTAGAGCAATACTAGTCTTGCCAGTACCACCTTTTAAATTATAAACTGAAATAATCATAATTTATTTAAGCGGTAGGAGAATCTCAAAACAAGCTCCACCATCTCTGTTATAGCCAACTATTTTACCATTTAGGTAATCTTCTACAATAGTTTTGCACATATAAAGCCCAAGCCCTGATCCATTTTTTGATTTTGTCGAGAAATATGGTTCAAAAATTTTAAATAAATTTTCATCATCTACCCCACCAGCATTGTCACAAATTATAATTTTATGTCTGTTCTTTTCTTTACTTTCTGAAATTATAATTTTAGGTTTTTCTATATGTAATCTACCTAGCTCCTCTTGAGCGTTCTTTACAATGTTTAAAAATACCTGCAATAACTCATTTCTATAGATTTTAAGAGATATTGTATTTTCAGGATCATAAATAATATCTATTTTATCCTTATCTGTTACATGTTGCAAGAGTGATAGTGTATCTGAAATAACTGTTGAGACTGAAACTGTCTCTTTTTGCGCACCAGGTTTAAAATAACTTCTAAAACTATCTATTGTAAGAGATAGTTTTTTAGCATGATCACTTATCTTTGTCATGGAATCAGCAACACTATCTTGATCAAACTCATCTAGGGCTAATGCAATAGAGACATTTCCAGCAATTGCTGAGATAGTAGAGAGTGGTTGTCTCCATTGATGAGCAATCATACCAAGCATTTCAGCCATTGCCGCACGACGAGATTGTTGCATCATAATATTGTGTTGCTCTTTTAGTTCTGCTGTCTTATCTGATACCATCTGCGCAAGATTTTTATTAATATCTGCTAATTGCTCTTTTGCCGTACTCTCATTAACAAGAGCTACATATGATCTAATAGATGAATATGTAAGAGTAAAAAGTTTAGTTGCTGTAAGTTCAGTTTTTTCTTTGTAATCATTTATGTCAAACTTTGCAATTATCTCTTTTTCTGGGAAGTAACCAGCTTGACCTGTACGAAGCACTATTCTAACAAATTTATTTTTGATTTCATCTCTAATATATTTTGCAACTTGAAGACCTGAATCATCATCTTCCATAATTACATCAAGTAAAATAAGAGCGGTATCTGGATGTTCAACTATTAATTTTTTTGCATCTTCACCACTATACGCGTTTAGGAACTGTAGTTCTCTACCCATATAAGTAAACCCATTTAAAACAAAAGATGTTATTGAATGAATCTCTTCTTCATCATCAGCAACCATTATTTTAAACGGAGCTTTTGAAGAACTTGCTATTTTTTCACTCTTATTAGCAAACTCTATAGGCTTCTTACTATTTTGCATTAAATACTATCCCTTTTAAATACTATTGTACCTAAATTTAATTACAAAAGCTAAAAATTTATGGCTGTTCTAAAACCTCTAATATCTTTTTTTCAACAGATGCCAAAGAGCTAAATGGCTTTAAAATATAACTATGCGCGCCATTTTTATGACTACTCAATACTTTGTCTAGGCTTGAATATGCAGTCATCATAATAACCCTTGTATGTTCATGTACTGCTTTAATTTCACGTAATGTTTCAATACCATCTAATTGTGGCATCATAATATCTAAAAGCACAACATCATAAACACTATTTTTAAGCGAAGATATCATTTCTAAAGGATTTGAAAAAGATGTGACCTCATATTTTTCATTTCTTGAAAAATAGTTCTCTAACATCTGTAAAATAGGTACTTCATCATCAACAATAGCTATCTTTAATGCATTATTTGGTTCCAAAAAATACCCCTATTACCAATTTGTCTGATTAGTATATCTTTTTTAAACTGTGAGTTTAATAATAAACTTCTTGCAATATTATAGTAACTCACTTTATAAAGCTTAGAGGTGCTACCATAGCCAAAAAACTATACTTTTTAATGATATTTTATAAAAGTTTATTGTACTATAGAGAAAATTTCGAAAGGGAATATGTGCAGCGAAGCTATATGACAAGCAAATGGCACATTATAGGTACGGTATGGCTTTTTATCGTGATAATGGCTGCATTTTTTTTCAATTTAGAGCTAAGAAGTTACAAAGAAAAACTAGCACATGACTTAGATAATTATCATAGACAGATTCAAACTATGATAGAGCTATCAGAAAATCAGCTAATTAAGCTTACTCTTCCAAAATACACAACTTTAAAAAGAATTCAGACGATTGATGGTGATAGTTTACATCAAGAGTTATTAGAGTTTTTCTTATCACTTAAAGATTATAACGCATATCTTGACTCTGTTAAGTTTTATAAAACTAATCAGGAGTATCTTTTATCTGTAAGTCAAAACAGAATTAAAAAAATCTACTATATTCCATCTTTAATACACCATGTAGCAAACTATAAACAGAGAATTTCAACATATAGCGACAGTGCCGGGAGAATGCTTTATAAAGTTGCTGTACCTATTTTTGAAAATGCAGGACAAGAGTTATATGGAGTTATAGAGTATAGTTTTGATACTCTATTTATAATTGAACGAATAAACTCTGTATACCTTTTTAGAGGTGCAATAGATCAAGTTAGTAAAAGTAACCTCTACACACTCACACCACAAGATCATAAATTATTTAAACATGTTGATTACACAAAAAAAAGTCCTATCCTTTCAACAATTGGCGATAATACATATGCAATAGATAATGACTTTTTAATTAAAAACTACAATGATATGATCTTAGGAAAATTTACATTTGCTATTGATATGACACGTTCATATAAGGCTTATGATGACTCCCTTTGGCATCTTGTTAGCTCAATTTTAGTACTTTTGGTTTTTATATTTATAATTTTAAACTACAGCTATAACTCTTTTATAAAAAATATAAAATCTGCAAATAAAAAAGTATATGATCTTAAAGAGCGTTACGAACTTGCTATGAAGGGTTCAAACGATGGTCTATGGGATTGGAATATCTTAAAGGGGACTATCTACGTTAGTGATCTTTGGAAAAGTATGATTGGTTTTGAATCAGACAACCAAAGTACTCTAAAAAATTGGTTCTTACTTATTCATATTCAAGAGCGCAGACACCTATGTGAGCTTATGAAAGAGCATCTTCGTGGTAATAGTGAATTTTTCGTAGCCGAACATCGTCTTAAACTTCAAGATGGTAGCTACATCTGGGTTTTAAGTAAAGGTAAAATGATTTTAGACAGTTTTGGTAACCCATATAGAATGGTTGGCTACTTAACGAATATCGACAATCATAAACGTACAGATTTACATTTTAAATTAGCAAAAGAGAAAGCAGAAGCTGCAAACAGGGCAAAGTCAAAGTTTTTAGCGCATATGAGCCATGAGATTAGAACTCCACTTAACGCAATTTTAGGATTTTTAAACATTTTAAAAGAGACAGAGACTGATGTTGAGAAGATAAGCTACTTAGATACTATACAAAAAAGTAGCGACACATTAATGGCAATGATAAATGATGTACTAGATTTTGCAAAAATAGAAAATCAAAAAATGTCACTAGAGAAACTCCCATTTAACCCACATGAAGATTACCACTCTCTTGCGACTGTTTACCATATGAAGGCGAATGAAAAAAATATAGAATTAAATCTATTTATTGACCCACATCTTCCTTTTTGTGTTGAATCATTTCCAATGTCTATAAAACAGGTTCTAAGTAATTTACTTAGCAATGCTATTAAATTTACAAAAAATAATGGTCGTATAAACTTTGATATTGTCTATACAAGCGATAAACATATCTATTTTAGTATTGAAGATAATGGAATTGGTATAACAGCAGTTCAACAAAAACTTATTTTTAATCCATTCACACAAGCTGAACAATCCACAACTAGAAAATATGGTGGTACAGGTCTTGGTATTACTATTAGTAATCACTTAGTTCAGATGATGAGAGGGGAGCTTAAACTCGTTAGTGAATATGGAAGAGGGAGTATGTTCTACTTCTCTATACCTGTAGATACATGTAAGGAGGAGCAACCTCTTCCTGTTAGCATACCTTTTGAGAAGAACCTAAAAGTAGCCATTATCTATCCTGAACAGATGGAACATAAAGCTCATATCATAAGACGCTATTTTGACCATTTTGGTGTTAAAAAAATCGTATCATTTACATCAATTGAAGTTTTTATTAAAAACTGCAAATCATTAGAAAATCCGGAATTTGACCTTATAACAATACATTCACAAATAAAAGATTTTGCAATGTTAAAACAACTTTCAAAGTTTTCAATAGCAACAATTATTGTAAAACCAACATCTTTTGGATCTTACCAACACCAAAATGCAAAAAATGTGGCTGAACTTGTATATCCTGTAACATCTACTAAACTTTATGATGCAATCGTGGATATAGTCTTTGGATATAAATCCATAAATAATGAGAAATCAACTGAACAGATTGCACAACATCTATCTGGGCATATACTAGTAGCAGAAGATAATGAAGCTAATCAAGAGCTTATGAGAATTATGCTCCAAAGAATAGGACTTAGTTGTGAAGTTGCCAAAAATGGTGATGTTGCAGTTCAATACTTTATTGCTGCTAATGTAGACAAATCAATGAAACCATTTAATTTAATCTTAATGGATGTCAATATGCCACTATTAGATGGTATCGGAGCAACTAGCGCTATCTTAAAACTAGAGAGTATTCATCATTTAGAGCATACTCCAATTATTGCACTAACTGCAAATGCAGTAAAAGGAGATAAAGAACGCTTTTTATCAGCTGGTATGGATAACTATTTAAGTAAACCAATTCAAAAACCAAAATTTATAGCAATTATTGCTCCATTTCTTGAAAAGAACTTATCAGATGAAAATACAAACTATCATATAGATACACAAGCACTTGCAAAAACTTTAGACTTTGATGAAGATGATGTACAGATGTTACTAAATCTTTTTATGAAAAATGCAATGTCATCACTTGAAAAGATGAAAATTGCAGTTGAGAATAATGACTTTGATGAATTACATAGTAGTGCGCACTCAATTAAGGGGTCTTCAGGCAATTTAAGATTAGAGCCAATTTATGAATTGAGTCAAGTAATTGATGAGCTTGCAAGACATAAGAAAGATGCAGATTACAAAAGTATGTACGAAAAATTGTATAATTTAATTACAACCATGGAAGGTATGAATACCAAAGATGATTAAACAACCAACTGTTTTAATAGTAGATGATATGGAAGACAATAGACTAGCAATCAAACTATCTTTAAAACGTGAAGAGTATAATTTTATAGAAGCGACAAATGGTGCAGAGGCTGCGAAACTTGCTATATTAAACCTTCCTGATGTTATTTTAATAGATGCAATGATGCCTGTAATGGATGGTTTTGAAGCTAGCCAAGAGATACGAGCAGAACAGAAAACTCAACGTATTCCAATACTAATGATTACATCACTTAGCGACAATGAAGATAAATTAAAAGCTATAGAAGCTGGAGTGAATGATTTTATTACAAAACCATTTAACAAAGTAGAGCTTGTTACAAGATGCCGTGCTTATATAAATATGAATCAACTCAATAACCAATATATCTTATCAACTATCAATCCACTAAGCGATATGCCCAATAAATCAGCACTGCTACGTGACATTAAAAAAATAGGCAAAGCTGCACTGTTTCTCATGCAAATTGATGATTATGATAATATGGGTCAATTTTACACATTAGAAATAGCTCAAAAGATAGAGCTATCATTTGCAAAAAAACTATATACCTTGTTACCAAAGAAATACAAATATAAAGACATATACCATTATGGAGATGGAAGATTCGCACTCTTAAGTGACATATCGATAGATCCTGTCTCTAAAGAGGCAGCATTAGATGTTTGTGAACAACTTGTCAATAAAACTAGAGATTCTACTATTATAGTTGATGGGTATGAATATGATATAGGAATTACTCTTAGTTTTACAAGCGAGGTGGATAACCTTTTTGAACAAGGGCGCGTCTCCCTAAGACGAGCTATTAAAGATAAAACTGAATATACTTTCTCAGAAGATATTATTGAACAGACTCAAAAAGAATCACAAAATAATATTTTATGGATCAAAAAAATAAAATTTGCAATCGCAAATGATAATATTACTCCATTTTTTCAACCTATTGTAAATACAAGAAGTGGTAAAATTGAAAAATATGAAGCGTTAGTTAGAATTACAAATGAGGATGACTCAATTGTAGCTCCGTGTGAATTTTTAAATATATCAAAACGTGGACGCTACTACAATTTTATTACTCAAACTGTTATTGAAAAATCTATGTTACATTTTAACAATTTAGATAAAGAGCTAACAATTAACCTCTCATCACTAGATATAGAACAGGAAAAAATGCGTGACTTTATACTTACACAATTACGTGCAAATCCTCACATAGCATCAAGAATGACTTTTGAACTTTTAGAAGATGAAGATTTTAAAAGTTTTGATGTTGTTAGAGTCTTTATCAAAGAGGTTAAGGCAATGGGTGTAAAAATAGCTATTGATGATTTTGGTAGTGGATACTCTAATTTTCAAAGATTACTTGACTTTGAACCAGATATTATAAAAATAGATGGCTCACTTATACAAAATATTGCAACTAATAACTATAATAGGCATATTGTGGAGACTATACATTCATTTGCTACAAAATTAAATATACAAACAGTTGCTGAATTTGTAGCTACAAAAGATATTTATGACATCATCTTTGAAATCGGTATAGGATTTTCACAAGGATACTACTTCTCAGAACCTTTAGAATCAACGGAACTAATATGATTTTAGAGAGTCCTACTCAAATAGAAAAATCTATTTGGCAGTTTAGCTCAAAAATTGACGAATTTTTGACTTCTAATTCATACTTAATAGAAAATGCTAATGAGAGCATTTTAATAGATCCAGCTCCTATAAATAATATAAAAGAACTATGTAAGAATATTTCAAAAGTGACTGATTTAAAGAACATTAAATACATTATATTACACCACCAAGGTGCAAATGTCTGCACAGGTGTTCCATATTTAGAAAATATAATAGATAGAGATGATTTAGAGATTATAGGGCATACAAGGCAAGAGAGTGCGATAAGATATTATGGAGTTAAATCAAAGCAGTATATAATTGACAAACGTTCTCTATCTTTAGGAGACTTAAAGTTCATTACAACTCCATACGCACATTCAGCTGGTTCATTTATTACATTTCATAAAAGTACAAAAACACTATTTAGCGGTACACTATTTAGTAATTACGAAGAACATAATGAGCCTTTTACCACGGCTAATGACATTGAGAATATTAAACAATATCATAGAGAGCATATATCAATGAGAGATATTTTAAATTATGCTCTAAACAAATTAGAGGTAATTAATATTGAGTTAATTGCTCCTCAGTTTGGTGCAAAAATTGAAAATAGAATGATTAAAAGAGTCTCTAATGAGCTTAGAAAAATAGAGTGTGGTATGTATATAGATCCAGATTATATAAATAGTCTTTCATTTGCAATTGAAAAATTATGGCAAAGTGAGGCTCTTTTAAAAAAACAAAAGTATGAACTAGATATTACTGTAGATAAAAAGACTAAAGATTTGCAAATTACAAACAGTAAACTAATTAGCGCACTTGAAGCGAAATCTAAATTTATAGCATCAGTTTCGCATGAGTTAAGAACACCACTAAATCCGATAATAAATTTTAGTGAATACCTAATAGATGAAATATCAACCGGTATCGCACCATCAAATAGTGAGTATAAAAGGATACTTAAAAAGATTTATAAACATGCTAAAAAATTGAACAAAATGATTGATACCCTATTGGATCAAAAATAAAAATGCAAGAAGTAAACAAAAGACCTCTTCTGCTTATTGTAGATGATTTAGAAGATAATAGATTGGCAATTAAGTTATCACTAAAAAAAGAGCCATTTAATATTATTGAAGCAGCAAACGGTAAAGAAGGGTTAGAACAGAACTTAAAGTACACACCAGACCTAATTTTAACAGATGTAATGATGCCTATTATGGATGGTTATGAATTTAGTAAAAAAATTAGACTATTAAGTCAAGTTCCTATCATAATGGTAAGTGCGCTATCAGAACGTGAAGACAAGTTAAAAGCGTTAGAGTGCGGTGTTAATGACTTTATATCAAAACCTTTTGATAAAACTGAACTTCTTGCACGTGTACGCTCATTGCTACACTTTTATACTAGTTTTATTAAGAAACAAAGCGAGCTTCAAATGCTCAATAATGTTCTTGAAGAGAAGGTAAAAGAGCGCACAAAAGCACTCGAAGAGGAGCAAGAAAAAAAGATTTTTGATGCAAAACTAGCATCTATTGGTAAACTAGCTGCTGGAATTACTCATGAAATAAATACTCCGCTTGCATATATAAAAGGTAATATTGAAATCCTAGAGATGGATTTAATTAATTTAAAAGATGAAAATCTAAAAAAGAGTATCTTTAAAACTTCAAAAACTATAAATGAGGGAGTTAACCGCATTGCGATGATAATAGAATCTATGCGAGAAATATCCAAAAAAAGTGACAATAAAAAGAAAAATGTCAATATTTTTAACACAATTGTTGTTTCTCTGAGAATGATTTACAACCGTTCTAAACATATTTGTAATATCTATCTATGTGGCGAAATTTTTTCGCTTGAGACACAAAAAAATGAGAAAAGTTTTGAAGTTTTTTGTAATATTCAACGTATAGAACAGGTGTGGATTATTATATTAAATAACGCTCTTGATGCTCTTGCTAGTTCCAAACTTAATTTTCTAGATCGTTCTATCTTAATAGATATAAAACAAGATGGAGATTGGTTAAATATAAATTTAAAAGATAATGCAGGTGGTATAGATGAAGCTATTATTGAACAGATTTTTGATCCATTTGTAAGTACAAAAACCCACGCTGGAATGGGCATAGGGTTAAATGTGGCAACACAAATCATAGAAGAACATAATGGGCATATAATAGCTTACAATGAAGGTGCAGGTGCCAATTTTTTAGTTAGATTGCCACTAAATGTTTAAAACTCTTTTGATTTTCTTTTCTACATCGTTTAATGATCTAAATGGTTTCAAAAGATAGTGTTCTGCACCTAATTTGTGACTTTCTAAAACCATATCTAATGTTGAATAAGCAGTCATCATAACAACTGGTAAATTTGGCATTTTATCATGTAATTTTTCTAATATCTGTAGTCCATCCATCTGTGGCATCATAATGTCTAAAAGAACTAAATCTACACTATTTGACTCAATGTAAGCAATTGCTTGTAATGCATCTTGATATCTCACCACATTAAATTCGTCTACTCTTTTAAAATAATTTTCAATCATATCTAAGATTTGTACTTCATCATCTACAACAACAATATTAATCATCTAATTCCCCCGAATAGAACATATCATGTTAAATGAAATAGTATCCATTAAAAACTTTTAAAATACTTATACTAATAATTATATAAAGTTTATTTTAATATTATACCTCTTAACTATAATCATGGTTTTTACGTGGTTTTGTCTCTCTTTTATATTTTTTTGAGTTTTTCTGCTGCTCAGCTTTATTAATATCTCTTCGTAATTCACTCTTTATATTTTCAATATCCTTATTTCCATCACCAAAAGAAATCATCTTTTCAACTAAAGAGCGAAGAGAGCGAAGATGATCGCTAAAGATCTCTACATCATCGCAAACATCAATAGTTGTACTTAACTTTTTAATGCGATTATCATATTCACTTTTTGATGTGTCATTTTTATTATACAAAATTGCATAGATTCTACTTACAAATTTTTCAAGAATACGTATACATCTAGTACGCTTTGTCTGTTCTTCTCTCTTATTAGAATCTATAGTTAATCCCAATATACGCTCTATTTCCACTTACACCAGCTAAATAAAATACTCCATCAAATAGATTTTTAACTTGCAAGAAAAGATTTGAATGCTTACCTATTTTATACATTATATTTGTAAAAAACTAAGCATAATGATAATAAACTCATTTTAGAACGCACTTAAACCCCTTTTGTTACCATTTAAGATAAAACCTATTATACATGATATAATTGCAAAATAAAGTAAAAACATAGGAAAGTATAATGGTCAAACTTATTTTAATAGCCCTTTCATTAATAGTCACTCTGAATGCACAAGTTCAACACAGATATCCAGATAAAGAATTTTTATCGAATAAAAATTTGACGATAATAGATATAAGAACAAAACCTGAATGGATTGAAACAGGTATAATTAAAAATAGCCATTTGATTACTTTTTTTGATGAAAAAGGCTCATACAACATACCTGAGTTTATGGGAGAACTTAACAAGGTTGTAAAAAAAGATGAACCTTTTGCAATCATCTGTAGAACTGGTAGCAGGACTAGATTAGTGAGTAGTTTCCTAGATAAAAACGGCTATAAAGTTATTAATCTAATAGGTGGCATAATATACGCTAAGTCTGCTGGTATAAAATTAGTTAAATACAGGTGAAAATTCTGCGTATAATAGCGCTACTTATATTCCGAGTAGCTATAGTTTTTGCTGTAATTGGATTAATCTTATGGGGGTTTTACGCCCTACTAAGACTCTTCTTGCTCTAAATTCACAGTTAATGTCTCAATAATGTCTTGCATTGAAAGAACACCAATTAAATCAGACCCATCCATAACCATAACACGCCTTACGTCATAACGAATCATAAGTCTTGCAACATATTTAACATTCATCTCTTTATGAACTTGAATAGCTGGTTTTGAATAGATGTCATATACATTTAATAGATCTACATCACCCTCTTCAGCTACAATAGCCTCTAAAATATCTTTATATGTCACTATCCCATAAGCATCATGCTCATTTGCTCTTTCTACTATTACAGAACGTAAATTCTCTTCGCGCATCTGCTTCATAATGTCACGCACTTTTACAAATGGTGATGAAAATGCAACTTCATCTAATGGTTTTAAAACATCCTTAACTAATAACATCAACTTCTCCTATAAATCATCACGCAAAGATTTTTCAAACTGTACAACTTGTTGCAAATTTATACCTGCTAGATGCTCTATTGGCAATGAAAATATAATTCCACGTCCTGACTCTTCTAAACTAAGTTTTTTATTTATATCTTTTACAATTTTAAGTGAAAGCTTCTTCTCTAGTACATAAATCATGACAGATTGATTACCCTCATAACTAAGCCCCATAAATGTTTTTTTATCACTACTTCCTAATCCTCTTGCTTTTAAATGTGTAACACCTGATGCACCATTTTCTTTAGCAACCGCAATAGCATCATCTTCTAACTCCTCAGCAACAATAGCCACTACAACAGAAAACTTCATTTTACCTCCCTTGTTGAATTTAACTTTTTAGATCCTAACTCTGAAAATATTCCATAAATCATTACTGTAATCATAGGAAAAAGTGACGCAAATGCGATTAATCCAAATCCATCAATCAGTGGACTACGACCCTCTATATTTGTAGCAAGTCCCAGTCCCAGTGCCGCTACTAATGGTACTGTAACTGTTGATGTCGTAACACCACCTGAATCATAAGCAATTGGAATAATATACTTTGGTGCAAAAAATGTCAAAATAACAACAATAATATAACCAACAATGATATATAAATGTATCGCTTCACCTTGTACTATTCTATATGCACCAAGTGCAATTCCAATAGCAACACCAATAGCAACACTAATACGTAAAATAAACTGTTTTATCTTACCTTGACTAATCTCTTCAACTTTTAAAGCAATAGCAATTAGTGCTGGTTCTGCCATAGTTGTTGCAAAACCTATAGAGAATCCAAATAGATAGATAATATTTTCATTATTCATCTTTGTAAGTTGAAGTGCCATTGTCTCACCAATTGGAAAAAGTGCCATATCTAGACCGATGATAAAATAAAACAGTCCAAATATAACAAGTAAAATACCACCACTTACCCGCTTTAAATGTGCAATTGGTTTTTTGATTACTAGGTATTGAAAGAAAAATATTACAGCTAAAATTGGAAATATATCTCTAATAACAGTTATAAGCTCAATAATTAAAGCTTTAAAGTAGTGCTGCTTGACAACCTCTTGTGTAGCATTAACAACTTCAACAACATTTATAGTAGTATGAAAATCAATAGCATAAACTAAAATTCCATAAACTTGTACAAATATCATAGGAGTAAGTGAAGCAAAGGCTATAAGTCCAAAACCATCTATTACAGGATCTCTTCCTTTAATACTTGAAGCTAAACCAACACCAAGTGCGGCTACTAGTGGAACTGTAACTGTTGATGTTGTAACACCACCAGAATCATAGGCTAGTCCAATAATCTCAACAGGAGCAAAGTATGTAACAACTACAACTAAAATATAGCCACCAATAATATAATAATGAATTGGATGACCTACGATAATTCTATAAGAACCAAGTGCTATAGCAAAACCAACAGAGAGTGCAACACTTAAACGTAAAAATAGAGCGTCAATTCTTCCATTAGATATTATTTGTGCTTTTGAGGCTATTGCTATTAGTGCTGGTTCTGCAATTGTCGTAGAAAAGCCTATTAAAAATGCGAAAAGAAGTAACCAAAGTAGTGAGCCTTTTTTTGCAAAATCATTTGCTAAATTCTCACCTATTGGGAAAATACCAATTTCTAAACCACGAATGAAAAAAACTAAACCAAAAAGAACAGTTACAAGACCTAAAACAATAGATCCTAAATTTTCTGGAATTTCAGATATTATAAATATCTGAAAAAATGAAAGCACTGCTACAATAGGAAGAAGATCTCTTACTGCATCTTTTAGCATAGATATTAATATTTTAAATGCTATATCAAAACTCCATCTGAAGTTTATGCACTCACATAAACTTCAGTTTATTGATATCATATCATTTTTAATATTTATATGTAAGACTAATACTAAAACTTCTACCTTTTTTGTACTGTTTTGTAACTTTTTCTAACTCTTTCCAAACTACTTCATCATCAAGAAGATTTCTTGCCTTAAATGAAACTGTAATCATGTCAGAAAATTTCTCTTTCCATGTCAAATCTAAAATATGAGGAGGAATTTCTACAGAATCAGGATAAAACTTTATACCATTTTTCTGACCAATTTTTCTAATTCTCTCATCCATTTTATTATATGAGAGATTTACAGATCTTCCATCTTTATTATCATAACCTAAACTAAGATTAATAATCATTGGAGAAAGCCCTTGTAACTCTCTATTATTAGTACTAAAAATATCTTCTTTATCTGCACCAATTTCTACATTAGATTTTATAAAAGAGAAGTTTCCTGAAATATAATAAAATTCTAAAGAATCATCAATAAAATCTAAAAATTTGTAACCATCAAGTTCTAAACCTTTAATTGTAGCACTCTCAGAGTTCATAAAAGAGTATCTAGGAAGTGATGTTGAAAGAAGAACAGTATCTTCAATAGGATTTTTCATACTTTTATAAAAAAGTGAAGCAGAAACGCTTTCAGTTGCACTAAAATAGTGTTCAATTCTAAAATCGTAATTATCTATTTCAGTATGTGTTAAATCTGGATTACCAGTAACTGTTGCTAACTCATCTGGATGCTCAAATCCACTGTTTGAAAACTCTCTAAAATCTGGATAGATAAAGGTTCTTGAAAAACCAAATCTCATCTGATTATCATCATTAAATTTATACTTTAAGTCTATATTTGGAAAGAAATCATTAACCTCTATGCTATTTGGCTCTTTTTTGATAATATTAGAGTTCTCTCTATCTTCTACAAACTCAAAAATAGTCTGTTTTAAATCTACTTTTCTAACACCAAAAGATACCTCTATCTTATCGGTAATATTAAGTAGAGTTTTTGCATATAGAGATTTTTCTTCAAACTCTGCATCAAAATAATCAGATGGACTAAAAAGTGTTTTAAGTTCAAATACTCTTGAAGAAAATTGATCATTTTGAGTTATATATTTATCTAAAATCAAATCTACATCTTTCTCTTCATCACCATCAATACCAGAAGCATTTGCTCTATTTACATCAAAATAGTATTTATTAATTCTAGATTCTCTTGTTTTTTCAATAGAATCAATACCAATTTCAAAAAAGTCATTTTTATCAAACAGAGTAATATCAAATCTATTATTTAAAAAATAGTGATCTACATCATCAGTTGATTCAATGTTCTGATACGTTAAGTTCTGAACTGGTTGCATATTAAATTCAAAACCGATTTCTGGATCTTCTGGATTATTATCAATATACTTACTTTTCACATCACCTGGCTGATAGAGTTCAGCGCTTGCTTTTTCAATTCCAAAGCGTAATGTATTAGGAACAAGTAAAAAATACTTATAATCTCCAGTTATTTGGTCAATTGAAAGTTCTCTCTCTTGCCATTCTATAAAGGTATTACGTATTAGAGAATTATTAGAACCAGAAATACCCTCAAACTGTCTCACACCTTCGTATGTATTTTTTAAATATAGCTTTGTATATACAATATTAAATTTATCATCATAACTATAGTTTAAATTTATAATACCACCATGTTTATAGTTAGTTTTTGTGTTACTCCATGTTCCTTGGCTATCTGCAATATCATTTTGAATACCCTCATCATCGAGGTCAAACCCATAATTAAATTGTTTATCAAAATCATTACTTTGACCATATGAATAGTTTGCTAAAACGCCAAAACTATGTTTATCATCGACATTAAATCCACGTGATATTTCAAATGATCCGTTATAACCATAAGGAACTTTATCAGTATGTGTATTTAATTTTCTACTTCCTGCCATCTTTTTTGTAAATGCAAGAGATCCAGCAGGGGTAATAACACTATTACCTTTATCATCTTTTACAAAATATGAATCCTCTTTTATATATCTAAATGATGGATTAAAAACAGGTGTTTTCTCACCTACTTTAATCTTTGATTCTGCTAAGATTTCTGCTGGAATCTCACGTGTTCCATCATCATACCCAGTCCAATCATTTCCACCACCTTGATAATAGAGTGCATCATCTCCTGTACTACTAGTCCCACTTATTCCTGTTGAAAACTTAATGTAATTAGAAGAGACCTCTTTTTTAGTTCTAATATCAATATATCCACCACCAAATGATGCAGGAATATCAGCTGAAAAACTTTTTTGTACTTTCAAACTTCCTATAACACTAGCTGGAAAAATATCTAATGGGACAACACGTTTAATTGGATTTGGTGATGGTAATGTTAGTCCATTTAGTTGAACATTTGCATATCTCTCACCAAGACCTCTAACAAAAATATTTTTTCCATCTACAATAGTAACACCAGAGACTCTTTTAAGTGCAGCTGCTGCGTTACTATCACCCTTTTTAGAGAGTTGTTCTGAACCTAAAATATCTGCAATTGCACTTGACTTTTTCATTTCAGCCGTCAAAGATGCGATACTTCCCTCAACTGATGGTGCAAGAACAACAAACTCTTCAAGTTCCATAGCAGCTGGTGTAAGTTCAACAGACTTTTTAGAATTTTTCTTAGCAACCACAGTAACTTTAACGTTTTGAGCGCTAAAATCACTATGAATGATAGAAATAATATGTTCACCCTCAAATAGAGTTATATTAACATTACCGCTTTTATCGCTTGTTTCATCAATTGAAGTACCCTTTACAAATACCCTAGCATTAGCTACACCTTTTTTATCTTCTGAAGATATAAGTGTCAAGGCAAGTGTACCTAACTCTTTTTTAAGCTCTTTCTTCTCAACCACACCCTTTTTAGCTTCGGGTGCTTCAACATCAGAAAATGACATACCTCCTGTAGACGTTAGAGAGATAATAATTTGCGATTCTCTACCTTTTTCAATAAATACATTTTTCTTTGCATATGCTAAGGGCATAGAGTTTTCTTTTACAATCACCTGAACTTTGTATTTACCACGAACTAAATCAGCTCTTAAGTAACCATCTTCATCTGTTATAAAATTTTTATTTGTAATCTTTGTTGATGTATTTGAATCTAATTTATACAGTTCAATCTCATGATTAGTTAAAGGCTTTCCATTTTTTAATACAAACAGCGATAACTCACCAAAATTCTGTGCGAATAGACTAAGTGTTAAAAAAAGTATAGATAACAATATTCGCATTATTGACACTCCCAAAAGTTTGTTTTACATTTTTGCATATTCTTTCTGAGTTCAGTTGCTTTACTAAAAAGATCAGTACGTTTTAGTTTTTTTAGATGATTTTCACACTCTTCATAATCATTGATCTGATAGTATGAATACGCTAGTGCATATCTAATATCTTCATTTTCGATTAGCTTACTTCTTTTTAAATCTTTCAAAGTTGCAACAACTCTCTCAAACTCTGAAAATTCCAAAAATATTGCAATTTTTTGTTTTAGTTTCTCTTTTGTATCTAACATTTGAGAATTCTTAAACAGTGATTGTGAATACTCTTTAGCACGTCTTAGCATCTCTGCTGCTTCTTTTGTATATTTATAATCTTTAATTGATGCTTCATCGAAAATATCAGCAGTTGCTTGTACCATCTCTTTTTGAAGATATAGATGTCCTAAAAGTAGCGTTACCTTTGCATCTTTACTAAAAATTAAATTAGCTTTCTCAGCAAGTTCAATAGCACGATCAATCTGTTTAGCATTTCTCAATGCGCTTATCAATGAAAGAGTAGTCTGCTCATTTGGTTTTGCATGAGCTAGATAAATATGCGCATCTTCTAAAGCACTCTTATAAAGTTTTAGCTCAATATAATAATAGAACCTCTGTTTATATGCGGCATAATACTTAGGAAATATTTTATTTATCTCTTTAAGTGTTAAAAGTGAATTATCATAATCTTTTAACTTCCAATACGAATCAGCTTTTAGTGAATGTATTTTTGGTTTATCTATTATAATATCTTTAGCACTATCTATATATTCAATCGTATCTTTGTAATCTTTTAACTTATAACTATTTTGTGCCATATAAAGATAAATTGATTTATCCTCTTGACCATTTTCAATTGATTTTTTAAAAAAATCATTTGCGACTTTAAATCTCTGTTGCTTTGTAAGCACAATCCCCTTAAGAGTATAAAACATCGCAAAATCAAATTCACTCTGATTGGTATCAACCTGATTTAAGGCATCATTTGCTCTATCGTAATAACCATCTTTTAACATAAGAGTTGCCAAAGATACAAAGTCAACTTCATCTTTTTTTGCATGTAAAGATGAGACTGTAATAAAAACTATAACTAGTAATTTAATTAATTTACTCAAAGACTGCTCCCTACTGAAAGTCAAAACGTATCTTCTGTTTTGCCCAAACTTTAACTGATTTACCTTTGTACTGCGCAGGTTTAAATTCCCAAGTTTTAACGCCAGCAACAGCAACTTCATCAAACACACCATCAGGTTCGCTCTCTAAGACTTTCACCTTTTCAACAGCACCACTTTCTGATATAAGTATATTAATTAAAACATAACCCTTAATCCCTTGAGATTTTGCCTTTTTTGGATACTCCATTGCATACCTAACTGTTGGTTTTGGAGCAACATCTACAGTATCCTCTGTCATAACCATATTCTTATCTACATCACCTAAAAGTGAATCTCCTAAATCCATATCATCAGCCATAAAAGAGGCAAGACCGGTATCAACTCCGCTAAGTACAGAGTTCATATTTGGTGTTGGAGCTGCACGTTTTGGTTTAGCCGCTTTCTTTTTCGGTTTTGGTTTTGGTTTTGGTTTCGGTTTTGGTTTTGATAACTTTTGAACATTAAAGTCAGCACCAGATTTTTTATTCTTATTTGTGTTTACTGCGCCACTTTCATTCATCTGAATTAAAATGAACATAATAAAAAATAATCCAGTTATCATCCATATAGATGCCTTAAAATGTACTGGTTTTATATTCTTGAATATCAAAACTAACCTACTTCTTTTTTTGTTGAGACTGCAACATCTCGCGCACCAGACATTCTACACTGATCAACAACCTCAATTAACTTCTCAACTGCAATTGTCTCATCTGTAATAACTAGAACTGAACTCTCAGTAGAAGCTCGTAACATGTCTCTTAGTTTTCCTTGAATTGCCCAAACCTTAACTGGTTGTCCATCAATATATGTATCAGTTTGATTATCTATATAGACTCTAATAACTTTACTAGAAGCCTTTTTTGCTGAAGACGCACCAGGACGCTCTAGGTCAAGTTTCATATCTTTTACAAAAGTAGAACTAACCATAAAAAATATTAATAATATAAAGACCATATCAATTAAAGGCGACATATCTACTGTAGCTTCACCCTCTTTTTTTCTTCTAAAACGCATTTATAACCCTTCTGAACAAATTAAATCTTTTACCTGTTCTAGTTCATATATAATTTTGTTTGCATGTCTATCTATTATTCTACCTATCACTAGACCTGGCACTGCTACAACAAGTCCAAACTGTGTTGTAAATAGCGCTTGTGAAATACCACCTGCGATACCACCAGTTTGAGAAAAAAGTGATGCACTAGCTAATGAATCAAATGTCTCTATCATACCAATTACCGTACCTAAAAGACCAATTAAGGGAGCTACTATAACAATTGCTATAATTAACTTTTCAAAGGTACGTAAATTTACAATATATTTATGATGAGCATCATCTAGTAATCTTCTTACAACATTTGTATCTGAACAGTTACTAGATATTTCAATTGATTCATCAATCACAAGATCTAAAATGCCGAATTTATCTTTTCGTCTTCCATTTCTATGCCTTCTAACTAATTCGCGTACACTTATGTTAGAACCACGTACCACTGAGTGGTACCTGTATCCAAGCGCATACCAAAGAATAGTTGAAAGAAAAAGCAGTGGCCACATAACAAAACCACCACTTTGCATATATGCTAAAAAACTATCTATATAATAGAACATTACTGTTTTTTATTGTATTCATTAACAAGGTGAAGAGCTGAATACTCCATACTGTCTTTAACTTTTTCAGCCCATCCACCAAGTAAGTTACCAATTAGAAGTAGTGGTATTGCTACAATTAACCCTAATTCAGTAGTTACAAGTGCAATAGAGATACCACCTGAAAGAAGTTTAGGATCACCTGTACCAAATTCTGTAATAATATCAAATGTTGCAATCATACCTGTTACAGTTCCAAGAAGTCCTAAAAGTGGCGCGACTGCTGCTATAACTAAGATTGCTGTACCGAACTTATCAAGTCTTTCACTCTCATGCATAATTGACTCAGCAATAATATCTTCAATATGTTCTCTATCTCTATCTAAGTTTCTAATAGTTGACTTTAAAACCCTAGAAATTGCACCTTTTTTACTATCTAAATACTTCAAGGCTGCATCTGCGCCACCTGTAGTTAAATGAGTAACTGTTTTTGGAGCAAACTCTTCAGTTCTAGATGATGAGCCACTTAAGAATACTGCTCTAAGACCGGATATAAATAGACCAAAAACTCCAAGAACGACAATTACCCAACCGATAATCCCACCAGAGTCTATAACACTAAGAATAGTCTTAACCTCTTTGCTATCAATCTCTTTAGAAGAGTTCTCATACAAGAATATATTTAAAGAACTTGGTCTCTTATTATTTGCTAACATATCTGCTGTCAAAGCTGCTTCTGGTGAATCCCATAGCTTTAACTTATCATCACCAGCAGGTACTAATGCACCAGCAACTTTATCAGCAACACCAAATGTTGCTATATTTCCAATTTTAATAATTTTTGCACTCTTTTGAGTACCATCAGCTAAATAAAACTTACCATCAACTGTACTAACTTTAGACAAGCTAGTTATAAGCTCAGATGTTTTATCAAAAATAGTTGTTAATGTTTGTGGATAGTTATCATTGTCAACACTGATTTCAATACCATAATTTCTAAGAGATGATGATGCTTGCATTACAACTGAAGAGATCATTGCAGTATCATCACTAATATTTTGTATGTTTTGTTGTGCGCGAAATAGATTCTCTTCTAGTAATTCGTTATCACTTTGACTTTTTAAAAGAGTGTTTTGTAATTTTTGCACATCACTTTTAGCCTGCTTTAGCCCCTTACTATGCTTTCCTTTAACCTCTTTTACTCTTTTTGAAAGCATCTGTTTTTGTGCTTTTAAGAATGCAAACTCTTTTGCATAAGCACGCTCTAATTCACCTTGACTCTGAGCAAAAACTGAACTTATAAAAATAAGTGTTAATAGTAATACTTTCATCTATCTTACCTCCAACAAAGCATTTGGCAATGTGAAATAGCCTGAACGTATCTGCTTTTTAAATGCATCAAAAAGAGTTAAAATCTGCTCTTTTTGCTCTTTTTCTACACTCTCTAAATAAGTGTAAGAACCTCCACTTTTTGTAACATATCCAACTCTATCATCTGGTGTTTTGAAGTACATCATTACACTTCCAACACGCGCAACTTGAGCTAATATCTCCTTACCATCTAAAACTATTGTCTGCTTGAAAGCTGCATTTTCTTTACTCATTCTAATCATATCAGAGTAGCTATTCCATACTTGTACTAAAGCTTTTTGTGGCGTAATTAAAGCATTTTCTAACTGTTCAGATATTCTTTTGACATCATTTAATCTATCATTAACTTTAAAAGGAATTTCATTTTTTATATGCTCTTCAATTTTGCTAATCGTATGTAGAACAATAGGTTTTAACCCCTCACTATTTTTACTTTGATCGGCAATTTGCTTTTTAACTTTATCTAGATCCTTAGTTAAGCGTTTATGGCTTAACTCTTCTCTAGCTATTGATGTATCAAGCTCATTTTTCTCCATAATAAGAGATTTCATAGATGCTTTATACTCATCTTTCTCATCTTCAATTTGACTATCAAGACTAACAACTTCTGAACGAAGTTTCATTAAAGACTCTGCCATATTTTCAACAGAAGTACTTGCTATTAAGTGTGTAGACAATAGCAAAACTATAACATTTAAAAAAATTTTCATTTATTACCCTAAAAAAAAGATGCGCGATTCTATATAAGAAAAGTTTCTGTTTGATTACATATCTTAGGATTATCCTAAGATATATAACTATATATTATTGATTATTTAGTTTCCTGAGCAGCTTGAAGTTTAGCGGCTGCTGGACCTGTATAGAGAGATGTAGATGTACCCGCAAGTGTTACATTTTCAAGTACAGGAGATACTGCCAATGCAATTTTTGAATGAAGTATTCCATCTTTACCATTATGTACTACAACACCATTTTTAAATGTTGCTGTTGTTCCATCATCTTTAAAGTATAATCCACCCTCTTTTTTCTGAGTTGATGACGTAACTATTACGAAGTTTTCAAATGTAGGATTTGTTCTAACAATACTAGAATCTCCTGAGTTTGTCATCTCAATACCAGAAGCTGCTGCACCAGTCTGTACAGTCGTAAGGTTTTTAACTGTTCCTACATAACCATTATCTACATCAAATGAATCATCTAATGCTCCAACAATAATAATATTTGTAAGGTTAACAGTTCCACCCCATAACTCTATTCCATCATCACCTGAATTGAAAATTTTAATATTCTCAATTGTTGTACCACTTCCAATTCCTGCAAGACTAAGACCATTAACCTCTTTATCTTCTGCTACTGCAAAACCGCTATTGTGAATCTCTACGTATTTAAGTGTTCCACTACTCTCAGCGTTACCCTCTGTTGTTACTGAACCAAATGCAAAATCAGCATCAGCTTCATCAACTTCATATTTAAGACCAGCTGCATTTGTTTGTGCGCCACCTAGAACTGTAACTCCACCCCATTGTCCAGCAGCAGGTGCTGCTCCAAAATAGTGGTTTTCTGAATCAAAAATAATTGGCTTATCTACTGTTCCGACAGCCTCAATTTTAGAACCTTTTGCAATTACTAAATATGCAGTTGATTTACCAATGATTTTTGTACCAGCTTCAATTGTAAGTGTAGCTCCACCTTTTACTTTAACTTTTCCATCTAAAGTATAAACTGTATCTGCACTCCATGTTGTATCTGTTGTTATATCTCCACTCACTGCAGCTGTCTTTGTAGCTATTGAACTAGCTGACTTCAATTGAATATAGAAACTAGAACCAGCTGGTAGAACAGTTGTAGATGTAGCTGATGTACCAGTATTATATTTTGTACCATCCCAGTATAAAACATTAGATGCACCAGCGCTAATTACAGCACCAATTGTAGTTGCAACGGGAGTACCAACAACTGCATATTGACTACCTGTAGCATATGCCGCACTTGTAGTAGGAATAGATCCCTTACCTACTGAACTAATTTTACTACTCATACTAAAACTAGTTGCATTTGCAGTTCCTGTAATATCAACAGTAGTTGCCGCGTCACATTTAACTACAACAGCTTGACCAACAGCTGAAGTACCTGTAGTTTTTGGTAAGAACCACTTAGAAGCATCATCATAAACATTTACTGAACAGTTTGCAGCAGTTAATTTTGTTAAATCCATATCACCGTTGTATGGTGAAGATACAAAATTCCAACTTTTTTGTAAAGACAAAGTCTCCGCCAATGCACTACTTGATAATAGCGCTGTTCCAAGTAGCAGACTAGCTGCGACAGATGAGATTTTTTTTGTTAAATTCATATAACTTCCTATGATGGTAAAAATTTGAGGAAATTATATGAATGGTAAGTTACTATTTCGTTACCCTAAGATTACATAATGGTTACAAACTACCTTACAATCTTAGCTATAGACAGCAGGAGATGATTTACACGTATACCTGAACCTTTATAACTTTTTGAATTAATCCAAAATCGTACTATTTACATCAGTAAATAAGTTAATATACGTATCTTTATGTTAATCACTATTTATCTGTAACAATACACATAATACGTTCATCTATGAGAATTGGCAAACTTATAGTAAATGTTGTACAAATACCAACTTTACTTTTAATGCTAATTTCACCACCAAGAGTTGAAGTTACAATGTTATATACAATATTTAATCCAAGACCAGTACCACCAGCTTCTCTATTTGTTGTAAAAAATGGATTAAAAACTTTAGGTAGAATGTCTTCTTTTATCCCTTTACCATTATCTGTGTAAATCATAATGATTCTATTATTTTCACTTGTAACACTTAATGTGATTTTCCCATTATCATTTTTATCAAAAGCATGTATTAATGAATTAATAATTAAATTTGTAACAATTTGTGCAATAGCACCAGCATCGCTAAAAATTACCAACTTATCATCACAAATTATGTCAACACTAATTTTAGTTTGCTTTAACTTATTTCGCAAGCTTATCAATACCTGTTCTAAATATTTTTTTAATTTAAATGAACGTTTTTCTTCTATGCTTTGATCAGATGCAACTTTTTTAAAACTTGCAACTAATTCAGCCCCACGCCTAAGATTTAAGTAAATGGATTCACACAGTTGAATATTAGTATCAAGATAATCCTCAAAATCATCCTGACTCATATCATTATTTTGATATAATTTTTTTAAATCTACACTACTATCTTGTAAGTGCGTAATACCTGTTACACTTAAACCGATAGGAGTATTGATTTCATGAGCAACTCCAGCTACAAGTCCACCAAGTGCCGCCATTTTTTCAGATTGTATTAACTGCGACTGAGTCTTTTTAATTGTATCGATAGAATCTTTTAATTCAATATTTAAATCATTAAGGTTTTGAGTGCGACTTTGAACAAGCTCTTCTAACTTTTCATTTAAATTAAAAAGTTCATTTTGCGCCTTTTGAGTAGCATCTTTTCTAGCTTGAATTTGAACAAGCATTCTATTAAAACCATCATACAACTTTCCTATCTCGTCATCATACTCTTTTGTTATTCTAAGTTTATAATTAGCCGTTTTAGAAATTTCCTTCATATAAGAGAGAAGTTCTAATATTGGCCTAGAGATTACATTTTGCATTTTCTGAGCAGCTAAATATGATAATGCAATCATAAATAGAAGAATTAAAGAGAACATTTTAATGTAATCAAAACGCATCTGTTCTAGATGTTTCATTGAAAACTCTATATTCAAATGTCCAAAATACTTATTTTGATAAAAAATTGCTCTATTGAGTATTAGAACATCATTAACATATTTAATTGTTTCAATTTTATCTAATTCTAACTCTTTATTACAAATCTGTTTTTCTTCATCTTTATGATAATTGGCAAATTTATTTCCAGAAGCATCCACTAAATGAGCATAAGTTACTCTATCTAAATTATGAAGTTTACTTAATATCTCATTAGCACTAACTTTATCATTCAAAAGCAAAGATGGTACAACAAGCTCTGAAAAAAGTTCACCATCTATGTGTGCACGCATGAAAGCTTCATCTTTTATATTATTCCAAATTAGATAAAACATAACAGATGAGCTTAAAGCTAAAGCACTTAAAGTGGTCACTAACACAATAAAAACAATTTTACCACGTACTGAACGATTAGAAAAACTTATCATTATTGAGCCATAAATTATAAATTACGTAATATTGCCATGTAATAATAAACATTAAGCTTAAACTCGATTAACTTGAAATAAATATTAACTATTGCCATTATTTAAGTAAAAAAAGGTAGAATTGTTCGATTCGAATTTTTTCAGTGTCTATGATAAAAATCGTAATATAAAAGTAAATATACCAAAGGAGAATCCTCAATGAAATTAGGTTTTTTAGTTGACCTTAATCTATGTATGGGTTGTAAAGGCTGTGAGATAGCCTGTAAAGTTGAGAACGAAGTTCCGTTAAGTTCTTGGCGTTTGCGTGTAAAATATGTTGATGTTGGAGTATTTCCAGAGACAAAACGTACATTTACACCACTTCGCTGTAACCATTGTGAAAATGCACCTTGTGAACGTATCTGTCCAGTAAGCGCACTTCACTATATTGATAATGGTATTGTTAATATTGACAATGAACGTTGTATTGGTTGTGCTGGTTGTGTTATGGCTTGTCCATATGGAGCAATCTACATTGATCCTGAAACAAATACGGCTGATAAGTGTACATATTGTGCGCATAGAATTGCAGGTGGTCTAATGCCATCATGTGTTGTAGCATGTCCAGTTGAAGCCAATATATTTGGTGACCTTGATGATAAAGAAAGTAGCATAAGTAAATATATTATGCAAGCGCAGGGTAATGTTCAAGTACGTAAACCTGAGAAAAATACTGATCCTAAACACTACTACGTTGGTGGTGGTAATCAACAACTTAATCCATTAGCGTCTAAACGTATAGAGGGTTATAGTCTATTCAACAACATTACAACACTTAAACATATAGGAGGACACTAATGGTAGAACATGCAATTGATGCAACAAAAGCGGTTGTAACCCTAGATGTTGCACTCCCAGGTATAGTTTGGGGTTGGATTATCACAATGAATATGTGGGCTAAAAGTATTGGTACTGGTATTTTATTTATTGGATTTTATTTACTTAAAAAATATCCTGAACAGACTGAGTGGATTAGACTTCCAATGACTATAATTGCTATTATATTCATTCACATCTTTTTATTTTTTACAGTTATAGACTTACACCAGATGTTTAGATTCTGGCATATCTTCGCTCATCCACACTGGACATCAACAATTACTATTGGTGCATGGATGGCAACAATTTTTGTAGGTCTCCTATTTGCTATGGCTTACGCATCAATAATCAAAAAAGATAACGCACTGTTTGATAAATTCATGGGTGCTGCTGTTATTATTGCGATTCCAGTTACACTGTATACTGCTGGACTTATGGCACAATCAACTGCACGCGAACTGTGGCAAATGCCTACAGAGATGGCTCAGATGGTTTTAGCTGCAACACTAAGTGGATCTGCTGCTATGCTACTAATGGGTGGACGTCTTCCTTATGAAGCTAAAAGAGATTTGGCTGTTATTTTAGGATTAAGCGCACTTGCTGCATTCTTACTATATATGGGTGAGTATGTTTTTGGTTTCATGAAAGCTGAAGAAGTAGCTGCTGTCTTGGAATACATTAAAGGTAATGGTGAATATGCAACTATGTTCTGGTTAGGACAAACATTTGCTTTTATTATTCCAATGGTACTTACATATTTAAGTGTGCAAAACCGTTCATCTGGTCTATTAACACTTGCATCAGTTTCAGCTATTGCAGGTCTTTGGGTAAGTAAACACGTTTGGTTAGTAATTCCTCAATTACTACCAATGAGCTAAGGAGAATATGAATGTTTTTTGAAAGTAGAAGAACCTTTTTAAAAGGTGCAGCAATCAGCGTAGCTGGTGCAACACTTGCAAAAGGTGTATTTAGTGCTATGACTACTGAAGCTGTAGCCGAAGAGGGATTTAATAATACACCTCAAAACTTAGATTTTTATCCACCATTAGAGCAATGGGATGGTTATTCAGAGCTAGATGGTAATGACTGGAAACGTGGTGGTATTGATAGACACGGTGTAAAAAGCGAAAGCAATCCAGATGGTATAGCAAGCGCTGAGTTTATGATTGTTCCAACAGCATGTTCAAACTGTGAAGCATCATGTGGTCTTACAGCGTGGGTTGATAAAAAAACTTTAACAGTTAAAAAATATATGGGTAACCCACTTCATGCTGGTTCACGCGGACGTAACTGTGCTAAAGGTTATGCAACTCAAAGCCAAATGTACGATCCAGATCGTATACCATTTCCTCTAAAACGCGCACCTGGTAGTAAACGTGGTGAGGGTAAATGGATTCGTACAACTTGGGATGAAGCAATGACTACCATCGGTAAAAAGATGGGCGATACATTGCGTGTTGGTGATGAACTGTCTAAAAAAAGTGTAATGTTTCACGTTGGTCGTCCAAATGAAAATGGTTTTACTGGTAAAGTATGGCATACTCTTGGAACTGATGCGTTTAACTCACATACTAATATCTGTTCATCTGGTGGTCGTACTCCAACTATCCAGTGGGCAAACGATGATAGAACTTCTCCTGACTGGGCTAATGCAAAGTTAATCTTTTTAAATTCATCTCACGCTGCTGATGCTGGTCACTACTTCCAACAATCTGCCTCTTTTATTGCCGATGCGCGTAAAAAAGGTGCAAAGATGATTGTTATGGATCCACGTCTTTCAAACTCTGCTGGTATTGCAGACCTTTGGATTCCAGTATGGCCAGGAACTGAACCAGTTGTATATCTATACTTAGTAAATCGTATGCTTCAAGAAAATAAAATTAATAAAGCATTTGTAAAAAAATGGGTTAACTGGGAAGTATTTTTAAAAGATGAAAAATACCTTAGCTTCATTAAAGAAAAAGGTTATATTAACACTCTACCAAAAGATAGTGAGTTTGAAACATTTATAGAGGTTCTAAAAGAGTTATATGCACCTTACACATTAGAGTTTGCTGTAAAAGAGACTCGTGTAGATGCCTATAAATTAGAAGAGCTATATGATATGTTCATTTGGGGAGGCGACCAAGTTGCATCTTACTTCTGGCGTGCAGCGGCCGCTGGTAATCGCGGTGGTTGGATGAGTGGACGTGCTGGATACCTAGCATTAGTTCTTAGTGGTTCAATCGGTGGAGAGGGTGCTACATTCTTCCACCACTGGCATGTTATCTCAGTCGCTGGTAAAGGTGGTAAATCAACTGTAGGTAATGGTAATGTTCCTAAAGTCGATGTTTGGAATGAACTATCTTGGCCACCAGAATGGCCATTGTCAACTTATGAGATGAGTTTTTTACTTCCTCACCTATTAGCAGATACAGAGTGGCAACAAAAGTGGAAGAAAAAAGGGCTTAATGTTCCTGAAAAACTTGCAGTTTGGATTCCACGTATGTACAACCCAGTTTGGATTAATCCAGATGGCTTTAGATGGATTGATACAATAAAAGATGAAAAGAAGATGGAGCTGACGCTTAATCTTTCTCCTACATGGAGTGAAACAAACTGGTATGTTGATTACATCTTACCTGTTGGACTCGCTGGAGAGCGTCATGATCAACACTCTGAAGCTACTAAACCAGCAAGATGGACATCATTCCGTCAACCAGTATTACGTGTTGCAATGGAAAAAATGGGATGGAAACCGACTAATCCAAACCGTGCTACTCTTGAAGCACACATTAAAGCTGGTCTTGGTGAAATCTGGGAAGAGAATGAATTTTGGTTTGAAATGGCAGTTAATTACATCGATAAAGATGGTTCACTCGGCGTTAAAAAACACTGGGAATCAAAACTTAACCCTGGTAAACCTGTAACAATTGCAGAGTACTACAATGCAGCGTTTGGTGACAACTTACCAAATCTTCGTAAAGCTGCACTAAGTGACCCTAAATATAAAGATGCACAATTTCCTGTCTATGAATATATGAGAGATCGTGGTACATGGCTAGAAGAAGATAATATTTATAGCCCACAAGAGCGTGAACTCAAATTTGATAAATCATCAGGTACGGTTAGTTCACATGGTCATAAATATGATTCAGAGCATGTACATACAGACAATGAACGTGGTGTTATCTATGCTGAACATGAGGGCAAGAAAAAAGCTATTGGTGTAGAAATTGATGGTAAAAAGTATGAAGGTTTCGCAACACCAGACAAAAAACTAAGTTTCTTCTCTGAAATGATGCGTGACTGGAAATGGCCAGAATATGCTATTCCATTCTATCCACGTAATGATAAAGAGAAAAAAGAGATGGTTCATATCGTTAGTCATGTAAATCACATGTATATGGATCAAACTAAAAATGAGTATGCACTAAATACTGTATTTAGACTACCATACAACATTCACACAAGAAGTGGTAACTCTAAGCACTTGATGGAAATTTCTCAAAACCATGATCCAATTTGGATAGCAACTGCTGATGCTGCTCGCCAAGGTTTCAAACGTGGTGATGCAGTTCGTGTAAGAATTGTTGATGTTGTTTCTGGACTCGAAAGTGGTTACTTTGTAGCTATGGCAGTTCCAACTGAGGGTATACTTCCTGGTACTCTTGCATGTTCTCACCACGGTGGGCGTTGGAAGCTTAAAAATAGTGTAGATATTCCTAATGGAATCTCAGAAAATAAAAATAACCCTGCGACTAATCAAATGAAATTTGATGGCTTCAAAGGCGAGCTTGGAATTTTAGAATATGGTGTTCCACTAGCAGAAATGACAATGGATGGTAAAGTTGGAACTTTAAAATATATTGGTGGAATTAAACCATTTAAACCATGGCACTTCCCTGAGTATAATAAAGATTCAGACAATATCTGGTGGGATGGACTGAGTGGAAGTTGGCAAAATGCTGTTGCTCCTACTCACCCTGATCCAATTTCTGGTATGCACTGTTGGCACCAAAAAGTTATTTTAGAGCCTACTCAACCTGGTGATAAAATCGGTGATATTCATGTTGAATATGAAAACAACTTTAAAACTTACCAAGCATGGAGAGATGATTTAACTCGTCCACTAAACTCTAGTGACAAACTACGTCGTCCTCCGCACATTAAGCGCCCTTGGGTTCCATTATCTGAGAAAGCTTATGCAGTAGAAATAAAAGACTAAACATATACGAGAGAGATATTCTCTCTCGTCTCTTTCATGAAATATTTTCTTTTACTTTTACTTCCACTTTTAATATATGCTGTAGAGCCAACAATTTTAGAAGAGCTTACAGAAGAGATCGGCATTAACTCAATGGCACAAAAACTTGAAATTCAAAAAAAACAATCCAATAGTAATACTAAGCGAATCAACCAACTATCAAATAGATTAAAACTTATGGATGAGAAGATGCAAGACATTTTAAATAACCTAAGTAATAAAAAGCTAAACACCAGTAAAAAGCCTCTCAATATAGCAGTAGAAGCACCTAAGAGTGTCATTAATAATAGCAATGAGATAGTTTATACTCTACAGATATATAGCTCTTATGACAGAGGTAGCGCAGTTGTTTTTTTCAATAACCTACCAGAATTTATGAGACAAGGTATTAAACTCTATAAAATAGACAAATATTACGTACTAAGATATGGTTCACAAAGAATTCGTTCAGATTTATCATCAGCTAAAAAGCAGATGATTCAGTTAGGGTACAAAGATATTTTTTCGGTTAAAACTTCACTCGCTAGATTTAATGCTGCTAAAACCATCTAAATTTAAAACTTTTATATCAACTCTTTTTTCTTCTTTAATAACATCTTTTTTTATATATTTTTGTTTTTGATTTTCTATATTACTTAGAAATGAACTTTTTCTATTCATATTTGATTTATTATTTTGAGTTAAAAATGCAAGTAGCAGAGTAATTGTAACGGACGCAACTACAATAATTGTAGCGCGTCTTAAATCTTTTTTAGGCAAAGTCTCTTAGAAACCCATACCGCCCATACCACCCATACCGCCCATATCAGGTGCAGCAGGCATGGAAGAAGGAAGATCCTCTTTTGCTTCATAAATTGCAGCTTCAGTAGTAAGAAGCAGGCTTGAAACTGATGTAGCGTTAAGTAGCGCTACACGTTCAACTTTAAGTGGATCAATAATACCCGCAGCGAACATATCAACATATTCACCAGTTGCAGCATTAAATCCTATATTATCCTCTGTAGATTCAGATACTTTGTTTGCGACAACACCAGCATCAAATCCAGCATTTTCAGCAATTTGTTTTATAGGAGCAGTGATTGCACGTAAGATAATTTCATACCCTACTTTCTCATCACCAGTAAGAGTTAAATTAACTTTAGATGCAGCTTTAAGTAGTGCAGCACCACCACCAATAACAATACCCTCATCAACTGCAGCTTTAGTTGCACTAAGTGCATCATCAACTCTATCTTTTTTCTCTTTCATCTCAGTCTCAGTTGCAGCACCAACTTTAATTACCGCAACACCACCACTAAGTTTTGCTAAACGCTCTTGAAGTTTTTCTTTGTCATAATCACTAGTTGTAGCTTCTGCTTGTGTTCTAATCTCAGCAACTCTGCTCTCAACCATAGCTGAATCCCCTGCCCCATCAACAATAGTAGTATTATCTTTATCTAAAACAATACGTGCAGCTTGACCAAGATGAGCAAGTTGTGCACCTTCTAATGTATGTCCAGTCTCTTCAGAAATTACTTGACCACCAGTTAAAATTGCAATGTCTTGAAGCATTGCTTTACGACGATCACCAAAACCTGGAGCTTTAACAGCAGATATATTTAAAACACCGCGCAGTTTATTTACAACTAAAGTAGAAAGTGCTTCACCTTCTACATCTTCAGCGATAATTAATAGTGGACGATTAGTTTTTTGAACTTGCTCTAATAGTGGTAAAAGATCTTTTAAATTTGAAATTTTTTGATCATATAAAAGAACAAAAGGATTTTCAATTTCTGCTGTCATCTTTTCAGTATTTGTAATGAAATATGGACTTAAATATCCACGGTCAAACTGCATACCCTCAACAATATTTAAATCATCTTGAATACCTTTTGCTTCTTCTACAGTAATAACACCATCTTTACCAACTTTTTCCATAGCTTCAGCAATTAAATTACCGATTTTTTCATCTGAATTTGCTGAGATTGTAGCAACTTGCGCGATTCCACTAACACCATCAACTTCACGAGATATTTTTTTAAGCTCTTCTAAAATTGCTGCTGTAGCTTTATCCATACCAAGTTTTACCTGAACTGGATTTGCTCCTGCTGTGATATTTCTCAAACCCTCTTTAAAAATAGAATGCGCTAAAATTGTAGCTGTTGTAGTACCATCACCTGCCTCATCAGCAGTATTTGATGCAACCTCTTTAACAAGTTGTGCGCCCATGTTTTCTAAGGGATCTTTAAGTTCAATCTCTCTAGCAACACTAACACCATCTTTAGTAATAGATGGACTTCCAAAGCTTTTTTGGATTAAAACATTACGACCACGTGGTCCCATTGTAACTTTAACTGCATCATTTAATTTACTTACACCTGCATATAAACTATTACGTGCATCATCTGAATAGTGAATCTCTTTTGCTGACATATATTTATCCTCTTAAAATTATTTAATTATGCCAAGTATATCTGACATTTCCATTACAATATAATCTTGTCCATCTAGTACAAGCTCAGTTCCAGCATACTTACCAAAAACAACAGTATCATTTATAGTTATCTCCTCAGCGTCATTACCAACAGCTAACACCGTACCACGAGATGGTTTCTCTTTTGCATTATCTGGAATTATAATGCCAGAAACTGTAGTATTTTGCTCCTCTAAACGCTTAATTAAAACTCTATCACCTAAAGGTCGAAAGTTCATATTGGCTCCTTATAAAAAATATTTGAAATAATACAAGAAAATCCCTCAATTGTCAATACCCTTAGTCATGTAGACTAAAGCTTATTAACAGTTAATATATACTTTTATTTACTTTCAAGGAGTTAAGTGTTAAAATTTCAGAAATTTTAAAGGTTAAGTAGATGGAAAATATAGAACAAAAAAAGCAGAAAAAAGTCGTACTATTTACTAGTCCAAACTGTAAATGGTGTAAAACAGCAGAAATGTATTTTCAAAAAAATAAAGTAAAATTTAAGAAAATAGATATATCTAAAGATAAAAATGCAGCAAAAGATTGTGAAAACCATGGTTGTAGAGGCGTACCAGCTGTTTTAATAGGTAGTAAATGGATATGTGGTTTTGATCAAAAAACAATTGAAAAAGCTTTAGAAAAATAATTTTATACTTTTATGCTTTTATAAGCAAAAAAAAACTACAATTTCGCTCTTCAACCAGAACGTCAGGGTAGCTCAGCTGGTTAGAGCACTGGTCTCATAAGCCGGGGGTCGAGGGTTCGAGTCCCTCTTCTGACACCACTTAAAAAATCCATAAATACGAACTTTGCTTGACTTTAAAAAATCAAAGCTTAGTATTTAAATAGGCTCAAATAGAGACTACTACATAAACTACTACACAAATGAAACATTTAGCAAGAAATTCATACGGCTATTATAGCTTCCGTATCAGAATACCAAACGCTTACAGGTCTTACTTTAATCAGACAGAAATTGTCAAAGGACTTAAAACAAAGTCTTACAATGAGGCTAGAAAGCTATGTAAGCTTATTTCGGCTGAGACTATGAAACTTTTGCAAACTTTGAAATTAGGTATTTTTAGTGAAAGCCAAGAAAAATTATTAGTAAATCAATATTTATCAAAGGTCTTAGCTAAGAATCACCAAGCCACAGGCGATAGTGAGTCTTCTTGTGTTGAACAAACAACGCAACAGCCACAAATAAGGGCAGTTAAAGAAGAGTCAAAAAAAGAAAGAAGTAAAACCTTAGAAGAAATAGTGACTGTTTATCACAAAAATATCCCACATACAACCTCAGAAGTGCAGAAAAAAGCCTACAAAGCATTTTTCAATGACATCTTTTTTGAGCTAATGGATAAAGATAGTTTAATTGAAAATGTAGACAGAGAACAACTTTTAGAAATAAGAGAGATTATTCAAGGCTTGCCTAAAAGAAACATCCAAAAATACAGAAAAATGAAACTTTCCAAAATTCTTGCCAAAGTTGATATAAAAGAGGATGAAAAAATCTCCATTAAAACAGTCAATGATTATTTGAAATGGATTATGAGTCTTTTTAGTTTTGCGCAAAAGTACGGTTACCTTAGGTTTAATCCTGCAATTGATTTGAAATTCAAACTAAAAGGAAATGCCAAAGAGCAGAGAGATATTTTTAGTGATAATGAACTTAAAAAGTTTATTGAGCTAAATCATGAAGAGGAGAATATCAAACTGTTTCACTATACTCTCTTTTACACTGGTATGATTAATAGCGAATTTTTGCAGGCAAAAATTTCTAAAGTTGATGGTGTGCTCTGTTTTGATTTAACAAACTCTGATTTAAAACTAAAGACACTTGCTAGACATAGACTGATTCCTATTCATGAACACTTAATAAAATTGGGTATTCTCGAAAGATTTTCAGATATTCAAAAAAATTACACTTCTGGTTATCTATCAAAATTCAGTAATAAGTTCATCAAAAAACATATTAGTGATAGTTCAAAAAAAGTACTTTACTCATTCCGTCACACATTCGTCGCTACTACGTTACAAAATAATATGATTGGTGAAGCAATTATTGCGCAATTAATGGGACATACAAAGACAGGTATGACTTTTGGGCGTTATGCAAAAGGGTATGTGGCTGATACATTGAAAAAAGCGATTGATACCTTAGAATTTCCATCTTTTTGATATGGAGCTTTTGAATAGAAGTTTTAAAAAATCAAGTTTGATATTTAAAAACTGTGCTATTTTTCAAAAATATTTTTCATATCAACGTCTAAAACTATTGAAATTTTCACAATATGCTCAATATTAAAATGTGCATTGTCAATTCTTTTTTCTGCTCTTGAAATAAAAGCATTTCCAGTAAGTCCTATTTCAACTGCTAATTTTAATTGTGAAAAATTCTTTAATTTTCTATATTTCACAACATTAGTTGAAACTACAGTATGCATTTCATCCGTTTTTTCATTTAATTGTTCAATTGTCATTGAAAATGATATATCTATCATAAATAATAAACAATGACCTATTAATCATATTTTAATGATTGATAAGTCATTATTATAATTGTAAATTAATTTAAAGGGGTTCAAGTGAGAAAGTTAGTTCTAATTTTAAGTACTGTTGTTTCGGTTTATGCTGGTTCATTTTATTTCGAGGGAAATAAAGCTCAATGTGAAATCATTGAAGAATTACATTATCACCCTAACCTAAAAAGTTTTCCTGTTGCAATATGTGGCTACGAGCGAGGATATGTTACATTATGTATTGTTGAAAGTTTTGCATACTCTAGAGGTAAATCTGGCGGAAACATGGGAAGTATGTTTAGTCAAAGCTCTGACTGGGACAGACGAAAAAGCGATGCTGTTAGAGTTATTTCAAAACTAAACCACTATGGACTAAAAGTCCATAGGTTTCTAGCGGACTAAAGTCCGTATATCAAGAGCGTTAAGTATTTAGCAAGTATCTAAGCTTACGTTTGGGTATTTATAGCTTGCCAATATCTAATGTTTATCTTGTCGCCACAAAAAGATAAAACACACCAGACGTCTCTGGTAGCTAAAGCCTTGCACTGAAAGTGCATAGTTTTAAACTAGCGTAGTGAGACAATAAAATGTGTAAAAGATGTATCTTTAAGAGTATATGACAGTATGAATACTGCAAAAAAAATACACAATACGCAATTTAGCACATGTAAAAAAGCAGGATATATTTCTAACTAGAAAATATTTTTCAATATATCAACCTTAAAAGTTAAATTCCATATATTAAACAGTACCATTTTGGTGCTGTTTTACTCTCTTAGCTAAAGATGGATAATCCTTAATATTTAGCTCTTGAGCTATTTTTCTATAGCTTAATCATTGACTCTTCAGACTAATAGCCTCTTCTAAAACTTTTGGTGTAAAAATCTTATCACTAGTTTTTGGGCGACCTAGTTTTTTTCAATTGGCTTTTGCTTTTTCAAGTCATGCTTTAACATTTTCAACAATCAAATTTCTTTGAAACTCAGCAAACACGCCCATAATGTTAAAAATCATCTTTCAAGTTGATGTAGTTGTATCAATTGAGCCATCATATGCAATCAAATTGATTCATTTATGGTTTAGTAGCTCTCAAAGTTCGATTAAGTCTTTAAGTGAGCGTGAGAGTCTATCAAGCTTCCAAACAAGAAGAACATCAAAGTTTTTTAGATGAATTTCTTGCAAAAGTTGTTGATAATTTGGGCGTTTTGTGTTTTTTCAAGTTCATACATCTTCTAAAACTGCTATTACATCAAACTGATGATTTTTTGCATACTCTTGTAGTTTTAAAAGTTGCATTTTTGTATCTTGATTTTTAGTTGATACTCTTGCGTAGATTATGACCTTTTTAGTATTCACGAGTTAGAGAGTTGTTTAGTGCTAATAGTTCCATTAGCTACTTTATGGAAAAAGTTGTGAAAAGCATCTTTTATATTTAAACCACTATCTGAAATAGTTTTTAAAAATGGCTCAAAATCACTATCTACCATCACTTCATGTAGTAGTTCTCTTTTTGCAATGGATGATTTAGCTATTTTTTGGTATCTAAGTTTTTCATCTTCAAGGTTGTCTATTGAAACATATTTGACATCATCGCGCATTAGCTCTTCTTCTGTTTCGTCTAACGGTGTTACATCGTATAAATTTTTTTTCATAATATAAATCCTTAGTTATAAATCTTTTTTAGTTTTCTGTCTGGAAATATTGTTTTTAAAAATATTTCATTTTCAGTTTCAATAAAAGGTACTTTACACAGATAACCCTTTATTTTTAATATAAATATCTTTTGGTGCTTAAAATCATCATTAGAATGTTTTAATATATCTATAATATCGTCACAAGAAATAAGTTTTTCAGCCATCTCAAAATTGAGCTTGTAAAATAGCATTTTTCTCTTCATTCCACTTAATCGCTTTGATATTTCGACCTTTAAACATTTATGTTTTTATTATCTGTAGTTTATCATAAAATTAATGTGGGAAAAACCTATGTAAATTCTAATAAATTTTATGGCTTATAATGGCCTGAAGAGTTTAAGACACCAATTCAACAAAGTTTATTTCCAAAAAAGATAAAATCATTCAAAATATGGAGATAAAATGAGTCGAAAAAAAGGTCAAACTTACAGTGC
>Ga0316208_1000123_pt1 | contig 109465 bp, 97 predicted proteins | sample 3monopyrite_MG_FD_204944 | JGI IMG/M metagenome (GOLD analysis project Ga0316208, IMG submission 204944) | Microbial mat bacterial communities from mineral coupon in-situ incubated in ocean water Damariscotta River, Maine, United States -... | ecosystem: Environmental > Aquatic > Marine >... | reverse complement strand
AAGATTCAAACCGTCAAAGCAAATGCTAAAGGCTATCGTTCATTCAATGGCTTCAGAAACAGCATACTGTTTTATTGTGGCGGCCTGAATATGGCACCATGAATGTTACACAGATCTACGAAGAGCCGTATTTTATGATCGTTTAAAATGCACGTCCCCTGTCAAAGTAGCAATCATTCTTGAATCTGCCGTAGGGCAATCTCAGGACAACTTCACCGAGTTGCGAGTGTTAGACCTGGGTGCAGGTAACGGAATGATGGGTGAGGAGTTAAAAAACATGGTATATCGCGCTCGATCGGCGTGGATATTATTCCAGAAGCATATGACGCAACCGTTCGTGATAGACCTGGTTTGTTTGATGCGTATTATGTCGAAGATTTCACTAAAATAGATGAAGTCAAGCGGGAATTAACTTTCTCGAAATATCTTGATGTTTATCATATAGAACGATGGCAGGCACAGGCTGTCGATTGAAGGCGAGCCTCATTATTGCTTTGCCATTGCCGGGCGAAAAAATGCTGATATTCCATCGGAATTCTTAGAATCAAAAGAGATTATAGCCTAACAAGGTTGCGAGTCTTGTCTTGAGAGAGTATTGGGGAAATTTAACCATACAAAACAAATACCGCAGAGGTATGCCGGTTAACGGCGACACCATGTTATGAAAAAGATATCAAGGCTAACCTAAGTGTACTATCTTTAGATTGCAAGAGCTTTTATTTTTGAATGACATGGAATTATGTTTTAGGGGGGTTAATGTTATTCAAAGTTTGGTTCTAGTCATCCATTGCTGGTTTAAATGTTAAGGAGATACCTATGTCCGATGAATCGCCATCAGATGAAGATCTTAAGTTTTATTCTGTCTGGGATCGCACTACGCGTTGGTTTCATTGGATCAATGTGATTTGTATTATTGGTCTGATCGGCGTTGGACTAGTAATACTTAATAACAAAGTGCTGGGTGTGAGTGGCGACGGTAAGATTCTGCTAAAAACTATTCATGTTTATATTGGTTATGTTTTTATACTGAATCTAATTTGGCGATTTACATGGGGGTTTGTTGGTAATAAATATGCTCGATGGAAAGCTGTATTGCCCGTAGGTAAAGATTATTGGCGCGCTGTTAGTAGGTATATAGCTGGTGTTAAAGCTGGTGAACCACCACAGTATTTAGGCCATAATCCTGTAGCTAAACTTATGGTTGCGTTTCTATTTTTGCTTCTTACTACGCAAGCGGTAACAGGTTTGGTATTGGCAGGAACAGATTTGTATTTACCACCGTTTGGGCATGAAATCGCAGAATGGGTAACAGGGTCAGGCGAGGAGCACGATAAAATTAAAAACCTTAAGCCTGGCTCCAAAGAAGATGTAGATTCGGAAGCGTATGCTCAAATGCGTGAATTCAGGAAGCCCTTCATTACAACGCATATTTATTCATTTTATGCGATTCTTGTCACGATTGCTTTACATATAGCAGCTGTTGTTCTGATAGAAGTAAGAGAAAAAAATGGGCTTGTATCCGCAATGTTTACCGGTAAAAAGGTTGTCTCTAAAAAACCTGTAGATCTTGATTAGGCTAGAACGTCTAATAAAATAGGCTGAGAATGCAGTCAGTTAATTTGGGGTCATAGCCAGCATGTCTAGGCTAGAAACATAAAAAGGATAACGAGATGTGGGGCCTTGTTTATCCAGCTGTTATGTTCAAAATTGAGGAGAAGTTTTGCAAGTCGCCATAGGATCAGGTAGTTGGTTTTTGGGGGAGCGTTATATCTCGCTCAGGTCATTTTATCTGTCGATTCTAAGTTAGCATAACGACTGGGATTCAAGGGAATCGAGAAGATACAGATTCAATATTGCAGCGGTCAGAGCGATATACAACATATTGGGATTTAATGATGCTTGGGTGGTTACCGTTAGCTGGTGTTTTTATGATCATTAACCACAAATGGTGGCCAATAGTGTCGTTGAATGGTGGTGCCATATTTAGACACATCAGGCAAAGAAGCCGCAAAGAATATAGGCATTCGTCATGAAGGGATAAAAACAGGTACGGATAACTAGCAAAGTATATTCTTTGCTAGTTATATAGTTATGGCAATCACCCTTATTGCGTATTCAGTAAACGTTTTGGTGCCAAGGATTTGAATGCTAAACGTCTTGGTTAATTTTCGAGGTGGACACTATCTTTTAATCTGCACCAGCATGGTATTGATATTGTTTTTGTGCAGGCGATTACGGATCTTGTTCATTTCACGTTTGTCGGTAAATGGTCCAACCCGTACCCGCAACCATTGTTCGCCTTTGCTTGAGACCGGGTCGATATCCGCTTCGATGCCAAGCAAGGCCATCTTTGCCTTGAGGCTGTCGGCTTCACCATAGGCGCGAAATGAACCGACCTGGATCATGTAGGCGACATTGTTTTTCTGTTTGATGCGGGCCTGCTCTTCCTTGATTTCACTTTCGGGGATGAGCACCTCAAGCTCGGGCAGCAGGGTGTAAAAATCAAAGCGCGGACCATTGTCTTTTTCTGATGAAATGTTTTCAGGCAGTTTTGGTTCGGTCTTGATGGCATCGGTTACAATCGTGGTGGTAGTCTTAGTCGTTTCACCGCTGCGTTCATAAAAGAAAACAATTGCCGCAACGCTCAGGCCAATTGCCAGGCCGCCAAGTAACCATACCCAGCCGGGGGTTGGTTTTTTAGCGCGGGCCTTTTTCGTGACTGTGCGGCTGCTTTTTTTAGGGGGCCGTTTACTGGTTTTTTTATCACTGCTGCGGGGGACGTTCTTGTAGTCCTTTGTCATTGACTACATGGCCTCTGGCGCAGATACGCCTAGTAGTTCAAGACCATTTTTGATTGCCTGTTTCACCGCCAGGTTGAGACTCAAGCGAGCGTTACGCAACTTGTCGTCGTCGACCAGAAACTGATGGGCGTTGTAATAAGTATGGAACTCATTGGCGAGTTCACGCAGATAGTTGGCCAATTGGTGTGGTTCGTGACTGAGGGCGGCTGTTTCAAGTGCTTCGGGATAGCGTGACAGACTGACCAGCAGCGCTTGTTCATGCTGTTCACACAGCAGGTTGAGGTTAGCCAAGCCGTTGGCGTTGTCGTGGCTGAAGCCCTTTTCTGTCATCTGTCGCAACACACTGCAAACGCGGGCGTGGGCGTATTGGATGTAATAGACCGGGTTGTCGCTGGATTGTGACTTGGCCAGGTCAAGATCGAAATCCATGTGTTGTTCGCAGCGACGCATGACATAGAAAAAACGTGCCGCATCGTTGCCAACCTCTTCGCGCAGTTCGCGGAGGGTGACGAATGAACCGGAGCGCGTCGACATCTGTACCCGTGCACCGCCGCGATACAAAATCGCAAACTGCACCAGTAAGACATCAAGTTTGCTGGAGTCATCCCCAAGTGCTTCCAAGGCTGCTTTGACGCGTGGCACATAACCGTGATGATCAGCACCCCAGACGTCGATGACACGCTCATAGCCGCGTTCAAGTTTGTCCATGTGATAGGCGATGTCAGAGGCAAAGTAAGTGGTCTGGCCATTGTCGCGCACAACGACGCGATCTTTGTCGTCACCGAAATCGGTGGAGCGGAACCACCAGGCGCCTTCTTGTTCGTAGAGATGCTTGCTGGCCTTGAGGCGTTTAATGGCTCGATCCACCGCACCACTGTCGGCCAGTGAGCGCTCGGAGTACCATTCGTCATAGGTGACGTTGAATTCGGCTAGGTCTTCGCGGATGTCGGCCAGAACAGTGTTCAGGCCCAGGTCGAAGACAGCGCGATAATCCTCGGCACCCAGCAGCTGTTTGGCATTGTTGACCAGACCATCGATATGTAACTCTTTGTCGCCACCGGCGGGCTCATCATCGGGCACGCCAGCAAAGACCTTGGTCGCGGCATGATGCAGCTTGTCGCCGTGGGTTTTGTGCAGGGCGGCGGCGATGTCGAGTACGTAATCGCCCTTGTAACCGTTGGATGGAAACACGAACGCTTCGCCGCACTTGTTCAGATAACGCAGCCACACCGAGGCGGCGAGGATGTCCATCTGCCGACCGGCATCATTGACGTAATATTCACGATGAATCTTGAAACCAATCGCCTCGAGCAGGTTGGCGACGGTGGCGCCATAGGCTGCACCGCGACCATGACCGACATGCAGCGGGCCTGTGGGATTGGCGGATACAAATTCCACCTGCACCGGTTTGTTGGCACCGACTTCGCTGTGACCAAAGTTGTCGCCTTTTTTCAGCACCTCACCGATTACTGCATGGTAAGCGGATGGGCTGAGGAAGAAATTGATGAAGCCGGGGCCGGCAATCTCAACTTTGACTATCAAATCGGAATCACCCAGTAACGCAACAATCGCTGCGGCAATATCACGAGGTTTGCGCTTGGCTGGTTTGGCCAGCATCAATGCCACGTTACAGGCGAAATCACCATGTTGTCGGTCCTTGGTACGCTCCACCTGCGGTTGGAAGCTGAGTTCTGCAGGCAATGTTGCATTGGCCTGCATTTGCTGGATGGCGGCGTTGACCAGGTGTTCAATATGGTGTTTCACAGAGGAATCCTACAGGGGCGTTTGATTATTGGGGGCTGATTATCCCTTGTTGGGGTTTGTTAGTGCAACCAGAGATGTGTGTTTTACCACGAAGGAATAAATGTAGGGTGCGCACTGCGCACCCTATATTCAGATCAGATCAACGGGGTCCACATCCAGCGACCAGCGCACCTTGCGTGCCTCGGGCAGTTTGTTGAGCTGGATTGTCCACGGCCCCAGCAGTCGATGCAGGTCAGCGCGTTTTTGTGCCTGTAGCAACAGTTGGTAACGATATTTGCCGGCACGGCGTTCCATCACTGCGGGCATCGGACCGTAGAGTTCAACCCCTGCGGCGCCCAGCTGTTCGGCTAGCTGTAGGGCCTGGTTGAGAAAATTTTCTGGTGGCAGGGAATGACCGGCCTCGGCCCGCAATAGTGCCATGTAGCTATAGGGTGGCAGGGCAGTGAGCTGGCGTTCGCTTTGCGCCGCCTTGGCGAAGGCGTGGTAACCCTGCTGACACAGCAGTTGCAGCATGGGGTTGTCGGGGTGATGGGTCTGGATCACCACCTGGCCCTGTTTGTCGCCACGACCGGCACGACCGGTGACCTGGATGATTAGCTGGGCCATGCGTTCACCGGCACGGAAGTCGACCCCGAACAAGCCTTGGTCACCATCGAGTATGCCCACTAGGGTGACATTGGGAAAATGATGCCCCTTGGCCAGCATCTGGGTACCGATGAGGATGCGTCGCTCACCGCTGTTGATGTCATTCAAAATAGCATCGAGACTGCCCTTATTGCGAGTTGAGTCGCGGTCGATGCGACTAATGAGGGTGTCTGGAAATTGTTCCGTCAGTACGGTTTCGATCCGTTCTGTGCCAGCACCCAGCGGCCGCAGGTCAACACTGCCACAGTCCGGGCACTGCTGCGGCACTGGCCGTTGACTGCCGCAGTGGTGACAGCGCAGATGCCGTTTTTGCATATGCAGGGTCATGTGGGTGTCGCAACGACGGCAGTGGCCGACCCAGCCGCATTCGTGACAGATGATGCTGGGGGAAAAGCCGCGTCGATTGAGAAACAGCAGTACCTGGTTGCCGTTATCGAGGTGGTGTTGCATCAGTTGCAGTAGCGGTGCGGAGAGCTGTTCTTCCATATTCTGGCTGCGCACATCCATTAACGAGACTGTGGGTGGTTTGGCGCTACCGGCGCGCTTGGGCAGGGATAGCTGTTGATAACGTAGTTGTTCGACGTTGAGCAGGCTTTCCAGCGACGGCGTGGCCGAGCCCAGCACAACCGGGATGTCGAGCTTGCGGGCGCGGACGATGGCCAGGTCGCGGGCCGAATAGCGCAGTCCCGATTGCTGCTTGAATGAGCTGTCATGTTCCTCGTCGACGATGATGATGCCGGGCTTGCTCATGGGTGTGAACACTGCCGAGCGGGTGCCGATGATGATGCTGGCCTCGCCGTTACGGGCAAACAGCCAGGCATTGAGTCGTTCACGGTCGTTGAGGCCCGAGTGCAATACTGCCATCGGTACGTTGAAACGACGCCTGAAACGCCCTATTAACTGCGGAGTCAGGGTGATCTCGGGCACCAAGACTAGGGCCTGTTGCCCATTGTTCAGTACTGCCTCGATGCTGCGCAGATAGATCTCGGTCTTGCCGCTGCCGGTCACGCCGTCGAGCAGGAAGGCGCTGAATGTGCCCAGGCAATTCTGAATCCGTTCGACCGCCCCTACCTGGGTCTGGTTGAGTTCGGGGCCGGTCTCTGGCTCGGCGCTGCCATATTCTAGCGCTGGGATCTGTTCCATCCCGGCCCAGCCGTTTTTGACTAGCACCGCCATGGCGTCGATCCAGGTACGGGGTAACTCCTTGAAATGATCAGCGGTGAGCCCGGTCTGGCTGGCGCTTAGGCGTAGCAGTAGGTCGGCCTGACGCTTGGCGCGTTTGGCCAGTTTGTCGTTGTCGACCTGGCGGCCTGCCGTGGTGATGCTCCACAGGGAACGATGTTTGGCGACAGCAACCTCACCCTGGCGCAGCGCCGTCGGCAAGGCCGTGGCCAGCGTTTCGCCGATAGGATGGTGGTAGTAGTCGCTACACCATTGCAGTAACGCCATCAATTCATTCGGCAACAATGGTTCGCTGTCGAGCACTTCGATGGCAGCCTTGAGCTTGTGACGTTCGATCTGCGGAGTGTGACTGGTTCCGAGCAGGATGCCAACGGTCTGGCTGCGGCCAAACGGCAGGCGCAGACGCATGCCCTTTTGTAGTTGGCTGGGGTCACAGTTGTCTGGTGGCAGGTAGTCAAAGCTGCTGTAGAGCGGCGAGGGTATCGCCACCCGTAAAACGAGTTCAGATGTCGGCATGGCCAAAGCCTAGCACTTCCTTATTTTACTGTCTTGAATGGCTTGATTTAGTTGATTGTAGGGTTAGGTTTTCTAGCTTTCATTGCTAAGTTATTGTTTTTCTATTGATGCTGATTTATTCACAGAAACTGTGGATAACTTTGTGGATGAAACCGTAGTAGTGTTCGCAACTGCCCGTTCCTGTTACAGATTTGTTACTTTGGCGACAGAATGATCGATGTTTAAAATCATTTAAAAACAATTACTTATATCGTTGATGGGATTGTTATTATTTTTTCCTGTAAATGGAAAGTCAAGTATTGTTATTGCCCTGTCTTTGTGCATAAATGGGGTTTATTAACCATTTGATTGTTGTGCTTATTGCCTTAGAACGGTCTGACTATCGCCAATATGATGACTGCAACCAGCATTAAGACAGGTGCCTCGTTGAACCAGCGGAAATAGACATGACCGCGCTTGTTGCGGTCGAGTTTGAAGTCTTTTACCAGCTTGCCGCAGTAGATGTGATAGCCAATCAGAGCCGCTACTAGGGTCATCTTGGCGTGAAACCAGCCACCACTGTTAATACCTAAGCCATAGCCAAACACCATCCACAGACCAAATACCACTGTCAGCACTGCACCTGGGGTCATGATGCCGTAGAACAGTTTGCGTTCCATAATCTTGAAGCGGTCGTTGCTGATGGCATCATTGCTCATGGCATGGTAGACGAACAGGCGCGGCAGATAAAACAGGCCGGCAAACCAGGTGACCATAAAGATGAGATGAAGTGCTTTGAGCCACAGCATGAGGCTATTCCTTGTCGACCGAAATCAGTGGGCATGTTTGTACCACAGCCGGGGCTGGCAATGCCAGCCTCAGGCGGGCTTGTTGTTGTCGGCAGGATAGTTGTAATGCTCTTCGATGTCCTCACGCGTGACGATACCCAGCGCTTGCTGGTTATTGGCTGATTTTTGGTCAACCACATACAGTGCATCACAGCGTTGCTGGCGTAGCTGTTCCAGTCCTTCTTGCAGGGTGGCGCGCAGATCAATGGCAACCACATTTCTGCGGCTGGCTGGCAGTTGATCAAAATCAATCACTTCATAATCACGGCTCTGCAGGTGGCGGGCCAGATCGGCGCCGGGCAAGATATAGGCTGGTTTGCCGGTGACTTGTAGCAGTAGCCATTGCGGTTGTGGTTGTAGTTGCAGTATCTCATCAGCCTGTTGGCGTGATAGTTGTGCCGGACAACTGGCTATATTCCGGTTCATGGCCTTGGCGACGCTGATCCGACGTAAGGATTGGGCGATTGGGTCTTCGTTGTAATCGAGGCCGCGGGCGCGCATCAGCATGATAAAAACTGATTCCTTGCCGAATACTTGACTGCTGACCAGGTTGGCGCCGACGATGGCCAGCATGCCGGGTAAAATAATATTGGGATTGGCGGTCAGCTCCAGCAGGGCGATCAGTGCTGCCAGTGGTGCCTGCAGGGTGGCACCCATCATGGCGCCCATGCCAATCATGGCATACAAGGCCGGATTAGAGGTAGAGCCCGGGCTGACCTGGGCGGCGACCAGGCCAAAGGCGGCGCCGGCACAGGCGCCAATCACCAGGGTTGGGCCGATCAGGCCACCGGGGATGCCTAGCCCCAGCCCGGCGCTGGTGGCCAATATTTTGAAGGCGACGATGGCGATCAGCAGCCAGACGCCGATCTCACCTAACAGGGCATCGTTGACCGTGTCATAGCCCAGGCTCATTACCTCGGGGATGACGACGGCGCAGAGACCAACAATGACGCCGCCCAGTGTGGTGCGTTGCCACAGCGGCCGGTCGCTGGCCTGGCGGGAAAAAAACTGTAGTGAATGGATGAACAGCGCTGCCAAAGCACCGATTACCAGACCGGTGGCCAAAACGTAGGGCAGCTCGCCCAGCGAGCCCAGTTGCAGTGCCGGGACGCTGAAGGCGGCTTCGTGACCAAACACCAGTTGGCACAATGCTGTGGCGGTGACCGCGGCCAGGATCACCGGGATAAAACCGGCCAGGGCGTACTCCATCATCACCACTTCCATGGAGAAGATCACCCCTGCCAACGGGGTGTTGAAAGAGGCGGCGATGGCGGCGGCAACACCGCAGGCAATTAAAGTGCGATTGCTGTTGTTAGGCAGGCGCAACCACTGGCCGATGCGGCTGCCGCTGGTCGCGCCAAGGTGGCTGGCCGGGCCTTCGCGGCCTACCGAATGGCCGAAGACGATGGCAATGCTGGCGCCGAGAAACTGCATTACGGCGTTGCCGGTGGGCAGGTTGGCTTGATGATAGGAGAGCCGTTCCATGGTGTGGACAATGCCGACGCTGCGGTATTTTTTGTCTACGGAATTAAATAACAGGCCAATCAGTAATCCGCCCAGGATTGGCAGTAGCAGACGCCAGCCTCGGCTCAGGCCTTCGTAGTTTTCCGGGTCATCAAGAAAACTCAGCTGGGCCCATTCTACCAACAGTCGAAAGGCAATGATTACCAGCCCGGCAAGCAGCCCCACCAGCACGCTGACGGCTGCCAAGTGGCCGAGCTTGTCCATCATCGCCATGCGCATGTGAAAGCGTAGTCGTCGTTCTGTGGGGGTTCTCTGTTCTCTCATCCGCTGATCTTATCTATTCATTAATGCACTTGTCGGCCGTTGCGGCTGGAATTGAAGTTATAGTTAAGTCTTTGTTTAACTTAACAGCTTTTACTGGTTGTGGCAGCATGGGCGTATGGATGAATTATTGAGTGAATGGGGTTTGTGGGGACTGTTTGTCAGCGCCTTTATCTCCTCGACCCTACTGCCTGGTGGTTCCGAGGTGTTGTTGCTGGCCTTGGCTATGAATGCAACACATGCGGATAGCCTGTTATTGCTGGTGGCGACGGCAGGCAATAGTCTGGGCGGCATGACTTCGTGGTTGATCGGTTGGTGGCTGGCACGGCGTTATCCGCCGGAGGCTGTCTCTGGCCATAAATATGAATTGGCGCTGGCTCGGGTCAGGCGCTGGGGTAGCCCGGTGCTGCTGTTATCGTGGTTGCCGATAATCGGCGATCCACTCTGTGTCGCGGCGGGTTGGTTGAGGATTAACCCCGTCCTGGCCTTGTGTCTAATTGCTCTGGGTAAGGGTGGCCGTTACGCTGTCTTGCTCTGGTTTGTCTAAGGTCTAGACACGTTCTAGCAGGCTTCTGCCGTCATCTTTACGTCACCATCAATGCTGGGTAGACCGTCTTTCAGTACGTTCGCTTGTAGGTCGTACTGGCTGAGGATAAAGGCGGCGGCTGAACTGCGTCGGCCGGTTTGGCAATAACAGATATAGGTTTTATCTGTGGCTAGTGTTTGTGCGCGGCGGTGGGCTTCGTTCATGGGGATGTTAATGGCGCCGGGCAGGTGGCCTTGATTAAAATCACTGGAGCTGCGGACATCAATCCAGACAGCGCCTGCCTTAATCTTGTCCATGGCATCATCGTAGTTGACCCAATTTTGTACCGGATCCTGCATTAACTTGAGAAAATTCTCTTTGTTCAGACGTAGCAGCACACCATCGGTTTGCATCGAGACGGTGGCATTACGCGGGCTGTCGGAAATGAGGGCGGCCTCGCCAAAGGTAGAACCCTCGCCGAGGTGGGCCATTTCGACTGCATCGTCGGTGTCTTCATCATCGTCAACCATGCGTGTTACCAGGGCCTCGCCCTGTTCGATGACATAAAAATAATCCCCTTCATCGCCCTGACGAATCACCACTTCACCGGCGTGAATGCGAATGGGCTCCATTCTTTCCAGCAGCAGGTCGATGTTGGCGGCTGGCAGTTTGCGAAAGTTGGCTGAATGCTGCATCTTGTTTTTTAGGCCGCCGGTATCGATGGTGATGATGTCGTCACCTGACATGATGACCTCTTCATCTTCAGATGAGGCGCCCTCAGCCCAGGTGAGCATGGTATCGACCAGATCGCTGTCGATGCGGATGTAAAGAATGGGGGTTGTGGCCACGGCGCTGTTGCGGCGGGGTGTATGTTCGGCCAAGGGCCGGTGGCTTGCGCTGCTGCCACTTTTGACTGTATAGGCTTCACCGTTGGCGGGCCTGAGTTCGACTTCACCTTCGATCAGGTAGATCAGGTCGGTGTCGCTATCGCCTGCTTTGAACAGGCTGCGACCGGCCAGTAGGGCCTGTTCCTGGGTCTGTGCAGCAAGCTCCATGATCTGGTCTTCAAGCAGTGAATTGATCGGCTGCAGGCGCATCAGCGCCATGAGGTTAACTCCGTTATTGCTGCCGTTCATACCATCTGCTTCCTCAGCGTTGTCAGTGGTGTTACTAATACCACTACCAATTGGCCGTTAATCCCTGTCATCAGGCGTGCTAAAATTAGCTTCTTTTCAATAACCCACTATTGCTATCGGCCAAACCAATCATGAATTTAGAGTCTCGCCACCGTCTGCGCGAAATCCCATATAACTACACCTCCTTTTCTGATCGCGAAATTGTGATTCGCTATCTGGGTGAGGAAATGTGGAATGTGCTGAACCAACTGCGTGATTCACGCCGTACTGGTCGCTCGGCGCGGATGTTGTTTGAGGTCTTGGGGGATATGTGGGTAATTGCCCGTAACCCCTATATTCAGGACGATCTGATCGAGAACCCTAAGCGCTGGCAGTCGCTGACGCATGCCTTGCATCATCGGGTCGACCAGATTGTGTTGCGTGCTGATGGCAATGAGCTGGCTCTGACCCTGGTGGAAAAGGCGCGCCAGGCAGTGGCTGAATTTGAGGCCTGGTTGCCGCAGCAGGGTGAGTTACGCACTAAGGCGTTTAAGCGTTTGAGCAAGATTACCCGCAAGGACAATATTCAGTTTGACGGTCTGGCGCGAGTTTCTCATGTCACCGATGCCACTGACTGGCGTGTCGAATATCCGCTGGTGGTGATCAACCCCGATACCGAAGCCGAAGTAGCGCCGATTGTTAAGGCCTGCATCGAGCTGGGCTTGACCATCATCCCGCGCGGCGGCGGCACCGGCTATACCGGTGGTGCGGTGCCGCTGCATGCCGATACGGCGGTGATCAATACCGAAAAACTGGAAGGCCTGGGTAGCGTTGAGATGCGCCAGCTGGAAGGCGTCGAGCATTCGGTGGCCACCGTCCGCGCCGAGGCCGGGGTGGTAACACGGCGGGTCTCTGATGTGGCGCTGGCCAATGGTCATGTCTTTGCGGTTGATCCTACCTCACAGGATGCCTGCACCATCGGCGGTAATATCGCCATGAACGCCGGTGGCAAAAAGGCGGTGTTGTGGGGTACCACCATCGATAATCTGGTGTCCTGGCGGATGGTGATGCCGGATGCTCAGTGGCTGGAGGTGGTGCGTATTAACCACAATCTCGGCAAGATTCATGACCAGGCGGAGGTGCAGTTTCGCGTCACTCGTTATCTGGCTGATGGCGAAACCGTGGTCGGTGAGCCGGAGCTGATTGTCATGCCCGGTTCGGCGTTTCGCAAACAGGGCTTGGGCAAGGACGTGACGGATAAATTCCTCGGTGGCCTGCCGGGGATACAGAAAGAGGGCTGTGACGGCCTGATTACCTCGGGCGTCTTTATCCTGCATCGCGAACCCAAATATACTCGCACGGTGTGTCTGGAGTTTTTTGGTGCTGACTTGAGTCGCGCCGTGCCAGCCATCGTTGAGACCAAGGACTTTCTCGATGTCAATCCGCAGGTGTTGCTGGCCGGACTGGAGCATCTGGATGAGCGTTATGTCCGCGCCGTCAGTTACAGCACCAAGGCGCCGCGGCGTGAGCGTCCCAAGATGGTGCTGGTGATCGATATCGCCGGTGACGATGAAGACGCGGTTGCCGACGCCTCATCTATTGTGGTGCGGATGGCCAATGGCCGCGGTGCTGAAGGTTTTGTTGCTGTCAGCCCCGAAGCACGGCGCCGTTTCTGGGCGGACCGCAGCCGTACCGCTGCCATCGCCGCGCACACCAATGCCTTTAAGATCAATGAAGACGTGGTGATTCCGCTGGAATGCCTTAACGAATACAACGAGGGTATCGAGCGCATTAATATTGAATACTCGACCCAGAATAAACTGCGCATGATTGCTGCGGTGAAGGACTATCTCCAGGGCGAGGTGGCCGAGCGGCATCAGCATACCGATTACGAGGCCAGTACCGAGTCAGACGATATTTTTACTGCCAAGCGCAATGCCGCCCTGGAATATCTGGATAAGGTCGAGGGGCGCTGGCAGCAGTCGCTGGATTCACTTGATGCGGCGGCGCTGGATAACAGTGCGTTGCTCGATGAGGCCGCGCGTGAGTTGGTGCAGCCGGGCGATACAATTTTGAAACTGTTGTTGCGGCGTGACCTGCGTATTTCCTATCGTGCTGAGGTCGAACGGCCGCTAAAAGAGATCTTTTATGGTCGCGAACTGGATGCGGTGCGTGACCGTCTCGACCAGATTCATAAAGAGGTTCGTTCCAGCCGTCTGTTTGCCGCCACCCACATGCATGCCGGTGATGGTAATGTGCATACCAATATTCCGGTCAACTCCAACGACTATCTGATGATGCAGCAGGCGGACCAGATCGTCGATCGAGTGATGGCGTTGGCCACTAGTCTGGGCGGGGTGGTGTCTGGTGAACATGGCATCGGCCTGACCAAGATCCAGTATCTCGATAAGGGTGATCTGGGCCATTTTGTTGATTACAAAAAGCGGGTCGATCCCAATGGCCATTTTAATCGTGGTAAGTTGATGCCCGACTCGGGGCTCGACAATGCCTACACGCCATCGTTGCGCCTGGTTGAGCAGGAGGCCTTGATTCTGGAAGAGAGCGAGTTGGGCGCGCTCAATGACGACATCAAGAACTGCCTGCGCTGTGGTAAGTGCAAGCCTGAGTGTAATACCCACATCCCGCGTGCTAATTTGCTCTATTCGCCACGTAACAAGATCCTTGCTACCGGCCTGATCATTGAAGCCTTTTTGTACGAAGAACAGACTCGACGTGGCATCTCTATACGTCACTTTGATGAAATGAACGATGTTGCCGACCATTGCACCGTCTGTCACAAGTGTCTGCCACCGTGTCCGGTAAACATCGACTTCGGTGATGTCACCATCCGCATGCGTACGATCTTGAAAGATAGGAATCATCGCCGCAGCAGTCTTGGTACCCATGCGGCAATGGCCTTTCTCAATGTCACTGATCCTTCGACCATTAAGACGATGCGCAAGGGCATGATCGAATGGGGTTACAAGGGCCAGCGTATGGCCCATAAGATCGCCAAGCAGATGCGTTGGCTGGGTGGGAAAAAACCGCCAGCGGCCACCACCGGCAAGATGCCGATGAAAGAACAGATTGTTAACTTCGTCAAAAAGCCCATGCCGGCCGGACTGCCGATGCAGACCATGCGTGCCATGCTCGGAGTTGAGGATGAAAAGGTGGTGCCGATTCTGCGTGATCCGACCAAGGTGACGGAAGACAGCGATGCGGTGTTCTACTTCCCGGGTTGTGGTTCCGAGCGTCTGTTCAGTGAGATTGGCCTGGCGACTATGGCGATGTTGTACGAGACCGGCGCCCAAACGGTGCTGCCGCCTGGTTATCTCTGTTGTGGTTATCCGCAGACCTCGGTCGGCGACAAGGCTAAAGGCAATAAGATAACCACTGACAACCGGGTATTGTTTCACCGGGTTGCCAATACACTTAACTACCTTGATATCAAGACGGTGGTGGTTTCATGTGGGACCTGTATGGATCAGCTGATGAAGTATCAGTTCGACAAGATCTTCCCGGGTTGTCGTCTGCTGGATATTCACGAATACTTGCTCGAGCAGGGGGTGAGTCTTGATGGCGTTGACGGTACCCAATATCTCTATCATGACCCTTGTCACACGCCGATGAAGACCCATGATCCCATCAAGGTGGCATCCACTCTGATGGGGGAGGATGTGAAACTGTCGGATCGTTGCTGTGGTGAGGCCGGCACGCTGGCGGTATCGCGGCCCGATATTTCGACCCAGATTCGCTTTCGCAAGCAGGAGGAGTTGCAGCAGGGTATCGAAGCGATGACGGGTGAAGTGATGGCCAAGGATGGCAATGTGAAGCTGCTGACTTCATGTCCAGCCTGCCAGCAAGGTCTGTCACGCTATGGCGATGATACCGGCATGGAAACCACTTACATTGTTACTGAGCTGGCCAACAAGATGTTGGGGGATGGCTGGCAGAAACGCTTTGTTGAACGTGCCAAAGAGGGGGGGATTGAGCGGGTGTTACTGTAAGGCGGTCGCATTGACATCCAAAACAAATAAAGGGGCCTGACCGGCTGGCCCCTTTATTGGATCATGGGTTTATGCGGCGGTGCGCTTTTTTTCCATCATGTCATGAATGATGGGTGTCAGGATCACCTCCATTGCCATCCCCATTTTATTGGCAGGTAGCACCAATGTGTTGGGGCGGGACATCCAGGCGCCCTGCAACATCTGCATGTAGAAGCCGATGTCGTGCTTCTTCGGATAGCGGAAACGGATTACGCAAAAGCTTTCATCAGGTGTCGGGATATCGCGAGCGATGAAAGGATTAGATGTGTCTACAATTGGCACGCGCTGGAAATTGATGTCGGTGCGTGAGAACTGTGGGGCGATGCAGGTGACGTAATCAGGCATGCGGCGGAGGATGGTTTCAACAACCGCTTCGGCAGAATAACCGCGCTCTTTGTTGTCGCGATGGATCTTCTGGATCCACTCCAGGTTAACCGAGGGAACAACGCCGACCAGCAGGTCCACCCATTGGGCGACATCAACGTCGTCGGTGACAACGCCACCGTGCAGACCTTCGTAGAACAGGATGTCTGAACCAGCGTTAATATCTTCCCAAGAGGTGAACTGACCTGGCTGCAGGGGAGCATAGGGCTCGGCCTCTTCAGCAGAGTGCAGGTATTTTCGGGTTTTGCCTGTGCCTGTTTCGCCATAGGTGCGGAACAGTTCTTCTAGTTTGTCGAATACGTTACCTTCAGCACCGAAGTGGCTCAGGGTGCGGCCTTCGGCCAGTGCTGTAGCAACGGCGGCCTTCATTTCGCTACGATCATAACGATGGAAGCTGTCACCCTCGACGACGGAGGCCTTGATGCCTTCACGACGAAAGATATGTTCCATAGCGTTTTTAACGGTTGACGTGCCAGCGCCAGATGAACCGGTTACAGCAACAACAGGATGTTTTCTGGACATAGGATCCTCCTTAAACTTCAGAATTTATGGTTATCTAATGGAAATCTGCGGTATCTCGCCAGCCCTTGGATGTTCGCTTGGGGAAGGGGCAGTCTTTAACTGTAAGCCGTTTTATTTTTAGACGCCGGGATACTTAATGGGCGCCATTATACTACAACCCCCCGGATTTGCGATGTTTTGCCTTCGAAGTGTAGCTAAGCCATTGATCTGCCCGCAATACCCATAACAGGAATGGTGGCGTTTGCCGATATTGGGGGACGTCCACGCTGATAATCGAGTGCTGGAACTGGAAGATCTGGGGGGCCAGCACTGGCCTTGGCTTTCGTTATATGGCTAAGTCGCCGTTGGCTTGCAGTCGTGCACTGGTGCCAGCTATCCCTTGGGTCTGAATGGGCGTAAGCTCTATTTTGATAGCAAACACACCTTTTAGCGGCGTTCTGGAAGCGATTGTGTGAATACCGTACACTGTGTTGGTTTGTGATCTGGAGGGCAGGCCTTGAAACAACCTAAACTGACATTGCTGTCTGTGTTGCTGTTGTCGGCAGTATTGTCCGGCTGTGGCTTGCTGCGCGTCAGTTCGGTTAGCGACAAGCATAGCCTGGTGCAGCTTGATCAGAGTCGTCCTTATGCCACTGTCTATTTTATCCGTCCGACAACCGAACATGTTGCGGGCTATGCTGATAATGTGCTGGATGTGGAATTGGACGATGAAGACCTTATGATGCTCGGTAAGGCTGAATACACTATGGTCTACCTCAAGCCGCGCGACGTCACTATTACCATGCGTAATCGCACTCAGGTGCGTGGCCGCTGGGAGGTGGCCGAAATGTCACGCAGTCGACAGTTCAGCTTTAAGGCAGGTGAAACCTATTTTATTCAAGCGAAGATGATTGACGGTGAGTTCAGGGGAGCTCACTTTATCCCCGAGGCGCTTAGTTTGTTCGATGCCAGAAAAGCGGTGCGCTACCTGGCGCCGGCGGGATTGGCGCGTGAATATCCTGTTTCTAGTCTGTAATTAGTCCCCGCTCTGGGGGTGAGCATGCCTTTTCTGATTCTTGCGTTGTTGTTATTGCTGGCCATTTTTGGGCCGCAGTGGTGGGCTGCCAGTGTGCTGCGGGCACACAATAAACCACGCTCAGATTTTCCGGGAACGGGGGGTGAGTTTGCTCGCCATCTGCTCAGCCAGTTCCAGCTTGATGATGTCAGGATTGAAGTTACTGAGCAGGGTGATCATTACGATCCTGAGGCTAGGGCCGTGCGGCTGACGGCCGACAAGCTGAATGGCAGGTCGCTGACGGCGGTTACCGTGGCCGCTCATGAGGTTGGTCATGCTATTCAACATCATCTTGGTTACGCGCCGCTGCAGTGGCGTTCACGCCTGGTGCGTCTGGCGCAAATGGCGGAAAAGGCGGGCGCGGGGATTATGATGGTGTTGCCGATTGTGGCGTTGCTGACGCGTTCTCCTGCTGCGGGGGCGGTAACCTTGCTGGTTGGTCTGGGCAGTATGGCGTTTAGCACGATTGTGCATCTGGTGACCTTGCCGGTGGAATGGGATGCCAGCTTTGGTCGCGCCATGCCGCTGCTGCAGGCGGGGCGTTATCTGGATCAGCAGGATGAAAAGGCCGCCAGGCGCATACTGCGAGCATGCGCGCTGACCTACTTTGCCTCTTCCCTTGCAAGCCTGCTCAGCGTTTGGCGCTGGCTAAGAATGTGGCGCCGATGAGTTTGTTGCTGTGTTATGCGGGGCAGACATCGGGTAGCGCACCAGGTCAAGCAGATACCAGTCATTTAAATTGACGTGGTATCGCTTGCTGCTGAGTTGTTGAATGATGACTCGATCTAGTTGGCCTTTTTCATAGACAAGCCCCCTAGTCCTGACAAGCTGGTCGTCAGCGTTGAGGTACCAGTTACCACCGTTTAATTCTTAATGGACCACCAAGTTAATTCCCTTCTGTGTTGTTGGGTCGGACTTTTGCTGCTCCTAGCCACACTTGGAGTCGCCGCAATTCAGGCAGGTCATGCAGCCATCCATTTTTATCATCGCCTTGGTATTGCATTTGAGGCAGAGCTGGGCGCCATCCGGGAAGGCGCTCGGCGCTTCTGTTTCGGCGCTTTTCAGGCTGTCGTCAAACTGTTTTCTCTTTTCATTGACCAGCTTTTGCTGGTGCTCATCCAGGCCCTCATCTTTGAGCATGCCGATCATACGCAGGTGTGACTCGATGGCGTCGCCGATCTCGGCCACCAGCGAGGGCATGAACTTACCGCCCTTCTTGAAATAACCACCGCGCGGATCAAATACCGAACGCATCTCATCGACCAGGAAGGTGACATCGCCACCCTTGCGGAATACGGCTGAGATGATGCGTGTCAGGGCGACAATCCACTGGAAGTGATCCATGTTCTTCGAGTTGATGAATATCTCGAATGGCCGGCGCAGTTCATGTTCGGTGCCCGGGTTCAGGATGATGTCGTTGATGGTGACATAGAGTGAATGCTCGGACAGGGGGGTCTTGACCTTATAGGTCGAGCCGATCAGCATCTCTGGACGTTCGACCTTTTCGTGCATCTGAATCACATTGGATTCAGGTGCTGCGGCTTCCTGTTTGATCTCTTCGACTGGCGCCTCGTCGGGCTTGGCGACGCTGAAGCCGGTGATTTTTTTGCTAATTTTGATAGTCATGTCTGTTATTCCTTAATTCGTCTGCGGCCTTAGAACTTGCCGTAGTAACCTTCTTTGAGAGCGTCGTAGAGGTTGGCGGCGGTGTGGATCTCGCCATCATATTCGATCTCTTCGTTACCCTTCAGTTCAACCACCGAGCCGTCTTCCAGCGTGAACATGTAGGTGGTGTTGGCCAGGTCTTCGTCTTTTACCAGCACGCCCTGGAAGGCTTCTGGATTGAAACGGAATGTGGTGCAGCCTTTCAGGCCCTGCTCGTAAGCGTAGAGGTAGATATCCTTGAAGTCGTCATAGGCAAAGTCGGTCGGTACGTTGGCGGTCTTGGAGATGGATGAGTCGATCCACTTCTGCGCCGCTGCCTGGATGTCAACGTGGGCCTTAGGTTTGATGTTGTCTGCGGTGATGAAATAATCCGGCAGTTGGTTGGCTTCATCTTCGGCATAAGCTGAGGCGTTGTTGTTGATCAGTTCACGGTAGGCCAGCAGCTCGAATGAGTAGACGTCGACCTTCTCTTTACTCTTCTTGCCTTCACGGATCACGTTACGTGAGTATTGATGGGCAAAGCTGGGCTCAATGCCATTGCTGGCGTTGTTGGCCAGGCTTAGTGAGATGGTGCCGGTGGGTGCGATTGAACTGTGGTGGGTGAAACGGGCGCCGGTGTTGGCCAGTTCGTTCACCAGGTCAGGATCAACCTCGGCAACACGCTGCATGTAGTGGCTGTACTTGGCGTGCAAAACCTTGCCTTTAACCTTGTCGCCAAGTTTGAAACCATCGCGTTTCATTTCCGGGCGCTTGCGCAGCATATCGGCGCTGACCTCGAAGTCCTGCTCCATGATGGGGGCCGGGCCTTTCTCTTTTGATAGGTCCAGCGCGGTACGCCAGCCTTCCAGAGCCAGTTCGCGGGTAACGCGTTCGGTGAATTGCAGCGATTCTTTGTCGCCATATTGCATGCGCAGCATGGTAACGGTGGAGCCGAGGCCGAGATAACCCATGCCGTGGCGGCGCTTGCTCATGATTTCGTCGCGTTGGCCTTGCAGTGGCAAGCCGTTGATTTCGACCACGTTGTCGAGCATGCGGGTGAAGACAGCGACCACCTTGCGGAACTCTTCCCAGTCGAAATGGGCCTTGTCGGTAAACGGCTCACGGACGAACTTGGTCAGGTTGACCGAACCTAGCAGGCAGGAGCCGTAGGGCGGCAGAGGCTGCTCACCGCAAGGGTTGGTGGCGCGGACGTTTTCGTCAAACCAGTTGTTGTTCATCTCGTTGACCTTGTCGATCAGAATGAAGCCTGGCTCGGCAAAATCATAGGTTGAGGCCATGATCAGATCCCACAGGCGGCGGGCGCGAATGGTTTTGTAGATTTTGCAGGCTATCAGTCCTATGTCATTGGTGACGTAGGTGTTTTTGACTGGCCAGTCGCGCCAGATGATTTGCTCTTCATCGTTGAGATCAAGCTTGTCCAGTTCTACTTCCTTTTCGGTGACCGGAAAGCATAGCGGCCATTGGACGTCGTGTTTGACCGCTTCCATGAATTCCTGGGTGATTAATAGCGATAGATTGAACTGGCGCAGTCTGCCGTCTTCACGCTTGGCCTTGATGAATTCGAGTACATCAGGATGGCTGACATCGAAAGTAGCCATCTGGGCGCCGCGGCGGCCACCGGCAGATGAGACGGTAAAACACATCTTGTCGTAGATATCCATGAACGACAGTGGGCCAGAGGTGTAGGCGCCAGCGCCAGAGACATAGGCACCCTTGGGGCGCAGGGTTGAGAACTCATAGCCGATGCCGCAGCCAGCCTTCAGGGTCAGGCCTGCCTCATGGACCTTGCCAAGGATGTCGTCCATCGAATCGGTGACGGTGCCGGAGACGGTGCAGTTGATGGTTGATGTGGCGGGTTTGTGTTCCAGGGCGCCGGCGTTGGAGATGATGCGGCCGGCCGGAATGGCGCCGTGACGCAGCGCCCAGAGAAACTTTTCATTCCACTCGGCCTGCTTCTCTTTATCCTGCTCAACCTCGGCCAGGGCTTTGGCAACGCGCTGGTAGGTGGCATCGATGTCGTTATCGACCAGCGAGCCGTCTTTGGCTTTGAGGCGATATTTTTTGTCCCAGATGTCCATGGAGGCATCCTGGAATGGGATTTCAGTAGGATTGAGAGAAACGGCTTTCAAGTGAGCGCCCTTCATGCAGTGTTGTCCCCTAATGGTTGCGGTTATTTTCTAGTTATATGGTTATCTTGTTGATTTGGTGTTGCTGCCTGATGCGTCTTGTATGTCTTTCAAGGCGAAACCACAAGATGTTGTGTTAGTAAGGAAGTTTAGCTCTATATGGTGTGTTGTCAACAGGTTTTGTGAGAATTTATTAAAGGTATTGCAAAACAATATGTTGGCTATAAAATTTAGTTTTTATCTAAGGTGGATGGATATCTGGATAGGCTGTGGGTAAAAAACGAGAACCACAATATGTTGTGGTTCTCGTTTTTGTTATTTTACGCATATCAAGAACTTACGAAGTAGGATTATTGCCAGGATTGTGGATAAGTAAATATTTGACGCCTGGCTTGGTTGATAGACAAGCATATTGAAAAAAAGGGATAGAACCACAATATATTGTGTCTTATGTTCGCCGCTTATGATGTTGGCGGGGTACGTCTTGAATATAATGAAGGGAGTTGCAATGAAACAGGTGTTAGCCATATTGGTGGGGTTTTGGTTCGTTTCTGTGGCGCAGGCGGCTTTGCCTGTCAGTGATGGTCAGGGACAGTTTTTGCCAACCTTGGCGCCCATGCTGGAGGCAGTAACACCTGCAGTGGTCAATATTTCCACACAAGGTCATGTGGCCGAGCGTGACAACCCGTTGCTGCAGGATCCCTTTTTTCGTCGTTATTTTGGATTACCTGATAGCAGGTCTAGCCAACGCCGCAATCAGAGCCTGGGCTCAGGAGTGATTATCGATGCCGAGAATGGTTATGTGCTGACCAATAATCACGTGATAGACAAGGCCCAACAGATCAGTGTTCATCTACGTGATGGCCGGATTCTGGAGGCGGAGTTGGTCGGTGCAGATCCCGAGGCAGATGTGGCGGTCATTCAGGTGCCGGCTGAGGGCCTGGTTGCCCTGAAAATGGCGGATTCCGACAGTCTTAAGGTCGGTGATTTTGTTGTTGCCATCGGCAACCCGTTTGGTCTGGGGCAGACCGTGACCTCGGGTATTGTCAGTGCTCTGGGGCGCAGTGGTTTGGGTATTGAAGGTTATGAGGATTTTATCCAGACCGATGCCTCCATTAATCCTGGTAACTCGGGCGGCGCCCTGGTCAACCTACAAGGTGATTTGGTCGGCATTAACACCGCTATTGTTGCACCGGGGGGGGGGAATGTTGGTGTCGGTTTTGCGATTCCCTCGAATATGGCGGGTGAACTGATGGAGCAGCTGGTGGTGTACGGCGAGATTCGCCGTGGCCGCCTTGGGGCATCCGGTCAGACGCTTAATCCTGCTTTGGCCAAGGCCTTTGGTCTGGATATTCATAAAGGTGTGTTGATCTCCGGCATTGAGCCGGACGCGGCGGCGGACCAGGCTGGATTAAGCGTTGGTGATGTGGTGATTAAGGTCAATGGCCGTGCTGTGGAGGATACAGCAGATTTACGCAATATTCTTGGGGTGTTGCGTGCCGGGGCCGATGTTGAGCTAAGCATTATTCGTGATGGCAGGCAGCGACTCATCAGTGCCAGGGTCGACGCACCGGAACAGCAGCAGTTTGAAGGGCGGAAGCTGCATAAGCTGTTGGATGGCCTGGTGCTGGGGGAAATTGGTGAGGATTCACCTTTTTACGGTAAGTTGAACGGCCTGTTAATTGTTGAGGTTGTGCCCGGTAGTTATACCTGGCGGGCCGGGTTGCGCAAAGGGGATATCATTACTTCGGTTAATCGTCAGGCAGTGACTAATCGCGATCAGGTGGATGATGCGCTACAGCCGGTCAATAGTGAGGTGTTGCTGAATATTCGGCGTGGCAACCGCGCCCTGTTTGTATTGCTGTAGGTGATGGCTGAGCACCGCCGGGTGGTGCTCAGCCAAAGGCTTTAGATCAGGCTGACATTGCTGGCCTGTGGTCCCTCTTCACCGTCTTCTTCGCTAAAGCGAACGCTAGCGCCAATCTCCAGATCATCAAATTTGGCGTTGGTGATGCTATTGCGGTGAAAGTAGATATCTCGGCCTAGCGGTGTTTCGATGCGGCCGTAGTTTTCTTCGGGCACCAGTATTCTGATGGTGCCTGTGGGGGGCGCTTCATGGGTTTTGACCTTGCCCTGCTCGCGGCGGTGATGATCTTCCAGCTGGCGGCGGGTGGCGTCAAAGGCGTCGCGTACGGCAACGTAGGCGTCTTCGTTGGCCTGATGTAGGTCTGAGTTGCGACTGACAGCTATTTCCTTGCCCGGGGTTTTGAGGTTGATATGGATGGAGAACAGGTTGCCCTTGTGTTTGTGGTGGTTCTGTGGCTCTACCACCACGCGGCAACTGATGATGTGATTATGAAACTGCTCCAGTTGAGTTGCTCGTTTGCGAATCGCTGTCTCCATGGCTTCTGATTTGTCCATGTGGCGAAATGTGATTTGCAGTGGCAATTGCATCGAGTTCTCTCCTTAATTTAATGTCGACTTTTTCATAATAGGGCTTTGTCGAGGTTGTCGCTAGCCTTGCTTTGAGATTTGCCTTAAAAGTCCTGTTGATGACACAGGTCAATATGATGTTAGGTATTGATTCTTCTGAATATTTATTATTTTGCTGGTTAGGTTTATGTTTCAAATGAAGGGTGTTGGTAACTCCTAGCTTATCGTACTGGTGCCTGTTTTTCTGATGGCGCTTGGGAATATGGCACATTTTCTCGAATGTGCTGGATATTCACCCGCCTAGCTTGAAAAGTATTGTGTTTCATACGATATTGGGCTCGCTGGAGGTCTATACCTCAGTGTATGAAAAGTTGATGGATTTGATTGCTGTTCATCGGGATGTAGATTTATATCCACAGCCGGATAAAACAGCTGTTGTTGCGGACAAGAAAAAGGACAATTAGGGAACAACAAAGGCCCGCAATGCGGGCCTTTGTTTATCAATCAAGGATTAAATCTACTTGGCTGAGTGACCGCTCAGCTTAACCTCGACCTTGTCTTCTTCAGCGATGTTGCTGTAGTACTCACGTAAAACTTTTAATACTTCAGGGCGTGAAAACTCTGCCGGTACCTCGTCACCCTCAGAGAGCATCTTGCGTAGCTTGGAGCCGGACAGCAACAGGCGGTCGCCGGCCTCGTGCGGGCAGGTCTTCATCGAGGCCATGCCGCCACACTTGTAGCAGTAAAAGGTCCAATCGATCTTGAGTGGTTGGGTTTCCAACGCGCCGGCTGGGATCTCGTCGAAGATGTGGTGGGCATCAAACGGGCCATAATAGTCGCCGACACCGGCGTGGTCGCGGCCAACAATCAGGTGTGAACAGCCGTAGTTCTGACGGAACAGGGCGTGTAGTAGGGCTTCACGCGGACCGGCATAACGCATGTCCAGTGGATAACCCGATTGCACCACGGTGTCCTTAACGAAATGGTTTTCCACCAGCGCGTTGATGGCATCAACGCGGACTTCAGATGGGATGTCGCCAGGCTTGAGTTTGCCCAGCAGCGAATGGATCATGACGCCGTCACAGATCTCGATGGCGATCTTGACCAGGTATTCATGTGAACGGTGCAGTGGATTGCGGGTTTGGAAGGCAACTACCGAATTCCAGCCTTTCTTTTCGAACAACTCGCGGGTTTCGGCAGGCGTCATGTAAACATCGCCGAAATCGGCCGGGAAGCGACCTTGCGACAGCACTTTGATTGGGCCGGCCAGGTTGACGTCGCCTTGCTCCATCACCATCTTCACGCCAGGGTGTTCGATGTCGGTGGTCTTGTAGACCATCATGCACTCGTGTTCCTTATCGATGCTGTATTTTTCGGTGACGGTCATGGTGGCCACGATTTCACCGGATTCGTTGTCAACTAGGGCAATCTCTTTGCCAAGCTTGAGAGCGTCAGCTTCGGCCTGATTGGTAGAGAGGGTAATCGGAATCGGCCAGAACAGGCCATTGGCCATCTTCATGCCGTCACAAACGCCCTGCCAGTCGGTGTGGGTCATAAAACCGTCCAACGGCGTAAAACCACCGATGCCCAGCATGATGACGTCACCGACTTCGCGTGAGCTGATGGTCAGTTTGGGCAAGGTTTCGGCGCGGGTTTGCTCGGCCGCCAGGGCTGCGCCTTCCAATAGCAGGGTTTTTAACTCGCCACCGCCATGGGGATTGACCAATTTAGACATGTTTTTTCTCCTGCTGAAATAAATAAAATAACTAAGGAATTTAGTGCCGAATGGCTGGTTTGGCGCTGATTATAGCGCGAAGCCGTGTAGCTGACTAATTGCTGGAGCTATATCGTTATAAGAATTTCTAATGAACAGTGATTTGCTCATTTATTTTCTATGCCGAGGAATGTGAACCTTTGTTAAAACAAGGAGGGGGGAGCTTTAGTTATGCGTAGTGGGTGACGATTATATGCAAATAGCATTGAAGTATAAGGAGAAACATGTGACGTTAGTGTGGTCTTTTTTTGTGATGTCGCTCATGCTGCTGATTGGCTGCAGTGTCGAGCCGCCGCCACTGCCAAGTAAGATCGGCACCAATGTCTGGCCAGGTTACGAACCCCTCTATCTGGCCCGTGAGCGTGGCAGACTGGATGAAAAAGAATACCAGTTGATTGAGTACCACTCTGCCAGTGAAGTTATCCGTGCCTTCCGCAATGGCTCGCTTGACATGGCCGCCCTGACGATGGATGAGGTGTTAGTGTTGTTGCAAAATAATGTGTCGCTGAAAGTGGTGTTGGTGATGGATATTTCTGCCGGCGGCGACGTCATTATGGCCAAGCCGGGTATTCAACAGTTTAATGATCTGAAGGGCAAACGTATCGCTGTCGAGAGTAGTGCTGTGGGAGCCTACGTGGTGACCCGCGCCTTAGAATTGAATGAGATGGCGCTGGACGACGTTGAAATAAAAAATATCAGCCCCAGCGCCCACGAAGATGCCTATAAAAATGGTGTGGTTGATGCTGTGGTGACCTTTGAGCCAATGCGAACAAGGCTACTAAATGCGGGTGCGCATGAGGTTTTTAGCAGCCGGCAAATTCCGGGTGAGATTGTCGATGTACTGGTGGTGCGTGAGAGCTATCTGGCCCAGCAACCAGAAAGGATAAAAAAACTGATAAATACCTGGTTTGATACGCTTGATTTTATGCAGCAACAGCGTAAAGAAGCGATGGCAGTGATTGCCAAACGCCTGTTGCTAGAGCCGGCCAAGGCCGAGGCCCTCTATTATGGTTTGACGCTGCCGAGTCGGGTTGAGAATCAACGCTTGCTGGGTGGTCCGAGTTCCGCTTTGGCCGAGACAATCGGCAAGCTGGAGTCAACCATGCTGAAACGGAAATTGTTGCAGCGTGATGTTGATGTCTCACAATTGCTGTCGGCTGGCATGCTGTAATTTTTCTGGCTGGTTAAGTTACTCATGTATATAAAACTGAAATGGCTGCTGCCACTGTTGATTCTGCTCTTCACTGTCGCCATCAATGCCATCGCCTATTGGAATAGCGAAAAAATGCTGGTTGATGAGACCGAGCGAGAGTTGTTGAGTGGGACTCGGGATCAAATAACGCTTCTGCAGGGCATCATAGAACGTTTTATCTTGTTAAATGATGTTGTGGGTGTTCGTCATTCAGTCTCGTCATTCGGTGCCAATGTGGATAGTGAACTGATGTATGTGGTGAATGCAGGCGGCATCATTATTGCCTCGACGCGCATGGCGTATGTGGGTAAGCACTGGTCAAGCCTAAATGAAACTATTGACATGGATTTAATTGAGGACTTGGCGATTACTCGTAGCACCGAGATTTTTTTGCAATCGGATAAACATCAGATTGTCGGTTATAGCAGTATTTGTAATGAGGGCGTGTCTGTCTCGCTGCGACCTGGTCAGTGTGGTTTTGTCTATGCCAGGGTGACAACTGTGCATAGTATTGATCAGGCGGTTGCGGCGTTGAGATGGCAAGCTGGTCTAGTGGCAGTGGGCACCGCCTTGATGGCGGTGGTGTTGTGGTATTTGTTTGATATTCTGATCACCAAACGCACCTATCGTTTGACGCGTACCTTGGATAGTTTTTCACAAGGAAAGCGTGAAGCTAGAATCAAGATGGTTGGCCGTGATGAGTTGGCGCATGTCGGCACGAGTGTGGATACAATGTTGGATCTAATTGTTCAGGAAGAATCAAATTTAAGAGCCAGTAAAGAGTATTTACAGCGTTTGTTTGAGGCGGTGCCCGACGCCATATTGATTGTTGATCGGGATGGCCTGATTCGCAGTATTAACCATTCAGCTGAATCTATTCTTGGTTATAAAAAAGATGCGCTGGAAGGTAAAGATGTCTGTCACTTATTTCTGTGCGAGGTTGGCGATTTTCAGTCTTGCGTCAATAAACATCAATCACAGGCTAAAGGAGGATTGCTTCAGGTCGAGATTGCTCATGCCAGTGGTGTAATGCTGCCGGTGGAGATGAGTCTGAACGAAATAAGGTCTGATGAAGAGTCGCTGTATATTGTTGTGTTGCATGATATTTCTACGCGGCTTAAAGCGCAGTCACAACTGCTGCTGGCGCAGAAGGTGTTCGAGAGTGCTGCGGAGGGGATAGTTGTGACTTCGGCGGAGCAGAAGATTGTAGACGTTAATTCTGCCTATGAAAAAATGACGGGCTACTCAAGGGAAGAGCTAATAGGTAAAGATCCTAATGTCACCCGTTCTGACCGGCATGACGAAGTATTCTATGCGGCGATGTGGGACGAAATTCGGTCTAACGGAGCTTGGTCAGGCGAAATATGGGATAGGCGAAAAAGCGGTGAGGTGTTTCCTACTTGGTTAAACGTCAGCGTAATTCGTGATGCTGCCGGAGAGGTGGCGCAGTATGTGGGTATCTTTAGTGATATCAGTAAGCAAAAATCGACCGAGGAGAAGCTGCAAGAACTGGCCTATTTTGATCCTTTGACGACACTGCCCAATCGAACTTTATTTCATGATCGATTGGAACGTGAAATTGTCGTCAGTAGGCGTAGTTCGAGCCCCTTTGTGTTGATGTTTCTTGATCTAGACCGTTTTAAGGATGTTAACGATAGTCTCGGTCATGCCGTCGGTGATGAATTGCTGGTGCAGGTAGCCGAGCGCTTGAAATCTTGTGTCAGGGAGTCGGATAGCGTGGCCCGGCTTGGTGGTGATGAGTTCACTGTGATTCTGTCTGAAGTGCTGGATGCAACGTTTGCTGCGCAGATTGCAGCCGACATTATTGCGGCCATCAAAGAGCCGTTTCAGATCAAGAAGTCTGACGTCTATGTGGGTGCCAGTATCGGCATGGCCGTGTATCCCACTGATGGTGAGGATTCTGAAAGCTTGATAAAAAGTGCTGATACAGCGATGTATCAGGCCAAGGGAGCGGGTCGTGGTAATTACAAATATTTTACCCCAGCAATGAATCAGCTGAATATACGGCGAATTGAGATGGAGGGTCTCATCCGCCAAGGCTTGGTGCAAGATGAGTTTACTGTCTATTATCAGCCCAAGATTGATATTTTCAGAAATGTGGTTGTTGGTGTCGAGGCATTGGTTCGCTGGAATCGTGATGGACAGGTGATTTCGCCGCTTGAATTTATTCCCTTGGCGGAAGATAGCGGCCTGATTATTCCGATTGGTCGGTGCGTTTTGAAAAAGGTTTGTCAGCAAATATATGTCTGGCAAATGGCTGGTTTGAGTGTGGGTTCGGTTGCTGTGAATCTTTCTTGTAAACAGTTTCAGCAAGGCAAACTGTTGGTTGATGAGATTGATGCATTGCTAAACGAATTTGAAATCCCTAGTTCCAGTTTAGAGCTGGAAATTACCGAAAGCATGATCATGGATGATGTGGATGAGGCAATCTCCATCATGCAAAGTCTGGGCGACAGGGGCATCAAAATCTCCATTGATGATTTTGGCACAGGGTATTCGTCATTAAGTTATTTGAAAAAGTTTCCAATCGATATATTAAAGGTGGATCGGTCATTCATCTCTGATATAGAAAATCCCTCGGATGATGCCCCTATCGTGGCATCAATTATTTCCATGGCACAGAATCTGAATTTGCGGGTGGTTGCCGAAGGAGTCGAAACTAATGCGCAGCTGGAATTTTTAAGGCGCCATGGTTGCAATATGGTGCAGGGTTATTTTTATAGCAAGCCCTTGCCCGCTGATGAGTATATTGCCTGGTTGCAAGCCTGGCAGGAGCAGCCGGTAGATCAAAAAAATGTCGCGCTCACAATAAGTTTGTAGCGCTGATTAATACGAGCAAATAAATTCAGGCAAGCAAGTCTGGTTTGATTGAGTTCTATTGCGATGGCTGTCTCTTTGCCTTTGGTGCTTTTGACCAAGCCCTGGGCCGAGAAGAGGTTCTGTTCCTCTTAGGTTTTTTGCAGGCTTGAAAAGTCGTGGTTTGGGAAGATGCTTGTGTAGTGATATATTTTTGATCATTGCCGTCCCGTTAACTTTCACAGCAACACCATTTGATTAATATCATTCGACCTGCCAGGCACTGGATCACCCCTGAGCAAAGCCATTAACCCGCGCCTTTCAAACAAATTGAGCTGTAATAGCCGTAAAATTTGTTGCATGCTTCTATGTAATTTTGATTGAAACTTGAGAAACGCCAACAACAAGTAGGCACACAAGGCAATCCAGATTTGTGTCATGACAGCATTTTTACTGGTGCCGACAAAGGATTTTATCTTCAGGTTTTGTTTGATCCATTTAAAGAACAACTCAACTTGCCAGCGCGCCTTGTAAATATCGGCAATTGTCTTCGCTGATAATTTGAAATTGTTTGTCAGAAATACATAATGCTTTCCTGTTTCCGTGTCCCGGTAACCGATACGACGTAATTGAATAGGACACTTTTTCAACGTTAGCTGACCCGTAAACTCGATTGTATGATCACTGGTCAGGCCTTTGTTTTTTAAGACTTCACGACGACATACCGTACGGTATTGGGCATTGGTTTTTAATCGTGTGACAAAGAATATTTCTTTGTCAGTTAGTTGCTTATACCAACTGTAGTCGTTATAGCCTTTATCAATAGCGATAATACTACCCTTGGGAAAATTCAATGTGCGACCAACGGTTACATCATGCGTCTTGCCTTCTGTTACCGTTACAAATTCAGGCAAGTAACCAGCGTGGTTTAAGCCGACATGGAGTTTGACGGCACCTTTGGTGCTGCGAAAATCAGCCCAGGGGAAAACGGATAAACATAAATCGATGGTTGACGCATCGAGTGAATACAGTGGATTTTTGAAACGAAATTTATGGCCTGGTACAGCACTTTGGCAGCGATGCAGTAATGCGCCAAATAACGCTTCATACATAGCATAAGGCTTATCATTATTAATCCGAGATAGAGTAGAGCGAGATAATTTGGTGCTGCCTAGATGATAAAGTCGATGCGCTTGTGCTGAAATATTATCAACAATATCGCGCAGGCTGTTTCGGCCTGATAATTGAGCCATCATCATAATCACAAACTGCGACCAGCGTGAGGCCGTCCGAAAAGACCGGCCTGAATGGTGCTGCTTCGCCAGTGTTTCAAATTCATGTCTCGGAATCAGTTTCAGTAACTGTGAAAACACCGTGTTATTATGTGCCATGGCCTGATTATCCTATTTTGATTCAACAAGTTATTCGCAAACTCATTGTATCAATTGAAGGGTAATTCAGGCCTCCTTATTGAGCTGTTAACGGGACAGCAATGATTTTTGATTTAAAATTTTTTTATGGGGTTTGTTGGTGATGGATATAGACAAACTGAAAACGCAGCTTGAAGCCTTGCGGTTGAGTTTCATTCACCAGTTACCGCAACGACTGGCTGCCTTGGACGCGGGATTGGCGGCCTGGAGGCTGGACTTGAATGAGGCCGATCGGGCCGAGCTTCATCGTCTGGCACATTCTCTGACTGGAGCCGGGGCGACCTTTGGCTGTGATGAGCTGAGTGCTGTTGCTCGCGAGCTGGAACGACAGTTAGCGAGCCCTGAGCTGGCTAAACAGCTGGATGTGCTTGAACAACGCCTGGATCAGGTGCGTCATGCAATGCAGGGTGTCGGGCCGGGAGTGGCCATGGCGGCAGAGGCGCCCTTAACGTTAATGCCGGCCGCGGTGTCGGGTCGGATGGTATATATCCTTGAAGATGAGGATGACCGTCGTCAGAATCTTGCGTTGCAACTTGAACATTTTGGTTATGAGGCAGTGCTTTTTGCCACTCCGGGGGCGCTGTTGGCTGCCGCGCAACAGACACCGCCGTCATTGATGATTGCCGATATTATGCTGGATGAAGGCAGGCAGGCCGGGATTGATGTGGTGAAGGCCGTCAATGCCGCGCTGGATGAACCTGTGCCGACTATTTTTGTTTCGTCACGAACCGATTTTGAGGCCCGACTTGAGGCGGTGCGTGCAGGTGGCTGTGCCTATTTTAATAAACCGCTCTCCGTGGAGTCTCTGATCGACATGATGGATGAGTTGACTGCGCTGGAAAGGCTGCAGCCTTTTCGTGTCCTGGTTGTGGATGATTCTGAATCACAAGCGCTTTTCTACGCCAATCTCTTGAGGCAGGCGGGAATGGAGACCCAGATTGTCAACGATCCTATGCAGGTGTTGGATGTTATTAATGAATATCCCCCCGAGCTGGTGCTGATGGACCTCTATATGCCGGTCTGCAGTGGCGTTGAGCTGGCTGCGGTGATTCGTCAACAGCCAGCCTTTCTGGGGTTGCCAATTGTTTTTTTGTCGGCCGAGACCGATCGCAATGTCCAGCTTGAGGCGATGCGGCTTGGCGGCGACGATTTTTTAACCAAGCCAATCAAACCGTCTGAGCTGGTTGCTTCTGTTTCAATTCGGGCCGAACGTTATCGTCTAATCAGTTCTCGCATGTCTCAGGACAGTCTGACCGGTCTGCTCAATCATCGTCGTTTGATGGAGGACTTGCACGATGAGATGGCGCGGGCAAAGCGTCATGGTGACAAGATATCGTTGGTCATGCTCGATATAGATCATTTCAAACAGGTTAACGACAACTACGGCCATGCTGCGGGTGACCGGGTGATTAAAAGTCTGGCGCGCCTGATGAAACAACGGCTGCGCAGCACCGACATCGTTGGCCGCTATGGTGGCGAGGAATTTGCCATCGTTCTGCCAAAAACATCGGCTGAAGAGGTTGTGCCTGTGGTGGAGGAAATTCGTAGCCATTTTGCTGCGCTGGAACATCACTCCGGCGAACAACGTTTCACTGTCACCCTTAGCGGCGGTATCGCCACCTTTCCACCCACAGCCAGTACAGGTGAGCTGCGCGAGGCCGCAGATCAGATGCTTTATCAGGCCAAACGTGAGGGCCGTAACCGAATCATCGTCACAACCTCGACAGGATAAGTTTTTCTTTACCCCGGCGCGGCTTCACTCTGGGCGCTCCTGCCCGCACTTGGTGTACAATAGGCCACTTTATTTTTATGAACTATTTAAAGGAGTGGCCTCGTGGAGCAATATCGTGGCACCACCATCTTGTCGGTTCGTCGTGGCAACAAGGTGGTGATAGGCGGGGATGGTCAGGTCTCGCTGGGCAATACCGTCATGAAGGGCAACGCCCGCAAGGTGCGTCGTATCTACAATGATCGTGTCATCGCCGGTTTTGCCGGTGGCACGGCCGATGCCTTTACCCTGTTTGAACGATTCGAAGCCAAGTTGGAAAAACATTCCGGTCATCTGGTGCGTGCTGCCGTTGAATTGGCCAAGGACTGGCGTACCGATCGTGCCCTGCGCCGCCTCGAGGCGTTGTTACTGGTGGCAGATGTCAAGGCATCCTTGATTATCACCGGCAATGGTGATGTGATTGAGCCGGAGCACGTAGAGGATTTGATGGCCATCGGTTCCGGTGGTTCGTTTGCCCAGGCTGCGGCATGCGCGCTGTTGGACAATACCGATCTGGATGCCCGTTCCATTGTCGAAAAGGGTCTGGGTATTGCCTCTGATATTTGTGTCTATACCAATGGCAATCTCACCATCGAAGAATTAACCATAGAATAGTAACAAGGGTTTAAAAGATTATGTCAGAGATGACACCAAGAGAGATCGTCCAGGAGCTGGACAAACACATCATTGGTCAGGCTGCTGCCAAACGCGCTGTGGCCATTGCCCTGCGTAATCGCTGGCGTCGCGGCCTGGTTGATGAGTCGCTGCGTAACGAAATCACGCCTAAAAATATCCTCATGATCGGCCCCACCGGGGTGGGCAAGACCGAGATCGCCCGTCGCCTAGCCAAGCTGGCCAATGCACCCTTTATCAAGGTGGAGGCGACCAAGTTTACTGAGGTTGGTTATGTCGGTCGTGATGTCGAGTCCATCATTCGTGACCTGGTCGATGTCTCGATCAAGATGACTCGCGAGCAGGCCAAGAAAGAGGTGCGCTTCCGTGCCGAAGAGGCGGCGGAGGATAGGGTTCTTGATATCCTGCTGCCACCGGCCCGTGGTGATGAGGAGGTCAGTCGCAGTTCGTCCACGCGTCAGGTATTCCGCAAGAAGTTGCGTGAAGGTGAGCTTGATGAACGCGAGATTGAAGTTGAGGTTGCTGCACCGGTCGCCAATGTAGAAATCATGGGGCCGCCAGGTATGGAGGATATGACCGGTCAGTTGCAGAATATCTTCCAGAACATGGGCAGTGGCAAGATGCAGACACGCAAGCTGCCTATCAAGGAGGCCTTTAAACTGCTGATGGATGAAGAGGCCGCCAAGCTGGTTAAAGAGGAAGATATCAAGACTCAGGCGCTGCATAATGCTGAGCAGAATGGCATCGTCTTTCTTGATGAGCTGGACAAGATTGCCAAGCGTGGTGAGACTTCCGGCACCGATGTTAGTCGTGAGGGGGTGCAACGTGACCTGCTGCCGTTGGTGGAAGGCTGCACCGTTTCGACCAAACACGGCATGCTCAAGACCGACCACATTCTGTTTATTGCCTCGGGTGCCTTTCATATGGCCCGGCCGTCTGATCTGGTGCCGGAACTGCAGGGGCGCCTGCCGATCAGGGTCGAACTGGATGCGCTGACCACGGAAGATTTTGTTCGCATTCTAACCGAGCCGGATGCCTCATTGACCGAGCAGTACAGCGCCCTGATGGCCACCGAAGGGGTAGCGCTGGAGTTCGCCGAGGATGGTGTTGACCGTCTGGCCGAGATCGCTTGGCAGGTCAACGAGCGTACCGAGAACATTGGTGCTCGCCGCCTGCATACGGTAATGGAAAGGCTGTTGGAGTTGATCTCTTATGAAGCGCCGGACAAGTCCGGTACCCGTATGACTATCGATGCCGCTTATGTCGATTCGCAACTGGATAAGCTGGCCCATAACGAAGACTTGAGTCGTTACATTCTCTAGTTTGGAGTATCAGTGATGAGCATGCCCATACCGACGGATATTCGTCTGCATCAAAAATCTCATGTTTTAGAGGTCTCTTTTGAAGACGGTGCCAACTTCAAATTGTCATGTGAGTTTCTGCGGGTCCATTCGCCCTCGGCCGAGGTGCGCGGCCATGGCGTCGGCCAGGAGGTGTTACAGGTGGACAAGGAGGGCGTCAATATTGTTGCCATCGAGCCGGTCGGTCAGTATGCAATCAAGCTTTATTTTGATGACGGCCATAATACTGGTCTCTATGACTGGGGGTTGCTGTATCGCTATGGTCAGAATCAGGAGCAGATGTGGCTGGACTATCTGGCTCGATTGAAAAAAGCAGGGCACGAACACTTGCAGCCCGGTGTGGCGGCGCGACAAACTGAAGCATCAGAATAATGACTGACGAACAAAAGAGCACCCATTTTGGCTTTCAGCAGGTGCCGCTGGAAGAGAAGGCTGGCAAGGTCCGTGAGGTGTTTGATTCGGTAGCCGATAAATACGATGTCATGAATGATGTGATGTCGTTTGGTGTCCATCGCCTGTGGAAGCGCTTTACCATGGAGATGACCGGGCTTAAACCGGGTCAGCGTGCTTTGGATCTGGCATCTGGCACCGGCGATCTGGCAGCCAAGTTATCGAAGCTGGTGGGCAGTAAGGGCGAGGTGGTTTCGTCTGATATCAATGGCGCGATGCTTGCCAATGGTCGTGATAGGCTGATGGATAAGGGCATCGTTGGCAATATCCGTTTTGTTCAGGCCGATGCCCAGAGTCTGCCTTTTGCCGACAATTATTTTGACTGTGTCACCATGGCCTTTGGCCTGCGTAATGTCACTGATAAAGACTTGGCCTTGCGTTCCATTTTTCGTTGTCTCAAACCGGGTGGCCGACTGCTGGTGCTGGAATTTTCCAAGCCAGCGGTACCGGGTTTAAAGCCAGTTTACGATGCTTACTCGTTCAAGTTGTTGCCGTTGATGGGCAAGCTGATTGCTAATGACGAGGCCAGCTATCGCTATCTGGCCGAGTCGATTCGCATGCACCCGGGGCAGGAAGAGCTAAAGGCAATGATGGAGGCCGCTGGTTTTGAGCGTTGTGATTTTCATAATATGAGCGGTGGCATAGTCGCCCTGCATCGTGGTTATAAGTTCTGATTATGGTCTTGCAGCTGTTAGCCACCGCTGCGCTGGAAAAGGCGCTCAACCATTGTTTGCAGATGGATCCAGAGACCCTGGCCCAGGTGGCCCGGCTCGAAGGCAAGGTGATTGCGCTGGCGATTGTCGGTTTGGGTCAGTCAATCTATCTTGTCCCTACTGCTAGTGGCCTGCGCGTGCAGGGTATCTTCGAGGGCGAGCCGGATGTGACCATCAAGGGTGGTGTCTTTAGTCTGGCGCGCCTAGGTCTGAGTGAACATCCTGCCAGTGTGTTTGGCGATGGTGTCGAGATGGTCGGTGATGCTCAGTTGGGGCGTAAGGTTCAGCATATCCTTGATAGCCTAGATCTCGACTGGGAAGAGCAGCTCTCCCGCCTAAGCGGTGATGTGATTGCTCACCAGGTTGGCAACACAGTGCGTGATCTGTTCAGCTGGGGTAGCAAGACGGCCGAGACGCTGGGGCACGATGTGGCTGAGTATTTTCAGGAAGAGAGTCGCGACCTGGTAGTCAAACCGGAACTGGATCAATTTCTCGATCGGGTTGATGTCCTGCGTTCCGACGTTGATCGTCTGGCCCAGCGTGTTAAACGCCTACAGGTGCAGCTCAAACCAAGCGGGGCAGATCAGGTATGATTGGGTTTGGTCAGCTTGGGCGGTTGCTGCATATTAACTGGGTGTTGGTGAAGCACGGCCTGGATGATGTTATCTTTGCCACTCATCTGTTTCGACCGTTTCGATTTGTTTTGTATGTTTGGCCGCCACACTGGTTGCGTCATAATCGGGCGCCGCAGGCCGAACGGATTCGTTGTGCCTTGGAAGAACTGGGGCCGTTGTTCGTCAAATTTGGTCAGATTCTGTCTACTCGCCGTGACCTGCTGCCGGATGACATTGCCGACGAGTTGGCCAAGCTGCAGGATAGTGTCTCACCCTTTCCTGGCGTACAGGCGCGGCAGTTGATTGAACAGGCCTATAAAAAACAGATTCGCGAGGTCTTTGCTGAGTTTGATGAGACGCCGCTGGCCTCGGCTTCTATTGCCCAGGTTCATGTCGCGCGCTTGCTTGATGGTACTGATGTAGTGGTCAAGGTGGTGCGGCCGGGCATCAAAGGTATCATCGAGCGCGATGTCAGTTTGCTCTATGTCGTTGCCCGTCTGGCTGAACGTTACTGGCACGAAGGGCGTCGCTTGCGGCCGGTCGAGGTGGTGCGTGAATATGAAAAGACCATCCTCGATGAGCTGGACCTGATGCGCGAGGCGGCCAATGCCTCGCAGCTGCGACGCAATTTTCTTGATTCAGAGCAGCTCTATATCCCTGAGATTTACTGGCCCCATTGCCGCAGTAATGTGATGGTGATGGAGCGTATTTCTGGTATTCCAATTGGTGATGTGGATGAGTTGCGGCGCCAGAACGTGGATTTGCAGCAGTTGTCCGAACGGGGTGTGGAGATTTTTTTCACCCAGGTATTCAAGTACAATTTTTTTCACGCTGACATGCATCCGGGCAATATCTTTGCCTCGCCTGAGGGTCAGTACCTGGCTGTTGATTTCGGCATCATGGGCACGCTTAGTCCAGAGGATCAGCGCTATCTGGCGGAGAACTTTTTGGCCTTTTTTAATCGCGATTATCGCCGTGTCGCCGAGCTGCATGTGGAGTCGGAGTGGGTGCCAAGTAGTACCCGTATCGATGAGTTCGAGGCGGCCATTCGTACCGTCTGCGAGCCGATCTTCGAGCGGCCACTCAAGGATATTTCTTTTGGACATCTATTGTTGCGTCTGTTTCAGACAGCACGGCGTTTCAATATGGAGGTCCAGCCGCAGTTGGTATTGTTGCAAAAGACTTTGCTCAATATCGAAGGCTTGGGACGACAGCTTTATCCCGACCTTGATCTGTGGCAGACCGCCAAGCCCTTTCTTGAACGCTGGATGAGCGAGCAGCTCGGGCCTCGCGCCCTGCTCAAAAATCTCAAGGCCAATTTTCCCGTATGGGCCGAGGTCTTGCCGCAACTGCCGACCATGGTTCATGATCTGGCCAGGCAGGCGCAAAAGGGTGAACTGGAGTTGCAATGGCGCTCGGACGAGATCGTTAAGCTACGCCGTGAGGTACGAACGGCTAGTCGGCGCAGTTTTGCCGCGATTGCTGCTACTGGCCTGATTGTTTCTGCCGCTGTTATCCTCGGGCTGGATGGGTATGCGCCGCGGATGGTCGCCGACGCACCTTTTATTACGTGGCTGTTAGGCGGAATAGGTTTAATAATATTAATGACTTACTGGCCATCAAGTTCTGGGCGCGACTAGTTTTGAGTTGCCTGGCAGTGTTTTTGCAGTTGTGTAAGTAAATCATCTTTTGAGTATCGCTTTTGAGTCTTATGTGGCTGTTTGCAACCTATGAAGTAAACCTTCCCAAGCCGATTCTGGTGAAGACCGAATCGGAACAGCCAGTGGTGATATCCGTCAGTCTCAAAGGTTGGGATTCGGAGGTGAAGCTGGTTCCCAATGCTCGCCTTGGTCGTATCAAGCCGCCGACAGGTAGTGGTTGGTACTACCCGGTATCGCAAATGGAGATCACGGTGACGCGTGACGGCCGTCTGGGTGACGAAATGGTGCATGGTGAAGCGGCTAAGGTGATGGTTGAGCGGCTGCTGGTGTTTCTGCAATTCAAGATGTGGAGTTCGCTGTTTGATGCCATAGAAAAGTATGAGCGTTTTTACAGTGATTCCGATTCGGCAATGTCCGAGGCCGAGAAAGCGAAGTTGATTCGCATTGAGCCGCAGCTGGCCCTGGTGGCTGACTATGATCAACAAAGCATGCATGCCTATATGGGTGAATTTTTTAGTCATTCGCTGTCTCAGGCCTTGCTGCATGATGCGGCTCGTTCGATTGAGTGCAAGCGTAGTCGGCGTGCCTGTCTGGAATTGGCCATGGCCTGTGAAACGGCTCTGGGTATGCGACTGGAGTCAGCGGGGCAGGTTAGGGCCAGTATGGGCGATGTGTTTAAAAACCAGTTTAGTCAGCAGTGTGAGGAAATTGTCCACTTATTTCAGGCGCGAGATGCAATCAGGCAGACGGGAAATGGTTTGTTTAGATTCATTTCGCCAGCGCAAAAGCGGGAGGTAGAGCGGCAATTGACCCGCTGGCAGGCTGCTGTAGAATGTTTGGCGGATTGGCTTAATGCGATGAATAAAGGTTTGCAGGAAGCACAATAATAATAACAGGGGTGGATGGAGAATCTGCCATGGATGGCATGCTAGGCCGCTCATTGAGCGGCTTTTTATTTTTCTAGGGTTGGCATTTCTCGGCGCAGCAAGGGGGCTTCGACTTGTTGTTTCAGTTCGCTGCCGCCAAGGGCCTCTATTAATGCTAAAGTAAAATCTATTGCTGCGCCCGGGCCGCGGCCGGTGATGACCTTGTCGTCAATGGTGACGGCCTCGCCGGTATATGTCATGTCAGGAATTTCTATTTGATCAAGTGTGCCGGGGTAGCTGGTGGCGCGTTTGCCCTGTAATGCTCCTGCGCGTGCAAGAGCGCGGGGGGCGGCGCAAATGGCGCAGGTGTATTTGCCCTCAGAGGCCATTTTCTGAATTAACTGGATAATGCGTGGGTCGTCGTTGAGGTGGTCGGCACCGGGTAGGCCGCCAGGAAGAACAAGCATGTCGTAGCTTGTTTTCAGGGCTGTGTCGAGATCGGTGTCGGGCAGTAGGTTGGTGCCGCGACTGGCCTTGATTGGTGTCAGTGATGATTCAAGGCCGGCGCTGGTGACGTCGAATTGAGCACGGCGTAACAAGTCAATAATGGTGACGGCCTCCAGTTCCTCACAACCCTGTGCCAGGGGTATCAGTACACTTGCCATGATGGTGGACCTCCTGTGGCTATAAGCTTAGATCAAGTTGCTCTTGTCCGAGCTGGTCATAAATAGGCTGTTGATTGTAACTGCGGACCAGGGGGCTGAGCGTGTGCTCCTGCGTGTGATTAATGTCGAGTAGATGGACAATGCGCCAGTTGTTGAGCAGCAAATAGTCGGCAATCAGGCTGCGATGGCACTGGCAGGCCTCACGTTCGGCGCACAGGATTACAGTTGGTGTTTGACCGGCAACACTCATCAGACGCCTGATGCCATCCTGGAATAATGCACTGGACATATGGTCTGCGTAGGCTCTGAAACCATTTGTGGCAAGGGCTTGGTGGGGTGATTGGGTTTTGCCACGGCGTAAGCCACCAAGCTCAGGCCCTAGCCAGGCGTAGGCAATGGCTTCTTCCTCCAGGGTGGCGGAGAGGCTGTTGCGATTGAAGACGTAAAGATCGCGTGAGCCGGGGTTGCTGCGGACATCAATGAGCTGCCGGATGCTGTAATTGTGGAGCAAATCCAAGAGGCTATCAAGCGATCGGTTGCTATACCCGATGGTAAAAAGCGTAGGTGTCTTCTCTGCTGGATTCTCAGTTTCGGCCACGTTGTCAGTTACCTGTTTCATTGAACATAGGAAACCAGAGGTCCATTTTAAAGCCTTTTACCTTTGTAGTTCAATCAGAGTTTTAGGCTTAAATAGACGTAATATTGTCGTTTTTAGTCAATAAAATGACTGTAAAGTCAAAGTTATGGCGCTTATAGTCAAAAAAATAGGACGCTTTCTCAAGCGTCCCATTGAAGGAGGGTAGGAAGAGATGACTACAGTGTCTATAGTAAGGCACTGGGATTTATTAAGCATGTATCATGCCATGTTTTGATGGGGATTTATTGATAGTTGTGGTGTTGGGGTGTTTTTAGTACCAGTGGGCCAGGAGGATTATTGTCTTCTTTGGCTAGACTGATTGTTGGTTTTTGGCGTACGAGCTGGCTGGTAGGGACGAGCCTAATGTTTTGGCTGTCGAGTAGTGGTATCAGCTGGGAAAGAATGGTCAGCGTGTTTTCGTAAGGGTGGCCAATGCCGATGGCGCTACCGAATTTGTTGGCTTTTTTCAGTAGCAGCTTAAATTGTTTGGTAATGGCTGCCGGGCTGGGATCGTCGTCGAGAAATACGTCACGTTGACGTGAGGGGATGTGTGATTCGTTGGCAAGCTGGCTGGCGACAGTGTGGTGGGTGGTGCGGCTGTCGATGAAATACAGGTTGCCCTGCCGTTTTATTTGATCCATTAGCCATTTCATGTGACCGGGGTGGCGGGTCAATAGGCTGCCCATGTGGTTGTTAATGCCGGCTACATGGGGGACAGCGTTGAGGTTGTTGAGGAATGTCTGATTGAATTGGTTTCGGTTCATATCGAGTGTGAGACCGCCTGGGCCAAGTTTGTTGGAGCCTATGGCCTGCATCGGTAGATGTAGCATAACCTCCCGATTAAGGTGGTGGGCGGCATTTGCAAGACTGCGGCTAAAGGGGGTGTGTGGCAAAAAAGCGTATGTGACCGCGCCGGGAAGCTGTAGTGCACGTAGTCCGGCGTTTAGCTGTCCGCCCATGTCATCAATGATGATGCTGATTTGTGTTGGTCGCGGCTCGCTGGCTTGAGCCAGGCTACAGAGCAATAGCGTAGCACACGCTGCTAGCCATCGGCTGCAGGCGGTGTGGTTACGCTGTTTTGTTCGCAATATCCGACGCCTTATCTGTGCAGTATTTCCAGCCCTTTTAGCAGGTTGAGTGCTTCATAGAGTTGGTAGTCTTTTTGTACCAGGGCCACGTCGTTTTTGTCTTCAGCATTGTCTTTGGTTTCGTTGTCAGGGCTGTTGCTATTGCCATTGTCTAGGTGGCCGGAAAGATGGGCCTCCTTGACGGGCTCAAACGGTGATGTATCCATTTCGGCCAGTTTTACATTCTCAAGTTTGATGTCGGGAATGATTCCTTCGGCCTGGATTGAGTTGCCAGAAGGGGTGTAGTAACGGGCTGTTGTAAGTTTGAGAGCGGCGCCATTGGGGATAGGTAGAATGGTCTGTACCGAGCCCTTGCCAAAGGTGGTGGTGCCCATGATGATAGCTCGTTTGTGATCCTGCAGGGCGCCAGCAACGATTTCTGAGGCTGAGGCTGAGCCGCCATTAACCAGGACCACGATTGGTGCCCCTTTGGCGATGTCGGTCGGAGTTGCTTTGAACTTCATTTCAGAATTGTTGACGCGGCCCTCGGTGTAGACGATCAGGCCGTCTTCAAGAAATGCGTCGGAAACCGCTACGGCTGCTTCGAGGACACCGCCAGGGTTGTTGCGCAGGTCGAGGATCAGCCCTTTGATGTTGGCGCCGTATTCTTTTTTAAGTTCGCTGACGGCATTGATGATGTTTTCGCCGGTATTGGACTGGAACTGACTAATGCGAACATAGCCAAAGCCTGGTTCGAGCATGCGTGACTTGACGCTGTTGACCTTGATCACAGCGCGAGTGATTGAGATTTTGAGAGGCTTACCTTCTTTTTCGCGGACAACAGTCAGTAGGATTTTGCTGCCAGGTTTGCCGCGCATGAGCTTTACGGCATCGCCAAGTGACAGACCTTTTACCGGGGTGTCGTCAATGCGGACAATCAGATCACCGGCCTGTATGCCCGCTCGCTGTGCCGGGGTGTCATCGATGGGTGATATAACCTTAACAAAGCCGTCTTCCATGCCGACTTCGATGCCTAGCCCGCCAAATTCGCCGCTGGTGCCAACCCGAAGTTCTTTGTAGGCCTCGGGGTCAAGATAGCTGGAGTGGGGGTCAAGGCCGGTGAGCATGCCGCGAAGGGCATTTTCCAGTAGTGCTGAATCTTCTACAGGTTCGACGTAATCAGATTTTATTTTGCCAAACACGTCGGTGAAGGTGCGTAGCTCATCGAGTGGCAGGGGTGTTTGTTGAATGTTTTCGCGTTCTGCTAGCACGCCTTGGCCAAGGGTGAGTGATACGCCAAGGACTGTGCCAAGACCAATAAGCATGATGTTGCGGGTGGAAAAATTCATTAATTGCTCCGTAAAAACGCTGATGCGATGACGCTGTTAAGGGAGGATACTCTTTAGTAACCCGTGCTTACAAGGGTATGACAGCTTTATCGGCACCATGTTGCAGGGTCGACAGGTTTTCCTTTATGGCGCATTTCAAAGTAGAGGTTGGTACTGCTGTTGCCGTCACTATCACCAAGTGTGGCGATAGTCTCGTTGTTAGCTGTGATGTCACCAACATCCTTGTAAAGCATTCTGTTGTGGCCGTAGAGGCTCATGTAGCCATGGCCATGATCGATGATTAGCATAAGTCCATAGCCGCGAATCCAGTCGGCAAAAATGACTCTGCCAGAGGCGATGCTGCGAACCTCCTGGTTCTCTTTACCGCTGATGGTTATGCCTTGCCATTTCATTTGTCCTTGATTGCGTGGGGAGCCAAAATGATTATTGATTTTGCCCTTGGCTGGCCATTTGAGCATGCCTTTGAGTTTGCTTAGATTTCTAAAGCCTACTGTGCTGTCTTGTGTTTGTGAGGGTAGGTTTTGTAACAGTTTGCTGAGTGATTGTTCGTCTTCCAGTAGTTGCTTGAGTTGTTGTTCTTTGCTGTTGATTTTGCTGTCGAGCTTGCTGAGCAAGGTTTTTCGTTGTGATTGGTGTTGTTGTAGCTTTAGGCGCTGCTGCTGCCGTTGTTGTTGTAGCTTTTCAAGTTTGTCGCTGCTTTGTTGTAGTTGTGTCTCTGCGTCACCAAGTTGAGTGATGCTGGTCTGTGTTTGGTCTACGGCATATATCTGTGTACGATTAAAGTAGTTGTAGTAGGTCAGATTGCGGCCGGCGGCGGCGGGTTTGGTTTGATTTAGCAGTAGTTTTAGTTGTTGTTGCTGGCCAGCGGTGTAGCTAGCTCGTATTTGCTGGTTCAGGTCATATTGTTGTTGGCCTAGCCTCTTGCGCAGATGATTTGCCTTGTCGCTGAGTTGTTGTTGTTTTGCCTTCTGTTGTTTTAGTTCGCGCTGTGTTTTTTGTTGGGAGCGGCGTAGCCGGGCGATTTCTTTTTCAAGCCGGCTGATTTTCTGCTGTTGCTGTTGCTGCTTTTGCTTGGCGCTGCCTAAGTCTTGTTGTATTTCGCTGATGTTGTCACGAATTTGCAGCAGGCGCTGTTGTGATGCCGGCTCTTCGGCATTGCTTATAGACGATATGAGCGCCAGGCATAGAATGAGAGCCCAGGTAGGGGCTGATGGTGTGTTTTGTTGCGCAATTCGTTGTTGTGTCATTGGCTGTTTATCCAGAGACAGAGTATGAATTGCCCTGGCCTGGGCGACAAGATTTATTCGCTAGCGTCTTCCGTGTGCATCAGTGTGTGGCCGCTCATGTTGCCGGGGACTTCCAGGTCCATCAGGTAAAGCATGGTTGGGGCGACGTCTGCCAGGCTGCCTTTGTTGTCGTCTGGCGTGGCCTTGCGGCCGACGTAGATGAGCGGTACGACATTGCTGGTATGAGCGGTATGAGGTTGGCCGGTTTCCGGGTTTTGCATACGCTCGGCATTGCCGTGGTCGGCGGTGATCAGTGCTTCGCCACCAACTTCTTTGAGCGCGGCAATAACCTGCTCTAGGCATTTGTCGATGCTTTCAATGGCTTTGACGGCGGCGTCAAAATTGCCGGTATGGCCGACCATGTCCGGGTTGGCGTAGTTGCAGATGATGGCGTCGTATTTGCCGCTGCGAATTGCTTTGCATAGTTTTTCAGTCACCTCGGCCGCGCTCATCTCTGGTTGCAGGTCGTAAGTGGCAACATCAGGCGAGTTTACTAGGATGCGGTCTTCACCGGGGAAGGCCTGCTCCTCGCCACCATTAAAAAAGAAGGTGACATGGGCATATTTCTCGGTTTCAGCAATCCGCAGTTGGCGCATGCCGATGCCGGAGATATATTCACCAAAGCTGTTGACGATTCGCTCGGATGGGAAGGCTACCGGAACATGAAAATTCTTGTTGTATTCGGTTAGGCTAACAAAGCTGCCTAGCGTTGGAATGACGCTTCGCTCAAAGCCATCGAAGTCATCCTCGATAAAGGGGCGGGTGATTTGACGGGCACGATCAGAGCGATAATTCATAAACACAACGATGTCGCCATCCTCGATGGTGACAGCCTTTTTGTTCTCGGGGACGATAGCAGTTGCCTTGATAAACTCGTCAGTTTCGCCGCGTTCATAGGCTGCTTCCAGTCCGTTCAAGGCTGTTTTTGCGCTGAACTCACCTTTACCTTGGGTGATCAGGTCGTAGGCGGCTTGAATTCGAGGCCAGCGATGATCTCTGTCCATGGCGTAATAGCGACCGATGATTGATGCGATACGGCCATTGCCCAGCCGTTTGAACTCATTTTCCATTGTCTCTAGAGAGGCTACGGCGCTCTTTGGTGCGGTGTCACGGCCATCGAGGAAGGCGTGCAGATAGACATCTTTGGCGCCACGTTCAATCGCTAATTTGGCAAATGCCTGGATATGCTCCTCGTGGCTGTGTACGCCGCCTGGCGATAGCAGGCCTATGATATGAATGGCTTTACCTGTTTCTTTGGCAGTATCAACGGCCTGGGTCAGGGTATTGTTGGTGAAAAACGAACCGGTTTTGATGGCGCGGCTGATGCGGGTGAATTCCTGGTAAACCACTCGGCCCGAGCCAAGGTTGAGATGGCCGACTTCAGAATTGCCCATTTGTGACGCTGGCAGGCCTACTTCCGGACCAGAACAACGCAAGAATGTGTGAGGATTGTTCGCCCATAACTGATCCCAATAGGGGGTCTTGGCGTGGTGGATGGCATTATGTTCGGTTTCCTCGCTATAGCCCCAGCCATCAAGGATGAGTAGGGTCATTGGTTTTGCTAATTCCGACATGGTTTCCTAGTATAGTTCAGAGGGGTTATGAATGCAGTCTGTTTGGTTTATGTTCTGGCGGATGCTGTTCGGCCGGGGTGTATTATGACATCAAGTACGATTTCATGATAGATCGAGGCTATGGGTTACATAATTACTTACGTGCTGTGCGTTTAATTGTATAATGCTTCTTTACATACAAAAATCGCGTGGCCCAAACCCATAAAGGTAGGGTGTAAGCGCCTTCGTGCAGCTAGGGTTTTTGTAAGTAATCTAAAAATGGGGAATTAAAATGCTGCCGTTAGAGCACGAAGACTTGTTAGACAAGGATGAGGATATTGATTTGGCGGCACGCTCGCTGAAGGCGATGTCGCACCCAATACGGTTGAAGATTCTGTGTACACTGAGTGATGGCGAGGTGAGCGTGCAGGATATCGTCAATAGTGTGGGTACGTCCCAGAGTAATATTTCGCAGCATCTGGCAATTTTGCGTGATAAGGGCATTCTGGTGTCGCGCAAGGACGCAAATCGTGTATATTACCGCGTTGGTGATCATAGGACTCTGCGCTTGATAAGTATGATGAAAGCGTTGTTTTGCGAAGCTGAATAACATCGCCCGGGTGTGGTCGCGATCTCCAGAAAACAATCGAAGTAAGGTGAAATCAACTCCATGGGGCAGTATCTAGAATTTGCGGGTAATCACCCGTTGCTGACGGCCGCGCTTGTTGTCGTCATTATTATGTTGGTAATGAATGAGTTCAAACGTAAGCTGTTGGGCTTCAACGAAGTTGGCATTAACGATGCAGTGCGCCTGATTAATCAGGATGGCGCTTTGGCATTGGATGTGCGTGAAGATAAGGAATTTCGCGACGGCCACATTCTCAACGCGATTAATATTCCCTTGGGTTTATTGGACGGTCGTCTGAAAGAGATCGAGCAGCACAAGGAGTCCCCTGTTATTATTTATTGCCGCAGTGGTCAGCGTGCAGCCAAGGCGGGCGCCGTGTTGAAGCGTCAGGGCTTTACTTCGATACACAAACTTAACGGTGGGATGATGGCGTGGGTGGATGCCAATATGCCGGTTAATCGTACGAAATAATAATCATAGCGACAGGATAGAGGCTTATGTCAGAAGCACAAGAGCAGGCTCAGGGGCAGTTTTCCATTCAGAAGATTTATATTAAGGATGTTTCATTTGAGACGCCGAATTCGCCAGCTATTTTTGCCAATGCCAAATGGGAACCTGAAGTCAGTGTGCAGCTTAATAGTCGCGCCGGGCAGATGGAAAACGACATGCATGAAGTGGTGTTGTCGGTGACGATAACCGCCAAGGTTGAAGATAAAGTTGCCTATCTGGTTGAGGTGCAGCAGGCCGGTATTTTTCAGTCAACAGGTTTTGAAGAGGCGCATCAGGCTCATTTGCTGGGCGCGTTCTGCCCGAATATTCTTTTTCCATATGTGCGTGAAGCGATTTCTGAGTTGGTGTCACGAGGTGGTTTTCCGCAGATGTTGCTGCAGCCTGTCAATTTTGATGCCTTGTATGCGCAACGTATGCAGCAGAATCAGGCGTCGCAAGAAGCAACGCATTAAGTCTTTAGTTTTGGTCTTTTAATGACAGCTACCTCGCAAACTGCTACCACGGTCTTGGGCGCAGGTGCCTGGGGTACGGCGTTGGCGGCATTGCTGGCGGGTAATGGCCAGCCGACTTGTCTGTGGGGGCGTAATGTCGGCCATCTGCAAGAGATTGCTGATAGCCGCGTCAATAACCACTATCTGCCTGGTGTGCTTTTGCCTGAAGCTTTGCGCTTTGAAGCTGATCTTGCTGCGGCTGTGGCCGGTGCGCGGGATCTGTTATTGGTGGTGCCTAGTCATGCTTTCCGGCAAACGCTTGAAGCCATTAAACCGCATGTTTCTAAATCATGTCGTTTGATATGGGCTAGTAAGGGTTTTGAACCTGAGACTGGCCGTTTGCTGCATCAGGTGGCCGAAGATGTGCTCGGTGTCGCTCGTCCAATGGCCGTAATCACGGGGCCAACATTTGCGCTAGAGGTAGCCAAGGGCCTGCCGACGGCGCTGACAGTTGCTTCCATTGATCGGTCCTTTGCCACCCAGATCGCCGTCCGCCTGCATAACGATACTTTTCGTGCCTATACTTCGGTAGATGTGCCAGGCGTCGAGGTTGGTGGTGCGGTAAAAAATATACTCGCCATTGCTGCGGGTATATCTGATGGGCTGGGCTTTGGAGCCAATGCTCGTGCTGCCCTGATTACACGTGGTCTGACCGAAGTGATGCGTCTGGGCGAGGCCCTTGGCGGTCACAAGGAAACACTGATGGGGCTGGCTGGGCTGGGCGATTTGCTGCTGACCTGTACGGATGATCAGTCACGCAATCGTCGTTTTGGCCTGGCGCTGGGACGGGGTCAGAGCATCGCCGAGGCACGTGCATCAATCAATCAGGTGGTCGAGGGTATCGATGCGGCGCGCGAAGCGCACGGGCTGGCCGAGTCGTTGGCTATCGAAATGCCAATCATCGAGCAAGTTTATCAGGTTCTGTTTAATCAATGCTCACCACGTGAGGCTGTGCATCATCTTTTGACTCGGCAGCAAAAGTCCGAGTCGGTCTGATTATTTTCTAGGTCGCATTTCTCACTACGAATAGTGCTGAGAAGACGGGTTAAGCTTGACTTGAATCCTTAAGATCCTAACAATGGCTTTTAATGAAAGCCATGATTCTTGCAGCCGGGCGTGGCGAACGCATGCGCCCACTTACTGATCACACCCCCAAGCCCCTACTTGACGTTGCTGGACGGCGGCTCATTGAGTATCACATTGATAATCTTGTTGCGGCAGGTATTACCGAGCTGATAATCAATCACGCCCATCTGGGTGCACAGATTGAAACGGTATTGGCTGATGGCTCTACCTATGGCGCGGCTATCCAGTATTCAGTAGAAGAGGAGGCACTGGAAACCGCCGGTGGAATTTTTAATGCGTTGCCCTTGCTTGGTGATGCGCCATTTGCGGTGGTGAACGGTGATATCTGGACGGATTACCCGTTTAAGCAGTTACCTGAATCAATTGAGGGTCTGGCGCACCTGGTATTGGTAAATAATCCTGGGCACCACCTTCAAGGTGATTTTGCCATGCAGGAGAGACACTTGAATGCGGATGGCGAACCCAAGTTTACGTTTAGTGGTATCAGTATCCTTCGTCCAGAGCTGTTTGCTGGTTGTCAATCGGGGGCTTTTCCATTGGCTCCTTTGTTACGCCAGGCTATGCAGTCAGGTCAGGTCACGGGAGAGCATTATCGGGGGGGATGGTGTGATGTGGGAACGCCGGAGCGTTTACAGGCTTTGAATCAAGCACTGCGTGCGCGTTGATCACAATAGGGGTTGCGAATTATGGGGCAGGAAATTGATTCGGGCCATTTTAGGCAAAAAGATTTTCGGCGTTTTTTGTCCTGCCTATGCCAGGAAACAAGCCTGCTTGGCGACTGGTTTGATCAGGAAGTGTTTAGCGATGCGAGCAAGGTGGGTGGTTTTGAGCTTGAGGCCTGGTTGGTTGACGCTGGTGGTCGCCCCAGCGCAATTAATGAATCTTATCTCAGCTTGGCAGAGACCAAGGGTTTGCCGGTTGTGCCGGAGCTGTCCCGTTTTAATGTCGAGATAAATAGCGAGCCGCGTGATTTGCAGGGCAATGTATTGAGCCAAATGTGTGCTGAGTTGGAAGATACCTGGCAACAGTGCTGTGGCTTGGCGCAACAGTTAGATGCCTCCTTGATGATGACGGGGATATTGCCAACGGTAAAGGATACAGACTTAATCCTTGCCAATATGTCGAATGTAAAACGTTTTCGTGCTTTGAATGAACAGGTATTGCGACTGCGTGAAGGTCGTCCCCTGGAGATTGATATACAGGGTTCAGAATCATTGCAGATGAGCCATGCTGATGTGATGTTTGAGTCAGCAGCGACATCCTTGCAATTGCATTTTCAGGTAGGAGTTGGCCAGTTTGCACGTTATTACAATGCGGCGCATATTTTATCTGCGCCGATGGTGGCGATTAGTGCCAATTCGCCCTATTTGTTTGGTCGTGATTTATGGGCTGAAACACGCATTCCTCTGTTCGAGCAGGCTGTTGCTATGGCGGATGTTTATGGTCGTGATGGCGCTCAGGCAGGGCGGGTGAGCTTTGGCGCAGGATATATTGAGTCCTCGATGTATGAATGTTTTTTATGTAACCTGGGCTGTTACCCAATTCTATTGCCATCATTGTCTGATGCGCCAATGGAAGCGTTGGCGCACCTCAGGTTGCACAATGGCACTATCTGGCGTTGGAATCGGCCGCTGATTGGTTTTGATGGCAGTGGCCAACCGCATCTGCGAATCGAGCATAGGGTTGTGCCAGCAGGGCCGACGGTGATTGATTGCATTGCCAATGCGGCTCTTTTTTATGGTGCGATTGAGAGTATGGCGAATACCAAGATAGCACCTGAAACCCGCTTGGGGTTTGAGCTGGCACGGGAAAATTTTTATGCTGCAGCCAAGCATGGCTTGCGCGCGGAAGTGATTTGGTTGGATGGAAAAAAAGTGCCGGTTTTAAGTCTGCTGCAACAGAAAATTTTACCTATGGCGCAGCAGGGATTGGCAAGGCTTGGTATAAATGGTGATGATGCAGCTCTGTTTCTGGGAGTGATTGAAGGCCGGATTAAAAAGCAGTGTAACGGTGCAGTTTGGCAACGTGGTTATGTGGCCAAACATGGCGCTGACATGACGCGATTGACGCTGGCCTATCGAGAACGTCAACAGCAGGGGCGGCCGGTGCATGAGTGGTCGTACTAAGGGGTGGCTATGTTAAGAATAGTTGAGAAGTTGCCCGCTGGATTTATCGATGCACAACCGGAGCAGCTAGATGAATTGCTCGGTGGGCCAACCCTGATTAATCTGTCGGGGCGGCAACAGCCGGCCTTGTTTGTTTCGTTGATGTTGCACGGCAATGAGCCAACTGGTTTATTTGCCATGCAGGCCTTGTTGAGAAAATATGTCGGGTGTGAACTGCCGCGAGCGCTGTCGATATTTGTCGGCAACGTCAGTGCTGCGCGCCACAAACTGCGGCGCCTAGAGCGGCAGCCAGATTACAATCGAATCTGGGGTGGCGATGGCAATACTGTAGAGCACAAAATGATGGCCGAGGTGGTGGCTTGTGTGCGCAAGCGGGGTGTTTTCGCCAGTATAGACATTCATAACAATACCGGTATCAATCCGCACTATGCTTGTATAAACAAGCTTGAAACAGCCTTTCTGCAGTTGGCTTCGTTATTCAGTCGCACGGTTGTTTATTTTACCAAACCCGAGGGGGTTCAAAGTATGGCGCTTTCGTGTTTCTGCCCGGCGGTGACTTTGGAGTGTGGCCAACCCGGTCAAGCTTTTGGTGTTGAACATGCCAGGGATTATCTGGATGCCTGTTTAAATTTGCATGAGATCCCTAAACATCCCATTGCGCCGCAGGATGTTAGTGTCTTTCATACAGTTGCGATTGTTACGATCCCTGAGGAGGTCAGTTTTTCCTTTTGTTCAAATGATGTGCAGCTACATTTTGTTGATGATATTGACCATTTTAATTTTAGCGAGATGCCGGCCGGCACCCACTTCGGCTGGCGGCATGACGAGTCGTCCCGGCTGACATGCCAGGACGAAAATGGTAATGATGTCAGTGAGCGGTATTTTCGGTATCAGGATGGCAATATCGAATTGGCGATGACGGTCATGCCATCCATGTTGACCCGTGATGAAAAGGTGATTCGCCAGGATTGCTTCTGTTATCTGATGGAGCAGATGGAGTTACCTTCACATATTCAGACGCAATCACCATAGAACGTGAATGCATAAAAAAGCGTGCCCGCAGGCACGCAAACTCTTTTGGCAATTGTCTGGTTGCTAGTCGACTCTTGGTTTGAGCATGGAATAGAGGCCGTCTTTTAATTTGACGCGCTCTTTTTTGAGAAAATCGACGTAGTCATCGGTAACCGGGCGGCTTTGTGCCTCAATACCGTAAATCTTCTTGTCGGTTTCATCATAGCGGGACAACAGTGTTGCAAACGTCGGGTTACTTTTCTTCATTGTAGCGATGGTTCCTGAAAGGTCTGGAAATTCTTCCAGGATGTGATGACGTACACCATACATAGGTCTTACCTCCTAATGAATTGAGTGAATAACCGCCACCAAACCTGCAAAGTGCCCCTCCTAATAGTGCACTTTTGAGTGAGGCGAACTTTCAGGCTCTCATAGTTTTTTGGTTGAAGTCAATGCCGGGTTGGGAACGTAATGCTTGGCTAACTATTTGAAAATTAGAGATAATATATCCCTGCATAGAGTGCGCCAAGGCATAGAAGCGACTGTTATTCAGGTGGTTTTTGGTGCGCGAAGGTTTATGGATTTTTTTTTGCAGCGATGGCCTCGCAGCGTAATTGTTGTAGTTTGTTGACCAGTTGCTTACCTTTGAGACCACTTTGGGCCAGTGCGGCGGCATCGACGCTGAGCGCTGCCGTGCGGGCACGACGGAATAGTTCGGCCTGGGGGTAGTCCTTGTCTTCAAAACCGAGACGACCTCGCGAATCGGCAATGCAGGTCAACAGGAATTCTTCGAACCGCTCTGGCCGACGCAAGGCGTCTAGTGCCTGTAGTGTCTCAAGCATGGTGCTGGCTCGCAGCTCAGCCGCACGGTGACAGTGTGTGTGATATTGCGCCGCCAGCAGGGCCAGGTCACGAAAATCGTTTGGTACCCGTAGTCGTTGGCATAGTTGTCGTACTAATGGTGAGGAACGGGCCTCATGGCCGATGTGGCGTGGCCACTCCTGTTTAGGTGTGGTGCCTTTGCCCAGGTCGTGCAGCAGGGCGGCAAAGCGCACTCGCGGCTCGGGGCTGAGCTGGCAGGCTTGGTCGAGCACCATCAGGGTGTGGATGCCGGTATCGATTTCGGGGTGATGGATTTCGGTTTGTGGTACGCCGAACAGGGCGTCGAGTTCGGGGAAAATTCGGGCCAGTGCACCACAGTCACGCAGGGCCTCAAAAAAGGCGCGCGGTTGTTGCTCTGCCAGGGCGCGCTGGCTTTCCTGCCAGACCCGTTCGGATACCAATGCATTGACCTCGCCACTATTCACCATTTGTTGCATCAGGGTTAGGGTTTCGTCGGCAATCGTGAATCCCTGTGGAGCGAAGCGGGCGTAGAAACGGGCAAGGCGGAGGATGCGGACGGGGTCTTCGGCAAAGGCCGGTGAGACATGGCGTAGAATTTTGTGGGCAAGGTCTTGCTGGCCGTTAAACGGGTCGATAAACTGGCCGTCTTTAGTCATGGCGATGGCGTTGATGGTCAGATCGCGGCGAATCAGATCCTCCTCGAGGCTGACATCCGCTGCGGCATGAACGTCGAAACCGGTATAGCCTGGCCCAGTCTTGCGTTCGGTACGGGCGAGGGCGTATTCCTCGTGGGTCTTGGGGTGAAGAAAGACGGGGAAGTCCCGGCCGACTTGCTTATAGCCCTGGCTGAGCATCTCTTCTGGCGTGGTGCCCACCACTACCCAGTCATGATCTTGAACCGCCAGGCCCAGAAGCTTGTCTCTTACCGCCCCGCCGACCTGGTAGATTTGCACGATTAGGCGGGCTGGTCTTTGTCGCGCGCGGCTTTCCGGCGAATGTTGTCATAGCGACCACGCATATCGGCGCGGCCAATATATTTGGGCACTATGTTTTCAACGGTTTGAGGTGTCACGCCGAATTGGCTAGGGAAGGCAGCGCTGCATACTGCCGGTGTCTGCAGGCTCAGGTAGTTGTCATAGCTGAAGGGTTTGAGTGGCATCATGCCCATGATGCGCCCCATTAGTGCCGACATGCCGTTGCCCAGTGGAATGATGCTGCGCTTTAGGCCGGTCAGGTGGTTGATGTAATTGGCGAGTTCTTTGAGGCTGTAGCTCTTAGGGCCACACAGGTCGTAGCGTTGACCGTAAGTGCTCTTATCGTTAAGCGCCTTGACCATGACCTCGGCAACATCGGTGACATAGATGGGGGCCATGCGGCTGTCAGGGCAGGTCAATGGTAGCAGTGGCAGGTTGAGCAGCAGGTTGGCAAATTTATTGAAAAAGCTGTCGTCCTCACCAAAGATCACCGAGGGGCGAAAAGCAGTGACGTTTACGCCTGTGGTGGCCAGGGCCAATGCTTCGCCCTCACCCTTGCTGCGCAGATACTGGCTGCTGCCCTTATCGGCATCGGCATTGAGGGCGCTCATGTGCAATAGACGGCTTACATTAGCGCTTTTACAGGCATTGATGACTTTCTCGACCAGCTCAACATGCACATGTTTGAAATCGCCACGCTTGTTTTGATTGAGGATGGCGGTCAGGTTGATGACCGCATGGCAGCCGACAAACAGGGCCTTGAGAGTGTCTTCATCGTGGATGTCGGCATCAATGACATCAACCTTGGGCAGCACCTGCAGTGAGCGGTGGCGCTCGCGGTTTCTTGATGGAGCAACGACGTAATAGTCTGCACGGGTCAGTTGCGAAATCAGGTGGTGGCCTACGAATCCTGTTCCGCCGAGGACGCAGATGGTTTTTGCTGTCATGCCTAATCCTTAGTTTAAATTCTTGAAGATGGCGCAAATTTTCCGGGTATGTCTCCGTCAGGTCAAGTTTTAGCTGCGCTATACTCAAAACAAATCATACACAGGAGTGTAAGGCATGCCGTTTATTTGTTTGAACCCCGCCACCAACGAGTTGATTAATGAGTATCCATGTTGGGATGAGGCGCAATTGGACGAGGCCCTGGTTGAGGTGGCGGCCGCCACACCGAGGTGGGCGAATACAGAATTGATTGAGCGTTGTGATTATGTCCGCAGGCTAGGGCAGTTGCTGTTGCAAAGGCGTGATCAGTTGGCTGGGCTGATCACCCTTGAAATGGGTAAGTTGATTGGCGAGGCCCGTGCCGAGGTGGAGAAGTGCGCCCTGGTCTGTGACTATTACGCTGATAACGCCCCGGCCTTTCTCGCCGATGAGGTGATTGAGTCGGATGCCGGTAGAAGCTTTGTCGCCCATCAGCCGCTAGGCACGGTGTTGGCGATAATGCCGTGGAATTTCCCGCTCTGGCAGGTATTTCGCTTTCTCGTTCCGGCCCTGGTGGCGGGTAATACCGGTGTGCTTAAACACGCATCCAATGTGCCACAGTGCGCCCTGGCGATCGAGGCACTGGTGCGTGATGCCGGGCTGCCAGCGGGGGTGTTTCGCAGTTTGATGATTGCATCCAGCCAGGTGGTAGGTGTGATTGAGGACGCACGCATTCATGCGGTGACGTTGACGGGTTCTGAATCGGCCGGGCGACAGGTGGCGGCTGCTGCCGGCGCCAACCTGAAAAAGACCGTGCTTGAGCTGGGGGGCTCTGATCCCTTCATTGTGCTTGAGGATGCTGATCTTGACTGGGCGGTGCAGCAAGGTGTGATATCGAGATTTTTGAATGCCGGGCAGAGCTGTGTTGCCGCCAAGCGTTTTATTGTGACTGAGGCTGTGGCTGATGCCTTTGTTGCTAAATTTAAACAGGCAGTTGAGTCGCTCAAGCCGGGTGACCCTATGGCTGACGCTACCACCTTAGCGCCGATGGCCCGGAAAGATTTGCGTGACGAGCTGCATCAGCAGGTACAGGCCAGCCTTGCCAGGGGGGCGCTTGCTGTCACCGGATGTAGTCCAATTGAGGGCGTTGGTGCTTTTTATCAGGCCTCGATTATAGATCGGGTCAGGCCGGGCATGCCGGCCTGGGATGAAGAATTTTTTGGTCCGGTGGCGATTGTGATTCGCGCTAAAGACGAGGTAGAGGCGGTTAAAATTGCCAATGATTCTGATTTTGGTCTGGCAGGTAGTGTCTGGACGCAAGATTCGGTGCGTGGCGAACACGTCGCGCGTCAGTTGCAGTCTGGTGCGGTGTTCGTGAATGGTCCGGTCAAGAGTGATCCGCGTCTGCCGTTTGGCGGTATCAAAAATTCAGGTTATGGCCGTGAGTTGTGTCGTCACGGTATGTTGGAATTTGTGAATCAGAAGACGGTTTGGGTTAAATGAACACTTGTTTAAGTTGGCAATGTAAAAAACTATTTCTTCTGCGCTGCAATGAAAAGGCCACACACTTCGAGTGCGCGGCCTTTTTGCGCGCCTGGGCTTAGCATGCTTAAGGTAAGGTTGGTGTGGGATCGAGGTTGTCATCTTACCAGGCAAAGGCCGGTGTGGTTCTGCTTTTAGTGGTCGGATGAAAAAGTGTAGTGTTAAGCCAAGATGGCCTTTTGAGCTGCCTAGTTGTTAACGATGTTGTCGTCATTGGCTTATAAGACTTCTGTACCGCTTAGGGTTATGCTGTTGGTAGTGGGTAGCGGTGGTTCTTGGCTGTAGTCGTTGTAATTCTTTGCGATGTTGCTGCTTACGTCCATGCGGTGTTTTTGCTCGAAACATTGCTGTTTGAGTGTTTTTCAGGAGAGTGAAAAGTGAGGTCTTGTGAAACAGGGTTGCTTGCTTGTGTCATTCTCTGTTGGACTGGGGGAGGTGAATAAACTTGCCGGGTTGTTTCAGGGTTTGCCCTTTGGTTCTTGGCCTAGTATCTTCCCATCAATGGACAAACCTATGATTTTCTTGGGGTCTGCGTCGCCGCGCCGGGCTGAATTGTTGGCCCAGATTGGGGTAAATTACCAGGTTTTTGACGCCGATATTGATGAAACACCCAAGCCGGCTGAGGCGGCGGAGATTTATGTGCTGCGCATGGCCCTAGAGAAGGCCGAGGCGGTGCTGTCTCAATTTCGGGATGGGTCTTCAGCCCTGCCGGTGTTGGCGGCTGATACCTCGGTGGTGGTCGATGATGAAATATTGGGCAAGCCAGTTGATCAGGCCGAGGCAATGGCGATGTTGGCCCGTTTGTCTGGACGAACCCATCAGGTATTGACGGCGGTGGCTCTGGTTGGGTCCGGTGTCGAGGGGGGCAGAGCCAGTCGTCTGAGTATAAATAAAGTGAGATTTAGAGTGATCAGCGCGGCCGAGCGTCTAGCCTATTGGCAGACAGGTGAGCCGCGAGACAAAGCGGGTGCCTACGCCATTCAGGGCTATGCGGCGGCGTTCATTGAGCATCTGGAGGGTAGCTTTTCCGGTGTCATGGGGCTGCCCCTGTTTGAGACGGTAGAATTGCTGTCCGAATTTGGAATTAATGTGTGCGATAACTGGGGCAAATGAGCTCGAGTGGATAAATAGACGATGTCAGTAGAAATTTTAATGAATGTGACGCCGCATGAGACCCGTGTAGCAGTGGTTGAAAATGGGGTCTTGCAAGAAGTGGTGATCGAGCGCGAACGACGTCGCGGTCTGGTAGGGAATATATATAAAGGTAAGGTGTTACGGGTGTTGCCTGGCATACAGGCGGCTTTTGTTGATATCGGCCTGGAACGGGCAGCTTTTTTACAGGCTTCTGATATTGCCCAGGGTCAGTCTGAAGGCATGCAAACCGATAATATTGCCCAGTTATTGCGTGATGGCCAGGAGTTGCTGGTGCAGGTGGTCAAGGATCCGCTTGGTACCAAGGGGGCGCGCTTGACTACCAATATCACCATGCCGTCGCGTTTTTTGGTGTTTACGCCTAATGTTTTTCATGCCGGGATTTCACTCAAGATTGAAGATGAACTGGAGCGGCAGCGACTTAGGGATGTAATGACTGTGCTGATGCAGGGCGCGGCGGGTGGATACATTGCCCGGACTGCGGCTGAGGGGGCGTCGATAGAAGCGCTCAAGGCCGATACAGATTTTCTGAACAAGCTGTGGGTGTCAATTCAGGAGCGCCGGCTTGCGGCCAAGCCGGGTGGTTTGGTGCATGAGGATGTGCCGTTGGTGATGCGTATATTGCGTGACGTGGTTGATGGTGAGGTGGAAAAACTGCGCATTGATTCACGTCGGGCGACCCGACGGGTGAGTCAGTTTGCCGAACAGTTCATGCCAGAGCTGGCATCAAGGATCGAGCATTATCCGGGTGAGCGGCCTATCTTTGATCTGTATGGCGTTGAGGATGAAATCCAGAAAGCACTGGATAAAAAGGTGCTGCTTAAATCCGGTGGTTATCTGATTATCGATCAGACTGAGGCGATGACGACGGTAGATGTGAATACCGGTGCCTTTGTTGGTCATCGCAACTTGGAAGAGACCATATTCAAAACCAATCTTGAAGCGACCCAGGTGATTGCGCGTCAGCTGCGGCTGCGCAATCTTGGCGGCATCATTATTATCGACTTTATTGATATGCAAGAGGAGGAGCACAAGCGCAAGGTCTTGCGCTCGCTGGAGCGGAACCTGGAGCGTGATCGCGCCAAGAGTCATATTACTGAGGTCTCAGCGCTGGGCCTGGTGGAGATGACGCGCAAGCGCACCCGTGAGTCGCTGGAACAGGTGTTGTGCCAGTCCTGTCCCATCTGTAACGGTCGCGGCAGCCTGAAAACACCAGAGACGGTCTGTTTTGAGGTGTTTCGTGAAATTCTGCGCGAGGCGCGCCAGTTTGATGCGCAGCAATACCTGGTGTTGGCCTCACAGGAGGTTGTGGACATGCTGCTTGATGAAGAGTCCAGCAGTATTGCCGAGCTGGAGGAATTTATCGGCAAGCCCATCAAATTACAGGTAGAAAACCTCTATACCCAGGAACAGTTTGATGTGGTGATGATGTGAGCTGTCGGCGGTTTTCCGACCGACTGAATCGGCATTGCTAAAAGATAGTGAAACGCAGTTCTAAAATTGTCCGCATCTTATCCAGGCACACCTGGTGGTGGACGTTTGCCTTTATCGTCTTGCTGGCACTTGCCTTGAGTGCTGCGCGTCTGTTGTTGCCACAGTTAGAACGATATAAGGACTACCTTGAGATAGAGATCAGTCAAGTCGTTGGCCAGCAGGTTTCGGTGGCCGCGTTTGAGGTGGGTTGGCATGGTTACGGTCCACGTCTGTTTCTGCATGATGTACGTCTACTGAGTCGTTCAGGAGATCAGGTCTTGTTTGGTTTTGATCTGGCTCATGTCGATGTTTCGCTGCCGCTAACGCTTTATCGTTGGCAGGTGACCTTGCGTGACTTGACCCTGAGGGGGATTGAGCTGTCTCTACAGCGACAGGCGGACGGCCGTGTTTCTGTTGTCGGTCTGGAGCTGCCGCAGGCGACAGCTGGTGAGGTTGAGCAGAAAGATGGCGATGCAGTTTTAGCCTGGTTGTTTAGTCAGAAATACCTTGCCATAGAAGAAAGTGTTATTCATTGGCGTGACTTAATGCAGGGTGTCCCTGCCTTCACTATGCGTAATGTCAACCTCAAGCTGTATAACAAGGGTGAGCGGCACTCTTTGAGTGGCCAGCTCCATTTGCCGCCCAGTCTGGGCGGTAGGATTAAACTAATGGCTGAGGCGCAGGGGGCGATTGATAACCCGATTGACTGGCCGGTTGAGTTTTATGTTGAGGGGCGCGGGTTGGAGCTGGGGCGGTGGCTGGCGGATCGGTCTGTGCTTGGCTTGCGGGTGCTTAATGGTGCTGCCGAAATAGAGCTATGGGGGCGGTGGCAGCAAAACAATCTGGACAACATAAAGGGGAATCTATTTGTCCGGGATGCGCACTTGGCGTCAGAGGGTGTTGCAGTTGGGGCAGAACAGCAGGTGCAACGGCTTGCCTCAGCGTTTGCCGAGTTTGTCTGGCAGAGTGATGCTGCTGGCTGGCAGCTCGATGTCGATAGGCTGCGCCTGGTTAAGGGTGGTGTTGCCTGGCAGCCTGCCAGAGTTCGAGTGCGCCATCAATCCAATGCGAATGCGGCGGTTGCTGAGCTGGAGGTGGCGTCCAGTTTTGCCCGCCTTGATGATATTGCTGCCCTGTTGCCACTGAGCAACTATTTGTCTGACGAACAAAAAGAGCTGTTGCAGACGACGCAGCCTGGAGGGGAGTTGCATGAAGCTTATCTAAAACTTGATTTTGTCGAAAATCAGCTGCGAAGCTATTTTGTTAGCGCCAAGCTGAAAAATTTTGCCTTAATGCCATGGCAGAATCTGCCTGGTTTTGATGGTCTGGATTTAAGCCTGAATATGGATCAGTCGGGAGGTGTGGTAGATGTTGCAACAAAGACTGCCCATCTCGATTTGCGTAATCTGTTTCGTGATTTTTTTACTGTTGATGGGTTGTCGGGGCGCTTGGCCTGGCAGCAGGATGACGAAGGTGTATTGCTGGATATGCGTGATATCGAATTGTCTAATCAGGATACGGCGGTTGCACTTGCCGGGCAGGCGTTTCTGCCGGCCGACAAAACCTCGCCCATCGTCAAACTGTTGCTTGAAATCAAACATGGCAATGCCGAAGCCGCATCACGTTATTTGCCTGTCAGCATAATGCCGCAGAAAGTAGTTGCCTGGTTGGATGGTGCTATTGTTGCCGGGCGCGTCGATAGTGGCAGTATGGTGTTGCAGGGGCCGATCAAACAGTTCCCGTTTGATGATGCTTCAGGGCGTTTTGAAGTCCGCTTCAATGTGAATGATGGAATTCTTGATTATACCCGGGATTGGCCGCGGATAGAGCAGATTGAGGCAGGGGTGGCCTTTGTCGGCAATCGTATGGATCTTAATGCTGTGGCGGGTAAGGTGTTGGGCGCCGATATCAAACAAGTTGCGGTTGAAATTCTGGACATGCGTGCCAAGCCTGCAGTGCTGCACCTGCAGGGTCAAGCTGACGGCTCTGCCAGTGACGTTGTTGGTTTTATTAATCAAAGTCCATTGCAACAACGCTTTGGCAATTTTAGTCAGGGCGCCACTGCAGTGGGTGATAGCAGTCTCGACCTGAATCTCAATATTCCCCTGGCGAATGGTGCGAATGTGGAAACTCTTGGCCGCATCAAGTTTGCAGATAGTGCCATTGACTTGACGCGCCTGGGTGTTGATTTGAGCGGCCTGTCCGGTGAGGTAGCGTTTTCGAATAAGGGGTTGTCGGCGCAAGGTGTAAGTGCTGTGGTGATGGGGCAGCCTGCCAATATCGATATTTATACCGAGGAGTTGCCACAGGATGAGTCCAATATTGTGTTTGTGGCGCAGGGTGAAAGCCGTCTTGCCGAGCTTGAAAAGCGGCTTGATTTGTTTGTCTTTGCCTATCTTGATGGTGAGGCTCATTGGCAGGCCAGACTTGAAATTCCACGCAGTAAAAATGGTGCTGTTGTGTCGCCAACCTTGAAAATTGAATCAAATCTGCAGGGGCTGAGTGTGCAATTGCCTGAGCCGCTGAAAAAGCCCGCCGCTGGATCGCGGCCTTTTGAGTTGTTTGCCCGCTTTGAAAAGCAGGCCAATCATTGGCTTTTTGATTACAACCAAGAGACCCTAACGGGTGTGTTTGAATTGGCGGGTGCTAAAGGCTTGTCTGTTGGAGAACTGCGTTTTGCTGGTGCCGCTGAATTGCCACAAAAGCAGGGCTTGAGGCTAGCAGGTAGGCTGGGGCGGTTTGTCTACGATGAATGGCAACCACTGTTTGCTGTGAGGCCAGGGCAGCCGAAAAAAGATGCCGTGGTCAATCAGCTTGATTTGCAATTTGACAGTGTAGTGTTGTTTGCCCAGACACTGCACGGTGTTGAGCTCCAGGCAGAACATATGGCGGCGAGCTGGGCGGCGGATGTAAAAAGTGACGAAATGGCCGGGCGGGTCTGGTTGCCGGATAGTTGGGACCGTGTCCTGAAGATGGACCTGGAACATCTTTATCTGAGCAGGAAAACGGAAAAATCTGAAACGGTTGCAGAGCCCTTTGATCCGAGGGGTCTGCCGCCGCTGATGATTAAGAGCAAACAGACACGTTTTGGTGATCTGGATCTGGGGCAGATGAACCTGCAAACGCGCAAGCTGCCACTGGGGCTGCGGATTGATAGTCTCGAGACCAGGTCTGGGATTGTCGAAGCCAGTATTAAGGGGCAGTGGCTGATAACCAATCAGCATAAATCCCAAGTCAACGCAAAGCTTAAGGTGCATGATCTGGGGGCGGTGCTGACCGGTTTGGGCTACATAGAAACGGTTAAGAGTGGCAAAGGCGTTGGCAAGTTGAATCTGAATTGGGATGGATCATTGCTGGATTATGATCTCGCCAGCCTGGCTGGCAAGGTGGACTTTGATTTTGAAGATGGCCATTTGTTAGCGGTAGAGCCAGGCGCGGGGCGCTTCTTTGGTTTGTTGAGTGTTACTGCCTTGCCGCGGCGGCTGATGCTTGATTTTAGCGACTTCTTTGGTAAAGGCTTCGCCTTTGACGATATGCGTGGTCATTTCAATATCAGTAAGGGTGACGCATATACCGAAAATTTTTTTATGGATGGCCCTGCCGCACGCATCGAGTTGCGGGGCCGGGTTGGTTTGGTCGCTGAGGATTATGACCAGCGCGTCAAGGTGGTGCCGAACGTAGCGTCCGGTTTGCCAACCTTGGCGGCGGTGCTGACCGGGCAGATTGTGCCGGCGGTGGTTTTGGCCTTGATAGAAAAGCTGACCAAGCCTGAAGTGGATAAGGCAACGGGGATTTATTATCAGGTGACGGGCAGCTGGGATGATCCTCTGGTCGAACCGATTGATCTGGTTCGGTCTGGCAAGTAACTTGGCGTTGTCCTTGAGGATGTAAATAATGATATTCTGCGCATGATGAAACGCTTCCTTTTCCTGTTGTTATGTTTGATGCCAGTTAGCTATGCGGCTGAAGAGTCTGTTGTGGTGCTCGATGCCGAGTTTTGGTTTATGCCGCGCCATGGCGATGTGGTAGCTGAGCATTATGGTGTACGTGCAGCGATAAAAAAGATGATCGCGGACCCGGATGCCTATCTGGCCCTGCGTTACCCGGATAACGAGACGGGTGAGTTATGGGGTCAAGAACTGCGGGCCTGGTTAGTATCATTAGGTGTTGTTTCCGATCGGATGGAATTACAGGCCGGTTATGATCAGCTTGAAGGTGTGGCACTGGTCGTGATTACAGCGGATAAAGAGGTGGAAGAATCATTATCGGTTATTGATGCAGTTGCTGGCGAGGTTGATGAAGTGGCTGCTGATGTTGATGGGATGATTGTTACAGACATGGACGACGTAGTGCCTGTTGTGGAGACGGCGGTTGAAAAATTGCCTGAATTGGAACCGTCAGACAAAGGTGCAGTCTAAGCGGGCGTGGTTACAGAAGAGCAGGTGGAGTTAGAGCAGTAATGAAGCAGAATCGTGTTGCCGCAATTCAGATGGCCTCAGGGCCAAACGTAAATGCCAATTTGTTAGAAACAAAACGTTTGATCGAGCAGGCTGTTGCCGCCGGGGCTGACATGGTGGTATTGCCGGAAAACTTTGCCGTCATGGGGATGGATGAACAGGAAAAGGTCAGAATTCGCGAGCAGGACGGTGAAGGCCCCATCCAGATGTTTCTTGCCCAACAAGCCAAAGCGCATGGTGTCTGGGTAGTGGGGGGGACGATTCCGATGGTGGCGACTGTAACCAACAAGGTGCGAGCTGCCTGCCTGGTCTTTAATGATGTTGGTGAACGGGTTGCCCGTTACGACAAGGTGCATTTGTTTGATGTCTCGCTCGAAGGCGGCAGCGAAAAATACACCGAATCAGAAACTATTGAGCACGGTGATGAGGTCGTTGTAATTGATTCACCCTTTGGTCGTATGGGGGTGGCGGTTTGCTACGACCTGCGCTTTCCCGAGATGTTTCGCAAGATGCTGGATCAGGGTATGGAGTTGCTGGTGTTGCCTGCTGCCTTTACGGCGATTACCGGCAAGGCCCACTGGGAGGTGCTGGTGCGCGCCCGTGCCATCGAAAATCTCTGTTATGTAGTTGCGGCGGCTCAAGGCGGCTATCACATCAATGGCCGCGAGACCCATGGTGATAGCATGGTGGTGAATCCCTGGGGCGTAGTGATTGATCGCTTGCCGGTTAGCTCAGGCGTGGTGGTGGCCGATATCGAGAGGCAGCAGTTGGTCTCGATTCGTCGCAGCCTGCCAGCCATCAGTCATCGTCGTGTCTAGTCTAATCGCCCTGTACGGAGTTGAGCATGAGTGAATTTTTTGATATTGCCCGCGATGTAATCCTGCGGCCTGCCGCCATGGATGAGGCGCAGCTGGAGGGCGTGCTGGGCAAGATTATGGCGCATCGCATTGACTACGCCGATCTCTATTTTGAGACCAGTCGATTTGAATCCTGGTCGCTGGAAGATGGTATCGTTAAGGAGGGTGGCTACAGCATCGAGCGCGGTGTGGGTGTGCGTGCCATTAGCGGCGAGAAGACCGGCTTTGCCTATTCCGATGAAATATTTTTGCCAGCCCTGACCGAGGCGGCCTTGAGTGCTCGTGCGATTGCCAAGAGTGGTCAGCAGGGGCGAGTCAAGGCCTGGTCGAACCAGTCTGGTGGGCATAGTCTTTATAGTAGTGCCCAACCCCTTGATAGCCTGACCGAACAGGAAAAGATCGCACTGATGGAGGCTGTTGATGCCGAGGCCCGCGCCCGGGATCCTCGCGTCAAACAGGTGATGGTCAATCTGGTGGCTGCCCACAAGGTGGTATTGGTGGCGGCGAGTGACGGCACCCTGGCAGCTGACGTGCGGCCGCTGGTGCGGATGAGTGTCTCGGTAGTGGTCGAGGATGGTGATCATCGTGAGCAGGGTTCATCCGGTGGCGGTGCGCGACTTGATTACGGTTTTTTTGCCGAGCAACAGCGTGGTCTGGGTTATGCCCGAGAGGCCGTGCGTCAAGCATTGGTGAACCTTGAGGCGCAAGCGGCGCCGGCCGGCACCATGCAGGTAGTGCTGGGGCCTGGTTGGCCGGGTGTGTTGCTGCACGAGGCTGTGGGGCATGGTCTTGAGGGTGACTTTAATCGCAAGGGCACTTCGGCCTTCAGTGGTCGTATTGGTGAAAAGGTGGCCTCGGAACTGTGCACGATAGTCGATGACGGCACCTTGGCAGGGCGCCGCGGTTCTTTGAATATAGATGATGAGGGTACGCCGACTCACTGTACCACCCTGATCGAAAACGGTGTCTTGAAAGGCTATATACAAGACAAGATGAATGCCCGCCTGATGGGGGGCGAGTCTACTGGCAATGGCCGACGCGAATCCTATGCCCATCTGCCCATGCCGCGCATGACTAATACCTATATGTTGCCGGGGCAGCATAATCCAGAGGATATTATCGCCTCGGTAGATAAAGGCTTGTATGCGGTCAATTTTGGCGGTGGCCAGGTGGATATCACCTCGGGCAAGTTTGTCTTCTCCGCCAGTGAGGCCTACATGATTGAGAATGGCAAGGTGAGCTACCCGGTCAAGGGCGCGACCCTGATCGGTAATGGTCCAGATGCAATGACACGCGTCAGTATGGTGGGCAATGATTTGAAGCTGGATGAAGGTGTTGGCACCTGTGGCAAGGATGGTCAGAGTGTACCGGTGGGGGTTGGTCAGCCGACCATGCGCATCGATGGTTTGACCGTCGGCGGAACCGGAACCTCGGCCGAATAATTATTCTTCAGTGTCGAGAATGCCTTTTAATAAACGAAACAGGCTGCGGGCCGATTTGGGTGGTTTTTCCAGTTTGGCCTCTTTGCTGGCATTAAGCATTAGCTGGCGCAGTTGCTGCCGGTCTGCCTGGGGGTTTTGGCAGATGAATTCATTCAGCGCCGGCTGGCCTTCGCTGATGAGGCGATCACGCCAATGCTCAATGGCATGGAAGCGGGCAGAGGATTGCTGGCCGCAGAGGCGGATAGCGTCGAGGGCTTGCTGAATTGGCTTTGGGTCGACATCACGCATCAGCCGGCCGATGTATTGCATCTGCCGACGCATGGCGCTGTGGCTGTTGAGTCTACGAGCCTCATTAATGGCGTTGGCCAGGCTATCAGGCAGGGGGATCTTGGTCAGATCCTTGGCGCCCAGTTTAACGATGGCAGCGCCCAGATCCTGTAACGCGTTGACCTCGCGTTTGAGTTGGGATTTGCTTTTGGGGCGTTCTAAATCTTCGTCGTCATGCATGGCTGTACGGTAACGCAGCGGCAATAAAAAATACAGTTGTTTGGTGGGTAAGGGCGTAGGGTGCGCCATGCGACCAAAAACAACCGGGAAACACAATGGTGCGCACGGCGTACCCTACATTGTTTGGGAGTTTCTTATGGTGAATACGCCAGTGATTAAAAATTCGGTCTACAGTCAGGCCCAGCTGGAAGGCCTGGTTGAGCAAATTCTGGCTGAGGCCAGCAAGCTTGGCGCTACTTCGTCCGAGGCCGCGGTGAGTATTGAATCAGGCCTGTCGGTCAATGCCCGTATGGGTGAGGTAGAGACGGTCGAGCACAATCACGACAAGGGCCTGGGGGTAACGGTCTATTTTGATCGACGCAAGGGCACAGCCAGCACCTCAGATTTTGGTGAGGCGGCGATTCGTGACACAGTTGCCGCCGCCTGTCGCATCGCCCGTTATACCGCCGAAGATGAGTATGCAGGTCTGGCCGATGCCGAGCTGATGGCCAAGGATGTGCCTGACCTGGATCTTGTTCACCCCTGGGATTTATCGCCTGAGCGGGCCATTGAACTGGCGATTGAAAGCGAAGATGCGGCACGCGGTTTTGATGAGCGTATTGTTAATTCCGATGGTGCTAGCATCGGTAGTCATCACTCTTATCGGGTTTATGGCAATAGCCATGGTTTTGTTGGCGCCTTTGGCGGCACCCGTCACAGTATGAGTTGCTGTGTGGTGGGGCAGCAAAAGGGCGATGACGAAACTATGCAGCGCGATTACTGGTATACATCGTCGCGCGACGCCAGTGGCCTGGAGGCGCCCGAGATCGTTGGCCGCAAGGCTGCTGAACGTACCATTAAACGTCTAGGCGCACGACGCATCAAGACCTGTCAGGTGCCAGTGATCTTTGCCGCCGAACAGGCCGGTGGTTTGATCTCCAGCTTTTTTGGTGCCATCCGTGGCGGCGCCCAATATCGCCGTTCTTCGTTTTTGCTCGACAGTATTGGTGAGCAGGTCTTCCCGCAATTCATGCAGATTGATGAGCAGCCCTTGCTGCCACGCGGCCAGTACAGTTCGCCGTTTGACCGCGAGGGTGTGGCAACTCGCAATCGCGATTTGGTCAGAGATGGTGTGGTGCAGGGTTATATCCTGGATAGTTATGCCGCCCGTCGGTTAAAGCTGCAGACCACGGCCAATGCCGGTGGTACGCGCAATGTGTTTGTCTCTCATGGTGATGATGATCTGCGGGCACTGTGTCGCAAGATGGGTACCGGTTTGCTGGTAACCGACATGATGGGCTATGGTACCAATATGGTGACCGGTGATTACTCCCGTGGTGCGGCCGGTTTTTGGGTTGAGAATGGCGTGATCCAGTATCCGGTTGAAGAGTTGACCGTGGCTGGCAACCTGAAGCAGATGTTCAAAGGTATTGTCGCCATCGGCAATGATGTGGATCAGCGCGGCAATATTCGTACCGGTTCCATCCTGGTTGATAACATGACCGTGGCCGGTGAATAAAGATTGTTTATGTCTCAATTATGAATCAGAAAAACAACAACCCGGATGATGTGCTGATTAAGGTCCGCGACCTGAGTTTTAGTCGTGGCTCACGCAAAATCTTTGACGGCATTGATCTGGATATCCAGCGTGGCAAGGTCACTGCCATCATGGGGCCTAGCGGTACTGGCAAGACCACGCTGCTGAAGTTGATTGGTGGTCAGCTGCGGCCCAGGCAGGGCGCGATTGAGGTGGATGGCCGGAATGTCCACAAGCTCAGGCGTTCGGCTTTATTTGAATTGCGTAAACGCATGGGCATGTTGTTCCAGAGTGGCGCCCTGCTTACCGATCTTAGTGTCTTCGATAATGTCGCCTTTCCGGTGCGTGAGCATACCCAGCTGCCTGAGGCGTTGGTGCGTGATCTGGTGTTGATGAAATTGGAGGCCGTTGGCCTGCGCGGTGCCCGTGACTTGATGCCGAGTGAATTATCAGGTGGCATGGCCCGTCGCGCCGCCCTGGCGCGAGCCATCGTTTTTGACCCGATGATGATCATGTATGACGAACCCTTTACCGGCCAGGACCCCATCTCCAAAGGGGTGCTAGTGGAGTTGATTCACAAGCTCAATGAGGCGCTGGGGTTGACCAGTGTGGTGGTTTCCCATGATGTGAGCGAGACCGCTGCCATTGCTGACTATATCTATGTGCTGTCCGGTGGCAAGGTGGTGGGACAGGGTACGCAGGAGCAGTTGACAGAGTCTGACTCAGCCTGGGTACAACAGTTTATGAATGCTGAGCCAGATGGGCCGGTGCCGTTTCATTACCCGGCCCAGGATTATGTTGAAGACCTGATGAACGGAGGGCAAAACTGATGTTGTGGTTACGTCGGTTGGGCCGTTCCGGGCTGAATTTTTTTGAACGCCTGGGCCGCGGGCATTTGTTCTTTTTTTCGATACTGAGTGGCCTGCCCAGTCTGGTGCCGCGCGGTCATTTGCTGATGCAACAGTTGTTTTCGGTTGGAGTGTTATCTTTCCTGATTATCCTGGTTGCAGGCCTGTTTGTGGGTATGGTGCTCGGCCTGCAGGGCTACAATACCCTGGTGGATTTTGGTGCCGAGGAGTCCCTGGGGGTAATGGTGGCGCTGTCGTTGGTGCGTGAACTGGGGCCGGTAGTGACGGCGCTGCTATTTGCCGGTCGGGCCGGTTCCGCCTTGACCGCTGAGATTGGTTTGATGAAGGCCACCGAACAATTGTCAGGCATGGAGATGATGGCGGTGGACCCGGTCAAGCGGGTGATCGTGCCTCGCTTTGTCGCCGGAATGTTTTCCATGCCCTTACTAGCGGCCATTTTTAGTGCCGTTGGTGTGATGGGTGGTTTCGTTGTCGGTGTTGGTCTGTTGGGCGTTGATGATGGTGCCTTCTGGTCGCAGATTCAGGATCGGGTCGATTTTTACGATGATATTGTTAACGGCGTTATCAAGAGTATGGTCTTTGGTGTGGTGGTGACATGGATTGCCTTGTTTGAGGGTTATGATGCGGTGCCAACGTCCGAAGGGGTTAGTCGGGCGACGACGCGGACCGTTGTGCATGCCTCGTTGGCTGTGCTGGGGCTGGATTTTGTCTTGACGGCATTGATGTTTGATTAAAGGGATTGGTCATGTTTCAGAGCAAAAACATAGAAATTCTTGTGGGTATATTCGTCGCTGCCGGTCTGGCGGCGCTGTTTGTGCTGGCGATGAAGGTCAGTAATCTGAATGTATTTAATGACGAAGGCGGCTATCCCGTGATTGCCCGCTTCGATAATATTGGCGGCCTCAAAGAGCGGGCGCCGGTGACTATGTCCGGGGTGCGCATCGGTCGGGTTGAGAAAATTGGTTTCGATAATGACGTCTTCGAGGCGGTGGTGACGCTGACGATCAATGATAATTACATGTTGCCCAAGGATAGCAATGCCAGCATCTTTACCTCCGGTCTGTTGGGTGAGCAGTATGTGGCGTTGGAAGCGGGCGGTGATCTGGATAATATGCAGCCCAACGATCAGTTTGTGCTGACCCAGTCAGCGCTGGTGCTGGAAAAGATGATAGGTCAGTTTCTGTTTAAGGCGGCTGAAGGGGAGACTGGTGAATGAGAAAGCTGTTAGCCTTATTGGTGTTGACGTTGCCAGTAGCCGCCGCTGCCGAGACGCTTAATCTGGCGCAAGCGATAGCTAGAGCGCTTAATACTGACCCCCGTATTGAAGAACGGCAGCACTTTGTTGCTGCTGCTCGTGGTTTACAGGAAGAGGTTGATGGCTATGGTGGCTGGTTTGTCGAGAGCAATACTTTTCTGGCTGTCTCGCCCAAGACTGAAGGCGGTATTTTTAAGAACGATGCCTGCGTTGATGGCTCGTGTGAATTGCGCAATGATCGATTTCAGCTGAATGGTCTGTCGCCGTGGTTATATATACAGATGTCGTTGATTAAACCACTTTACACGTTTGGCAAGTTGGAGAGTTATGCCGATTCCGCCGCCGCCAACGTGCGGATCAAAGATGGTGATGTGCAGTTACAACGCAATGCCACCGTGTTGGAGGTGAAAAAGGCATATTATGGTTATCTGGCGGCGCGTGATGGTGGTCTGCTGCTGGGGGATGTGGCTAAGCGCGTTCAGACGGCCATAGATTTGGTGCAGGGCTGGTTAGATGCTGGTGAAGGTGATGTGAAACAGTCGGACCTCTATGCGCTGCAGTCTGGGTATGCCCTGGTGGCGAAGTATCAGGCCCAGGCTGAGGCCTTGGAACGTGTCGCGCTGGCGGGCTTGAAGGTCTTGACCGGCGTGTCTTTGAGTGAATCTTTAGACGTGGCAGATAAGCGTCTTCGTCCGGTTGCGTTGCCGGAGCTGGATCTTGACGGGCTACAACAGCAGGCGATGGAGCAACGGCCCGAAATGGGACAGTTGGCTGCGGGGCTGCAGGCGCGGCGTTCGTTGGTGGCGGCAAATAAATCGGGTTCCATGCCGGATGTATATGCCGGTGTTGCCGGCATGCTTTCATATTCGCCAAGGCGCTATCGTGTCGATAACCCCTATATTTATGACCCGTTTAATGACTTTGGTGTGACACCAGTGTTGGGTTTGCGCTGGAATTGGAATCCAGGCGTGGTTGATGGTAAAACAAGCGCGGCCGAGGCTGAGTTGAATGCCTTGATTGCCAAATCCAGCTTTGCCCAGAAAGGCATTCCCTTTCAGGTGGCCGAACAATATTATCAAGTGCAAGGTTACCACGAGGCTGTGCAGCAGCTGGAACAGGCGGGGCGTTCGGCGCGGCGCTGGATGGTGAGCAGTTATACCGATTTTGAGGCAGGGCTGGAAAAGGCTGAAAAAATCATGGCGGCGATGCAAGCCTATGCGTTGGCCATGAGCGATTATTTTCAGACTACGTTTGAGTACAACATGCATGTTGCCCGTTTGGATAATGTGACAGGAGTGAGTCGATGAGAGCCGTTGTTGCTATCTGTGTGATGTTATTGGGGTTGATGCCCGTAACAGTGCTTGGGGCAGTGGGACCGCAGCAGTTGGTGGAACAGACCTCACAAACCATGTTGGACAAATTGAAGCAGGAAAAAGAGCTGCTTGAGACCGAGCCGGGCCGTATCTATGAATTGGTGGACAAGATTGTTGTGCCGCATTTTGATTTCGAATATATGTCGCAGATGGTCTTGGCCAAATACTGGCGCCGGGCATCGGCAGCGCAGCGCCAGGCCTTTACCCTGGAGTTTAGGCAGCTACTGGTGCGTACCTACGCCACATCTTTGAAGGAATATTCCGACCAGGTTTTGACCTATCTGCCTTTTCGTGAGGGCAATCAACAAGGTCAGGCCATAGTCCGCACCGAGGTTGAGCAGGCCGGTGGTTTTCCGGTGCCGATTGATTATCGTCTGCGACAAAACAGCAATGACTGGAAGGTGTTTGATGTGGTGATTGATGGCGTCAGTCTGGTGACTAATTATCGTGCCAGTTTTGCCAAAGAGATTCGAGAGTCGGGGTTGGATGGTTTGATCAGTTCCCTGGCTGAACGCAATAGAAAGGTTCGGGGCGGGTGAGTAAGGCCGAGCTCCAGTGTCAGTCAGTTGGATATTTTAGTCTGGTGGGTGAATTGAGTTTTGAAACTGTGCCGGGTCTAGTGAGTGCTGGCGAGCAGCTGTTTCAGTCATCTGGCGATGTTTTTCTCGATCTGAGCCAACTTGAACGCTGTGATAGTGCGGGTTTGACGTTATTGGTGAGTTGGCTGCGTCAGGGCAGGGGGAGGCAGTGCGCGCTTCGTTTTCAGCAAATTCCCGAGCAGTTATTGAGGCTGGCGCGGGTTAGTGCTGTCGATCAGTTGCTGTTGTCCAAGTAGCTTATTGCGCTCTTCTTTTGTTCTGCTCTTAAATAAAGTTGCTAAAAAAGGTATTCTACGCGGTTATTGTTTTTGGTAATGGGTTAGCGAAGGGTCGGGCGCATATATGCAAGCAGAACAGATTAAACAAATGATTGAGGCAGGCCTGCCGGGCTGTCAGGTGCAGGTGCTTGGTGACGATGGTCAGCACTTTGATGCTATCGTGGTTTCGGATGCATTTGAGGGTAAGGCCATGCTGCAACAGCATCGGCTGGTTTATGGCACCTTGGGCGGTAAGGTGGAAGATGGTTCCATTCACGCCCTGGCACTCAAGACCTATACGCCAGATGCCTGGGCTAAAGCACAATAAGCTATGGATAAGCTGATTATTAGTGGCGGCGGCCCGCTTAATGGCGAGGTGCGTATCTCTGGCGCCAAGAATGCAGCACTACCGATTTTGGCGGCGACCTTGCTGGCCAGCGAACCGGTCATGGTACGTAATGTGCCGCACTTGCATGATGTCACTACTACGCTGGCATTGTTGGGCCGGCTTGGGGTTGAGCTGGTTGTTGACGAAAAGCTTAACGTTGAGATCAATCCCACCACAATTAATAATTTTGTGGCCCCGTATGAACTGGTCAGGACTATGCGTGCCTCGATTCTGGTGCTGGGTCCGCTGCTGGCTCGTTACGGTAAGGCTGATGTTTCCCTGCCAGGTGGGTGTGCCATCGGTTCGCGGCCGGTTAACCTACATATCCAGGGGCTGCGTGCCATGGGCGCGGAGATCGTGGTTGAGGCTGGTTATATCCGTGCTCGTGCCGGCAGGCTCAAGGGTACACGGCTGTTTATGGACATGGTTACCGTTACCGGCACCGAGAATCTGTTAATGGCAGCAACCCTGGCTGAGGGGACTACTGTGCTGGAAAATGCTGCGCGTGAGCCTGAGGTGGTGGATCTGGCCAATTTTCTCAATAGCATGGGCGCCAAAATCACCGGCCATGGCACCGACACCATAACTGTTGAGGGGGTCGAAAGACTGTCAGGCACGGATTACCGTATTTTGCCGGACCGTATTGAGACCGGTACTTACCTGATTGGGGCTGCGGTCAGTGGCGGTCGCGTCAAGGTTAAGGATACTCGGCCAGAGCTGCTTGATGCCGTGTTAAGCAAATTGAAGGAGGCGGGCGCCAAGTTAAGCTATGGCGAAGACTGGGTCGAGCTGGATATGGAGGGCCGACGCCCTATGTCGGTGGATATCCATACCGCACCCTACCCGGCCTTTCCTACCGATATGCAAGCGCAGTTTACCTTGCTGAATGCGGTGGCCGAGGGCGCGGCTTCAATTTCTGAGAATGTGTTTGAGAATCGCTTTATGCATGTGCAGGAATTGCTACGGATGGGGGCGAATATCAAGATTGAAGGCAATACCGCCATCATCATTGGAGTGAAGAAGCTGCAGGGCGCACCGGTAATGGCAACCGACCTGCGAGCCTCAGCCAGCCTGGTGTTGGCTGGTTTGGTGGCGACAGGTGAGACGGTGGTGGACAGGATTTACCACATTGATCGTGGTTACGAATGTATTGAAGAAAAATTACAGATGCTGGGTGCGAAGATTCGGCGCACACCTGGCTGATTGAAGGATAAACGCGTGACAAACACTTTAACGATTGCGGTTTCCAAGGGGCGTATTTTCAAAGATGCGCTGCCGCTGTTGGCTGGGGCCGGTATCGTGCCCATTGATGATCCGGAAACCAGTCGAAAGCTGATCCTCGATACCAGTCGTGATGATGTGAAGCTGGTGTTGATTCGTGCTTCGGATGTGCCTACCTACGTCGATTATGGCGCTGCGGACATCGGTATCGCCGGTAAAGATGTGCTGATGGAGTATGAGGGTGATGGCGTCTATGAATTGCTGGATCTGAAGATTGCCTGCTGCAAGTTGATGGTGGCTGGCCTGGAAGGTTCGAATACTGACTCTGCCCGCCTGCGCATCGCCACCAAGTATGTTAAATCAGCCAAGCGTTATTTTGCGGATCAAGGCAAGCAGGCTGAGCTAATCAAATTATATGGCTCGATGGAGTTGGCGCCGCTGGTGGGTTTGGCGGATCATATTGTCGATGTGGTTGATACTGGCAATACTCTCCGTGCCAATGGCTTGGTGCCGTTGGAGCACATCGCCGACATCAGCTCGCGCCTGATTGTGAACAAAGCATCGATGAAGATGAAGCATGCCGCCGTGAAGTTGTTTATTGATAATGTTGCCCGGGCTGTAGCACAGCAGAATCCTGAATAAGCCCTAAATACTAAAGTACAACCCGATTGGAGAAAGCTCATGACTTCCCTAGCCGTTAAACGACTCAGTACTCAGGGTAATGCCTTCTGGTCGGATCTGGATCAGTTGCTGGCCTGGGATAGTGTTTCGGATGAACAAGTCTCTGGCGCGGTAAAAGAGATTTTGGCCAATGTCCGTCGTCGCGGCGACGAAGCCGTGGTGGAATACACCAACAAGTTTGATCGTATGTCGGCCGAGTCGATGGCGGCTTTGGAAATTTCGCAGCAGAGTATGCGCGAGGCGCTGCAGCGCATCCCGGAGCATGAGCGCGAGGCGTTGGAGTTTTCCACGCAACGCCTGTTTGCCTATCATGAGCATCAGCGCGCTGAGTCATGGTCTTATACCGAGGCCGATGGCACCATGCTGGGGCAGAAGGTTACAGCGCTGGATAAGGTTGGTTTGTATGTGCCTGGCGGCAAGGCCAGTTATCCGTCATCGGTGCTGATGAATGCGGTGCCAGCCAAGGTTGCGGGTGTTAGAGAGATTATTATGGTGGTACCGACCCCGGATGGTGAATTGAATGACATGGTGTTGGCGGCGGCGGCCATCGTCGGTGTTGATCGTGCCTTTGCAGTTGGTGGCGCTCAAGCAGTGGCGGCATTAGCCTATGGCACTGAGACGATACCGCAGGTGGATAAGATAGTTGGTCCGGGCAATATCTATGTAGCTACTGCCAAGGGTATGGTATTCGGTACCGTTGGGATTGATATGATCGCCGGGCCATCCGAGATCCTGGTGGTCTGTGATGGTGAGACCCATCCTGATTGGGTGGCGATGGATCTGTTTTCCCAGGCCGAACATGATGAGGATGCGCAATCGATCCTGGTTTCACCCAATGCCGAATTCCTCGACAAGGTTCAGGCCAGTATCGACAGGCTGTTGCCAGAGATGGAGCGCGGCGAGCTGATTCGCAGGTCACTCAGTGCGCGCGGCGTCCTGATCCATTGTCAGGACCTGGATGAGGCGGCCAAGGTCGTCAATTACGTTGCCCCGGAGCATCTGGAACTGTCAGTGGAAGATCCGGATGAATTACTGGAAAATATCCGTCATGCCGGTGCTGTGTTCATGGGACGCTATACCGCTGAAGCGGTGGGCGATTATTGTGCCGGACCTAACCACGTCCTGCCGACCTCGCGTACCGCTCGTTTCTCTTCGCCGCTAGGGGTTTATGATTTCCAAAAACGCTCCAGTCTAATTATGTGTTCTGAGGCGGGTGCTAGTTTTCTGGGGGGTTATGCATCGACCCTGGCGCGTGGTGAGGGCTTGACCGCCCATGCTCGTTCGGCGGAATACCGCATTAAAAAATAGGTGTTTATGCTGTGTTAATGTCGTTCGGTAGTACTTTGGGCTTAGCAAAATGGCAGCGATGAGCGTGGACAAGAGCGACGAAAAAATCATCCATCTGGTTAGGCCTGACGTGCAGAAGATACAGGCCAATCATGCGCCGACGAGCCGCGGCATGATCAAGCTGGACGCCAGGGAAAATCCTTATGTCTGGCCCGCATTTCTGCGTGGCGAGTGGTTGGAGGAGATGCAAGGTGTGACCATGAATCGCTATCCCGATCCTGAGTCGACTGATCTTAAGGCGCGTCTGCGTCAGGTGTTCGATATTCCCCATGGCATGGAATTGATGTTGGGTAATGGCTCTGATGAGCTGATCCAGATCATTAGCATGGCCATGCGTGGTGTTGGCCGTAAGGTGCTGGCCGCGGTGCCAACCGTTGCTCGCTTTCAGGTGATTAGTGCCTATGCGGGGATGGAGTTTGTCGGTGTGCCGCTGAATGAAAAAGACTTTAGTCTTGATGTGCCGGCGATGTTGGCGGCAATCGAGCAGCACCAGCCTGCTGTAACCTATCTTGCATCACCTAATAACCCTACTGGTAATGTCTATTCTCAGGACGAGATTGGCCAATTGCTGGTTGCGAGCCACGGCCTGGTTGTAGTGGATGAGTCGTATTTTGGTTTTTCCGGTGAGAGTATGATGGCCCAGCTGGAGCGTTATGATAATTTGCTGATTATGCGTTCTCTTTCCAGGATGGGGCTGGCGGGTCTGCGGTTGGGTTATTTGGTCGGGCATCCGCGCTGGATGAAGCGGATTAATAACCTGCGCCTTCCCTATAACATCAATGTGTTGACCCAGTTTACTGTTGAGTTTGCGCTAAATTACTTTGATGTGTTTGAGGGGCAGATTGAGCAGATTCGCCGTGATCGCATCTGGGTAGCGGAAAATATTCGCCACCTCAAAGGGGTGGAGGTGTTTCCAAGTGAGACCAACTTTATTTTGTTTCGTGTCGCTCAGGGACGTGCCGCTGCGGTTGATGCGGGGCTGAAACAAAAGGGTATCTTGCTCAGAAACCTGGCGAATGAAAGCTCTCTGTTGCATGATTGTCTGCGCGTGACCGTTGGCAAGCCAAGTGAGAATGTCGCCTTTATTTCGGCGTTGACCTCATCAGTTTAGTTCGGTCTCTTCAAACCAGACCATTTTACTAGTATCCTAAGCGTCCGAATCTAATGTGACAAGACGGGGGCCTCCGGCCCTGTTGTGGAGAAAGTTGATGACTGAGCGTATGGCCTCGGTGGCGCGCGATACCCTGGAGACCCAAATCCAGGTCAGTATTAATTTGGATGGCGAGGGTAGTAGTAGCTTTGAGACCGGCGTGCCGTTTCTTGAGCACATGTTGGATCAGATCGCTCGTCATGGCATGATTGATATTGACATCAAGGCTCAGGGTGATCTGCATATCGATGCCCATCATAGCGTTGAGGATATTGGTATCACTCTTGGCCTGGCCTTTGCTCAGGCTGTGGGCGACAAGAAAGGTATCACTCGTTACGGCCACGCCTATGTGCCTCTGGATGAAGCCCTGTCTCGTGTGGTGCTGGATTTTTCTGGTCGGCCGGGGCTGGAGTTTCATGTTGACTTTCCGCGTGCCAGCATTGGTGGCTTTGAGACTGATCTGTTTTATGAATTTTTTCAGGGTTTTGTCAATCACGCTCAGCTCAGTTTGCACATTGATAGCTTGCGTGGCCGCAACTCGCATCACATTGCCGAGACGGTGTTCAAGGCCTTTGGTCGTGCCTTGCGCATGGCTTTGACGCCGGATCCGCGAATGCAAGGCGTCATCCCTTCAACCAAGGGAGCGTTGTAAGACGCTCCAGAGCAACGCTTTTAAAAAACACATCATGTCTACTATCGCTGTAATTGATTATGGGATGGGTAACCTGCGCTCTGTGGCCAAGGCCTTGGAGCATGTTGCTGCCGACGTATCTGTATTGGTGACATCCGAGGCGGATAAAATTTTGTCAGCTGAGCGCGTGGTGTTTCCAGGTGTCGGCGCGCTGCGTGATTGCATGGCCGAGTTGCAACGTTTGCGGTTGGATCAAGTGATTAAAGAGGTGGCTGCTTCAGGCAAGCCGCTGCTGGGGATTTGCCTCGGCATGCAGGCCTTGCTCGATTCCAGTGAGGAAAATGGCGGTATGCAAGGTTTGGGCATAATCCCGGGGCAGGCACTGCACTTTCCGACTGGCCAGATCGATGCTCTGAATGGTGAATCGCTCAAGGTGCCACACATGGGCTGGAATCAGGTGAGTCAGGCCGGTTCGCACCCGCTATGGCGTGATATCGTCCAGGATAGCCGTTTTTATTTTGTTCATAGCTACTATGCTGAACCTGCGAGTGATACGAATAACGCCGCGACCACGTACTATGGTCAGGACTTCAGTTCTGCCCTGGTGGCGGATAATGTCTTTGCGGTGCAGTTTCATCCGGAAAAGAGTCAGCAGGCCGGTTTGACCCTGTTGCGTAATTTTACTGAGTGGGATGGAACCCCCTCATAATATTAATGACACGTTAGGAGCGTTTCATGCTGTTAATACCTGCAATTGATCTGAAGCAAGGCAAGTGTGTCCGTCTGCGCCAGGGGCGCATGGAGGATGATACTGTCTTTTCCGATGATCCAGTGGCTGTGGCGGCGCGTTGGGTTGAGGCTGGCGCCAAACGCTTGCACCTGGTCGATCTCGATGGCGCCTTTGCCGGCAAGCCGGTCAATGCCAATGTCATTGGTGAGATTGCCGCAGCGTTTCCTGATCTGCCGATTCAGGTCGGTGGTGGTATACGTGACGAAGAAACGATTGACGCTTATCTGGCTGTCGGTGTGCAGTATGTGATTATTGGTACCAAGGCCGTGAATGCGCCACACTTTGTTGGCGATGTTTGTGCCGAATTTCCGGGCCACGTTATCGTTGGGCTGGATGCCAAAGATGGCAAGGTAGCGATTGATGGGTGGTCCAAACTGTCAGGTCACGATGTTATCGATATGGCTCAGCACTTTGAGCGTGATGGCGTTGAGGCGATAATTTATACTGATATCAGCCGAGATGGCATGATGCAGGGTGTTAACGTCGAGGCCACCCAGAAACTGGCTTTGGCCATTAATATCCCGGTGATAGCCTCGGGTGGTGTTACTGACATGAATGATATCAAGGCACTAAAGGCAGTGCAGAGTGACGGTATAATGGGTGCGATTCTTGGTCGCTCTATCTATGAAGGAAGTATCGACCTTGCAGAAGCCAATAAGTGGGTGGATAGCGATTAATGGCCCTTGCTAAACGTATTATTCCCTGTTTGGACGTTGACGCCGGTCGCGTCGTCAAAGGGGTGCAGTTTGTCGGTATCCGTGACGCCGGTGATCCGGTTGAAGTGGCTAAACGCTACAACGAGGAAGGTGCTGACGAACTGGTGTTTCTCGATATCACCGCTAGCCACGAGCAACGCGAGACCATGGTGCATGTGGTTGAGGAAGTGGCTTCACAGGTATTCATTCCGTTGACTGTCGGTGGCGGTATTCGTGAGAAGGCTGATATCCGTCGCATGCTTAATGCCGGTGCCGATAAGGTGGGGATTAATACCGCGGCGGTGACCAATCCTGAATTTGTGCGTGAGGCAGCTGAGTCATTTGGTTCGCAGTGTATTGTGGTGGCTATTGATGCCAAACGCGTCTCCGAGTCACCGTTGAAATGGGAAATATTTACTCACGGGGGCCGAAACCCAACCGGCCTTGATGCTATCGAGTGGGCCAAAAAAATGGTTGGTTATGGCGCTGGTGAGATTTTGCTCACCAGCATGGATAGAGATGGTACCCGCGATGGCTTTGACCTGGAGTTGACCTGCGCTGTTAGCGAGGCGGTGTCGGTGCCGGTGATTGCGTCGGGTGGTGTCGGTAATCTTGAGCATCTGGCCGATGGTGTGCAGCAGGGCAAGGCCGATGCGGTGTTGGCAGCAAGTATTTTCCATTTTGGCGAATACACAGTCGGGCAGGCCAAGCAGTCTATGGCGGCGCGTGGCATCGAGGTCAGACTATGAGTGAGGCCTGGCTCGACGAGATCAAGTGGACTGATGATGGTCTGGTGCCAGTCATCGCCCAGGACGCCAAAACCGGCAAGGTGATGATGTTTGCCTGGATGAATCGTGATTCTTTGGCGGAGACGGTTGCCACAGGTTATGCGGTCTATTGGTCACGCTCGCGGCAGAGATTATGGCGTAAGGGCGAGGCCTCAGGCCACCGGCAATTGGTCAAAAACATTGATCTCGATTGTGACGCGGATGTGGTCCTGATGCAGATTGAGCAGCAGGGTGGTATTGCCTGTCACACAGGTCGCGAAAGTTGTTTTTATCGTCGTCTTCAGGGTGGTGTTTGGGAGACAGTGGCGCCGGTACTGAAAGATCCGGCTGAAATCTATGTCAGCAGCAAATAGGGTGTGATGATGGAGTCTGCGGATGTGCTGGGCAAGCTGGCCGAAGTGCTGGAGGCGCGCAAGGGTGCCGAAGCGGGTTCGTCCTATGTTGCCAGTCTCTATTCCAAGGGGTTGGATGCCATTCTGAAAAAGGTTGGTGAAGAGGCGACGGAGACGGTCATGGCAGCCAAAGACGGCGACAATGAAAAGATTGTCTATGAGGTTGCCGATTTGTGGTTTCATACGCTGGTGCTGTTGGCGCAGCAGGGTTTGTCACCGGATGATGTATTGAACGAGTTGGCGCGTCGATTTGGTCTTTCAGGTATTGAAGAAAAGGCAGCACGTGGCCAGAATGAATAGTATCCGCTTTTGATGACTTTGGAGAATGGCGATGGGTTTTGGTGGTATTAGTATTTGGCAGTTGTTGATTGTTTTGGTGATCGTGATATTGCTGTTTGGCAGTAAGAAGCTGCGTGGTCTAGGCTCAGACCTGGGTGGGGCCTTAAAAGGTTTTCGTGGCGCCATGCAGGACGGTGAGAAAGGTGAAGACAAGCCTGAAGACCAGACTAAGCTGGATAGCGTTGAGAGCAGCAAAGAAGAACGTGTGATCGACAGCGAGGCAAGCAAACAGGAAGAGAAAAAGGGTTAGCCTTTTTCTGGACTGATACGTCATGCTCGATATAGGTTTTTTGGAAATTGTACTGATCGGTGTGGTGGCGTTGTTGGTGGTCGGCCCGAATGAATTTCCGAGTATGGTGAGAAATGTTGGTCGAGGGTTGGGTAGGCTGCGTGGATTTCTCAGTTCAGTTAAGTCTGACCTCGATTTTGAGATCGACAAGGCTAACGAAATCAAACAAATGATGGCGAAGGAGGCCGAGATCGCTCGCCTCCATGAGATTATTGAGCAGAATGCCGCAACCGTACCTGTTCAAGGCAAGCCGGCCGAAGAGCCCAGTAGGATTGAAACGTTAGATGAATCCAGACAAGCCGAGACCGACCAAGAGCCGGCGCAGCCGCTCAAAGATCGGTGACAGACTTAATACCCGTTCCACCAAGACGCAGGAACAGCAGCAGGGGTTGATAGGCCATCTGGTGGAGTTGCGTACGCGCCTGCTACGCATCATTATTTCAATCGCTCTAATATTTTTACCGCTGGCGTTTTTTGCCAACGATCTTTACGCTGTGCTGGCTACGCCGTTGTTGGCGACCATGCCGCAGGGTACTAGCATGATTGCCACCGAGGTGGCCTCGCCTTTTCTGACGCCGTTTAAATTCGCCCTGGTGTTATCGGTATTTCTGAGTATGCCGTTGATCCTTTACCATTTCTGGACCTTTATTGCGCCGGGTCTGTATGGTCATGAGCGCAAGATGATGTTGCCACTGTTGGCAGGTAGTGTGGTGTTGTTTTATAGCGGTGTGCTGTTCGCCTACTATGCCGTCTTCCCTCTGGTATTTGCTTTTCTCTCCAGTATTGCACCTGAGGGTGTGGCGGTGATGACGGATATCAGTAGTTATCTGGATTTTGTACTTAAGCTGTTTTTTGCCTTTGGCATGGCATTCGAGATACCGATAGTCACTATTGTGTTGGTTTGGGCCGGGGCCGCCACGCCTGCACAGTTGGTGGCTAAGCGCCCTTATGTGATTGTGACGGCCTTTGTCTTGGGAATGTTGCTAACGCCGCCAGATATAATTTCCCAGACCTTGCTGGCAGTACCGATGTGGTTTCTGTTTGAGATTGGTGTGCTGTTGTCGCGCATGGTGGTGAAAAACAAGGCGGAGCGTGAGGCAGCCGAGGCGGAGATGAACGAGTAAGGATTTACTGAGGTTGAGGCCGTTCGCCAATGACAGTTTTGATCTGCAATTGCTGTTCGTTACGAAAAACATCAAGTGTCAGCACCGCCCCCGGCGGATTGTTGGAGATGGCATCCATGAGCGAGCGACTACCAGTGATGGCATTGCCATTGACTAGCGTGATGATGTCGCCTGGCTCCAGTCCGGCTGCGGCAGCAGGGCTGGCCTGTTGAACGCCGGCAACCAATGCCCCACCAATTTCGCCAAGCCCGAAAGATTCGGCCAGTGTCGGACTGATATCTTGGACTTCAACGCCGAGCCAGCCGCGCAGGGCGCGGCCGTGTTCGATAATCTGCTTCATTACGCCTTTGGCCAGGCTGACCGGGATGGCAAAGCCAATGCCCTGAGAGCCGCCTGAACGGGAAAAGATGGCTGTGTTGATACCGATTAGCTGGCCGAGGCTGTTGATTAGCGCGCCGCCAGAGTTGCCTGGATTGATAGCGGCGTCGGTTTGAATAAAGTTTTCAAAGGTGCTGAGGCCGAGGCGTGAGCGGCCAGTGGCACTGACAATGCCGCTGGTGACGGTTTGGCCAACGCCGAAGGGGTTGCCGATAGCGAGTACTACATCGCCGACACGTAGGGTTTCTGATTGACCAAAGACTATGGCTGGGGCATCGTTAAGGTTGATTTTTAGTACGGCCAGGTCGCTTTCAGGGTCTGTGCCGACGATGGCGGCTGCGATAGAGCGGCCGTCATGCAAGGCGACTTCGATCTCATCGGCGCCACTGATGACATGATTGTTGGTTAGTATAAAGCCCTGACTGTTGACGATGACGCCTGAGCCGAGACTGTTCTCAAGCCGTTTTTGTGGTTCAGGAAGCTTGTCGCCAAAGAAGCGACGAAAGAAGGGGTCATTGAAAAGAGGGTTGTTGCGCTGGGTGACCAGCTTGCGAGTGTAGACGTTGACCACTGCGGGGGCAGCAATGTCTACCGCGTCCGCATAGGAGGCCATGACAGTGGCGGTGGCGCGTTGTGGCGATGACGCTTCGACAAACTCTATGTTTGGTCTGCCTTCGAATGTTTCAGGTTTGAAAAGCAGTAATAAAACAAAGGCGAAGGCCAGCCCTGCGGTAATTGCTTCTGTGGCGAAAGAGATTAGGGTTCGTAAACGCATTGTTTGGGTGTTCTTGGATTGGTAGATGGGTCCAATCTTAACTTAAAGCATGGAGTAAGTGGATGGTTCTGTTAAATGAGTTGCTGGCGTACTGCGATGATTTGCTGGATGTGGCCGCATTTCGTGACTATGCGCCGAATGGCTTGCAGATTGAGGGTGCGGCCGAGGTGCGAAAGGTTGTTAGTGGAGTTAGTGCTTGCCAGGCTTTAATCGATGCCGCTGTTGCAGTGGGCGCGGATGTATTGTTGGTGCATCATGGTTTTTTTTGGAAGGGAGAATCTGATTGTATTGTTGGTATTAAACGGCGCCGGATCGCGAAGTTAATCGAAAATAATGTCAGCCTGATTGGCTATCATCTGCCGTTGGATGGACATCCTGAGGTCGGCAATAATGCCCAGTTAGCAAAACGTTTGGGGATAGAGATTGAGGGCCGTTTTGGTCAGGCTGATTTGGGGATGTATGGTCGTTTACCTAAAAAGATGAAAGCTGAAGAGCTGATGGCTCTGCTGGTTAACGTGCTTGGTCGCAGGCCCTTGCATCTGCAGGGTGAGGTTGGTGATATTGAACGCTTGGCTTGGTGTACTGGGGCTGCTCAAAGCTATATTGATGCGACGCCGCAGCTAGGTGTGCAAGCGTTTATTAGCGGTGAGGTGTCTGAACAGACAATACATATTGTCAGGGAAACGGGTGTGCATTATTTTGCTGCCGGGCACCATGCAACTGAGCGCTACGGTGTGCAGGCCCTGGGTGATGTGCTGGCAAAGATATTTTCAATAGAGCATGAATTTATAGACATAGATAACCCTGTATGAGTCGTCATGGCTCGCTAAACAGTCTGTGATAACCCCTAAAGCTCAAAAGGGAAGGTTTCGGTGAGCTGATTTGCTTGTTTAGGGCATTTATTTTATGTTTTTCATGGGCAGTTAAAAGTTGACTACTTAACGTTGACATAGGGTTTGAAAGTGTTCTACGATGCTGGAGCGCTTGAGAAATCATATTAAGCATACCCGGATGATGTTTAGGGTAATAATAAAAAAAACTGTAAATATCGAAAGACCGGTGTGTAAGTAGTCGGTTGTAGAAAAAACAAATCATTCTATGATAGGCTGTGTTTCATAGAGTAGTTGAAGTTAAAAAAATAAAGCAAAAGTAGTGTAGGTTAGCTTTCCAAAAGTTAATTGGGGATAAGTCAGTTTTAAAAGTGAATTAATTAGACCATTTCAGGCACGATAGTGCGTCCGTTATGCGGCGTTTATTCGTCTGAAGCTTGGTTTTGTTATTTTCTTTATTGTTTAAAGCCTAATAGGATCTACAACAGATCGAGGACTGAGATGTTTGTGAGTAATAAATTTCTCTCTAAAAGACGCGTTAATAGCGTTGGTCAGGGTAAGGTCAGTCAATCGTTGGCTGTGTTCTTTTCGCTGTTGGCAAGTATGTTTATTGTTGCGGCTGCTCAGGCGGAAGTTCCAAACGCTAAGCCACCCACGGGGACGCATAGTGGTGAGGATGTGCCTCAGCCAATTGAGTTTCCGCATGATGTTCATGTGGATGTGAACGGCATAAACTGCATGTACTGTCATACCTATGCACGCCGTAGCAAGGTTGCGGGGATTCCGCCAACCAGTAAGTGTATGGGTTGTCATTCAATTGTTGCGACTGACAAGCCACGTATTAAAAAGCTGACTGAATATTGGGAAAAGAATGAGCCGCCGCAGTGGAATAAGGTTCATGATGTGCCGGATTTTGTGCACTTTACTCATGAAAAACATTTGCAGCGCTTTGTCTTTAAAAATGAAGGCATGGATGTGGCCAATGTCTCCGAGGTGTGTGCATTCTGTCATGGTGATGTGAAGAAGATGACTGTGGCGGAAAAGGTGAAGCCATTGAATATGGGTTTCTGTGTGCGCTGTCATGAACAGAACGACGGCCCTTCGGATTGCTGGAAGTGTCACAAGTAAATGGGTGGGCTGAGATTCTGGGTCTGGCCGTCAATTTTTCAACTAATAACGGATGATTTGTTATGAGTGGTAGCGATATCAACCGCAGAGACTTTTTAAAGTTTATGGGTCTCGGTGGCGTTGGTGCGGCAACCCTGAGTGGTTGTGATATGCCGACGACGGTTACTCTCGAAGAGGGTAAAGAGAAGGTGGTCGCCTATCTGGCACCGGAGGAATATGCAATTCCAGGCATAGGCGTGACATTTGCCTCAACCTGCCAGCAGTGTCCTTCAGGTTGCGGTGTGCATGGTCGTGTTCGTGAAGGCCGTGTGCTGAAGCTTGAGGGTAACCCTGAAGCCATGAATGGCAAGGGTTTGTGTCAAATGGGTCAGGCCAGTCTGCAGGGGCATTACAATCCAGACCGAATCACACAGCCAATGGCTCGTAAAGGTGGTTCGCTGGTGCCAGTAAGCTGGGAAGACGCCTGGGAGTTGATGCGGGAAAAGGCTTCCGGTACAGCTCAGGGGCGTAGCGCATGGTTTACGGGGACAGTCAGTGGTCATCAATCGGTTTTGCTCGCTGCATTGAATAAAGCTTGGGGCAGTAAAGATCATTATGTCTACGAAGCAATAAATAATGCTGTCGGCGAATCGGTTAATGAGGCTGTTTTGGGCGATGCTGCGCCTGCTTATCGCCTAGATAAGGCTAAGGCAATCCTTTCTTTTGGTGCCGACTTTCTTGGTACCTGGATGTCTCCTGTTCACTTTTCACGAGAATATGCGGCGAAGTTCCGAGGCGGCGATCGTGGTGTGTTGATTCAGGTTGAACCAAAAATGACGCTGACAGGCGCAAATGCGGATTTGTGGGTGGCAGCTCGTCCGGGCACAGAAGGTGTTGTGGCCTTGGGTATTGCTAATGTCTTGCTGAGCAAGAATCAGGTTGACGGTAAACGCCTGCCACAAGCTGCGTTGGATGTAATCTCTCAGTACAGTGTTAATAAAGTGACTGAAATCACCGGTGTTGCTGGTGATACTTTGGTGCGCATCGCCGAGTACCTCAAAGAGCGTAGTCCAAGTCTGGTGCTTTCAGGTGATTCTGCTCATGGTCATGTCAACGGCTATCAGAATGCAATGGCCGCAATGATGTTGAATGTTCTGCTGGGAAATGTGGGTAAAACCATCGAAGCATCAAACAGTGTGGTATTTGGCGAACTGAAAGCTAAACGCGGCAACAGCAAGGCCATGCTGGATTTTGCCAGCGCTGCTGATGCTGGGAAATATGATGTTGTGTTCTTTATGGGCGCCAATCCTGTTTATACAGCGCCGACGCATTTGGCGATGGCCGAGAAAATTGCCAAGGTGCCTTTTAAGGTTGCCTTATCTATGTTCGTTGATGAGACGACGATGTCTGCGGATCTGGTTTTGCCAGTTCAGTCGCCATATGAAGAGTGGGGTACCTCGGTTGCGCCTTATCAGCCAAAAGAGGCAGCGATCAGCATGTCTCAGCCGTTGATGAAACCGTTGAGCGCTGAGACCAAGAGTCTGGGAGATATCCTGCTGTCAATGCTGAAGTATCACGGTGTAAAAGGCTATGAAGGTTATGAAGATTACTACGCCTACCTGCGCTCTGAGCTGGATAACATGCCTGCCTCAGTAAAGGCGGGTAAAGATGGTGATGCTTTCTGGTCTTCCGCAGTTCAAAAAGGTTTTATCAAGGCGCCAACCAAACCTGGCTCATTAAATATCAATCTGGGCGATGTTAAACAAGGGGGTTATCAGGCCGGTGGTGATTACCCCATGCATCTGGTGCCGGCATCAAATCAAACCATGTATGACGGTCGAAATGCCAATCTTCCATGGTTGCAGGAGGCGCCAGATCAAATTACCAAGATTTTTTGGGACTCATGGGTTGAGCTTCACCCCAAAACAGCTGCGAAGCTGGGGGTTAAAGAGGGTGATTTTGTTCGTGTTGAGTCAGATCAGGGAGCGATTGAAGCTCAGGTCTATATTTATAAAGGCGTACACGTCGATGCAGTGGCTGTGCCTATGGGACGTGGTCATGAAGGGTATGGTCGTTACGCCAAGGGTAATGGTGTTAACCCACTCAAGATTCTCAGCCCGGCGGTTGATAAAAAGAGTGGTGAGCTTGCTACCCATGCAACGCGTGTTCGCATAAGTAAAACCGGTCGAAGCGAAGAATTGCCGCGTTTGGGTGGTAGTGAGGTTCAAGTCGGTCGTCGATTAGTAAGCACAGTCTCTGCCGATGTGTTTAGAAGGACTGAGGGAGCTTAATTATGTCGCTTAAGAACATTCTTGAAAACTGGTCTCATTATCGCCAGACCATTGAAGATGGTGGCCACTACGAGTACGAGCACATGTGGGGCATGGCAATCGACCTGAACAAGTGTACGGGGTGTAATGCCTGTTCGGTTGCCTGCTATGCCGAGAATAATTTGCCCACGGTTGGTAAAGACCGCATGAGAAAGGGGCAGGGGATGCACTGGTTGCGCATGGAGCGTTACTGGGATGAGCCTGAAATGGGCGGTGAAGAGAAAGAATATCAGGAGCGTGGCGGTAGCTTCTTGCCAATGATGTGTCAGCAATGTAATGCGGCTACATGCGAGCCCGTATGTCCAGTTGCGGCTACCTACCATACTCCAGACGGCCTGAATGCTCAGGTTTATAACCGCTGTATTGGTTCGCGTTACTGTTCAAATAACTGTCCATACCGTTTGCGTTATTTCAATTTCTATTCTTACTACGAAGAGTCCTGGCCTGAGCCGCTAAATATGCAGCTCAATCCGGATTTGAGTGTTCGTGATAAAGGGGTTATGGAGAAGTGTACCTTCTGTATCCAACGTATCCGTACAGGTAAAGATAAGGCTAGTCGTGAAGATCGTACAGTGCAGGATGGTGATATTGTCACTGCTTGCGCGCAGACATGCCCGACAGAAGCGATTGTCTTTGGTGATTTGCTTGATCAGAAATCACAGGTAACCAAGCTTTGGAAGGCGCAGCAAGTTGAGCTTGGTAAGACTAAGCAGGATAAAGCTAACACAGAGCTACGCGGATATCGCGTCTTGGAAGGTTTGAATACAGATCCATGTGTTATGTACATGGACCGAGTACGCGAAGCCTAAAAGACCGGATAGCCATACAAATATAAACGTGGTGTGACCTATGCAAACAAAAGATATAAATGAAAATATAGCTTGGGCGAAGATCAATGAGGATGTGCTCCGTAGTATGGAGAACCCTCGGATGGGCTACTGGGTTGCCTTGGCATGTTGTATTGCCATGATATCGGTTGCCGTCGTCGCCGAGATCTACCAATACCAAGTGGGGATGGGGCCGTCTAATCTAAACTGGCCGCATATGTGGGATCTTTATATTGCGACCTTCGTATTCTGGATTGGTATGAGCCATTCTGGAACCCTATTGTCTGCAATCCTGCATATAATCCAGGCTGACTGGCGTAAGCCGATTTATCGATTTGCCGAAGCGATGACAACCTTCTCGTTGATGACGGCAGGTCTGTTTCCAATCATTCACTTGGGACGTGTTTGGAATATGTACTGGGTGTTGCCTTATGTGTCTGATCGTGGCATCTGGCCAAACTTTCGCTCACCGTTGGTATGGGATGCCTTTGCGATTACGACATACCTGACCTCTTCGGCGCTGTTCCTGTTTATCGGTATGATTCCTGACTTGGCTATTTGTCGTGATAATGCACGTGGCTGGCGTCAAAAGCTGTACACCGTTCTGTCTATGGGTTGGCAGGGTGATGATAGACAGTGGCGTCATTTCCGCAAAATTTACCTGTTGATGGCGTGTTTCCTGATCCCATTGGCAGTATCGGTACACTCTATCGTGTCGGCTGATTTCGCGATGTCAATCATGCCTGGTTGGCATGTAACTACCTTCCCTCCCTATTTCGTGGCGGGTGCTTTGTACTCTGGTTGTGCGGCGATCATCACGTTGTTCATCCTTTTGCGTTACTTCTTCCGTTTTGACGAGTACATGACAATTCCGATTATGGAGAAGACGTGTAAGCTGACATTCGCAATCGCAATGGTTTGGACCTATCTGAATATCATTGAGTTTGCAGCTACATGGTATGGCCATGACATGGTTGCCAAAGAGCTGTTGATCAATAAGTTTATAGGCCCACATGCGCCGTTTTTCTGGGCGATGCTGTTTTTAGGTTCGGTGTTGCCATTTACTTTGGCCTTTGAAAAGCTGCGCCGACATCTGCCTACTATGTTTGTAGTGTCGCTGTTCCTGAATCTGGGGATGTGGTTGGAACGGTGGATGATAGTGACACCTACCTTGTCATACTCTTACCAGCCATTTGCCTGGGATGTGATGTGGCCGAGTATGGTCCAGTGGTCAATCGTTTTTGGTAGTTTTGGCTGGTTCGGAATGCTGTTTTTGATCTTCGTAAAAGTTTTTCCATCGGTGTCTATGTACGAAGTTAAGGAAATGGTATTTCATCGTCGCCATTATCACAGTGATGAGGTGGCTAATAAGTTGCATCGTCGTGCGAGTGATGACCAATCTGGCGCTGAACCGACTAGGGAGGGAGCATAAGCATGAAACGCTATTATGTAATGGGTTTATTCAGTAACTTTGAAGAAGCGTTTTCGACGATTTCTGAAATTCGCCAGCATGCAATTCCTGGCGTTACTGTGGATGATGTAACCTTAAAGTCACCGATTGAGCATCCAGAGATTGAGGAGGTGTTGGGGGATCGTGGTTCACCGGTGCCGAAGTTCACGCTTTTTGGTGCAATCTTTGGGATGGTCTTTGGTTTTCTCTTTCTGGCTGCTGCCCAGGCGAATTTTCTGGTACAACCACAGGGAGGAAAGGCGGTCATACCACTGCCGTCAAATATTGTCCTTACCTATGAAATGCTGATTCTTTTTGGCGTTATTTCTACGGTGATAGGCTTTTTTATCAATGCCCGTTTGATGACAAAGCGTCACCCACTTTATTCCGAGAAGGTTAGTCTGGATCAGGTTGGTGTAATGTTGGAGCTGGATGAAAAGAACGTTGATTCTCTCAAGGAACTTTTCAAGAAACATAAGGTGTTGGAAATTCGTGAAGAGGTATCTCAATGAGGATTAAGTCTGTAATCGCAGCTTCAATGATGATGCCTGCGGTGGCTCTGGCGTGGCCATGGTCAACCGACATGATGAATCAGCCAAACATTAAGCCGCAGGAAGGTACGATGCTGGATTTTCCTGAACGTTCGATTCCGGTTGGTGGGATGCCAACACAGGTTGCGAATCGTGAGGCCGCAAAAAATCTTGTGAATCCGATCAAGGCTACACCTGAATCACTTAAGAAAGGTCGTGACCTTTTTATAATTTACTGTGCTGCCTGTCATGGTCAGACAGGGTCGGCCGAGTCTCCTGTGAGCGGCAAGATTGGCGCAATTGCCCTCAATGATAGTTACGTTCAGGAAAATCTTACGGAAGGCTGGTTATGGGGGACGATTACCTTTGGTAGTTATGTGATGCCCGCATATGGCGTTCCACAAGGCAAGCGCGGCTCCAATGATCTGAATGTCGAAGAGCGTTGGCATGTGGTGAATTATATTAAGCGTGGCCTTGTAAAAGAAAGTGCAGCAGCAAGCAAAACTGCTGCTAATTAATTCAGTCGATTAACCTAATTTAAAGTTATAAAACAGAGGCTCGCATGGAAAACTTCGGTTTCTGGTCAGTTGTAATTACCAATTTTGAGATTGTGCTTTATCTCGCGTTAGGCGGGGTCACATTGTCATCTGTGTTGCATCTGGTCAATGGTAAATGGCGGTTTCAGGTTCGTGGGCTAGCATGTTCGCTGGCTGTATTATTTCCGGTGGCTTTTGTGTTGCTGCTGGTTATTTTGGCGGCGGGTGAATCTGCATTCCCTTGGTTGGCGCATGCCCATGACGAGGAAAGCCATTTGCCGGGTTGGCATAATTACACCTTCCTGGTGGCACGAAATATCATTGGCTTTCTGGTGGTGGCAGGTATTTATTTACTGTTTATCAAGTGGCAGCATGATGCAACAGTTGATGACTCATATGCGGTGCAACGTCGTTTTCGCAATATTGCCTTGTTGATTCCATTTATCTATTTTAGTTATGGTTCGATGGTTGCCTGGGACTTTGAAATGACCATGCAGGCAGGCTGGCACAGTGCTAGTTATGGCCCGTATAATTTCCAGAGCAACTTTCACATGTTCCTTGGGTTCTTCACTATCCTTCTGTTCTTCCTGAATCGTTCAGGTAAATTGGTCAGGCAATTTGAAGGATATATCTTCAACTTCATGGCCCAGTTCATGCTGGCGATGACGATCCTATGGACCTACCTCTATTTCACTCAGTATCTGATTATGTGGTATGGCCGTTTGCCAGAAGAGATGGGCCGTTTCGATGCAATGATGACTGAGATGAGTGGACTTTGGTGGTTGTTTCTGGCACTTAAATTTATTATCCCATTTTGCACGCTGGCAATTACGCCGAATCGACATAACCCTGCTGTCATCGTGATGGTGGCTTTCAGTATCGTACTTGGTACATGGATTGAGCGTTATACTTGGATCTCAGGCTCAGTAGCTACCGAGTACACGTATACGCCGATGTCATCAATTGCTGATATTTTGGTTACTGCTATAGTGATTGGTGTTAGTTGGTTTGCTGTTAAGTGGAGCTTGACACGCTACGGCTTGATTCGTAACAACTAGAATCAATTCAAACAGCTATGAAAAGGCGGACATTTGTCCGCCTTTTTTGTTTTAGCGGGATGCGTTGATGGTAATGCCTTTTACGTGCCGTTCAAGCCACCCAGCAACGCGTTTCGTCAATTGACGATTGCTGCCGCGAAAATCGTGGTTCGCGCCTTCGATGACAATCTGTCGATATGAAATATGACCTTGGGAATTTTGCATCGAGCTTCTGCCAATTGCAGAGCGTTTGTATGATTCAATTTGTTTTGAGCTTGTAACGGCACGGCTAGATATTTTGGCAGCCAATGCGCGTAAAGAGGCTGTGTTTACAACATTGTCCAGGTCGTTACTGCCGAAGATATCCAGGATAGGCACTGTTATTTTCTCTAGCTGTTGGGATATTGATTCAAGATTTTTATCTTTGTTGGGTATGCCGAGGCTTATGGCGATAAATGCCTGTAATGATGTGTTTTGCTGCGATGACAGGTATGCGGTGGCCGCCATCGCGCCAATACCGTGACCGAGTAAGGCAATGTTGCCTATCCCAACAGTTTGCAGATATGTTGCCGCACTATTGATGCGCTGGTTAATGGTTGTTTGCTGCTTGGTATAATCGCTGATAGAAGACAAGTAAGGTAGTTGAATGGCAATACTCGCCCAGCCGTGCAGAGGTAACGCATTTCTCAGTGGGCGGATTACCTCGGGTTTATCTGGGTGGCTGTTGGCACCATGAAGAATGATTACACCACCTTTTGCTTGGCCGCTCTGGTCAGGTTCATAAATAGCAAAGAATTTGCTCGTGTCATCATTTAGCCATACGGCTTTGCCACTAGTTATCGTCTTTTCCAGTGACTGACCAAGCACTATGTCGGAATTGTCTTGGGCGGCTGTAACCTCGGAAGAGAGCAATAAACATGCTGAAATGACCTGAATGGCTTTTGTCGGTAGCTTATTATTCTTTTGAAAACAGCTGCTTAACAGCTTAGTCGGGGCGTACTGATGCTTGCGTATAAAACGTGTGGGCTTAAATAGTAGTTTATGCCAATAATTCATGGAGTTAATCGCGTGAAAAAAATACTCTAATCGGTTAAAGTTAGCGGCTATTTGCCCTAGTGGCTTTAAATCTTTCCTATTTAAACGAAATAAAGAAGAGGCCTTACATGTCAAATTTCAAGATCGCACCATCGATTTTGTCGGCAGATTTTGCCCGTCTGGGCGAAGAAGTTGATAACGTTTTAAAGTCCGGTGCAGACATTGTCCATTTTGATGTAATGGACAACCATTATGTGCCGAACCTGACAATTGGGCCGCTGGTGTGCGGGGCGCTACGTAAACACGGTGTTACTGCTGACATTGATGTTCACCTGATGGTAAAACCTGTTGATCGCATCATTCCAGATTTTGCCAAGGCCGGCGCTACCTATATCACCTTCCACCCAGAGGCTTCTGAGCACGTTGATCGTAGCTTACAGCTGATCAAGGCTGAAGGTTGTAAGTCTGGTCTGGTATTCAACCCAGCAACGTCACTGGAGGTCTTGAAGTACGTTATTGATAAGGTTGATATGGTGCTGTTGATGTCGGTTAATCCAGGTTTTGGTGGCCAGAGTTTTATACCTGCAACCTTGGACAAGCTGCGCGAAGCACGCAAGATTATTGATGCATCTGGTCGTGACATCCGGCTTGAAATCGACGGTGGCGTAAAGGTCGACAATATTCGTGAAATCGCTGCAGCCGGGGCTGACACCTTTGTTGCGGGCTCTGCCATATTTGGTGCAATGAAAGATAGCGATCCAAGTAAATATGACAGTGTTATCGCTGCAATGCGTGCAGAGCTAGCCAAGGCAAGCTAAATAATGAGTATTCGCAAGCCAAAGTTAGTATTGATTGATCTGGATGGCACGCTGGTGGACAGCGTGCCAGATTTGGCCTTTTGCGTCGACGAGATGATGAAAACACTAGGCAAACCAGCATGGGGCCTCGACAAGGTGCGTACCTGGGTTGGCAATGGCGTTGAACGCCTGGTAATGCGTGCGCTGACGGATACACTCTGGGATGATCCGTCTGAAGCGGCATTTGCAGAGGCTTTGCAAATCTTCATGGCATTGTATGCTGACAATACCAGCGCTCGCAGCTGTCTTTATGATGGCGTGGTTGAAGGTCTGGGTTACCTCCAGAGCAGTGGTTTTAAGGTAGGGTGCGTAACCAACAAGGCTGAAGCGTTTACCGTGCCATTGTTGAAAGACATGGGTATCTTTGACAAGTTTGCAGTCGTTGTTAGCGGTGATACTACGCCGAAGAAAAAGCCTGATCCTATGCCCTTGCTTTATGCCGCTGAACAGTTGGCTGAGTTGCCTGAAGATTGTCTGATGATAGGTGATTCGATGCATGATGTGAAGGCAGCTCGCAACGCAGGTTTCCAGGTTGTCTGTGTGCCTTATGGTTACAATCACGGTCACGATATTCGCGATGCCGAGCCGGATCAGGTGATAGATTCACTGGCAGAATTGAAGAACCTGTTTTAATATCATTTTTATGAATATTACCCATCAAAAACAAAGCATGATGCAGCCCGCAGGTAAGCGATGGTGAAGCCACGTTTGCCACAGGTTTCGTTTGGTTTTGTATTTGAAAGGTAGTGATAATGACTCGCGAAGAATTCGATGCCCTTGCCGCTAAGGGCTATAATCGCATCCCAATGATGCGAGAAGCGCTGGCTGATCTTGATACGCCGCTGAGCACCTATCTCAAATTGGCCAATGGGCCATATTCCTATCTGTTTGAATCCGTCGAGGGCGGCGAGAAATGGGGTCGTTACTCCATTATCGGTTTGCCATGCCGCACTGTTCTACGCGTTCATGGTCATAAGATGACTGTCGAGCACGAAGGTAAGGAGTTGGGCACTACCGTCTCGGAAGATCCTTTGGCTGCCATTGAGGCGTTTCGTGAACAATTCAAGGTGCCTGAAGTGGAAGGTCTGCCACGATTTACCGGTGGTCTGGTCGGATACTTTGGTTACGACACTGTTCGTTATATAGAGCAACGTCTTGATGGTAAAGCCAACAAAGATGAGCTGGGTGTGCCTGATATTCTACTGCTGGTTTCAGATGAAGTGGTGGTGTTTGATAATCTGCTTGGCAGGCTCTATGTGGTTGTTCATGTTGATCCATTGGTGGATGGTGCCTATAAACAGGGGCAGGACCGCCTTGATGGTTTGGTTGGACAGTTGCGTAATTCACCTTTGCCGGTACCGAGTAAAAAGCGTGGTCGTAAGGTCCAAGAGCGTGATTTCAGGTCTGGCTTCAAACGCGACAAGTTTGAGGCCGCTGTCGGCAAGATCAAGGATTACATCGTTGAGGGCGACTGTATGCAGACGGTGTTGTCACAACGTCTCTCCATTCCTTTTAAGTCCGAACCGCTCGATTTATATCGTGCACTGCGCAGTTTGAATCCTTCGCCGTATATGTTTTATCTCAATATGGAAGAGTTTCACGTAGCCGGATCATCGCCGGAGATACTTGCTCGACTGGAAGATGGTGAGGTGACTGTACGGCCAATTGCCGGAACCCGTCCGCGTGGAAAAACCGCTGAGGAAGATAAAGCGCTTGAGCAAGAGCTGTTGGCCGATCCCAAGGAGTTGGCGGAGCATCTGATGTTGATCGATTTAGGACGTAATGATGCCGGTCGCGTCGCCGAGACCGGTTCGGTCAAAGTCACTGGCAAGATGGCGATTGAGCGTTACTCCCATGTCATGCATATTGTTTCGAATGTCAGCGGCAAATTAAAGCCGGGTTTGAATGCCATCGACGTGCTGCGGGCTACATTCCCGGCAGGCACGCTTTCCGGTGCGCCCAAGATTCGTGCCATGGAGATCATCGACGAGCTGGAACCGGTTAAGCGTGGTATCTACGGTGGTGCTATCGGTTATATAGGCTGGAATGGCGACATGGACACGGCAATCGCCATCCGTACCGCCGTGATCAAAGATGGCAAGCTGCACATCCAGGCCGGTGCCGGGGTGGTGGCCGACTCAGTGCCCAGAAATGAATGGGATGAAACCATGAACAAGGGACGTGCCATCTTCCGTGCGGTGGCCATGGCCGAGGCAGGTTTGAAATAGTTTTGCAGCCTTGCGGCTGGATTATAGCGGCGTAAAAAAGCGACTAAGTTATAAGTAAAAATTGACGGCGGGCACTCTTCGAGATGCCCGCTTTTTTATTCCCTATTACTTCAGGTTCGCCCGTAAAGCAGTTGCTTGCGATGTGTGTCCATTGGGTGTGACTATGCCTTGCTTAGAGCCACATTCAAATTCATGTGTAAGCTTGTTTTTCATCGACCGGCATGCGCCAGCGTGTTTGGTGGGCTTTCTTTATTTGAACTGTCATCACGGCCTTTGCCCAAAATCATATTTCTCGCTACTATCAGTTGTCAGGCATTTCTTTATATATAACCTTAGGTTAAGGTTTAAGCGCAATGAATGAAATATATGGTGGCTATGACAAAGTTAATATTCAAGGCAGCTTTCTGTGTGGGCGCGCTGGTGTCGTTTGCCGGCTGCTCTGGCCAGCAGGTCAAGTCTGAGGCTGAGATAAAGCCAGGCGCTAATGCCACTGAACTCTGTTCGCCAGAGCAGGGGGCGCCATTCTCCTATCGTAAAAAAGTTGCCGTTCTGGCGGCTGATGTACGCGACTCACTAGATGCGAATGATTTACCTGGCTTGGATGTCGCCTGGTCCGAGGCTTTGCAGCAGCGGCTTGTTGACAGTGGCCGTCTGTTGGTGGTGGATGCAAGCGATCAACACCTTCATAAGGGTGAGCGCCAGCGTGACTGGATCGTTGCCCTGGCTCAGCGGCTTGACGTTCAGTTTGTCATTGCAGTGCAGTTCCACAATCTGCATGTCAGTCGAACACAGCTTGGCTCTGGCGATTACGCAATTAGATTGCCGCGAGTGCAGCGCCAGATTGAAGCAGAATTATTGGTCTTTGATGGTTATACCGGGACACAAATAGCGCGGTTTTTACATAGTGCCCATGCCAAAGGTCTGGAGCAGGGAATTGTCAATCCGGCGCATCAGCCCGTGTTGAAGGGGGTATTTCTTACTACTCCGACGGGTGAGGCAATGACCTTTGTGTTGTCTTCTCAAGTTGAAGATGGACTGGGTCAGCTGGCCTGTCTACCTTTAATGGCGCGAGTTATCAAAATAACCGGGTATGATATCCATATTGCTACGCGTGGTGCATCGTTGGTCCGTCCTGGTGACAAGTTGCAGCTGTTTCGACGCAGTGGCACAACTGAAACTCCGTTGGGGCCGGTTGAGATTGTGCGGGTCTTTCCCGAATCTGCAGTTGCGGTCTATCGGGGTGAAGGAGAAACGCCCCGCTTTAGCCAAGGCTTGTTAGTACGGTCGTGGTAGAAAGAGTGGCATGTCGTTGCCGAATTATGAAGTTAAATTGCAATCTATTTATACAGCTAGTAACGATGAGGAGAGGTCATGCGTTGTAGTTCATTAATCCATTTTTTGTATCGTCAGCTTGGCAAGGTGATGCTGGTAGTAACTGTTATGGTGGCTGCGATGTCTGCGCAGGCGGATGTCTTGGTCAGCCCGTTACGTGTCTATCTTGATGATGATCAGCGCAGTACCACAGTCATCATGCGCAATCCCGGTGATGGGCCACGTACATACCGTCTGGAATGGATAGAGCAGCGTATGTCTGAAGATGGTGTTTATAGTCAATATAAAGAGGGTGAAACGCCGAAACACTCACCGGCCAGCCCCTATTTGCGACTTTCGCCACGGCAAATCACTGTTCAGCCAGGGACGAACCAAACGGTTCGGATCCAGTATCGCCCCGGCAAGGATATGAAACCGGGGGAATATCGCTCCCATCTATTGTTCAGCGTGGTGCCAGAGCTTTCCGAGCCTACCAGTGTTTCTACAATCAAGGGTGAGGGTGAAAAAGAAGGCATGACCCTGAAGCTGAGTATGCAGATGTCCGTGGCAATTCCGGTGGTAGTGGGGCGTCAGCTGGGTGAGCCTCCAGAGGTGAATATTGCCAGCGTCGAGCCTATGCCGGCTACGGCCCCGGGGCAGTCTGCCAAACTTTCTGTGTTGCTGCAGCGTAGTGGTTTGGCGGGCAGCTTTGGCCGGGTGGTGGTGGATATGCAGCTCAATGCGGATTCTCCGGTGGAGCGTATAGGGCAGGCTGACAATATCAGTGTTTTTGCTGATGTAGACCAGCGGCGATTGCTGTTGTCGCTACGCGATGAGAAGATTCCTGCTGGCACCTGGCTGCGGGTGGCCTACGAAGGGATGGGTGAATATGCGGGGCGGCTCTGGGATGAGCAGGTCTTTCAGACCCGCTGAGCTAGGCTAGATGACCTTGCGAGGGGCTTAGTTGTGTGACTGTTTTGTTTCGGTAGTAGTAGTGTTGTTTGGCTCACTATATGAATTGGCATCAACGTAAAGGGAGGAGGTATAAAAACTTTATCCTGAGCGCTAAAGGTTTTGTTTCATGGGGCGATACATTTTGTGGGAGCGGTGAATTCATGGACATGGATATCCGCTAATGACAAGAAGAATGCTTGGAGTAAAAACAAATGAAACTGAATTTTAATGCTAAAAAAGTAGCCGGTCTTGGCTCGGTAGCCCTGTTAGGTATGGCAATGGCCGGCGTTGCATCTGCAGAAACATTTAATGCTAGTGCCACGGTGCAGACCACAGTTGCCATTACCAATATCGTTGATATGGATCTGGGTACTATCTATGCGACCACTGCATCAGGTGCAGCTGGCGAGACTTATTCAGCTATGACGCTGTCTCCAGCGGGTGTAATGGGCGCTAAGGTTGATGGTACTGCTGCTGGTGTAGTATTGATAGGTCTTGGCGGTCAGGCCGCAGCCACTGCCTCTATCGCGGTAAGTGGGACATCGCCGGTTACGCTGACTCTGCCTTCTGCTGAGTTTACCGTGGTTCCAGGCGGCGCTGGATATGGCGCGGGTATCTCTCCGCTCGGTGTTGAGGTCGCTGCAGCAGATCCCTCTGTGGCGAAATTCTTGCTAGGGGGCTTTACGGTAGGAGATGTTACGGGTGGGACAGCAGATGCGTCATGTACAAATACAACTGACCAGCTTTACGACTGTGTACTGACTCCATCCTTTGGTTCTACGCAGATCGATTTCGGTATCGGTGCTGATATTGTGACGGATGTTAAGAGTGGTAATACTGCTTATCAGCCCACCACCTATACCGGTAGCTTTACTGTGACAGCCAGTTATTAATAGAAATTGTTAAGTAATAAATCGCAGGGGCCTTTGAGGCCCCTGTTTTTTTTGTTATAAGGTATTGTTCTAAAAGAGAGGCGGATACATTGAGCGATGGCGGCTAAGGAGTAGCGCGTGATTAAGAGTGTTTTCGGCAGGGCCACCAGCACTAATGTGGTTTTGCATAGGCTACAAATTATCGCCACAGTGCTATTGGTTTCTGTTTCGCCAGGGCTGATGGCGGCGCCAGCGGTGACGGCTGACATAGCCCTCGATTTTGGTGTGTTGGCCGTCAAGGCCAATAACGCAGTATCTACCATGACGATTAGCTCTTCAGGTGCTGTGGGCAATACTGGCGAGATTATTCCCATCGGTGGCGCGGTGCGGGGGGAATATCGCTTGACCGGTTTCCCTCCTGGTGTGTTGTTGGAGGTGACGTTGGATAATGCCACCCTGAGTGCGGGCGGTGGTGGCCTTCCCGAGTTTCTTTCAGTTATTAATTACGAGGCCCCGACACTGTTTTCGGATTCCTCAGGGGAGGCTGTGGTGCTCTTGGGTGCCACTCTGCAGACCAGCGCCAGTACGGTAATGTATGCCGATGCCCCTTATAGCTCTACAACCCAGTTTCGGGTGCGCTATTGGTCAGAAGTGGCGATGGGCTACTTGACCCATTATGACTCGGTGACGATCTCGGCGCAGTTGCAGTCAACACTCACGCTTATAGAGCAGCAGGTGTTGTCGTTTGGCACTATTGCCGCCTATTCCGACCCAGTGTTGAGTGCCTCCCTGATTCTGGCGCCCGGCGGTGGTCTTGCTCTAGGCGGCGGCGGGGGGAGTGCGCGCGTCATTCCTTTGGGTGGTACCCAGGTGGGGATGATCCAGGTGAGTGGGGGTGCGCCGGATAACGTTGTTACGATTACCCCGCAGGCTGGCAGCGTGTTTGTTAGTCATGTGACAGAAGGTGGAAACTCGGCGCGCTTAATCGCCAAGGATTTTGTCACCTCGCCCGCGTCTCCAGGGGCAACAACCGATGCGGCTGGCGAACTGGAGATCAGGGTGGGGGCGACGCTGGAGACTGAGGTGACAAACAAGGCTTTTCTGGATGGCGCCTATAGTGGCACCTACTCCCTGACGGTGAGCTACTAGCAGTCTGTACAACCGCCAGCTGTATGAGCGGCTACATGGCTCGTATCTTTTTACCTGTTTTGTTGATGAGCACTAGCAATCGTGTGCTATCCATTCGTTATGCTTCTGCTGCGCTTTATAGTGCTCCACCACCCCCCGCTTTAAATACGGGAGTAGTAATAGCACATCGCCATTAGCTTCGGATTGCTGGCATCGCCCTGATTGCCATAACAGTAAGATGCGATCTGTTCGGGTGTCGAAGGGGTGTTTTGGATGCTTTCTGATTCGGGGATCAATACGGCCTTGGCGAGGGCTGTTTCAGCCGTTTTTGGAATGATGCTGCGCCTTGCATAGCTAGATTGTTGCGCAAAGCCAGCTGTTTCCTGGCTCTCGAACGCAGATGATTTGCCAAGGACGTAGCCAATAATGCTGCCGGCGACGGTTCCCGCTGGATGCGCTGTGATGACGCCGCCCAGAATGCTACCAGTGATTGTCCCGACTCGCTGGGGGTCTGACAGGAATTCTTTAGTGTTTTCGGATGTGTCGGAAGCAGCCTGTGTAGTTGAAATTGTTGCTGTCAGGGTGAGTGCCGTAATGGCAGTCAGATAACGGTTTCTTTGTTTTTTCGAGTCTGTAGGTTTCATCACTGTCCCTGTTATTTTTATTGACCATAGCTTGGTCAAACTTCCGTGAATTAATGCCCCTGTTTTCTCACAATTTTAAAACACCCCATGGGGTGTATCGGTAAGCTACCGGAAACCTTTAGGGAGGGGTTATATTTTTTAGTTCGATGGTGTGACAGCCTTGCCTTAGTTGCTTGAGTTGGCTGCAACGTTGCATTGCCCCATCCGCGTCTAGTGCCCCTTTGGCATGGACACGGTAAAAAATCCCTTTGGCCCCAAGGTCTATTTTCCGGATTTTGAGTTCCAGCCCTTGTAGCTGTTTGCTGTATTGTTGGCGCCATTGTGTCAGCGCGGCCTCGGCGCTGGCCCGCTTGCTAAAGGCGCCAAGCTGGAGTGTATGGCTGCCGGCTGCATTCTGGATTGGGACCGGGGTAACGGGTGCAACAGCTGCGGGGATAATAGGTGTGGGGGTAACCGGTTCGATGGTTTTATTGTTGTTTGTCGGAATCAAACCGTGAGGTGCCTTGGCCGCCGGGGTGATTACAAGCTCTAGACCCGGATGATAGGGGTTGTTGCTGTTTAGTCTGACTGTCGGTGCTGGGTGGGTGAGTAGATTTCGTTTGGCCTCTGCCAGGGTGACCGTATATTCACCGTAGAGCACATGCTCGAACAGAAAAAAGCCATCCTGGCCGCTGATCTTGAAATCGACGATATCGTTGTTGGCATTACGCAGCTCGATCATCATGCCGGGCTGTGGTTGAAGTTGTCCATTGGCTTGGCGGTAGAGTTTGCCGTCGATCTCGCCGGTGCTAATCACCGGGAAATCGATAATGGTCCACTGGGCGGCGCGTGGTCGGACTGAATTGCCTTTATGGGAAGAACGCATGGCAATGTCGGGAAGGCTGCCTTGGTCTATCTGTATGTCGGTGGCCTTGTTGGGGCGTAAGCTCATCAGATAGGCAGAGCCATGTTCATCTGTTTCGGCCTCACGAAATGCCTGGGGGGCAAGTATGGACACGCCAGAGAGGGGTGTATCGCCCTCGCTGAAGGTGCCATCATTATCGATATCATTGAAGACGCGGCCGATCACACCACCACTGTTGGCTGTAGCCCTGTTGTTGATCAGCAACCCCGCCCGATCTGGTTTAGGTGATATAGACAGGGTGGCGTAGATGAAGCCAGTGTAGATGCCGTCGGAGTCATAGTTCAGGCGCGGCGACAAAGTGACATGCTTGAGTCGCCAGTTCATACCGGCACTATAAAGTGTAGAGTCGGTGATCGGTCTGAAATCTAGTCCAAAATACATGTTCATGTCGTGGGCGACGTAGACATTGGCGTTGAGTTGATATTGAAGGACTTCTGAGTTGGGTTTTAGTTGATACTGGATATTGCCGCGAAGATCGAGCGGGTAAAAGCGGCTGCTCAAGTAAAGGTTGCCAGTTAGCAGCGCCGGCCTTGGCCCTGTGGTCAAGTCGGAGAACCGCTCGTAGCGCAAGGTGTTGCCGATACGGGTTGCGTCGGTGTTATAGCTCAAATCGGCTGTGTAGTCGGTGCGTGAGCCCTGCACAAGACGATTCTGGTTGGCGGCAAAGCGGCTGGCGGTTTTACCTAATAGGCCGCTTAAGACAATTCTGCTAGTGCTGGTGATTTGTAGGTCAGTGGTCTCGTCTAGCGCATTCACAGATGTTGCGTATTGGGTGTGCTGTAGCTGGGTGTTGAGGCCCCACAGGCGCATGGTGAATGGGGTGTGGATAGCGCCATCCCAAATCAGGCCCTCAGTTTCGGGGTCGCGGGTGGCCTCAATCGTTGCATAGAGGTCGCGCCAGCCGGCACGCCCCCTGGCGCTGTAGTAATCCAGCCGTTCACCATTTTCAACCACGCTGTGCCAGCCGCTGCCAATCGAAAAGTTAGAGGAGAGGCCGTAATCCAGCCGCGCCGTGTAGCGTCCTGTATCTGGGTCAGCGACATCAGCCAATGGCGAGGCGTCTGGCTCATAAAGCATCCTCCCCTTTTGTGAGACGGTGAACAGGTAGCTGAGATTGTCTTTGTAAATTGTCTCGGCGCCTGCGTAGCGGCTGATGGTTTCCGTGCGTCTCTCTCCAGCGGGGCCATAGAAAATCAGTTCAAAAGTATTAGTGCCGTAGTAGAGCTCTAGATCCTGGAAGCTGTAGCGGCCCTCCGGGCCTGCGATCTGGTAGTCGATACGTATGCCGTTATGCAGCAGCTCCACTTCCCAGCCCTGGAGTAGATCGCCATTGATTTGGGTTCTGTTGCCGCCGAGTTTGTAGGGGTCCGTATCATCGCGTGTGCCTCCCGCGATCCGTAGGCCGCGCTCAAGGTTGCTTGGGCTGACGCCGGCTAGGCCGCTGGGGATGATGTCACCAACTTCTATTAGGTTAATGCCGGTCGGCGTATCGGGACGTTCCCGAGACAAAGTCACACGAGTGTAGTTTAGGCCATTGGAGTAGTCTCCATTCAGGTATATTGACGAGGTCATGTAGGCCAGGTCGCCCCTTAGCAGCGTGGAATAGGTTAGGCTGGTGTCGGCTGAAGAGAGCTCGGGCTTTGTCTCACGACGGATAAAATAGCCCAGTGACAGGTCTGTGGTGTGAGGTCCAAGAAATTGGTAGGGTGTGTGAACCTCTGGCAGAGAGGGTGGTGTCATCACAAAACGCCTGCCGGCGAGTTTGCGTCGCTGGGTGCGAAGTTGAAATGGCAGAGTCTCACGTTCTGCCACTTTGATAGACAGAGTGGTCAATTCGGGCGAGAGGTCGACGGGAAACCAGCGTGAGAATGTCTCGATAGGGACGTATATAGAGTATTCGTGGACAATGGCGTCATTAGGTTCGAGTGGCTGAATGTCACCATCTATCGTCACGGTATTTGCGTTGATGTCCAGTTCAAAGCGGCGTTTCTCATCTATAAACCAGCCATTTGCCGTGCCGTTGATGGCGTCCACGGAAATGGGGAATTCCAGGGCAGTTCCTGCTTCGGCAAGCGATATTACAATGGTGTCGTTGAAGGGGTAGGCGGTAACGGACTGGGCCAATATTTGTTTTTGCCAGGTAAAGTCAAGCAGCAGCAGATTGTATTCGTTAAATGCCTCGGCCTGGGCGGTAGGGTGTGCCAACGATAAAATCAATGCCAGTAATCCGGTGACAGCGTGGCTGATTAAACGCTTGAGGCGATGGCACAATTGCAAATCTGTTATCCCATTGTTGTGGTCTTGGTTACGCCTTGGCGAGTAATGGGCAGTGACCTTCTTAGGACAGCCAGCCTAACTCCGCATCTCCATGAATTATCGTTGTTTAATGGATAGTGGCATCGAGTGTAGCACAGCCTTTTTTTAATCGGCTAGCTGTCGATTGGTGATGAATGAGCGCGTGGTTTTGGTGTTTGTTGCTTGGCCCTGATGGGCGTGATTAAACAACTTTACGTGCTAGAATGCGCGGTACTAAACTGTCGGCAGATGATGGCGCCAACATGTATTGTCTGGCAGAGATTTACGCTATGGCCAGGGACGTTTTGGTGATACTGCAATTATATGGGTTGATTAATAATAATGTTGTTGATGATTGATAACTACGATTCCTTCACCTACAACCTGGTGCAATATTTTGGTGAGCTAGGCACTGAGGTGCAGGTCTATCGCAATGATCAGGTCACGATTGAACAGATTGAGGCACTGGCACCGCAACAGCTGGTGATTTCGCCTGGGCCGTGTACGCCAAATGAGGCAGGTATCTCGATCGCTGCTATCAACCACTTTGCCGGCAAGTTGCCGATCCTGGGTGTTTGTCTTGGTCATCAGGGTATAGGTCAGGCCTTTGGCGGCAAGATTGTCCATGCCAAACAGATCATGCACGGCAAGACCTCGATGGTGAAACACAATGATATAGGTGTTTTCAAAGGGTTGAGCAATCCGTTTGAGGTAACCCGTTACCACTCTTTGGTGATTGGGCGTGAGTCTCTGCCCGATTGTCTTGAGATGACAGCCTGGACTGAAACGTCAGGGGGCGAGATCGACGAGATCATGGGCGTGCGCCATAAGACGTTGGCGATTGAGGGGGTGCAGTTTCATCCTGAGTCTATCCTCACTCAGCATGGTCATGATTTGCTGAAAAACTTTCTTGAACAACAGGTCTAAAGGAATCACTCCATGGATATGCAAGCTGCAATTCGTGCGGTCACCGAGGGGCAAAATCTAAGCGCCGAGGAAATGAGCTCGGTAATGCGTCTGATCATGACCGGGGCAGCTACGCAGGCTCAGATTGGTGGTTTCCTGATCGGGTTGCGGATGAAGGGCGAAACAGTGGATGAGATTGCCGCGGCGGCTCAGGTGATGCGCGAGCTGGCGACACAGGTGAACATTTCCGCTGATCATCTGGTCGATACCTGTGGTACGGGTGGTGATGCCTCGGGTGCCTTTAATATCTCTACCGCATCGGCCTTTGTGGTAGCCGCGGCGGGCGCGAAAGTCGCCAAACACGGCAATCGTTCTATCTCGAGTAAGTCGGGCAGTGCCGATGTGCTTGAGGCTGCCGGTGTAAGCCTCGATTTGAATGCAGATCAAGTTGCCCATTGCGTTGCCGAGCTGGGGGTTGGGTTTATGTTTGCCCCCAAGCACCACGGCGCCATGAAGCATGCCATTGGCCCACGTAAAGAGATGGCGGTGCGTACCATTTTTAATGTCCTTGGCCCATTGACCAATCCGGCTGGTGCGCCGAATCAGGTGTTGGGAGTGTTTAGTGAGCAATGGCTGCAGCCGTTGGCCGAGGTGTTGGGGCGTCTCGGTAGCAACCACGTGTTGGTGGTTCATTCGAACGACGGTATGGATGAGATCAGCATCGGCGCGCCAACCCAGGTGGCTGAGCTGAAGGATGGCAGGATCAGCCGTTACAGTATTACGCCGGAACAGTTCGGTATGCAGCGAGCAGATATCAAGCAGATTGCCGTTGATGGTGCCGAGGCCAGTCTGACCATGATCAAAAAAGTATTTTCTAATGAGGCTGGTCCGGCGCGTGACATTGTCGTCCTGAATGCGGGTGCGGCGATTTATGCGGCCGGTCTGGAGGATTCGCTTGAGGCGGGTGTCAGCAAAGCGGCCGAGCTGATTGCCAGTGGTGCAGCCGCTGAAAAGATGGCTGCTTTGGTTTCTCTGAGTCAGCAGTTAGCCGGATAGTTTAAAGATGAGTCAGCCTGATATTTTACAAAAAATACTGCGTCGCAAGGTTGAAGAGGTGGTTGCACGCAGTTCAAAGCTGAGCATGCGCGAGCTGGCCAAGCAGGTGGAAGCGGTGGCGCCGGCGCGTGGTTTTGTCCGTGCTATCGAAACCAAGATTGCCGCAGGTCATGCCGCGGTGATTGCCGAAATCAAAAAGGCATCGCCGAGCAAGGGCTTGTTGCGCGAAAACTTTAATCCCGCTGAGATAGCCAGGTCTTATGAGGAGGGCGGTGCCGCCTGTTTGTCGGTGCTGACCGACGCTGATTTTTTTCAGGGCCATGAAGATTATCTCAAACAGGCTAGAGCGGCCTGTAGTCTGCCGGTGATTCGCAAAGACTTTATTATTGATCCGTACCAGGTCTACGAGGCGCGCGCCATGGGTGCCGATTGCATACTGCTGATTGTCGCTGCCCTGGGTGATACCATGTTGCTGGAGTTGAGCCAGTTGGCGGATCAGCTGGGCATGGATGTGTTGGTCGAGGTGCATGATGCCGGGGAGTTAGTGCGCGCATTGAGCCTGCCGCTGAAGCTGATCGGCATCAATAATCGTAATCTGCGTACCTTTGAAACGTCACTGCAAACTAGCATTGATCTGCTGGCTGATATTGATGCTGATCGTATTGTTGTTACCGAAAGCGGCATCCACAGCATTGATGATGTGAAGCTGATGCGTGGGCATCATGTCAATGCCTTTCTGGTGGGTGAGGCCTTTATGCGGGCTGATGATCCGGGGCGACAATTGAAGAGTCTGTTTGTATAGTTGGCTTCAACCGCGATAGCCCTATAAGGTAAAAGCCCTGCGCGAAAGCAACAGGGCTTTTTTATCGAAAGGAGGGGTTAGAAGGTTACGCCCCAGCTGATGTTGAGGTAGCCAGCCCTTGGCACGGTGCTGCCATTAAGGTCAATAGACTCCTTAGAAACGGCTAAATCCAGATTGACGCCAAGTGCCGTTGCGCCAAGGCTGTAAAAGCTGAGGCCATTATCCGCCAGATTGGACCTGTAGCCACCTCGAATAGCAATCCAGTTGCCCAGGTTGGCACCGGCGCTGGCAGTCAACCATTGGTATTCTGCCCCCAGCGGATCGGCAACGGCATTGGCATCGAGGCCAAACCCTAATGTTAGTTTGTCATTCCAGGCGTGGGTAGAGGCTTCAAGGCTTAGCTGAGGATCCATGCTGTAGGTCTCGATGGCATTGCATTGTGCCAGTGTGGTGCTGGTGACATTATTGCTGGCATTGTTTAGATCGACATAGTTGCTAAAGTCGCTGCACACGGATGTGTTTTGATAGTCGAACGATGGGCTGTTGATATTGCTAACGGTCGCGCCCAGGCTATAGTTGTCTGCAATCCACATCGCCCCCAGGTCAATGCCGAAGCCATTGTCCATGTCGAGGCTGGCATCCACCTGATCTCTGAGAACCCGGTCTGTGTTGGTGGTGCCGGCCAAACCGACAAAGCTCTTTGATAGGCCGACCTGGTAGAGATTGACGCCGCCGCCCAGGTATACCTGGCCCTTTTCATACTTTCTGAAGGGCATGCTGTAACCAACGCCGATTTCGGTGATAGCGGCTGTCTTGATGGCCACCGCAGCATCGGTTGCAATGTCGAACTGTGGGTTCAGTGTGTTTTCATCGACACTCCAGTTGGCCGCGACAGTGGGGTCCCCGCTAGCGGTTACGGCATTAGCGTTTATTGCCGCAGCTGGTTTTGTATAAGAGGACGTGTAGTTCAGTTTGCCCTGAACTGAGATGTTGGCGTTGAGTACCAGGCTGCCGCCCAGCTTGTTATGGGTGATCACCAGTGGGGTTAGCGGGACGTAGGCGATCATGCCCAGTTTCAGTGAGCCATTGTCGTTCAGGGCGTTGACTGCCGGCGTGACGGTAGCGTTGATGTCATTCTGGAATGACGTGGCAATGGTGCTGACTGCGGCGTCTATCTCTGCCGTTAGGGCGCTGGCAATGCGGCTGTTCAGTTCGGTTTCAAAGTTTGTTTCAGCGCCCGTGTAACCGTCTGTTGTCATGCTGGTCAGCTGGTCCGTGATGATAGTGTTGGTGTTGATGGCGGTGGTTGCACCACTATTGTCGATGGTTATGATTCCACTGGCTTGTGTGACAGTGAAGCTGGTACTGTCTACAGTATTTTCCAGCGCCAGCGAGGCGGCGTCAGCAGCATCGATAACATTATCCAGTTTGCCAAGTTCATAACTGAAGCCAAGATTGAGTATGCCGAGCCTATATTCGTTTTCCTCCTCTTTCAGGGCTGTCGCACCAAAGGCCGGATTGGTTACATTCGAGAGGATGTTGTGTTCAGTTGAGACGGCGCCATAGGTGAGGTTGGGGCCAGCCGGGTGATTGACCTGTCCGGCAAGTACGACGCCGGGCAAAACTGCGGCGGCAATAGCTAAATACTTCAAGCTTTCAATTCCTCTTGGATAATTCCCGGTGAGTATTCGTATCATTGGGTTTATTGTCTCTAAGCCTTATCGGACATCGAATCGGTTACTGTAGTATCTGCTGTTTATTTGAAGTGGGGGCAGGGTTGTTGTTAATGCCTAAAAATACTTCACTAACAAGTGCTTTGGTGGCAGCAGCGCTATTTTTCACTCAGCTTGGCTTCGGTTTCTAACCAGGGATGTCATGGACTTGTTTAGAGTCGCCTTGGACTAAGTCAAAGATAAACCAAATAATGGCTCTCTATGAGCCCCACCAAACATGGCGGGGCTTGTCTATTTTGGCGGGATTGGTTGCAGTTTTTGGGTTAAAATCTCCTCCATGATTATCCGTTGTTTAAGACAAGTGCTAGCGTCTGGTGAGGGCAAAGAGAAGGAAGGTGGCTGCATGGCCAGGAAGTTGATGCAACTTGGCAGCACGATGTCTGCTCTGGTGCTGTTTTCAGCGCCGGTATCGGCTCTGCCCTTTGCCCCGATAGAGCCGCAGTCATTTGCCCAAGGGGGGACAGGTGTTTCTTCGGCCTCGAATGCCAGTGCCGGTTTTCTAAACCCGGCGCTGTTAGCCATAAATGAACCTAAAGAGGCTGTTGTCTTATATGCCCCTGTGATTGGTTTTCGTTATTTTGATCGACAAAATGTGCTCGACGCACTTATCAGTTACCAGGATATCGGTATTGAGACGCTCTATGATGCCGAGCTGAATATATTAATTAACGAAGACCCGGGTCTGTCTCTGCCGACGATTGCCGCGCTGGCAGCGGGGATACGCAGTCGTTTTTCCGGCCTGGCTAACAAGCCGGTTCAGCAGGAATTTATGGGTGCGATTGTAGTGGGTGTTGAGTATGACAAGCTGAATATGACCTTTAGTCTGGGCACCAAAATGCTGGGCGGCGCACTGATCGATATTACAGAACAGGATCTGGCCGAGCTGGATAGAATGGTTACAGAGGCGGGCAGTGGGGAGCTATCAAGTGCGACAGCATTTGCTTCAAGCCAGTTTGGTTCGCGATTGCGTGGCAGAGGTTTGATTACCAGCGAGTTTGCTCTGTCCATGGCCCGGAATGTCACCCTTGCCGGGCATGAAATTGCCGTTGGTATAACGCCGAGATTTATCCAGGCGACCAGCTTTGATTACGTCGAGCGCATCAATAATGCCGATTTTAAAACCACTCGTGGTCGAAGCAATGATTCGACTTCGGCCTTTGATGTCGATGTCGGCGCGGCCAAACGTTATGGCAATGGCTGGCGTGCTGGTGTTGCTATCAAGAATCTGATTGGCCAGAGGTATGTGACCAGCCTGGGAAATGAGATCAGAATCAAACCACAGGCGCGAGTGGGTGTGTCTCACGCGATGAAATGGTCCACAGTTGCGATGGATTTTGATTTGAACAAGAGTGAATCGCTAGGCTTCGATTCTCCAACCCAATACCTGGCTATTGGGGCAGAATTGAATGTGTTTGATATGAGTATTATCCGTGTCGGTTATCGCGCTAACATGAGTGATCCCGGTACCAGTGTTGCCACGGTGGGCCTTGGTGTTAAGGTTTATGGCATGCAGGTTGACCTTGCTGCCGGTGCCAATGAAGATGAGATTGATTTTGCCGCGTCATTGGGGTATCAATTTTAGTCTGCCCCAGCCTTGGGTATGAAAAGTCCGGTTATGCCGGGCTTTTTGCGGCCTGCCTATTTGACAACCGTATTAACGGGTACCAAATACTACGATGGTCTTGCCCTTGGCTGAAAGCAGGTTTTGTTGTTCCAGGCTTTTCAGTACCCGTCCAACCATCTCGCGTGAACAGCCGACGATGCGGCCCAGCTCCTGACGGGTGATCTTGATCTGCATGCCATCCGGGTGGGTGATGGCATCGGGCTGCTGACACAGGTCGAGCAAGGTCTTGGCGACCCGGCCGCTGACGTCCATAAAGGCCAGGCGTGTGGCCATATCGGAGGTGCGGCGCAGCCGCAGGGCCATCTGCGAGGCCATCTGGAAAATAATCTCGGTATGATCCTTGGCCATTTGCCGGAACCGTT
>Ga0316208_1000122_pt1 | contig 109931 bp, 102 predicted proteins | sample 3monopyrite_MG_FD_204944 | JGI IMG/M metagenome (GOLD analysis project Ga0316208, IMG submission 204944) | Microbial mat bacterial communities from mineral coupon in-situ incubated in ocean water Damariscotta River, Maine, United States -... | ecosystem: Environmental > Aquatic > Marine >... | reverse complement strand
CTCTGGCATGGTCAGGGTGACTTTATAGCCGCGTGATGCCGCCACAAAGGCGAGGGCTATGCCGGTGTTGCCGCTGGTAGGCTCGATGATTTCCATGCCTGGTTTCAGGGCGCCGCGCTCTTCAGCATCCCAGATCATGGCGGCACCGATACGACATTTGACGGAATAGGCCGGGTTGCGGCCTTCAATTTTGCCCAGCACTGTTGCCTCGCTGTCACCGGTGACTTTATTGATTTGAATCAGCGGTGTGTTGCCTATCGATTGTGAATTGTCCGTGTAAAAACTCATTTCTGTCTCCCTAGGTTTGAATATGGCATGATGTGATCAAATTCAAAGATCACACAGCTTAGCTCAGAGATAATGCAAAGGCTAGAACAACAAATTAAGGAGAATATTTTGATCAAAAAATTGATGGTTGTAGGGCTGTTGTCCCTGAGTTCAAGCATGGTGTCAGCGGGAAATTTGGACTTGGTGGGGAGTTTGAGTCAGTCCCAGTTTGATGATTTGTCCAAAGATTTGACAGCAGCTTTTTCTTATAAGGCAGGTGCTCCGGCGGAGTCATTGGGGATTGTGGGCTTTGACGTTGGTATTGCAGTATCAACAACCAAACTGGATAACACCGCTGCATGGACGGCTGCTATGAGTTCCGGCGAAACGCTAGATACATTGGTTGTGCCCAAGCTGTACATACAAAAAGGACTGCCGTTTGATATTGATGTAGGAGGTTTTTATTTGTCTGTGCCAGACTCAAATATCAAGGCCTGGGGTGGTGAGCTTAAATATGCGGTGATCAGTGGTAACGTGGCTCTACCAGCCGTGGCGGTACGTGGTGCGGTTACTTCGTTGACGGCGACAGACCAGCTAGATCTTAAAACCCGTAGTCTGGATGTTAGTATTTCGAAATCGATTTTGTTTATAACGCCATACGCTGGGGTTGGCCGTGTTTGGTCAGATAGTCGACCCTTATCAGAGTCTGCTACCGCTCAGGATGTTAGTGGTTCCGACACTAGGTCATTTGTAGGGGTGTCGATCGCGCCAGCCTTTTTTAATCTGGCCCTTGAGCGCGACTCGGTGGGTGGGATTGCTTCTTATAATCTGAAATTAGGCGTGGCGTTCTAGTTTGTGATTGAAATGGCTGCCAGTGGCTTGCGGGTCACTGGTAATTAATTAAAAAGCCTGCCGAAAAAAATTCTGCCGCCACGCATGGCACCACCGTTGGCCTCGATGCCAACAACGCCGTTATCTTCGGTTTTCCAGCTTAGACCGCCGCATTCGCCGCTATTATCCAGATTATTCAGTTGTGTCACTGCCGCGATTGTCCCAGCCAATTTTTGCGTGCCGTCGAGGTGAATTGCGAAGGCGCAGCCGTAGGCCTTGAGTTGAGGGGTGAGTTGCACTGCCAGCCACAGTCGCGCTTTAGCTTGGGTCCAGCGGATGTCAATTTTGTCGCCGGCTTTGTCCTGGCTACTGACGTAATAGCTGTAGCTCAGGTCGGTGCCGGCCTGGAGGCGCTGTCTTGCTGCTGTGCTGGCGCTTAGCCCCAGACCTGCATGATAGCCGGCTGGGCTATAAGTCAGAGCTTGGTTGTTATTTGTATGATCCAGGCCGAAACGGCCCAGGGTCATGTCTATGCTGAGATTTTCTGCCAGGTGTTCACGATAGCGAAAGCCAAAACTGCTGGCTTCGAGCTGGCTGTTGCCTTCTACCGGAATGCGCTGCTGTTTGATCTCTAACTCGAAATAAAAGGGGCTGTCTGCAGCTGTTGTTGCGGCGGGCAAGAGCGCTGGGGCAGTCATGCTTAAGGTTAGCAGGGATGTCGATAGGCGGTGTTTCATCTCTTAATGTTGCTTACTAACTGAGCCAATTAAACCAGAGCGGAATGGTGAACAGACTGATGCCGGTGGTGATGGTCACGGCCATGGCATAAAAACCGGTATGCAGACCATAGCGGTCACATAACACTAACCCTAGCACCATGCTTGGCAGGGAGGCTTCGAGTATGACGCCGGTCAGGTTGATGCCTTCAAGGCCAATGTTGCTGGCTACTAAGGTAGCCACCAGGGGCATGACACCGAGCTGCAGGATGATGACCGGCATGAGCAGTGGTAGTGTATTAGGTTTCCAGACCGACCATTGCAGGCTCATCCCGAGTGAGATCAGCATCAGCGGGATGACAGCAATGCCAAGCATGCCCAGCCATTCATCCAGCCATTCCGGCATCGGCACACCACCAAGATTAAGGCCTATTGCAAGAATGGCAGCCCACAATGGCGGTACTTTGACCAGGGTGGCGATCGGGCTGGCCTTTTCATTCTGGTCGCCGTAGGCTGCGGCAACCAGAATGCCAATGCTGAGCAGGATTGGAGTGCAGGCAAACAGGTCATATTGGATGGCGACGGTGCGCGCTTCGGGGCCAAGTAGTTGCTCCAGCACCGGTAGACCCATGTAGGTGGCATTGGGAAAGGCGGCTGCCAGGATCAGGGCGCCAGCGGTTGGTTTTGATGCCTGCTTAAATACAGAGCGATAGGTTAGCCACGCCAGCAACATGCCGACCAGCACGCCGCTGGCGGCAGTGGCCGAAATGCGGATTGAGTCCATTCCCAGTGGCGAGTTCCACAATACATCCAGTACCAGTGCTGGTAACAGCAGCACATATACCAGGCTGGTCAGCGACTGGCGTGAGGTATCGGCGTGAATGCCCATTGGCTTCCAGATGCGCCAGGCCACGCCGCTGGCAATCAGCGCCGCCATTTGTGTAAAGACATCAAACATAATCCTGTTTTATCTGTGTGTTGTTATCCCCGTCTATGCGGGAATCCGCTAATTCATGGTCTGAGTTGCGTTACGCTCATAATAACGGGAGGGGCGTAGGCACTTAGTTGGCCAATTGTACTACGGCCATCCGGATTGCAGCCCAAAGTAGGCTGCCGGTTGAAAAATGAGAGGGCGGCCGAGAGAAATTGTCTTGTAGTAGCGGCAGGCTGGCGGTGTAGGTTTGAGCGACACAGCTTGTGCGGGCTTAATGTCAGCAATGGTTCGGGTAATTGTCCGAATGGTTGGGTTTTTCCTGATGGAATAGATAGCCGGGTGTGGCATTGTGATCCGCCAGGCTGGCATTAGGTCGCAGAATATAGGCAATGGATTCGGCGCGTTGTTGCAGAACGTTTAATAGTGCGATTCCAGAAAATTGGGCTCAACTGAAAACTAGGCTGGTAGCTATGTCCAGTAGTGTCGGTAAAAGTTTGCTGATGATCTGGGTTTTCGGCATACTACCCATTCTTTGGTAATGATAGCTTCTTTTCTTCATGTCTATTATTTAGTTTAATTTCTAATTCATTGAATTAATTCGGCATATTTGTTTGTCCCTCGATGCATATATGGTTATACTGCGTCAAGATTTGGTTACGTGTTGGAGGCTTCGTGGAACGACGTTGGAGCAGGCGTAAACAGGTGGGTCAGGATGTCTTGCTGCACTATGATGGGCAGCAAGCCGCAGTTTGTACAATTCGAGATCTCAGTTTTGAAGGTGCCAGGATAGACACTGGCTCGCTTGTGGTAGCTCCGTCGGTGGAAGTTCAGCTGCACTTTTGTGGCTCTGGCGATCAGGGCATGGTGCGTATTGGCGCCACCGTGGTGCGTGTGTTGGAAGATGGTATTGGCGTTAATTTTTCTGAATATCATGACGGCTCTTGCCGCTATCTCTTGACGCTGCTGGATTAGTCCTTTGTGTGTCATGTCGCTGGAGCGAAATTGCTCGCACTATTTTTGGGCGATACTTTTCTTTAAGCATCATAATGGTGCGTTTTCCTCTGATTCTGGTGTTCATTTTTTCCTAAATAATTGAATTTGTTGTTCTGCACAAGGTTGGTGCGGTTTTTGCTGTAGGGGTTCTATTACTGAATTTGAGTCAATTTGGAGTTGTTATGGAAGCTTTACAGTCTGGCAGTGATGTTGTCTTTCTATTAATGGGTGCGGTGATGGTGCTGGCCATGCATGCTGGTTTTGCCTTTCTTGAGGTGGGGACGGTGCGGCACAAGAACCAGGTCAATGCCCTGGTCAAGATTATTGCCGATTTTGCAGTTTCCACTATTGCCTACTTCTTCATTGGTTACGGTGTCGCCTACGGGGTGTCATTTTTTGATGCGGCGCCGGTGTTGGCTGAGAAGAATGGTTTCGAGCTAGTCAAATTCTTTTTCTTGCTGACCTTTGCGGCGGCGATTCCGGCGATTGTTTCCGGTGGGATTGCCGAACGGGCGCGGTTTAATCCACACCTGGCCGCCACATTTGCCCTGGTCGGCCTTGTTTATCCTTTTTATGAGGGCATGATCTGGAACGGTAATTACGGTTTTCAGGCCTGGTTGGAAAGCAGCTTCGGCTTTGGTTTTCATGATTTTGCCGGTTCTGTTGTAGTGCATGCGGTGGGCGGTTGGATTGCTCTGGCAGCGGTACTATTGCTGGGTGCGCGTCACGGCCGTTATGGTAAGGATGGCATGATGTCGGCCCACCCGCCGTCCAGTATTCCGTTTCTGTCGCTGGGAGCCTGGATTCTGACGGTTGGTTGGTTTGGTTTTAATGTCATGTCGGCCCAGTCGGTTGAGGGTGTCAGTGGCCTGGTGGCAATTAATTCGCTGATGGCGATGGCTGGCGGTGTGCTCGCCGCCTTGTTTATGGGGCGTTATGACCCTGGTTTCGTTCACAATGGCCCCTTGGCCGGGCTGGTGGCAATTTGCGCCGGTTCTGACGTGGTGCACCCAATGGGTGCGTTGCTTATCGGTTTGATAGCGGGCGCCCTGTTTGTCTGGACATTTACCCTGACCCAGAACCGCTGGAAAATCGACGACGTGCTGGGTGTTTGGCCCTTGCATGGTCTGTGTGGTGTTTGGGGCGGCATTGCTGTCGGTATTTTTGGTGTTGAAGCCTTGGGTGGTATGGGCGGCGTGAGCCTTATGTCGCAGCTAATAGGCACCCTGGTCGGTATTGTGGTCGCCTTTGGTGGCGGTTTTATCGTCTACGGGGTGGTCAAAAAGGCAGTTGGCTTGCGTCTGACTGAGGAGGAGGAGTACGACGGCGCCGACTTGAGTATCCACAAGATTGCTGCCAACCCAAAATAAGAGTGGCTTGAATTTGCTGGAAAACCGGTCAGGGCAGGCTTTCTGGTTGTGGGGCCTGAAAAATGGTAGAATTTCCGGCCATTTGTTAACGTGCTTTGAATAATGAGCCAAAAACTTTTTATTAAAACCTTCGGCTGCCAGATGAATGAATACGATTCGTCAAAAATGGCGGATCTGTTGAATGAATCACATGGTCTTGTGTTGACTTCTGATGCTGAAGAGGCTGATGTGTTGTTACTCAACACTTGTTCGATTCGTGAGAAGGCGCAGGAGAAGGTGTTTTCTCATCTGGGTGTGTGGCGTGAATGGAAGCTGACGCGCCCCGGTATCGTGATTGGTGTCGGTGGCTGTGTTGCTTCGCAGGAAGGTGACGCCATTCGCGCACGCGCGCCATTTGTTGATGTGGTGTTTGGGCCGCAAACCCTGCACCGTTTGCCTGAGATGATCAATTCGGCCCGGTTGAAACACGCGCCGGTGGTTGATGTCTCTTTCCCGGAAATCGAAAAGTTCGACCGTCTGCCGGAGCCGCGTGCTGACGGCCCGATGGCCTATGTCTCCATTATGGAAGGCTGCAGTAAGTACTGCACGTTCTGTGTAGTGCCCTATACTCGTGGCGAAGAGATCAGCCGCCCATTTGATGATGTGGTTACCGAAGTCGCGTCATTGGCCAGGCTAGGTGTGCGTGAAGTTAATCTGCTAGGCCAAAACGTCAATGCTTATCGTGGTGTGATGGATGATGGCGAAATTGCTGATTTAGGTTTGTTGATTCACTACGTGGCAGCGATTGAAGGTATCGATAGAATTCGTTATACCACCTCACACCCAGTAGAGATGAACGATAGCCTGATCCAGGCCTATGCCGAAGTGCCTGAACTGGTGAGTCACTTACATTTGCCAGTACAGAGCGGTTCAGATCGCATTCTGGCGCAAATGAAGCGTGGACACACCGCGCTGGAGTACAAATCAATTATTCGCAAGCTGCGCCAAGTACGCCCTGACGTTAGTATGTCGTCTGATTTTATTATTGGTTTCCCAGGCGAGACCGATGCCGATTTTGAGGCGACCATGAAATTGATTGAAGAGGTGGGTTTCGATCGTTGTTTTAGTTTTATATACAGCCCGCGTCCGGGTACCTTGGCGGCAGGCATGCCGGATGATGTGTCGCACGAAGTCAAGCAAGCGCGTCTGGCCAGATTGCAGGCCCGCATCAATGAGATGGCCCAGGAGATCAGTCTGGGTATGGTGGGCAGCCAACAGAAGGTTCTGGTTGAACGTCATTCAACCAAGGACGCCAGCATGTATGCTGGCCGCACTGAAAACAACAGGGTTGTAAATTTTTCAGCAGAGGCCGATATTATAGGTAAGTTCGTGAGTGTTCGTATAACAGAGGCGTTGCCCAATTCTCTACGTGGTGAATTTATTGCAATTGCAGAACCTTGCTCAGATGTTTCCCGCTGTGCGTAATCCCGCACGTAGTGCTTCCTCGCTAATATTTTAGGATAAATAAACGGTTGATCAAAAACGTCTTGAACGGTCAGTCCAAATCATCCGACTTTCTTCTTGAACCCGCAGATAATCAGCGTCTGGCCAATTTATGTGGTCAGTTTGATGAGCATTTGCGGCAGATGGAACAGCGCCTTGGCGTTGAGATCAATAATCGCGGCAACATGTTTAGTGTCACTGGCGAAAAGCCTGAATTGGTGAGGCTGGCAGAAGCGGTGGTCGGAGATTTATATGCGGCCACTGAGCATGAAGCTATCACGCCTGAAAAGGTGCATCTGCTGTTGCAACACAAGGCCGGTGACATGCTTGTCGAGCAGCAGCCGGCAGCGCTAAAGGGGATTGATACGGCGGTAGTGAAAACGCCGCGTGTTTTGGTTAAGGGGCGTGGAGCTAACCAGTTGCGTTATCTGCATAATATTCGCGGTCACGACGCCAATTTTGGTATTGGTCCAGCTGGTACCGGTAAAACTTACCTGGCAGTGGCTTGTGCAGTGGAAGCCTTGGAGTGTGAAGATGTGCAGCGCATTATCCTGACGCGTCCGGCGGTTGAAGCAGGTGAGCGGCTTGGTTTTTTGCCCGGCGATCTGGCGCAGAAAATTGACCCCTATTTGCGGCCTTTATACGATGCCCTGTATGAAATGCTGGGTTTTGACCGTGTTGCCAAGTTGATGGAACGTCAGGTGATCGAGATTGCACCACTGGCATATATGCGTGGCCGCACCCTGAATGACGCTTTTATTATTCTTGACGAGGCGCAGAATACTACCCGTGAGCAGATGAAGATGTTTCTGACGCGGATTGGCTTTAATTCGCGAGCAATTATTACCGGTGACGTGACACAGATTGATTTGCCGCGCGGCAAGGCTTCAGGTTTACGTCATGCCATTGATGTGCTTGAGGGTGTCGACGGCATTAGTTTTACTTTTTACGAAGCGAAAGATGTGGTGCGTCATCCGTTGGTGCAGAAAATTGTTACGGCCTATGAGTCGCACAATATAGAGAATCCTGATCAGGAATTCCCGAGAGAACAATAATGAACGTTGATCTTGATGTTCAATACTCAATTGCTGATGAGGATGGCGAACCTCCCAGTCCAGGCTTGATTCGTACCTGGGTCGCGGCCGCCTTGAGTGGTCAGCGTGATGAGGCAGAGCTCACCGTGCGCATTGTTGCAGTTGAAGAAATCCAGCAACTGAATCTCAAGTATCGTCACCAAGACAAACCCACTAATGTGCTGTCTTTTCCATTTGAAAAAATTGAGGGGATAGATTTGCCGCTGTTGGGTGATATTGTGATTTGTGCCGCCGTGGTTGTTCTCGAGGCACAACAACAAAATAAATCGCCTTTGGATCACTGGGCGCACATGGTAGTGCATGGTGTATTGCATCTGTTAGGTTACGACCATATTGATGAGGCCGAGGCCGAAGTGATGGAGCTGCTGGAAATAAAAGTGCTGCAAAGTCTGGGGATTTCTGATCCATATGTTGCGGATGTTTCTTCGTCGACGGCAATTAACTAAAATCAGATAAACAATGAAAACAGGAACAATAAAGACAATGAACGACGACCGACCGAGTAGTAGCCCGATGTCACGTACCTGGCTGGAGAAGCTGGGGCAAGTGTTATCGGGCGAGCCTAAAGACCGTTTTGAGTTGATTGAATTGCTGCGTGATGCGCAGCAGCGCCACCTGATGGATATGGATGCTCTGGCAATGATGGAGGGCGTAATGCAGGTTTCGGAGATGCAAGTGCGCGAGATTATGTTGCCCCGGGCGCAGATGGTGGTTGTGCAGCAGGATTTATCTCTTGATGAAATCCTGCCGGTGATTGCTGAATCAGGCCATTCTCGTTTTCCTGTTATTGGTGAGAATCGTGACGAAGTTGTGGGCCTGATTTTGGCGAAAGATCTTTTGCCATATTTCATCGCTGATAAACGTAATGAGTTTTCGGTGCGTGATGTGTTGCGGCCGGTGGTGTTTGTGCCTGAGAGCAAACGCCTGAATGTGTTATTGAAGGATTTCAAGGCCAATCGCAATCACATGGCCGTGGTGGTGGACGAGTTTGGTGGTGCGGCGGGTCTGGTGACGATAGAGGATGTGGTCGAGCAAATCGTTGGTGAGATCGAAGATGAACATGATATTGAAGAAGATGGCTATATCAAGAGGCAGAATGACAATCGCTTCATTATCAAGGCGCTGACCCCCATTGAAGACTTTAATGAATACTTCAAAACAAACTTTAGTGATGAAGATTTTGACACGGTTGGTGGTCTATTAATGCAGGCTTTTAGTCGAATGCCTAGTCGTGGTGAGGCAGCAACGCTTGGCCAGTACCGCTTTAAGGTGTTGAGCGCTGATAGTCGACGGATTTATCTGCTTGAAGTGAGCCTCGCTGATGATCAGGATGTAACGCAGCCCTTGACGCAAGATCAAAACAGTTAGTTGAATTAAGGTTGTCAGTGTGAATTCAGTAGTCGCAGTATTTGTGCGGATTGCCCGTGGTTGGCGGGGTGATCTTGCTGCTGTGCTTGCCGGTGCAGCAGCGCCGTTGGCGTTTTCCCCTGTGGGTTGGTGGCCGGTTTCTATACTGGCCTGCTCGTTATTATTTGCGTTGTGGTTATTTTCCTCCCCTGCACGGTCACTTTGGCGTGGCTTCTTTTTTGGCCTAGGTTTTTTTGGTGTTGGTATTAGTTGGGTGTTTGTCAGCATCCATTACCACGGTCATGTCGGATTGGGGCTATCGCTTTTTCTGACCTTAGCGTTGATTTTGGTTATGGCCTTGTTTCCGATGTTGCTGGGTTATCTGTTGGGGAGATACTTGCCGCAAGGTTTTGGAGCCAGTGCCACACGCTATAAATTGTTGCTAGTGTTTCCTGCAGCGTGGTTGTTGATGGAATGGCTACGCGGTTGGTTTATGACTGGCTTCCCCTGGTTGAGCATGGGTTACAGCCAAACAGATTCACCCTTGGCGGGCCTGTCGCCACTCATAGGTGTTTATGGTGTTTCCTGGGCGGTGGCATTTAGCGCGGCGCTATTGCTAGGTTTGTTGTTTGATAAAGTCGGCAGAATTTTTTATCTGGCCATGCTGGTGCTGTTATGGGTTTTTGCCGCTGTTGCAGATGTTGCGCAGTGGACCAGTCCCAGTGGTGCACCGATCAAGGTGGCTTTGTTGCAGGGAAATATCCCGCAGGACTTGAAGTGGCACCCAAATGTCAGGCGATCAACCATAGAGTTATACGCAGAGTTGAGTCGAAAACACTGGGATGCAGATTTGATTGTCTGGCCGGAAACGGCGCTGCCAGCTTTTTATTATGAGGTTGAGTCTTTTCTTGATGATTTTGAAGCTGAAGCCAGGGAGCACGAGACTGACTTGCTTATTGGTATGCTGACACGGGATAAGAACGGCCGTGACTATTACAACACTATGATGAGTCTTGGCAGTGAACGTGGCCAATATAGCAAGAATCATCTGGTGCCATTTACCGAATATCTGCCGATGAAGACTCTGTTGGGCGGGCTGGTTGCCTTTATGCAGGTGCCGATGTCTGATTTCAGTAAGGGTGGCGCCGGGCAAAAATCGTTAAAAGTGGCAAATCAATATGCCGGTATCTCGATCTGTTTCGAAGATGCCTTTGGCGAAGAGATCATTAATGCCCTGCCGCAAGCAACCTTTCTGGTTAATGTCAGCAATGATGCCTGGTTTGATAATTCCTGGGCGCCGCCGCAACATCTGCAAATGGCACGGATGCGGGCGCTGGAAACCGGCCGGCCTATGTTGCGGGCGACCAATACTGGCATGACTGCGATCATTGATGAAAAAGGTGAGATTCAATCGTTGGCGGAGCAGTTTAAGGTGACGTCAATCAGTAATACTATTCAGCCGCGTAGTGGAATGACGCTTTATGCTTATACTGGCAACTGGTTGATGGTGTCGTTGGCAGTTGTGATGATTGCGCTGGCGAGCTGGCGCCTACGGCGGCCATTAGGCTGAAGCGTGCCCATAAAATGCACTTTCTTGCGCCCACAAAAAACACGCTATTTTTAGAGGTGCTCTGAAGGTTGGACGTCATCGGTATATCTGTTTAGGATGTGATGGCTGGATTTTTATTCGAGAATTTTGTCTATGGCCAAGCAAGAAAAAATAAAAATTACCCCTGAAAATAAATGCAGTTTTTGTAAAGGTTCAACGTGTTGCACTTATGTGTCGCAGCAAATTGATACGCCACGCTCGATGAAAGACTTTGATTTTATTATGTGGCAGCTGTCGCATAATGAGGTGCAGCTTTACAAGGATGAGGATGGCTGGTTTCTGTTGTTTAATCAGCTTTGCCGTCATTTATTGCCGGGTGGTGGCTGCGGGATTTATGAAACCCGACCACGGATTTGTCGTGAATATGATAATGATTTTTGTGAATATGACATGCCGGCTGAAGAGGGATTTGAACTGTTTTTCAGGGATGATGGTGAGTTGAATGAATATTGCCGTAAGCGCTACAAGAAATGGGATAAGCGTTTCGAGAAATGGGGGGTTTAGGTTTTGGTTTCGAATTACCTCTCCGTCCCGGTTGATAGCTGGTCATAGTTCCTTAACAGAGCGGTGTTATATTTGGCTGTCAAAAGGCAGTTTTAGTCATGAACGAAATTGATCTTAAACAACCGGAGCTATATATTAATCGCGAGCTGAGTCTGCTTGAGTTTAATCGTCGCGTGTTGGAACAGGCCAAGGATGAACGTGTGCCTCTGCTTGAGCGGGTTCGCTTTCTCTGTATTTCCAGCACCAATCTGGATGAATTCTTCGAAGTGCGTGTTGCCGGCCTGAAACAAAAGGCCGACCTGGGGGCAAAGGATAGTGGACCGGACAATATGTCGGCACATGAGACGCTGAAAGAAATCAGTATTCGCGCTCACGGCCTGGTCGAAGAGCAGTATCGTGTTTTGAATGAGGTCATGTTCCCCCTGTTGGAGCAACAGGGCATACGTTTTATTCGCCGTGATGACTGGAATGAATCGCAGCAGCAGTGGTTGTTGAATTACTTTAATGAATCATTGCAGCCGGTATTGAGTCCAATGGGACTGGATCCGGCCCACCCCTTTCCTCGCATCCTTAACAAGAGCCTGAACTTTATTGTCTCGCTGACAGGTAAGGATGCCTTTGGCCGCAACAGTGGGCTGGCGGTAATCTCTGCGCCGCGCTCTTTGCCGCAGGTGATCCAGTTACCGGCCGATGAAACAGGCAGTGGCCCTAATGATTTTGTGTTTCTCTCTTCGGTGATGCATGCCCATGCAGATAGTCTGTTTTACGGTATGAAGGTTGAGGGCTTGTATCAGTTTCGTGTCACACGTAATAGCGAGTTGTTTGTCGATGAAGAAGAGATCGATGATCTGTTGCGGGCAGTTGAGGGTGAGTTGCTGGAGCGTAACTTTGGTGATCTTGTGCGTCTCGAGGTTGCCCATAATTGCCCGCAGCAGTTGGTCAAGTTTCTTCAGGCTCAGTTTGTTCTGCCTGATGCTGACGTCTACCAAGTCAATGGACCTGTTAATCTGAATCGTGTTCAGGAGCTCTGTGATCTGATTGATAAGCCTGACCTCAAATACCCCTCTTTTACGCCGCGTCTGCCAATAGAATTGGTGGGCAAGGATATCTTCAAGGCGGTGTGTAAACGCGATATATTGCTACACTTGCCATTTGAATCGTTTTTGCCAGTGATCGACTTTTTGCGTCAGGCGGCAGAAGATCCGAATGTGATGGCAATCAAGCAGACCTTGTATCGCACCGGGCCGCAGTCGGCGGTTGTGGATGCGCTGGTGTCTGCCGCCCATGCCGGTAAAGAGGTGACGGTCATTATTGAATTGATGGCCCGGTTTGACGAAGAGGCCAATGTCGCCCTGGCAACGCGCCTACAGGGTGCTGGTGCGCACGTGGTCTATGGTGTGGTGGGCTACAAGACTCACGCCAAGATGATTCTGGTGGTTCGGCGCGAAGGCAAACGCCTGCGTCATTATGTGCATTTGGGAACAGGTAATTATCACCCGCGCACCGCACGGATCTATACTGATTATGGTCTGATGACGTGTAATAAAAAAATTGGTGAAGATGTGCAAAAGGTTTTCAATCAGCTTACCAGTCTTGGCAAGGTGGCCAAATTTAACTGTCTGTTGCATTCGCCTTTTACCCTGCACAAGGGCATGCTGGAGAAAATAGAGCGTGAAGTTGAGCATGTTAAGCAAGGCCGAGCCGGGCGTATTATCGTCAAGGTCAACGCCTTGATTGATAATCAGCTGATTCAGGCCTTGTATAGGGCTTCGCAGGTCGGAGTTGAGATTGATCTGATTGTGCGCAGCATGTGTCGACTGCGTCCCGGGATTAAAGGTGTTTCAGAAAATATCCGCGTGCGCTCGGTGGTCGGCCGGTTTCTTGAGCATACCCGGATCTTCTATTTTGCCAATGGCGGTGAGGAAGAGGTGTTCGGCTCAAGCGCAGACTGGATGGAACGGAATATGTTTAGTCGTGTCGAAGTTTGCTTTCCAATTGAAACCAAGGTGCTGCGTGAACGTGTGATTCAGGATCTGAACTGGTATCTAAAAGATAACAGCCAGGCCTGGTTGTTGTCGGCGGATGGTAGTTATTCATTGCCGAAGTTAAAAAAGGCCGAAGAGCCATTTTTTGTCCAGTTGGCTCTGCTGGAGTCGATGGCTGAAGGGATATAGGTTTATCTTTAATAAAACTGGCCGTGATAGCTGGGTTGGCCTCTGGCCCAATTCAAAGACGGAAAAATTGACCGATATATGTATATACTGAACAAATGTTCCTGAAATCACACAGTTAAACAACACTATGATTATAAAACGCATTGTCCTGCTTATCCTGCTAACTTGTTCAGTCGCATCCGTCCATGCGACTAATGATCCGCTAAATCCGTCACCGGAACACGGCTTCTCTACAGTTCTTGTCACTAAGCTCATCAAGCAGCTCCATTACAAAGAAAGCTCTCTGGAGGATGCGCAGTCAAGAGCTATTCTGGATCAATACATTGAATCCATGGATCCAAACCGCAGTATCTTTACATTCGAAGATGTTGCCCGGTTTAATCGATACGATACTGTTTTGGATGACTCGCTACGCCGAGGCGATCTCGAACCGGCCTTTGCCATCTTTCGTCTGTTCAACCAGCGCAGGGTTGAACGTGCTGACTATGCCCTTGAACGATTGGAGCAGCCCTTCGACTTTACGCAAGACGAGGTGTATCTATTTGATCGCACAGATGTCGCATGGCCCAAAGATAAAGATGAGTTAGATGAAATCTGGCGCAAACGCGTTAAAAATGATGTGTTGAACTTGTCTTTGACCAACAAAAGCGATGACGAAATCAAAAAGACTCTGCGCAAACGCTACCAACGATATAGAACCCGCGCTGCGCAGATCAAGCCGGAAGATGTATACGAAATTTTTATCAATGCTTATCTAAAGACTATCGAACCGCACACCAGCTACTTTTCACCACGCACCTCTGAAAATTTTGACATCAGCATGCGTCTTTCTCTGGAAGGCATTGGCGCCATACTTAAAACTGATGGTGACTACACCGTCGTTAAAAGCACAGTTCCTGGCGGCCCCGCAGAGCTGAGTGGCCAGTTTCACCCCGAAGACCGTATTAGTGGTGTTGGTCAGGGCGACGATGGCGAGATTGAAGATGTCATCGGTTGGCGTATCGATGATGTGGTCGACCTTATTCGTGGCCCAAAAAACTCAGTTGTACGCTTGCAGGTATTACCTAAGGCAAGCGGTCTGGATGGGCCAAGCAAGGTCGTTACCATTGTCCGAGACAAAATTAAACTGGAAGAACAGCAGGCCAAAAAGTCAGTGATTGAAGTTTCAAACGGCGACCAGCGCTCTCGTATCGGCATCATCACCATTCCAACTTTTTATATGGATTTTGGTGCCGCAAGGCGCGGCGAAAAAGATTATGTCAGCACTACGCGTGATACGCGCAGGTTGATTGAAGAACTTAAGGCAGAGAAGGTTGATGGCATTGTCATTGACCTGGCCGGAAACGGTGGTGGTTCGCTCACTGAAGCCATCTCGCTTACTGGTCTATTTATAAAATCAGGCCCCGTTGTGCAAGTGCGTGACAGTAGCAAGAGGTTGAAGATTGACGAAGATACCGATGACGGCATCGCATACAATGGTCCGCTGGCCGTGCTTGTTAACCGTTTTAGCGCTTCCGCATCAGAAATATTTGCCGCTGCCATGCAGGACTACGGACGGGCGATAATTTTAGGCGAGCCTACATTTGGAAAGGGCACAGTGCAGCAGATATTTGATCTAAATAGACATGTCACAGATAGTCGCGTAACGCTGGGCCAGTTGAAGATGACGATGGCCCAATTTTTTCGTGTCAATGGCGATAGTACGCAGAATCGCGGTGTTATTCCAGATGTAATCTTTGCTAACGCTGAAGAAAGTGCGAAGCAGGGCGAGAGGTCTCTCGAGAATGCTCTTCCTTGGGCGCATATATCGGCGGTCAATTTTATCCCTTATGAGTACGCAAATATTGATCTTACGGATATCAGGGAGCGGCATCAATATCGCGCTCAAGAAAGTGGCGGTTTTAAATTTTTACTTGCTCAGGCTGAGATGCGAAAACGTTTGGCTGAACAAAAAACAGTGACGCTGAAAATGACTGAACGTAAAGCTGAGAGAGAGAAGCAAGAAGCGGAAAGTTTGAATATTATTAATCGCTTTCGGTTATCTTTAGGCTTTTCGGAAAAGGCACTAAGTGAACTTCAGGATGATGGAGAAAACAATAAGGATAATGACTTATTTACAGATAAAGTCAGGTTGATTCAGCCAAGTGAGGCGGCAGCCGTATTGGCAGATGTCATTAATTTATCGGTGCGTCAGCACAAACCTGTGCCGCACACTGCAGTACGTGTTGCTGAGGAGTCATAGGTAGGGTTGCCAGAGAGCCGAGTTAGTGAGATAAATTTTCTGAGTGATTGAAATTTCGTGTGCTGGTGATTAGAGGTGAATACCAGATTAGGCATCAGGATAAATATGGCGCTTAGTTAGCTACAGGTGAAATAGTGTGATTGTATCTTGCAATATAATGACTGACAGGAAGGTCGTTGGAGTAGGTCCTGCTGATTGCGTCGAAGCAGCCTTTACTTCAAAACTCCGGGTTGTATTGATTGTGGGGCTATTTAAGAGTGCAGGCTTCGACTAAAGCATTAAACTATGCACTGACGGCATATTATGAACCAAGGCTAGAGCGGTCTTGAATATGCGAGCCAGGTTAGGCCGGCAAGATGGCCTGGTCTGTGCGGTAGTTATCAAGATTTAAGCGACAAATGTAGGGATATTTTTGGCAAAGCTGGCCGTTTGTTGTCGCCCCGTCATAATATAATAACCGCGCATCTAGCTTGCGCAATTATGCGCTATCGGTAGCACTTGGTGTATAAGGTGCGGTTACTGAGGTAGCGATTACATTTAGGCACAATTCTGTGTTGGCAGAGAAAATTTTAACGGAGTAGTTAGTGATGGCAAAGCCTGAAACCTATATTGGGATAGATAAAGAGATGCATGGAGGAATGACTGCTATTGGCAAGGTGATATGTGATGCCTGGGTCTTTGGTCTGATTCCCGAAACGGAAACTTGTGAAGGATGGAATCTTGCTAGATTTGATGTGCTCCTAGGTAAGATCGATGCAGAGTGGGATAAGTATGGGTGCTTAGTGAGTCAGTTACCAGATGATTTACGTGCACGACATGAGCGGATTTATAATGCTGTGATAAATAAGGCTAAGGCTACCGGCTGGTCTGGAGAAGTAGAGACTGATGAAGAGGTTTGATTGGTCTTTGATGTTAACGGGACAGCAGTGTTGTTAAAGATGAATTATGCTCTCACCTATTTTCTACAAAGGAAGATGGACCGAGTTAAGGATTTTTTTGAATAGTTTGACACAAGTTTAATGTCAGTCCAGCACTGTTCAAGTAGCTTTTTTCCTCCTCCAAATCTGCCAGCGTCAGTGGATGTTGTTCCAACCACTCTGGTTTGAGTCGCAAATCAATGCTGTCGTCGCCAAGTTTGATCTTGAAATTGGGCAGGACGGCGTCGCTGCGGCTGCGATGCAGAATCACTGCCAGGCGTAAAATCACTGCCAGTTGTTTGACTGGTTTGCTGATGCGTTTGGGTAATTCTTTATAGAGTTTGATTGGCAGCTTGCGTCGGTGGCTGAGTACCAGGGCAGCGAGCAGGCGTTGCTCTTGTTGTGAATAGCCAGCCAGATCCGAGTGCTCGATGATGTAGGCGGCGTGTTGATGGTGGCGATGGTGGGCGATGTCCAGACCGATCTCATGTAGATCAGCGGCCCAGCCCAGCCACTCTTCGGCTTCGGTGTAACTGAGGGCCCAGTCGTCAACCAGTTGTTTCAAAATATAGTGGCTGGTCTGTTTGACACGCTGCGCTTGGGCTTGGTCGGTATGGTAGCGTTCGGCCAGATGCTGGATGCTGGCATCGCGAATGTCTTCATCCTTGAGTCGGCCGAGCAGATCATGCAGCAGACCTTCACGCAGGGCACGGTCTGAGACCTCCATCTGTTTGATGTCCAACGCTTCAAAGGTGGCCAGTAAAATAATTACGCCGCCAATGAATATCGGGGCGCGTTCATCACTGAGAGCATCCAGTTTGATTTGATCGATGTGTTCAAACGCGGCCAGTGCGGTGATTAATTTTTGCAGTCCTTCCAGGGTGATGTAGTCGCTGTTCCATCCTGCGGCGCTGATGACTTTGATAACAGCGCGAATGGTGCCTGAGGCGCCGATAGCCTGGTCCCAGCCGCGTTTCTTGAATTTGCGCACATGTGGCTCGAGTTCGGTAAGGGCAAAGGTACGCGCTTTTGCCAGTTTTAGTGGGCTGATTTTGCCGTTGCCAAAAAAGCGCTTGCTGATGCTGACGCAGCCCATTTCCAGGCTCTCCATAAAGATGGGACCGGCATCGTTGCCGATAATCAGTTCAGTGCTGCCGCCGCCAATGTCCATCACCAGCCGTTGCTGGTCGGCGACAGTCTTACTGTGGGCAACACCTAAATAGATTAGGCGGGCCTCTTCAACGCCGGCAATGATGTCGATGGGGTGACCAAGCGCCTCTTCTGCCCGGCTTAAAAATACTTCCGAATTGCTGGCGTTGCGCAGGGTGTTGGTGCCGACAGCGCGAACACTGCCAGGGGGAAAGTTGGCTAGTCGCTGGCCAAATTTTTTCAGGCATTCCAGCGCCCGTGTCTGGGTTTCCTCGGTAATGATGTTGTTAGCATCAATGCCGCTGCCAAGTCGTACTGACTCACGAATCCTGTCCATTACCGCTAGCTGGCCATTCTGGATGCGGGCCACGATCATGTGAAAACTGTTGGAGCCAAGATCAATGGCGGCGGCGAATTCTGGTGTGGTCTTGGGCACTATAAAAACTACCGTTGGCTGTCTGGGTCAGGCTGCAGGTTTTTGTTTTATCACAAAAACAAGATACTCAAGCACTTTCTTTTATATCGCCTGGGCGAATGATTTGTTTTAGTTTACCGCATTCAGGTCTGAGCTGGTGCCAGTTATCCGGCAGGCTGATCTGCGCCAGCGCTGCGGTGGTCATGAGTTTACCGCTGCTGGTTCGAGGCAGGCCTGGGCCACATAGATAGTCCAGCAGTTGTTCCAGTCCTGGGTTATGGCCGACTAATAAAATTTGGTCCATGTCATCAGGGCACTGGCTCAGGGCGTCAAGTAAAGTGGTCAGGCTGGCCAGGTAAAGGCGATCATCAAATTGGATTAGTGACTCGGGCAGGTTGAGCTTGTTGTGCAGCCCCATCATGGTTTCGCGAACCCGCAGGGCCGGAGAGCAGACCGCCCACTCGGGTTGTATGTGATGTTGTTTCAGCCATTGGCCAATTAGCGCGGCGGATTTCTGGCCGCGCTGATTTAGTGGTCGGTCTATATCCTGCTGGCTCGGGTTGCTCCAGTCCGATTTGGCGTGGCGTAGCAGCAGCAGTGTTTTCACTCTGGTCTGACCTAGTCGTCCTGATTGGTGCGGCTAAAATTGCTGCCGTGACACTTGGGGCAGGGCGGGATGTGACCGGGGGCGTGAAAATGCAGTAGCTCACCGCAGTCCGTGCAGACCAGGGTGCCGGGACCGGTGATCTGGCCGGTTCGATACGCCGATGCCTCGGCCAGTTCCTCTTCAAACGCAAGCATGTCCAGTTTGGCCTGATCGGCGACGCTGAGAAACATCTCCAGCAGCTTATTTTCAATCAGTTCTAGATCAATCAGTAGCCAGTCTTTTAGCTCCTGTGCCTCGTCGCTGGCCAGGTATTTGCCGGCATCCTGCAGGTCGCGGCGCAGGTATTCTCCTATCTCGATGGCCTCTTCCCGCGTCAGTTCACCCAGTTCAACCGCCTTCTCTTCGGCCGCATCAACGGCCTGGCGTAAACGTGGCTTGGCGGCTTCTTCAGCCTGTTTCAGGGTTTGCTTGACCCGGTGCATCATCTGGTTATAGGCGTGGAGCAGTTTTTCGTTATTGTGACGATTGTTGTTGGTCATGGTTTTTCCTTTCTGTTGAATTCATGCCTACAGTGTTGAACCTGGCGCGAAAAAGTGCAAGCGCTGATACCGTATTTGCATGGCCTGGGTCGAATTGAATTGTGTGACTGACTTGAGAGGTTGCTGCCATGGCGGCTTGATCTGCGTCGCTAAACATAACGTTGCGGACATAAAAGTCGGGTCCTTAGCGTTGCCCTTCAGATAGATCATGAAAGCAATGCATCTTGATGCCCTCAATCCCCAGGCTGATGGCGTTGTAGAGACCGTAGGCGCAGCACTGTATGGCGCGGGCTCGGTCGTGGAGGTTGGTCGGTGGCGGGTAAGCTTGGCGGCAGTCGGGCAGTAACGCCAGGAAAAATGTGACTAATAGCCATGGTTGTAGATCATGTGAATGATTGCCATTGCGGTAAGTTGTTTGGGCCAACTTGAGCGGTCTCAAAAGGTGTTGTTATTAATGCGAATCATTATTGTTACAAAAATTTTATGTCGATGGCGGCATTGCTGCCGTGACAGCAAATATGGATAGGTATTGACGTGTTGCGTTGTTAACGGCTGTGACTGGCAAGATGGCGTTGGTGGAGTGCTGGGCGAATACGGTATCATTCAGGGCTTTGATGTGATTGATGGAATGGGTGAAGTAAAGGTGACAATGGACGCGCAATATTCGGCCGCTGCGGTTGAGCAGGCAGCCCAGGACTACTGGGAACACAACAAGACCTTTAATGTGACCGAGGATGCTTCAAAAGAGAAGTATTACTGTCTCTCCATGTTCCCTTATCCTAGTGGCCGCCTGCACATGGGGCATGTTCGTAATTACACCATTGGTGATGTGGTCAGCCGCTTTCAGCGCATGCAGGGCAAGAACGTGATGCAGCCCATGGGTTGGGACGCCTTCGGCCTGCCGGCTGAAAATGCCGCTATCAAACACGGCGTGCCACCGGCTAAATGGACCCGCGAGAATGTTGATTACATGCGCGATCAGCTTAAACGCCTCGGTTTTGGTTATGACTGGGATAGAGAGCTGGCCACCTGCAATCCTGATTACTATCGCTGGGAGCAGTGGTTGTTCACCAAATTGTTTGAAAAGGGCATCGTCTACAAAAAGACGGCAGCGGTGAATTGGTGCCCCAATGACCAGACCGTGCTGGCTAATGAACAGGTCATCGATGGCTGTTGCTGGCGTTGTGATACTGCTGTGGAACGTAAAGAGATTCCGCAATACTTCATGAAAATCACTGCCTACGCCGACGAACTGCTGGCCGACCTGGATAAGCTGGATGGCTGGCCCGAGCAGGTGCGTACCATGCAGCGTAACTGGATAGGCCGTTCTGAAGGCGTAGAGATCGACTTTGCTGTTGCGGGGCGCGATGCAACCCTGCGGGTCTTCACCACTCGCCCCGATACCCTGATGGGGGTCACCTATCTGGCCGTGGCCGCTGAGCATCCGCTGGCCCTGGCGGCTGCCGAGAGCCATCCTGAGCTGGCCGTCTTCATCGAAGAATGCAAACAGACCGGTATCGCCGAGGCCGAGCTGGAGACCATGGAGAAGAGAGGTATAGCCACCGGTTTTAACGCTGTTCATCCCATTACTGGCGAGAGTATACCGGTCTGGGTCGCCAACTTTGTCTTGATGGGCTATGGCACCGGCGCGGTGATGTCGGTACCGGCCCATGATCAGCGTGATTGGGAATTTGCCAAGAAATACGGTCTGAGCATCAAGCAGGTTATTACGCCTGCTGACGGTGGTGAGATTGATTTGAAGCAAGAGGCCTTCACCGAAAAAGGTATCTTGGTGAGCTCCGCTGAATTCAACGGCAAGCGCTTTGCCGAAGCCTTCGAGGCTATCGCCGAATATTTGACCGCTCAGGGTAAGGGTGAAAAGAAGATCACCTTCCGTCTGCGTGATTGGGGTGTGTCACGCCAACGCTACTGGGGCGCGCCGATTCCGATTGTGAATTGCCCCGACTGCGGCGCCGTGCCTGTGCCGGAAGCCCAACTGCCAGTGTTGCTGCCGGAGGATGTGATTTTAGATGGCGTTCAGTCACCGATCAAGTCTGACCCAAGCTGGCGTCAGTGTCTGTGCCCCAGGTGTGGTGGTGCGGCCGAACGGGAGACCGACACCTTCGATACCTTCATGGAATCATCCTGGTATTACGCCCGTTATTGTTCACCCAACGATGATCAGGTCATGTTGTCTGAGGCGGCCAACTACTGGCTGCCGGTGGACCAATATATAGGCGGTATCGAACATGCCATCCTGCATCTGCTCTATGCCCGCTTCTTTAATAAGCTGATGCGTGATGTTGGTCTGATCGATAACGATGAGCCCTTCGCCAACTTGCTGACCCAGGGCATGGTGCTGAAAGGTGGCGCCAAGATGTCCAAGTCGAAGGGCAATACGGTCGATCCGCAGCAGCTGATCGAGAAGTATGGCGCCGATACCGCCCGTCTGTTCATGATGTTTGCTGCGCCACCGGAGCAGTCGCTGGAATGGAATGACTCGGGAGTGGATGGTGCCGCGCGCTTTCTGAAAAAGGTCTGGACCTTTGCCCAGAATAATCAGGCGGTTTTAGGTGCGGGTAAGTCGACTGATGTGGGCAAAGCCGATGATGGACAAAAGGCTGCGCGTCGTGAGGTGTATGAGGTGCTAAAGCAGGCGCTGATTGATTTCGACAAGCAGCAGTTTAATACCGTCGTCGCCGCCTGCATGAAGATCATGAATGTCTTGCCTGTGGTGAAAGAAAGCGGTGCCCACGACGCCATCATCAACGAAGGCTTCAGCATTGTCTTGCGCTTGTTGTCGCCCATCGCCCCGCATATCAGTCATGTCCTGTGGCGTGAGCTGGGTTATGGCGATGATGTACTCGATGCCGATTGGCCTGTTGTGGATGAGGCTGCGCTGAAACGTGACTCCATCGAGATGGTGGTTCAGGTTAATGGCAAGATGCGCGGCAAGATTCAGGTGGCGGCCAACGTCGCCAGGGATGTGGTTGAGGCGACTGCCCTGGCGGATGAAAACGTGCTGCGTTTTACCACCGGCAAGGAGGTGGTCAAGGTGATCGTGGTGCCCGGCAAACTGGTGAATATTGTTGTTAAAGGCTAATCGAAAATTGAAATGTGCAACCAACAGCCAGGCGCTTGTCTGGCTGTTGGTTGTGATGTTTACGATATCGTTGTTGCAAGGTTGTGGTTGGCGTCTACGTGGTTCGCTGGCTGTTGATGTGGCCTTACCCCCGTTACAGTTGCAGTTTCAGCGGGCCAGTGTCGAACTAAAGCGTGAACTGAGCCAGGCGCTGGAATCGGCCGGTGTGGTGTTGAAGGCTGACGCCGAACTGGTATTGCTCATCCACAGTGAAAGCCAGGGCCGGCGGGTATTGTCGGTCGGCAGCAGTGGCAAGGTCAGTGAATACGAGTTGCAGTATGAATTGCTGTTCTCCGTACAAGATGGTCAGGGCGGAAACCTGATCAACAGTGAACGCATCAGTCAGCAGCGTGATTATCAATTCGATGAGACGGCGGTGCTGGCCAAGGGTGAGGAAGAGCGGCAGCTGTTTGATTTCATGCGCCGGATGTCGATTCAGAGCCTGATGCGTCGCCTGCAATCGGTTGTCTCAACCAAAGCCGAAACGCCAGAAGCGCCTGTCGATGCAGATTAAACTCGAACAGCTCAATGGCCATCTGGCCAAGGGCATGGCGCCAATCTATTTTGTTTCGGGTGACGAGCCGCTGTTGGTGCAGGAGGCCTGCGATGTCATCCGCACCGCTGCCCGTCAGTCCGGTTGCACCGAGCGCGAAGTGCATCATGTTGAGGCACGTTTTGACTGGCAGGGGTTTCTCCAGTCCGGCGATGCCATGTCACTGTTTTCTGATCGCAAACTGATTGAACTGCGTCTGCCCACTGGCAAACCAGGTACTGAAGGTAGCAAGGCCCTGCAAGCCTACGCCGAGCGACCGTCGGAAGACAATATTCTGTTGATCATCTCCGGCAAGCTTGAAGGCAGCGCCAAAAATTCCAAGTGGTATAAGACGCTGGATAAGGTCAGCGCCATGGTCACCATCTGGCCCATGAATCTGGCCCAGCTGCCCGGCTGGGTGCTGCGGCGGATGAAGGAAAAAGGCCTGCAGCCGAGTCAGGACGCGGTATCGCTATTGGTGGAGCGGGTTGAGGGTAATCTGCTGGCCTGCGCCCAGGAGATCGAAAAGCTGCTGTTGCTGTATGGCAGCGGTGCTGTTGATATCGAGGCGGTCACCGCCAGCGTTGCCGATAGTTCCCGTTTTGATATCTATAAATTAGTGGATGGTGCCTTGCAGGGTGATGTGGCCCGAACCAGTCGTATTATCCAGGGCCTTAAGGGTGAAGGGGTTGAACCGGTGCTGGTGCTGTGGGCACTGAGTCGCGAGATTCGCGCCATGGAAAGCATGGCCTTTGAGCTTTACCAGGGTGTCAATATTGGCCAGGTGTTGGCCAAAAACCGGGTCTGGGATAACCGCAAGGCCTTGGTGCAAACAGGCCTGAAACGTCATTCGCTGCCGCAATGGCAAGGTATGTTGCGTCGCTGTGCCGAGGTCGATGCCACTATCAAGGGTGTGCGGACGGGTGATGTTTGGGATGAGTTGTTACAGCTGAGTTTGTGGCTTGGAGGCTTGCGGCTGTTTCCGGGCAGACGGAGCGCGTAGTCGATAGCGTATATAAATCTATGCGGCCATTGACCAGAACAGACGCAAACAAATATAAATCCGTTTTCAGATGGAAATCGCCAGTTAGATGTCAGAAGAAAAACGTCTGCTAGGACAACAACTGTGGAATATTGTGCAACACCCTGCGCGGTAAGATGAATTTCGTGACTACATCCTCGGTTTTATCTTTTACAAAAATCTGTCGGAAAACTGCACCTCTACGCCAACGGCCTGTTGAAACAAGATGGCATCGACTACGCTGATGTCGATGACAGCAGCGCAGATGGCCAGGAGATCGTCGTGGCTATGAAGTAGTCCACTTCTACGGCCAGGAGCTAAACCGCACCACCTACAACTCGCTGCGCATGAGCGACGACCGCTTTGCCCAATACGGCACGCTGGCGGTGGTGCTGCCCGCCAACATCTTCTACGGCACCAGCATTCCGACGTGTATTTTGGTACTGAAGAAATGCCGCATCGATCCCAAAGATATTCTGTTTATCGATGCCAGCGCCCACTTTGACAAAGGTAAAAACCAAAACAACCTCAAGCCGGCGCATATGGGCAAGATCATTGCGACCGTGGATGCCCGCCAGACCGAAGACAAATACAGCTATGTGGCGAAACTGGCAGAGAACGACTACAACCTCAATATCCCCCGCTATGTCGATACCTTTGAAGAAGAAGCGCCGGTAGACCTCAGTGCCGTAACCCAACAACTGCAACAGTTGGAATAAGGCGATGTTGCAGACCGATGACACTATTGCCGATTACTGCAAACAGCTGGGTATCGAGTCACCGTTTTGATGGACGTGGCAGAGATGAAAAAGGTGCCTGCTTTGCGCTTTCCTGAGTTCGAGGGGTGGGTGGCATGAGTGAGGTGCTGTTGAGTATTCGTAAGGCCGGCCGGGTTATACATATCAAACTTTATATGTATAAATTTTGTAAATTTCTATACATATAATATGTGCGTGAGTTCAATGGGGCGGTAGGTACATTGCTGTCAATCGCACCAACGGTGGTTAGTGTAGATGAGCTGGAGACGGAAGACGATGAGTTGGCGTTTATTAAGGCATTCCGTAATCTGCTACGCATTCACAATATATTGATCACTTTTGCTGATTTCAGCTTTGATGATTTGGCAATAATTGAACAGCGCTATGCCGACTATAAGAGCAAGTATCTCGATTTGTATGACAAGGTGCGTAGCGATAATCAGAAAGAACGGGTCTCTATTCTCGATGATGTGGATTTTGAGTTGGAGCTAGTCCATCGAGATGAGATCAACGTGACCTACATTTTGTAGTTGTTGGTCCGGCTGAAGGGTAAAATGGATGAGGATGAGCGACAGAAGCAGGCCAAGGCGATTCTCGATATGGTGGCCGGCGATTCCCGGCTGGGTATAAGCGGGAGTTGGTTGAACGCTTTATTCTGGAAAATCTGCCAGATGTGGCCAATGCCAATGCTGTGCCTGCGGCGTTTAAATCCTTATAGAAGGCTGACGCATATTAATCAGGTGGTGATGGAGATAGAACAGCTTTCATTATCACGCCAGACGTTTACCTGCTTCTGATGAATAGATGTTTGGTCTGGGTGTTAGGGTGAATGAGCGCATTCGTAGGCGCAAAGGTGATAAAGATTATTTTGTGCCGTTGCAGGTATTTAGGGATTTCTGGTTGGGGATGTTGGAGTTTAGTCCTGAAAGATCTGCGCCAGCCAGCACTGAATTGCCGGATAACGTGGTGCCGTTCAGGCGTAAATGAGGCATCGTACTGCTGCTGTATTTGGGCGGAGAGGTAATGCCTAATGGGAATTGCTATAATCAAACCTTTGGCTGGGCGGATTAAGGCTGTTTCCGCAGCAAAAGCTTATCTAAAAGGTTGATTGGAATGAGTGACATCAAACAATACATGACAGGTGTTGGCCAGCGCGCCCGTGCCGCTTCGCGTCAGGTTAGTCGCGCCGAGACGGCGCTCAAGAACGCTGCGCTGCATGCCATCGCCGCTGCCATTGAGTCGCAACAGGCTGGTTTGTTGGCAGCCAATGGCAAAGATATGCAGGCCGGTCGTAATAGTGGTCTGGATGCCGCCTTGTTGGATCGCTTGGAACTGACGCCCTCGGTGATTGCCGGTATGGCTGATGGTCTGCGCCAGATTGCGGCTTTGCCTGATCCTGTCGGTGAGATCAGTGGCATGAGTTATCGTCCGTCTGGTATTCAGGTGGGCAAGATGCGCGTGCCTTTGGGTGTGGTTGGTATCATCTATGAGTCGCGCCCAAATGTGACCGCTGATGCGGCTGGTCTGGCGCTGAAGTCGGGTAATGCGGCGATTTTGCGTGGTGGTAAAGAGGCGATTCACTCCAATCAGGCGATTGCACAGTGTATTCATGCTGGCCTGGAAAAGGCCGGTTTGCCCGCCGCTGCGGTACAGGTGGTAGAGACCACCGACCGTGCCGCAGTAGGGCAGTTGATCACCATGCCTGAGTATGTTGATGTCATCATTCCGCGTGGTGGTCGAGGCCTGATCGAACGTATTAGCCAGGGTGCCCGGGTGCCGGTGATTAAACATCTGGACGGGATTTGTCACGTCTATATTGATGATGAGGCTGACCTGGAAAAGGCGACCCAGATTGCCTTTAATGCCAAGACTCATCGCTATGGTGTCTGTAATGCCATGGAGACCTTGTTGGTGGCCGAAGGTATTGCTGGGCAGGTGTTGCCTGAGTTGACGGGCATGTATAAAGAAAAGGGTGTTGAACTGCGCGGCTGCCTGACCACCTGCAAGGTGGTCGATGGTGTGGTCCCTGCTACTGAAGAGGATTGGGCAACGGAGTATCTGGCGCCAGTGTTGTCGATTCGGGTGGTCAAGGATCTTGATGAGGCCATGGATCACATTCGTCTTTATAGCTCGGGTCATACCGAGTCCATTGTCACCGAAAATTACACTAAGGCACGGCGTTTCTTGCGTGAAGTGGATTCCAGTTCGGTGATAGTCAATGCCTCGACCCGTTTTGCCGATGGTTTTGAATATGGTCTGGGGGCGGAAATCGGTATCAGTACCGATAAGTTTCATGCCCGTGGCCCGGTCGGTCTGGAAGGTCTGACCTCGCAGAAGTATGTCGTTTTGGGCGACGGCCAGATTCGCCAGTGATAGGGGTTTTTGGCGGCACATTTGACCCGGTTCATTACGGTCATCTAAGACCGTTGTTGGAAGTGCAGCAAACTTTGAGTTTGGATGAGGTTCGTCTGATCCCCAGTTTTATGCCGCCACACCGGCAAACCCCCGGTGCCAGTGCCGAGCAGCGTTTGGCGATGTTGGAACTGGCTGCGGAGGGGGCGCCCGGTTTTGTCGTCGATCAGCGTGAATTGTTACGTGGTGGGGCCTCATATACTGTGGATACCCTGCAATCCCTGCGTGATGAGTTGGGGATTCAGGAATCCTTATGCCTGATTATGGGGCTGGACGCCTTTGTCGGGCTGGAGGGTTGGTATCAATGGCAGTGTCTGACCGAGCTGGCACATATTGTGGTAATGCAGCGTCCAGGTGGTCTGTTAGCCAAAACGGGCGCTGTGGCTGAGCTGGTTGAGCGAACGCAAGCGCTGGATATAACCGAGTTGCAGCAACAGGCGGCAGGTAGGATTTATTTTCAATCCGTAACCCAGCTGGACATTGCTGCCACGGCTATTCGTGATCATGTCGCCCATGGCCAGGATGTACGTTTTTTAATGCCTGACAGTGTCCGGCGCTATATAGAGATCCATGGTCTCTATAAATATTGAGAGAGATAGATGAAAGAAGTTGAAGAGATCAAGGCCCTGGTGATCAACGCGCTGGAAGAGCTGAAGGCTGTCGATGTGGCAGTATTGGATGTACGAGGTAAATCCAGTGTCACCGATTTTATGGTCATTGCTAGCGGCACGTCGAACCGGCATGTAAAGGCGATGGCCAATAATGTTGTTGTTGAAGCGAAAAAGGCAGGCATCATTCCCCTCGGTGTTGAGGGTGAGAGCACCAGTGAGTGGGTGTTGGTCGATTTGGTCGATGTGGTTGTCCACATCATGCTGCCGGAGACGCGTGACTTCTATCAGCTGGAAAAGCTGTGGGAAGCGGGTTCTGTTGATGCCTTGGCTGAAGCCAGACCACAATAATTTTATTGTCCTACTAAATGCATATCCATCTGATAGCAGTCGGGCAAAAAATGTCCGATTGGATCAAAACTGGCTATGACGAATACGCCAAACGGCTACCGCAAAATTTCAGTTTAAAATTAGTTGAAATATCCCCTGGACATCGCAGCAAGAGTAGTGATCCCAGGCGTGCCATTGAAGAAGAAAGTCTAAAAGTCCTGAATGCCATTCCTGCGGGTGCTTACGTGATTGCACTGGATGAGCACGGCAAACAATGGACTACCTTAAAGCTGGCTGACCAGATGCGTGGCTGGATGCAGAATGGCTGTGATATTGCCTTACTGGTGGGTGGGCCTGACGGGCTGTCGCAAGAATGCAAGCAGCGAGCGCAACAGCTCTGGTCTTTATCCAGTTTAACCCTGCCACACCCATTGGTGCGTGTGTTTTTGGCGGAACAACTCTATCGAGCCTGGAGTCTCACTCAGGGCCATCCCTATCACCGCGAATAGTTCACACCAGTTGCTATCGATACCTTCTGTTTTTCTGGGCGTGGTTTTAGTCAAGGCCGTGTCAACAATCTTGCCAATAGTTCTGAAAATAATAAATAGGATGGTGATCATGCCAATTTTTTTGGTGTTGGCAATAATGAATGCGGTGCCGGCTAAAAAACATAATTATCAATGGCTACTTTTTTAATGGTTTTGGTTGTCGGTAATCCGCTTAGTACGAAACCAATATCATCTCGGCGATTGTGTTGAAAAGGTGACTAACTACGGTGAATATTGAATTTAAGCCTAAGTCATAGGTGAAAATTCTAAATATTAGTCGTATTGCCATTCGGCGTTAAGTCATTATTTACAATAAAATCCGTTATAAGGCCAAGCAATAGATTTCTATTCAGCGCCAGAAAATTATGTGTTGACCAGTATCTCTACGGTGTCGGTTTGATGGCTTTTTTGTGTTGTTTTATCAATTTAGATATTTATTTACGCTGACAGGAATGCGGACGTTTTTAGCGATGAATTTAGTTGTTAAATAAAGCCTCTAATGCTTTTTTGAATACGGTCGATTATGAGTGAGATGATGAAATGCAGATTGTTTTTTGCATTAGTATGTCATTTGAAATTAGAATGGGTACGCACTCTTTTAGTTAAATAAAAAATGGAGAATATTTAATGGTCAAAAGGGCAATAAAAAAGAAGGCACGCAGCAAGGCTAAAGCTCGTCGTAAACCGGCTGTGTCAGCTGCACGTATATTGGCCGAAACGCCAATCAATGCTGATCACAAAAAGGCTTTGGCAGCAGTTGGTCGTGAAATCAAGGTGCAGGAACGTACTGCTGCTGCGTTGGCAAAAGCAACTGCTAAGCAAGCTGCTGAGGATGCGCGTTTGAAGAAGGCGGTTGCTGCCGCTAAGAGCAAGAAAACGGCAGCAGCTAAAAATGCGGTTGCCAAGGCACGCGCAGCCAAAGCCGCGGCTACCGTTGCTGTTAAGGCTGCCAAGGCTGCCGCTGCTGCATCAGCTGCTGCTGTTAAGGCAGCCCTGGCTGGTGTTGCTGCGGTCAAGGCCAAAGATGCCGCTATGAGCAAGGCAGTTGCTGCCTACGCTGCTAAGTGGGAAAAGGCTTATGATCGTAAAGCTGCTGCAGCGGCCAAGAAAAAGGCGAGTAGCAAGAAAAAGGTACGTCGCAAGAAGGCTGCATGATTGCCGCAAAGGTTTTTAACTTAGGTTATTAATCGCTTTAAAGAAGGCCCGCCATGCGGGCCTTTTTGTTTTGGGTGATGATGAATAAATGAATCTAAATAAATCAATTCAACTGGCCTGTCCGCTTGACGATCTTTCCCTTGACTCGCAAGAGCGTCGTTTGGTCTGTGCTAACGGCCATAGTTTTGATGTCGCCCGGCAAGGTTATCTGCATTTGTTGCCGGTGCAGCAGAAGCGGTCGAAGTTTCCTGGTGACAGTGCAGAAATGATAGCCGCCAGGCGGCGTTTTTTGAACGCGGGTTTTTATGATCGAATTGCTGACCGGTTGGTCGATATTTTGCGCAATTATGTGCAATTGAATAATGATGCTTGTCTGCTTGATGCAGGTTGTGGGGAAGGTTTTTACCTTGATTACTTGTATGAGGCATTGCTGGCGGATGATGTTCGGCCGGGCCTGGTGGGGCTGGATATTTCCAAACCTGCGATTGTTGCTGCGGCCCGGCGTAATAAAAATATCACCTGGTTGGTGGCGAGTAATAGGCAGCCGCCCTTAATGCCAGCGTCGGTGGATATGATTGTCTGTATGTTTGGTTTTCCTGTCTTTGATGCCTTTAAAAGGATACTCAAGCCGGGGGGCAAACTGTTATTGGTCGAGGCTGGGCCGCAGAATTTGATTGAGCTGCGTCGGATTATTTATGCAGAAATAAAACAGCCGGCTAGCTTGCCGGGTTTGAGCGCGGCCGAACAGCAGGGTTTTGAATTGCTGGTGCAGGATGCGTTGTCGTATACAACAGCATCGCTTGGGCAGGAGCAGATTGCCGATCTATTGCTGATGACGCCACATATGTTTCGTGCCAGTCAGGAAGGCAAACGGCGCGCCACTGAACTGGAGCAAATTGAATTGACAATGGATGTGTCGCTGCGGCTAGTACGGCTACATGGCTGAATTGGTCTGTTGCGGCACGGTTTCTGGGCTGAACTGGTATAATCGCACCACTTATTCGTGAAATATAGACGAGCGTTTCAATGACCGCAGAAAATACGCCACTGGTTGGCATCATCATGGGTTCAACCTCAGACTGGGACACTATGTGCAACGCTGCCGAGGCGCTGCAGTCGTTGGGTATTCCTCATGAGGTCGAGGTGGTGTCGGCCCATCGCACACCTGACAAACTGTTTGAATATGCCGAAGCGGCTGAAGGCCGGGGGATCGAAGTGATTATCGCCGGTGCCGGTGGCGCTGCCCATCTGCCAGGTATGGTGGCGGCCAAGACCGCGGTCCCGGTGTTGGGTGTGCCGGTGCAGTCCAAGGCGCTGAGTGGCATGGATTCACTGTTGTCGATTGCGCAAATGCCAGCCGGTATTCCCGTCGGCACGCTGGCGATCGGTAAGGCCGGTGCTGCCAATTCCGGTCTGCTGGCAGCGGCGATTCTGGGTAATAAATATCCTCAAATTCGTGCAGCATTGCATAATTTTCGTCAGGCCCAGACCGACAAGGTGCTGGCCAACGCGGATCCGCGGGAACAGGGTTGATGAAGCTTGGGATTCTCGGTGGCGGCCAGTTGGCCCGCATGCTGGCGCTGGCGGGCTATCCACTGGGACAGGACTTTAGTGTGCTTGATCCTGGTGACGATATTTGTTCGGCCGCCATGGCCAAACAGTTGCGGGGCGATTATGCCGATCAGACGCTGTTGGCCCAGCTGGCTGAGCAGGTTGATGTAGTGACCTATGAGTTCGAGAACGTGCCGGCGGCAGCGGTGGAGTTTATGGCTGGCAAGGTGCCGGTTTATCCACCACCACAGGCGCTGGCTACGGCTCAGGATAGACTCAAGGAAAAGCTCCTGTTTGGTGAGCTGGGCATAGCCACGCCAGCTTTTACCGCAGTAAACAGTCTTAAAGAGTTGGAGCAAGCCATGCAGCAGATTGGTTGGCCGGCAGTACTCAAAACTCGTAGCCAGGGCTATGATGGCAAGGGCCAGGCAGTGTTGCGTCAGTCTGGCGACCTGGCAGCAGCCTGGCAGACGCTGGGCGGTGTAGCTGCGATTGTTGAAGCATTTGTGCCGTTTGAACGCGAGGTGTCTATTCTTGCCGTGCGCAGTACGACTGGCGAAATGGCGTGTTATCCGTTGACTGAAAACGCTCATCGTGATGGCATCCTGCATGTTTCGACTGCCCTAGCAGGTGACGCCATGCAGGCTAAGGCGGTTGAGTACGCCGAGCGACTCCTGGATAGGCTTGATTATGTCGGTGTGCTGGCGCTGGAGCTGTTTCAGGCCGGTGACAGTTTGTTGGCCAATGAGTTTGCGCCGCGTGTGCACAACTCTGGTCACTGGACTCAGGATGGTGCAGTAACCTGTCAGTTTGAAAACCATCTGCGTGCTATTTGCGGCCTGCCGCTGGGGATGACAGACAGTATCGGTCATAGCGCGATGGTCAACCTGGTCGGTAACATACCTGCGCATGAGGATGTGCTGGTCAATCGCCATGCCCACCTGCACTTGTATGGCAAGGAAGCACGGCCGGGCCGCAAGGTTGGCCACATCAATATTTGTGCCCCGAGCAAGCAGCAGATGGAGGCAGAGCTTAAGTTATTGTTTGAACTGATCGGTGAATAAAGCGGTGGGGCGCAATGTCCTGCCGGAGCTCTTTTCCTTTCGGGCTGCTAGAATGGTAGATAGATCCTGTCTGCCGGGGTGGTCGTCATGGAAGTCCATAGTTTTTTTCTCTATTTGTTGCTGATCCTGCTGACCGCTAGGGTCTTTGCCGAGCTGGCAACACGCCTGAAAACCCCTGCTGTGATTGGTGAGCTGCTGGCTGGCGTGGTGCTGGGGCCGAGCCTGTTCGGCTGGGTCGAACCGCTAGAGGCAATTAGGATGCTGGCCGAGATCGGCATCATCCTGTTGTTGTTCGAGGTGGGCCTGGGTACTGATGTGCGACGCCTGGTTAGCAGTGGTCGTAAATCCATCATCGTTGCCCTGTCGGGCTTCCTGGTGCCGTTGCTGTTTGGTTTTTTTATAGCTTATGGTGCTTTTGATCTGTCGCCACTGGTAGCGTTGTTTGTTGGCGGTACCTTAACGGCAACCAGTATCGGTATCACTGTTCGGGTTCTTTCGGATCTGAAACGGCAACATTCGACTGAAGGACAGATCGTTCTGGGGGCGGCGGTGCTGGATGATGTTATGGGCGTGGTTCTATTGGCGATACTGTATGAATTTTCTCTTGGCGGCGGCGTCAGTTTGATGAATGTCGGCAAGGTGATGATATTTATCGCGGCCTTTTTTGTGCTGGCACCGATCGTGGCGAAATTGATTTCGCTGGTCATCAAGCACTTTGATGATGTCAGTGCCATTGCCGGCTTGGTCCCCACCACGATTGTTTCTTTAGTTTTGTTTTTTGCCTGGTTGGCCCACGTGATTGGCGCGCCGGAGTTGTTGGGTGGCTTTGCTGCGGGGCTGGCATTGTCTCGGCGCTTCTTCCTGCCGTTTGGTATTGCTCTGCGTACCGATGCAGAATTTGCTGCCAAGATTGAGTCGCAGATGCGGCCTATCATTCATCTGTTTACACCGATATTTTTTGTCATGGTTGGTTTGTCACTCAATCTGCATCAGATTGATTGGCAGTCGTCGTTTATCTGGGTGTTCTCTGTGTCTTTGCTGCTGGTGGCGGTGTTTGGCAAGCTGGTGGGCGCCTTGTTTATTAAAGAATCTTGGCCAGTGCGCTGCATGATTGGGGTGGCCATGGTGCCGCGCGGTGAAGTGGGTTTGATTTTTGCTGAGCTGGGTCGTGTCAGCGGAATTTTCTCGAATGAGGTCTATGCTGCCATGATTATCGTGATTGCCATCACCACCTTGCTGCCGCCATTGGTGATGAAGGCGTTGTACGTTTTGTTTAGCAAACAGACGCGGATTGCGCCAGACAGCTAGTTTGTTTTTTCTTTTTCAGCCGTGGATGTGCCTTATCATAGACGCTGGCCAAGTGCTGGAAATTGACGGGAATATAGATCCGGGTAGCGCTAATGTCGATGGCCGAGCAGTTTCTGTACGGCGCGTAGATCGCCTAATAGGGGCTGGCAAATAAGTGCAGCAGCATGTGCGGGTGGGGGGTGTTCAGGCTTTGTCTGATCATCGGGTTTTGTTTATTGATTATTTTTCATGCGCTTTTTTTTCTGCAATATAGAGATGAATGCCGCGACTGAGAATGTCGCCCAGGTTGCTGAGAAAAAGGGTGCCGATGTTGGTGTGAAAACGGTCTTCATCATGGCTGCCAATGGCCAGAATACCGAGATAGTTACAGCCAGTGCTAGAGCACAGATCGCCGCCAAGTGGGATTAAGGCGGTTGATTTGATGTCGTCGGCCTGGTCACCAAACAAGTAACTGAGCTGTTCTGATTTAAGTGGGCCGCAGACTGGTTTTTCCTGGCTAAGGATGTTCCTGAATGAATCCAGGCGTGGATCTTCCAGTGGCACGAAAATGGTTTGTATCAGATCGCCGCCCGAGCCAATGTCGGAATCGATGTTGATCTGGCTTGGGTCGACAAACAGCTTGATTGTGACTGCGTCGGCCTCAAAGTCACCGCGTAGACTGTCATCCAGAGCGATATAGAGTTCATTGAGGCTGCTAGCATCCATTAGACTGAGAATCAGTTTGTGCATACGGTCGTTGAGTTTGTCGTTGTTGCGGGCGATCTGTATCAGCCCCTCTAACTGTGTCTTGAGTTTTTTATTTTGTTCGCGCAGGGTGATAAGCTGGCGTTCAACCAGGGAGATTGCGCCGCTGACCTGATGGCTGATGTTCAGTTCGGCCAATATATCTGGATTTTGCTCGAAAAACTCAGGGTTCTGGTGCAGGTATTCGGCAATGATTTCGGCATCAAGCGTGACTGCTTCATGGGCTTGTGAGTCTTGCGTACTGCTCATATTTCTATTTTTCCTTCAAATACATGTGTAGCAGGGCCGGTCATCCAAACGGGCTCGGTCCCGCCTTGCCAGCGTATCAATAATTGCCCACCAGGCAAATCAACTTTTACTGTTTCATCGAGCTCGCCCCATTGACGACCAATCACCATTGCCGCACAGGCGCCGGTGCCGCAGGCCAGCGTTTCGCCGCTACCGCGTTCAAACACGCGCAGACGAATATGGTCACGACTGACGATCTGCATAAAACCGGCGTTTACCCCTTTGGGAAAGTCCGGGTGGCTGCTGATGGCCGGGCCAAGCGATGCCACCGGGGCGGTGTTGATGTCGCAAACTTTGTGGACCGCATGGGGGTTGCCCATGGAGACTGCGCCGATGACGATGTCTTCACCATGATGGCTGATGTGATAGCTGGATTTTAGCGCGTCAGTCGTGAATGGCAGGCCGACGGGCTCGAATTTAGGTGCACCCATGTTGACGCTGATCTGAGCATTATTTTCGAAGCGTGGGTAGATGATGCCGGTCTTGGTTTCGACGGCAATTTCGTCTCTGTTGCTCAGTCCTTGGTCACGGACGAAGCGGGCAAAGCAACGCACACCGTTGCCGCATTGTTCCACTTCGCCACCGTCGGCATTGAAAATGCGGTAGCGAAAATCGGCGCTGGTGGTTGGCTTTTCTACCAGCAACAATTGATCGCAACCGACCCCAAAGTGACGGTCGGCAATGAAGCGAATCTGCTCGGTGTTGAGGTTGATGTTTTGGTTGATGGCATCGATAACGACGAAATCGTTACCTAGTCCGTGCATTTTGCTGAAATTGATGGTTTGCATCGGTGCAGTTTACCACGTTCGTAATGTCTGCCGAGGTGATGCCGGGGGGAGCTTGCCCACCGAATGTTGAATCATCCAGTGGGCAGCTATTACTTAGAAGTGTGGTTTGTCTGGCGTGCTGTTGAAACGCTCAATGCTGGAGAGGATTTCAGTTTTGGCAGCGTCGATGTCACCCCAGCCTTCGATCTTGACCCACTTGCCTTTCTCCAGATCCTTGTAATGTTCAAAGAAGTGAGAGATCTGATTCAGTAGTGACTCTGGTACGTCTGCAATATTATTAATGTGATCGTAACGGTCAGTCAGCTTGCTGATAGGCACGGCCAGGATCTTGGCATCGATACCAGATTCGTCGGTCATCTTCAGGACGCCAACCGGGCGAACACGAATAACAGAGCCGCTGATCAAGGCGTGAGGCGTGACCACCAGAACATCAACAGGGTCGCCGTCTTCAGACAGAGTGTGGGGCACATAGCCGTAGTTGCAGGGGTAGAACATGGCAGTGGCCATGAAACGATCAACAAACACCGCACCGCTGTCTTTATCTACTTCGTACTTAACTGGATCACTATGCGCTGGGATTTCGATAATGACGTTGACGTTGTTTGGTACGTCTTTACCTGTATCAACTCTGTCCAGACTCATATTTTCTTCCTCAATTGGCCACAAAAGGCGCACATTATATATGGACTGGCAGCCTTGCGCTAATACTGTGGCATGCTATCTATGTATAGGCATAACAATAATGGGGGGCGGGAGTCCCTGCGGTGGAGGTTTTATGGTGTTGGTTGAGCTGTTGCCCCCCTTGTTGGGTGGGGCTGGGTTGTGGGTGGCGTACAAGTTGTATAAAGATGTGTTGAAGTGGCCGGCTGGTGAGGGCAAGGTTCAGGAAATCGGCGATGCCATCCATGAAGGGGCGATGGTGTTTCTCAGGCGTGAATATCGCATGCTGACGATTTTTGCGCTGGTGGTATTGTTGTTTTTGTTGCTAACGCTTGGTATTGGAACGGCTTTTTCTTTTCTGATTGGTGCCCTGGCATCGGCCAGCGCCGGTTATATCGGCATGTATTCGGCCACTCAGGCTAATGTTCGTACCACCACAGCGGCACATGACAAGGGGGTGGCGGCGGCGCTGAACGTGGCCTTTTCCGGCGGTTCGATCATGGGCTTGGCGGTGGCTTCGATTGGGCTGTTAGGGCTGGGGTTTTTATATTTGCTGTTTGGTGGTGACCCGGAGACCGCTTATATTATTCACGGCTTTGGCATGGGGGCCTCCAGCGTGGCGTTGTTCTCCCGTGTAGGCGGTGGCATCTTTACCAAGAGCGCCGATATCGGTGCTGATCTGGTGGGTAAGATCGAGGCGGGTATCCCTGAGGATGATCCGCGCAACCCGGGGGTGATTGCCGATAATGTCGGTGACAACGTCGGTGATGTGGCGGGCATGGGGTCGGATATTTTTGAATCCTATAGCGGAGCAATGATTGCCACGATAGCGATTGCCTCGACCCTGAGCCTGGATATTGTGATGAGTCTGGGTGAGCGGGCTGATTTGATGTTTTTACCGTTGGCACTGGCATCGACAGGACTGCTCTGTTCCATTGGTGGCATCTATCTGGTGCGTAAGTCTTCGGATAGGCCGGCACAAACAGCCTTGCGTATTGGCACCATGACAGCCGCGGCAGCGTTTGTTGTTGTGGCCTTGGTGGTGGTGAAGATGCTGGGTATCTCGGCATCGGTCTGGGGAGCGGTGTTGGTTGGTGCAGTGGGCGGCATGGTGATTGGCCTGGTGACGGAATATTACACTGGTGGTAAGCCGGTACAGCATATTGCTCGTGCAGGTGAGACCGGCCCGGCAACGGTAATCATCACCGGACTGGCGACGGGGATGCGCTCAACGGTTATTCCTGTGCTTACTCTTTGTGTCATCATCTTTGTCTCCACAGAGTTGTGTGGTTTGTATGGCGTAGGCATCGCCGCGGTAGGCATGCTGGCGACGGTGGGTATTACCATGGCCATTGATGCTTATGGTCCGGTAGCGGATAACGCGGGTGGTATTGCCGAGATGAGCGGCTTGGGGTCAGAGACGCGCAAGATTACCGATAGCTTGGATAAGTTGGGTAATACCACGGCAGCCATCGGTAAAGGCTTTGCCATTGGTGCGGCAGCTCTGGCGGCATTGGCAATCATCGCTGCTTTTGTTCAGGATGTTTCCCTGCGCGTGCCGGATTTTAGTCTGGAGTTGAGCAATCCGCGGGTGTTGATGGGGATGTTTCTGGGTGGCGTGTTTCCATTCCTGGTGGCAGCAATGACGATGACCGCGGTGGGCGATGCGGCCTTCGATATGATTCAGGAGATCCGGCGTCAGTTTCGAGAGATTTCCGGTTTGCTTGAAGGCAATGCCAAGCCGGATAGTGCCCGCTGTATTGATATTGCCACTCAGGCTGCATTGAGAAAAATGGTCATGCCCGGGGCATTGGCCGTGATTGCGCCGATTGTGGTTGGTTTTGTCTTTGGTCCGCAGGCCTTAGGTGGCATGTTGGGTGGTGCTTTGGTGAGTGGTGTGTTGTTGGCTCTGACTATGGCCAATGCTGGTGGTGCTTGGGATAACGCCAAGAAATATGTTGAGAAGGGTGAGCTGGGTGGTAAGGGCTCTGATGTACACAAGGCCTGTGTCGTCGGTGATACGGTAGGCGATCCGTTCAAGGATACCTCTGGGCCATCAATGAACATTCTGATCAACGTGCTGGCAATCGTCAGTCTGGTGATTGCACCGCTGTTGGGTTGATGTAAATGGCCCCTCGTGAAGAGGGGCCGAATTTTTGGCTAGATTTTGAATTTCTTCTTCAATTTTTTCGTCACTGCCACATTCTTCATGCGCACATAGTGCGGCAGGCCATTTTTATAGGGTGGATAGTCTTCGCCCTGGATTAGCGGTGACAGATACTCGCGGCAGGCATCAGTGATTTCAAAGCCGTTACGGCTGATGAAATTCTTAGGCATCATTTTTTCGACATTGGCAACATCGGCCAGTGCCGCTTCGCCGATCTTCCAGCGATAAGGCTTGCTGGACGTCCTGATGATGGCGGGCATTATCGCATCTTTACCCTTGAGCGCCATTTCAACCGCGGCTTTGCCCAGCGCATAAGCTTGGTCAACATCAGTCTTTGAGGCGATATGGCGGGCCGAGCGTTGCAGGTAGTCAGCTACTGCCCAGTGATGTTTGTGGCCCAGTTTTGTGGTGATCATGTTGGCGAGCATTGGCGCGACACCTCCCAGTTGGGCGTGACCGAAGGCATCCTTGGTGCCTGAGTCGGTTAGAAATTTTCCGTCTTTGTATTTCACTCCCTCGGAAACAACAATGACGCAGTAGCCATATTTTTTTACGGTACGATCAACCTGCTTCAGAAACTTGTCCTGCACAAAGGCGATTTCGGGGAAGAGGATGATGTGTGGTGCATCGCCTTCCTCCTCCTTGGCTAGGCCAGCAGCAGCGGCAATCCAGCCGGCATGCCGCCCCATCACTTCCATGACGAATACCTTGGTTGATGTCTTGGCCATCGAGGCAACATCGCAGGCTGCTTCACGCGTGGAGACAGCAACATATTTTGCCACCGAGCCAAAACCGGGGCAGTTATCGGTGATAGGTAAGTCGTTGTCAACCGTTTTAGGTATGCCAATACAGGTGATGGGATAGTCTAGCTCTGCGCTAATCTGTGACACCTTGTGAGCGGTGTCTTGGGAATCGCCACCACCATTGTAAAAAAAATAGCCGATGTTATGTGCCTTGAATACCTCTATCAGCCGTTCATATTCGGCACGATTTTCCTCTATACCTTTTAATTTATAGCGGCACGAGCCGAATGCGCCGCCGGGTGTATGACGTAATGCAGTGATATTACGTGCGCTTTCTTTGCTGGTATCGATTAGCTCTTCGGTCAATGCGCCGATGATGCCGTTTCGGCCAGCGTATACCTTGCCAATTTTATCTTTGTGTTGACGGGCAGTTTCAATAACGCCGCATGCAGATGCGTTGATAACTGCAGTGACACCGCCTGATTGTGCATAAAAGGCATTTTTCTTGGTCATGCTTATAACCTCGTTAGTCTAAGTTGGCAGAATTAAGTCGACTGTCTGAATAAAAATATTGAGTTGTTGAACATAAAATATAAAAAAATTTTGCGAATTGATTGACCTTGTGATTACTTGGATGTAGCTTTAGCATATTCCAGACTATACTCAACTTATTGCAAGTTCTAGAGGGAGTGCAGTAATAGTATTCTGGATTGATAATTCAAAAAGCGAATAAGAGAGAATTAAAAAATGAGAATTGTGCTTCTGGGTGCTCCAGGTTCTGGAAAAGGTACGCAAGGTAAACAGCTCTCTGAGAAGTATCACATCCCTCAGATTTCCACAGGTGATCTGCTTCGTGCTGCAGTGGCAGCCGAAAGTTCGCTGGGGCTTCGTGCCAAAGCGGCGATGGATGCTGGTCAGCTGGTTTCTGATGACATTGTGCTGGGAATGATAGAGGAGCGCCTGGCTCAGCCTGATGCCAAGGATGGTTTTATCCTGGATGGTTTTCCTCGTAATATCCCTCAAGCTCAGGCATTGGATGTTTTGCTAAGTAGGCTTGGCAAGCCTCTTCAGGCCTCGTTGTTGATGGATGTTGATTTCGATCTTCTGATGCAACGTCTGACGGGACGCCGTACATGTGAATCCTGTAGTCAGGTCTTCAATGTGTATACATCACCGTCAAAGCTGGAGGGGCGCTGTGATAGTTGTGGTGGCAATTTGCGTCATAGGGCAGATGATAGGGAAGTGACTATTGAAAATCGTCTCAAAGTGTATGAAGCCCAAACAGCTCCGCTGGTGGAATATTACCGTGGGCAAGGCAAATTAAAGACGGTTGAAGCTATTGGGGAAATTGCCGATATATTCAACAGCATATGCAGACTCCTCGATGCGGTACATGAAGAAGAGTCGCAAAGAGCGAAGGATGTACCGGCGGATGTAGAGGCGATAGCTGCGGCGGTCACGGAAAAATTGTCAGAAGCAACAGGGGAAAAACCTATGAAGAAAGCAGCACCTAAGAAAAAGGCAGCTACTAAGAAGAAGGTTGTAGCTAAGAAAAAAGTAGCTACGAAGAAGACGGCAGCTAAAAAGACAGTCGCTAAGAAGGCGGTACCCAAGAAGAAGGTAGCGGCGAAAAAGAAAGTGGCGGCCAAGAAAAAAGCAGCCAAGAAGGCAGCGCCTAAGAAGAAGGTAGCGGCGAAAAAGAAAGTGGCGGCCAAGAAAAAAGCAGCCAAGAAGGCCGCACCTAAGAAGAAGGTAGCAGCGAAAAAGAAAGTGGCTAGCAAGAAAAAAGCAGCCAAGAAGGCCGCGCCTAAGAAGAAGGTAGCAGCGAAAAAGAAAGTGGCTAGCAAGAAAAAAGCAGCCAAGAAGGCCGCACCTAAGAAGAAGGTAGCGACGAAAAAGAAAGTGGCTGCCAAGAAAAAAGCAGCCAAGAAGGCCGCACCTAAGAAGAAGGTAGCGACGAAAAAGAAAGTGGCTGCCAAGAAAAAAGCAGCCAAGAAGGCAGCGCCTAAGAAGAAGGTGGCAGCGAAAAAGAAAGTGGCTACCAAGAAAAAAGCAGCCAAGAAAGCCGCACCTAAGAAGAAGGCCGCTAAGAAAAAGGCAGCTAAAAAGAAATAGATCGTTGATCTAAAGCGATATAATGGAGCGGCATAGCGATATGCCGCTCCATTTTTTGTTTCTAAGAGGGTAAAAATGTGTCAGCTTCAGGACTTTTTCTTCCGCGCCGTATGCGTCGTATGCGACGAGATAATTTCTCCCGTCGCCTCATGCGGGAAAATAACCTAACCAGCGATGATCTAATCTATCCCATGTTTGTGCTTGAGGGTGAAGGTCAACGTGAAACTGTGTCATCCATGCCCGGGGTTGAGCGTGTCAGTATTGATTTGTTGTTGAGGGAGGCAGCTGAGCTTGTTGAGCTGGGCATTCCTGCTATTGCCCTGTTTCCTGTGACGGCAATGGATAGTAAGAGTCTGGATGCCGCCGAAGCGTATAATTCAGAGGGCTTGGCCCAGCGTGCTGTGCGTGCGCTGAAAAAAGCATTTCCTGAGTTGGGGGTGATCACTGATGTCGCCCTTGATCCGTTTACGACCCATGGTCAGGATGGCCTGATCGACGACAGTGGCTATGTCATGAATGATGAGACCATTGAAGTGCTGGTAAAGCAGGCCTTGTCCCACGCCGAGGCCGGTGCTGATGTGGTGGCGCCGTCTGATATGATGGATGGTCGTATCGGCCAGATCCGCGATGCCCTGGAGGAAAAAGGCTATATTCACACCCGTATTTTGGCTTATTCAGCTAAATATGCTTCCAGCTTTTATGGCCCTTTCCGTGACGCGGTGGGTTCAGCTGCCAATCTTGGCGCGGGAAACAAATACACCTATCAGATGGATCCGGCCAACAGCGATGAAGCCATCCGCGAAGTCGGTCTTGATCTGGATGAAGGTGCTGATATGGTCATGGTCAAACCCGGCATGCCTTATCTGGATATTGTTCGTAGGGTAAAGAGAGGGTTTGGTGTTCCAACCTACGCCTATCATGTCAGTGGTGAGTACGCCATGCTCAAGGCGGCCAGTCAGAATGGTTGGTTGGATGAAAAGGCAGTGGTGATGGAAACCATGCTTTGTTTTAAACGTGCCGGCGCTGATGGCATCCTGACCTATTACGCAAAACAGATTGCTGCTTGGTTAAAAGAGGGCTAGAGCTGGCTGCATGAGCAAACGAAAAACGGCTTGGCTGTTTTCGTGATGTTGCTCTGACCTACTTAGGGGCAGGTTTTGTCATGAGAGGCAGCTTAAACCAGAAACATGAGCCGCCTTCATGACCCGGTGTGTAGCCAATAGTGCCGCCCCACTTTTCGATTGTGATACGACAAAAATAAAGGCCTAGTCCGGCTTTACCGCCGAAGGTTTTGCCACCTGAAAATTTCTGAAATAGGTTGTCAACCTGTGTGCTAGGAACGCCAGGCCCCTGGTCATCAATGCTAAGCACAATACAATCTTCCTCAAGCCGCATGCTCAATGTGACAGTGCTGTTGGCCGGGCTGTAGCGGAGTGCATTTTCCAGCAAGTTGGCGATAACGCGTTGCAGGTGGGCGGTTTCTCCAATGACCTTCCAGCTACGTTCGCTATCAAGTTGAGAATCAATTTTTAAGTAAACGCCCTGATGTTTAAATGTCAGGCTGAGTAAGTTGCCTATGTGGTTTGCACATTCAACAATGTCAGGGGCCGACGCTTCATTTGTTGCAGCACGGTCAAAGCTACCAAGTTCAGCAGAAAAGGCATCCAAAATGCTCTGGATCATGCCATTTTGTTGATCGCATGCGCTCAGTGCCAGTGCTAACATCTCGTTTTGCACCTCAGGGGTGAGCTGTTCCTTTGGCATGATTGTGAGTAATTGAATGGCACCCTGAATCGCGTTCAAGGGGCTGGCCAGGTCATGGATGATGGTGTGTAGGAGGATTTCCTTTTTGTCGGTCTCTTTGAGCAATTTTTCGTAGTTAAGACTGTATTCTCTGGCTTTTTGCAGCATTGCCTGATGTTGCAGGCGATTTTTATCGATACGTTGGATGAGGACGGCTACCTGGCCCTTTATACGGGTGGCAATCGCGGAGAAATGGTGTTCGTTGCCATTCAAGTCGGCTTCTGACCAGGGGCCAGAGGTGATAATAGTTTTGCTGGGGTCCTGAAAATGCTGAGTCAGATCTTCAATAAAATGATCCAAAAAGACCAGTGCTTGCTGTGGTAAAAATTCTTGCATAGCAGTGGCGCCTGGAAGAAAGGCTTCAAACCAGTCTGGGATCTGGCTCAGGCTACGAAAACTACCGTTGGCTTGCTGAATCACAATAAAGGAATCCAGCGCAGTTAAAACATCAGTGGGTTTGATATTGGATTGCATAATGACAGGTTGCTAAGTACTGATGCGGCAGGCAAGGGTATGAAAGGCTTGTTCGACCCCCTCGCCTGTCTTAGCGCTGGCCTTGATTATAGTGCAGTGGCAGTCACTAAATTTGTTTAAGTGCAAATCACTAACCTCCCATTCATCGACCAAGTCGAATTTGTTGATAACCAGTATGAACGGTAGTTTGCCCAGCAGTGATTCAACGCGGCGGTTTAGTTCACTGGCGACGTCCAGCGTGTTGCTACGGGTGCCATCGACGACGAGGATGTAGCCGGACATACCGCGTAGATAGCTGTTGTCGATGGTGTAAAAGTCGTCTTCACCGGCGATATCCCAGAGTATGCAGTTGACCTCGTTGTCGCCAACCGGGATCAGTTTTTTATCGATTTTTACGCCGATGGTGGAATGGTACTTTTCTGAATAGACGCTTTTGACGAAGCGGGCAACCAGGCTGGTCTTGCCGACGGAAAAACCGCCTAGCATGCATATTTTTTTCTGCAACATCACCATTTAGGGCCGCCTCGTGCTGGTCGAATTAAGAGTCGCCTTCAGCATAACTCTGCGGCCAGACTCGTATCTCTCATCAGATTGATCCAGTATATGGCTACTGGTTTGTAAATGCTTGCCATTTAGACCTAAATCCATCAGGGCATGGCGTACATTTCGGGCGCGCTGTTGACTTAAATTTGCGTTGAGTGTGGCACTGCCTTGGCTGTCAGCATAGCCGCTGATGTTAAGAACAAACGTTTTTTCCAGGCTATTGCTTAGCTGGATAGCACTACGGATGGTTTGCATGAGTCGATTGAGCCGGAGCAGGGCCTTGTCTGCAAGTTTTGTTTTGCCGCTAGCGAAATAAAAAACAGTTGAATTGATCTCATCGAGCAGACCTTGCAGTAGCATTGCGTCGCTGTTGATCAGCTGACTGAAGTCATAATGACTAAAGCCAAGCAAGGTAGGTAAGGTCTGCTGGGTTTGTTTTATCCATGCGGACGAGGCTTGACCTGAGAATGCCAGAATAGTATCCGCTGTGATGTTGAGATCAACGCTTGCGGGGGGCGACAATACCTGGCGGGCACGTATCAGGCCCACTTCCGGCTGCAGTGAATGGTAGGCCTGCCAATTGGCTTGGACCTGTGTTGCCCCAAAGCCGTGTCTGCTCAGGATATCCATAGGGTCCGCGACCAGGGGGTCGCGCAGTCCCGTAACACTGTATTTGTCATTGATTTGGTGCGATAGGATGACGATGCCCGGTTCTGCTGCCAGCTCATTAACTGCGGCGTCCCAGCGCTTGTGGTCCAGATAGATAAATATTGACCAAGCTGCGATAGCCAAGATGGAGATTGCCATGATGGCAAGTGGAATAAGCGGCGGTCGAGATTTTTGTTCTTCCTGGTACTGTGTTTTCAGAAGTTGCTTGAGAAAGGGTTGGCTAACATCAAAAGGAATGGTGTTGCCGCTAAACCCTTCTAGTTCCAGTGCATGACGGGCATGGATCTTTTCGACTGTCTCTTGCAGGGTGTTACGCAGGCTTGAAGGTGCATTGCCGCGGATCACCAGGGCGATAACTGCATGGGGGCCAGGCTCAATCCAGATTGTTAGATCACCCATGCGCAGTGATTCCAGGTCATCGTGCGGCTGGGTGGCAAAGGAGTCTTTTAGAAAATCCTGGATCGCTGTCAGCATGCCGGATACCAGTCCCGGGTCCTGGTTTGCTGATTGGGGCGATGTTTCATGGAGCAGTATCAGGCCGCTCGTTTTATGGATCAGGAACACCTGTTCGACACTGTAGAGCAAACTGTGTAGCAGGACTATATCGGCAAATGGTTTGCCGGTGCGGATGGATTCCAGGCGCCATTTGAGGCCTTTCCAGCTGATGCTTTGTTCAATGACATGATTGAAGGATTGCATCAAATCATAGAGGCTGCTGGAGATGGCCTTGCGAATGGCCGGTCCAAGAATGGGGAATATGGCATTGACCAGTCCCTTGGGGTTCTTGGTGACAGAAATCTTGATGGACTCTTCAATCGTTGGTGCCAACGAGTTGTTCAAGGCCTCACCTTGATGAGTGGCACGGAGAACGGCCTCAGGTAGTTGCTCGGCCAAGCGCTCGGGTGTGAGGCGGCTGTCCTCCTTAATTCTGTGGAGGCTTTCTTGAGTCTGTTCAACAAAGGCTTTGTGTTGTTGTTGTAGCTGTTGCAGACGCTCAAGTTCATCACTGAGTAACAGCGATTTCAGCTCATTGAGTCTTGGTTCGGCCTGTTTTGCTGGTTCGTCCGGGCTTGATGAAGTTACCGACATGGAATGTTTGGCGTTTAACTATCGGCCTTTTCAGCACCCTGTTCCAGGCGTGAAGCTAGCTCGCTGAACATTTTGGCAAGGCTGGTGCGGTCGGTTTTGGCAGAGTTCAGGCCTGCGACCTGCTGTTCCAGTGCGGCAGAAAGTTTTTGTGACTCTTCTAACAGAGACTTGCGCAGGGCGCTGTCAAAAACGTGTAGCTGATCATCCAGGTGGTTGAGTTTGTCTTCTATGGTGCGAGAAAGACTTGAAAGTTCATCGGAAAGATTATCGAGCGAGTTATTGCGCTCTTGTTGTTCGGTAACCAAGCGGTTGCTAAGTTCATTCATATTGCTTTTTACCAATGTCTCCATCTCGGTAAAACGATTTTCGATTGAATTTTGGAGTTCGGTCGCGCGTTGTTGCAGTTCGGCCTCAAGGGTAGCGAAACGATCGGTGTAGGCTCGATCCTGCTCACCAAAAAGAATGTCCCTGATCTGGGCCAGATTGTTTTGTTCGGCGTTGAGATTAGATGACTGAGCTGTTTGTTCTTCAAGCGCGATTGTGTCTTCTTTGACTTTAGGGCTTTTAATACTGTTAGTCATCAAAACTCTCCCGCATGAAGATGGCGTATATAGATAGGAGTCTGCAAGTCACTGTAATATACGAAAGTCTGTTTGCATAGGTGACTTTTAGAGATTCATCGTTATATCTTCAAATTTAGCCTGGAGACGAGCGTTTAAAAGTACAGGTTTGCAATGCCTTAAATATGATTTGTGCCAGCATCCGTTATACTGCCTCAATCACTAACTGCGAGATATTCCTGTGAAAAAAGATTCATATGCCGTCGTCGGCAACCCAATTGGCCACAGTAAATCACCACAGATTCATGCCCTGTTTGCAGAACAGACAGGGCAAAGTATAAGTTATGAAGCCCTGCAGGTTGAGCTGGATGGCTTCGCCGCTGCGGTGGACTGGTTTCAGGAAGAAGGTGGCAAGGGGCTGAATATCACCGTGCCGTTTAAACAGCAGGCCTGGGAACTAATCAAAGATCGTAGTGAACGGGCTGAGTTGGCGGGAGCAGTGAATACTATCGTGATTCGAGATGATGGCAGTCGCTACGCTGATACCACCGATGGTGTCGGCATGGTGCGGGATCTCACCGACAACAACGGCATTGAGCTGAAAGGTAAGTGCATATTGGTTCTCGGGGCGGGTGGTGCAGTGCGCGGAGTATTGCAGCCTCTGTTGGAACAACGGCCAATGTTTGTGATTGTGGCAAATCGCACTGCATCAAAGGCGGTGGCGCTGGCCAAACAGTTTAACGACTTCGGTGATGTGTTTGGTTGTGGCTTTGATGTTTTGCCTGGGCAGCAGTTTGATCTGGTGATTAACGGCACTGCGGCAAGCCTTGAGGGTGACGTGCCGCCCTTACCGGATGATTTGCTATATGAGAATGCCAGTTGTTACGACATGATGTACAGCGCTGGGCCGACGGCGTTTCAAGCTTGGGCCCGTGAACATGGCGCCGTCCAGTCGCTGGATGGCCTGGGCATGCTGGTAGAACAGGCGGCCGAATCTTTTTCTATCTGGCGCGGCGTTCGTCCGGAAACCGGTGCGGTGATCGATAGACTGCGCAGTGACATGCAGGGAGGCAATCAATAATGGCAAATATTGGTAAGAAGAACAGTCTGCGAATAGTGAAAGCGGTGGATTTTGGTGTATATCTCGATGGTGGCAGACATGGTGAAATCCTGTTGCCACGACGCTATCTGCCCAAAACCTGGGTCGTCGGTGACAAGCTGGATGTCTTTATCTATCTTGATACGGAAGACAAGCTGATTGCTACCACCCAGCGACCACGCATCGTGGTGGGCCAGTGTGCCTATCTTAAGGTCAAGGCGGTGAATGACTTTGGTGCCTTTCTTGATTGGGGCTTGAGCAAGGATTTACTGGTGCCATTCAGTGAACAGACCACGCGTATGAAAGAGGGCAATGACTACGTCGTTTATTGCTATCTTGACGAAGACACTGACCGCATTGCCGCCACCACCAAGCTGCATGAATACCTGGATGAATACGGCGATGACCTTGAGCCGGGGCAGGCGGTGAGTTTGTTGATATGTGGCCGCACCGACATGGGTTACAAAGCGGTTATTAATAACACCCATCTTGGTCTGATTTTTAAAGGTGATGCCTTCAAACCTCTGAAATACGGGATGAAGCTTGATGGCTATATCAAGGCTATTCGTGAAGATGGCAAGATTGATCTTTGCCTGCAATTACCAGGTCAGGAGGCGAAAAAAGAACTTGCAGATCAGATTCTCGACCACCTCAAGGCCGAGGGTGGCGTTTCAGGCTTGACTGACAAAAGTGTGCCGGAAGATATTTATGAGAAGTTTAATGTCAGCAAGAGCAGTTACAAGAAAGCCCTGGGGGCTTTATATAAACGACGCATGATTGTGATTGAAAAGGATCAGATCAAGCTGGTTTAAGCGCATGCTTGAGTGGGAGTAGGCTTAATGGATTTGGTATGTTTCAGGATTGATGACGAATAAGTGATTGTGCAATTGCCAGCAGTCGAGCAGTTTGAAAGAGTGCTTAGTGCCATTATATGAATAGCCATTTATTGGAATAAATGGTTTATTTCTGATTTGTTAAATAAAAAATCAATCTCCTTGAAAAATAAAGGAAAAAAATTTATGATCTGGGGGCAGCGTGGCCGGCAGGTTTTGTTCCTGGCGTTCAATATAAGAGCGGGGTTATCGTGTTATCAGTCAAGCTAGTATTAGGCGTTCATTCCATTGACCATGCCGCTGTGAAAAGCCCGCTCGACAGACCATATCTCGTTTCACCCTCCTCACCTAGCTCGCAAAACCTCGAATTTACCGAAACTGATACCGTACCGTGGATTATTGCATCCGGTTGTTTGCAGGCGCGCACCGCACGGAATCAGTTTGCCCGCAGCACCAGAGTAAGCCAACCATGAAACCCCCACTGCCGCCCAACGAAAGCCAACGCCTCGATACCCTCCGTGCTTACGGCGTGCTCGATACGGCGCCGGAGTCGGCCTTCGATGACCTGACGCTGCTTGCTGCGCAGATCTGTCAGGTGCCCATCGCAGTGGTTTCACTGGTTGACGAAAACCGGCAGTGGTTTAAATCGATACTCGGTTTGAGTGTCACGGAAGCCTCGCGCGGCGTTGCCTTTTGCGCCTACACCATTTTGTGCCCGGACGAGATACTGGAGGTGTGCGATGCGCAGCTCGATCCCCGCTTCGCCGACAACCCCCTAGTTACCGCCGACCCACACATTCGCTTCTACGCCGGCGCACCGCTGGTTGCACCTGACGGCCTTGTACTGGGGGCTCTATGCGTGATCGACCGCGAGCCGCGCATGTTGAGCACCGAGCAGAAAGTCGCCTTGCGCGCTCTGAGCAGTGGCGTCATCGCGCAACTCGAGTTGCGCCGTACCCTAGCTTTGCATCGCCGGGCCGAGGAGCAGTTGCAGTTGCTCAATGCCTCACTCGAGCAGGCGGTAGAGGCGCGCACTGCCGAGCTGCGGCGGGAAATCACCGAACGCAAGCTGGCAGACAGGAAAGTACAGAAATTGAATGCCGATCTGACGGCGACCTTGCAAGCCATCCCAGATCTATTGTTCGAACTTGACCAGAATGGTGAATACATCAATGTATGGGCTGACAATCCAAAACTTCTTGCCGCACAGAAAGAAATTCTTATCGGACATACCGTCAGCGAGATGCTCCCGATCAAGGCGGCCAATACGGTCATGTCTGCCTTAAGGGAAGCCGGAGAACAAGGTTATTCCAGCGGCCAAATTATACATCTCGACTTGCCTCATGGAAAATTCTGGTTTGAACTTTCCGCATCGGTCAAGGCAACGACTGATGCTTCCGCCAAGAGATTCATGATGCTGTCACGCAACATCACCGAGCGCAAGCAGGCAGAGAATGCTTTGTTGAAGAGTGAGAAACTGCTCGTTACTGAGGTTGAGCGTCGCCTCAAAACCGAGCAGGCCATCCGCCATGTTGCCGCTGTCGTTTCGTTCCAGACCGGCGAATCCTTCCTTCAACACCTGGTGGCAGGGCTGGCCAAAGTGTTCGATGCCGACTATGCCTTTGTCGGGGTATGTGATGATCCGCAGCAACCACAGAGCATTAACACGATGTCGGTTTACGCACACGGGCAGCACGTCGACAATATGAGTTATTCGCTCCCATACGCACCCTGCGCCAATGTGGTCGGCCGGCACACCTGTGTCTACCCAGAGCGGGTCTGTCAACTATTTCCAGATGATCCGTTATTACAGGATATGGGAGTAGAAAGCTATATCGGCGCGCCTATGTTTGATGCCGCCGGCCAACCGTTAGGGCTGGTAGCCGTGCTCGACGGAAACCCCATGGCGGATACTGTGATGGTGGTTGAAATCCTGGAAATTTTTGTGGCCCGTGCCGCCGCCGAGCTGCAACGCTTGCACGACGAACAGCAGCTTCGTATTGCCGCCACCGCCTTCGAGTCGCAGGAAAGCTTGATGATCACCGATGCCGCTGGCGTGATCCTGCGGGTCAACCAGGCATTTACCAAAACCACCGGCTATACGGCCGAGGATGCCGTGGGCCAGACGCCGCGCCTGCTCAAGTCGGACCGCCACAATGCAGCGTTCTATCAGGCGATGTGGGAGAGCCTCAATCGCACCGGAACCTGGCAGGGCGAAATCTGGGATCGACGTAAAAATGGTGAGATTTATCCCAAGTGGCTCAGTATCTCCGCCGTGAAAGGCAGTGACGGGATCGTCTCCCATTATGTCGGCTCACACACCGATATTACGGAACGCAAGGCGGCAGAGGAAAAAATCGAGTACCTTGCGTTCTACGATCCGCTTACTCGCTTGCCCAATCGGCGGCTGCTTACAGAGCGGCTTGGGCAGACATTGGCTTCTGGTGCGCGTAGTGGCAAAAAAAGCGCGCTGCTGTTCATTGACCTGGACAATTTCAAGACCTTGAACGATAGCCACGGCCATGACATCGGTGATCAGTTCTTGCAACAGGTGGCGCAGCGCCTGGAGTCCTGCGTGCGCGAAGGTGATACCGTGGCCCGCCTGGGGGGTGACGAATTCGTGGTCTTGCTGAAAGACCTGGACGAACAGACGCTTGACGCGTCAGCACAGACGGAGTCCGTCAGCGAGAATCTTCTCGCCGCGCTCAGTCAGCCTTATCAGCTTGCCGGGCATGAATACCACGGCACAACTAGCATCGGTATTACCCTGATAGACGGCCACCAGTCATCGATAGAGGAGTTGATCAAACAAGCCGATATTGCCATGTATCAGGCCAAAAAAGCGGGCCGCAACACCCAGCGTTTCTTCGATCCGCAGATGCAGGCAAGCATTACCGCCCGTGTCTCTCTGGAAGGCGAATTACGCAAAGCACTTGATAAGCAACAGTTCCAGTTGTATTACCAAATCCAGGTGGATAGTTCGCAGCGCCCATTGGGCGCAGAGGTATTGATCCGCTGGCTACATCCTGAACACGGTTTAGTACCTCCCCTGCAATTCATCCCGCTGGCGGAGGAAACGGGGCTGATCCTGCCCATCGGACAATGGGTGCTGGAAACGGCTTGCGCCCAGCTCAAGACATGGCAGCAGCAGGCGCTCACCCGTGACCTTGTTTTGGCGGTGAACGTGAGTGCCAAACAGTTTCACCAGACTGATTTCGTGGCTCAAGTGCAAGCTACCCTGCAACGCCATGGGGTCAAACCGATGCTGCTCAAACTGGAGCTGACCGAAAGCATGATGCTGGAGAACATTGAAGGCATCATTTTAACCATGAATGCACTGAAAGAACTCGGTGTTCAGTTCTCAATGGACGACTTCGGCACCGGCTATTCATCTTTGCAATACCTCAAACAGCTGCCGCTCAATCAGCTCAAGATCGACCGGTCGTTCGTGCGTGATATTGCCATCGATAGCAGTGATAAAGCGATTGTACACACCATCATTGCCATGGCACAAAATCTGGACATGGACGTCATTGCTGAAGGGGTGGAGACGGAAGAACAACGACAACTCCTCCTGCACAGAGGCTGCTCCCACTACCAAGGGTATCTGTTTGGTAAGCCGGTCCCGGTTGAGCAGTTTGAGGCGTTACTGAGGCAGGACTAATAATTATTGATGTTAAAAGTTTCTTAGTAGGTGCAAATTCCATCCGGCAATTTTGCCGCAGCAGGCAATAGAGATAACGAAGTGGCCGAGGTCTTTGATGTAACGGATAACTAATGGCGACTAACAGGCTTTTTAAGTCATTTTCAACCTCAATGTATGTGCATGGTCTGAATTTTATTTCATGTACTTATTCTTCAAATCCACATAATGCTGGGCTGAGAACTCCAGGTAGGCCAGTTCTTTTTCAGACAGCGGCCGTATCTTCTTGGCCGGGCTGCCGAGCCAGAGATAGCCGCCCTCGATATCCTTGCCCGGGCCAACCACGCTGCCTGCTCCGACCAGGGCCTTTGCTCTGATTGTTGCACCGTCAAGGATGATAGCGCCCATGCCGATTAGGGCATAGTCTTCAACCGTGCAGGCGTGGAGGATGGCCTTGTGGCCGACGGTAACGCCATTGCCGATAGTGGTTGGAAAGCCGCCGGGATTAAATTGGTTGTCGGCGGTGACATGGATTACAGAGCCATCCTGAATGTTGGTTCTTGCACCAATGGTGATCTTTTGTACGTCGCCACGGATAGCAACGGTGGGCCAGACCGAGCTGTCTGCGCCGATGCTGACGTTGCCGATGACCACGGCATCAACATCGATATAGGCGCTGTTGGCAATGCTGGGGCTAATGCCTTGAAAGCTGCGTATGCTCATTTCTATTCCTCATTTGAGTGTGACCAGTTCTTCGGCGCTGGTGGGGTGGATGGCAACGGTATTATCAAAATCTGCCTTGCTGGCCCCCATCTTGATGGCGACAGCAAAGCCTTGCAGCATCTCGTCGGCGCCATGGCCGACGATGTGGCAGCCAACCACCTTTTCATCTATGCCGACACAGATCAGCTTCATGGCTGTTTTGGTTTTGTGCTGGGTCATAGCGTGGTACATGCCGGTAAATTTGGTCTGATAGACCTTGACCTGATCGCCGTATTGCTCGCGTGCCTGCGGTTCGGTCAGACCGACGCTGGCCACTGGCGGATGTGTGAATACCACGCTGGCGATATTACAGTAATCCAGCTTGCTGTCTGTCTTGTCGGCAAACAGGCGCTCAGCCAGTTTGCGTCCAGCGGCAATCGCCACCGGGGTCAGGGTGGTCTTGCCGGTAACATCGCCAATGGCATAGATGTTGGCGATATTGGTGTTTTGATATTCATCCACCGGGATGAAGCCGCGTACATCGCAGATCAGGTCAATGGCTTCGAGGTTGAGTTGGTCGGTGTTGGGAATCCGGCCAATGGCCCAGATCAGGCAGTCATAGCCGCTTAGCTCGGGGCCGCCCTCGGAGACCATGACCAGTTTGTCATGTTTGCCCAGGGTGATGGTGCTGAGATTGACATTGGTATGGATGTCGATGCCGTCCAGTTGCATCTGTTCGCGCACGGTATCACGAATTAGCGGATCAAACTGACTGAGTAGCAGGTCGCCGCGTAGCAGTATATCCACCTCGCTGCCAAGGGCGTTGAGCACACTGGCAATCTCCATAGCGATATAACCACCGCCAACGATGGCTATTTTTTTCGGCAGTTGCGTCAGCTCGAAAAAACCGTCCGAGGTGATGCCCAGTTCTGTGCCGGGCAGCTTGGGTTGCAGCGGTCGGCCACCGCTGGCAATGATGATGTGATTGGCTGTGTATTGCTTGCCGCCGACCTCAAGGGTGTGGGCATCAACAAAGCGGGCATGACCTGGGATGAAATCGACCTTGGCCTTGCTGAGATTGTTGAGATGAATCTGATTGAGGCGCTGGACATAGGCGTCGCGGCCTTGTTTCATCTTGTCCCAGTCGAAGCCTTTGTTATCAATAGAGAAGCCATAGTCGGCGGCATCAGCCAGGCTGTGGCCGAGGCTGGCGGCATACCACATTACCTTTTTCGGCACACAGCCGACATTGACGCAGGCACCGCCGAGACGATCGGCCTCGATAACAGCACAGCGGGCACCTAGACTGGCGGCCTGTTTGGTTGCGGCCAGGCCACCGCTGCCGCCGCCGATGGCGATAAGATCGTAGTGTTTACTCATTAATATCCTCGTTTGCGCAGCCGATAGGTCATCTTAAGGAACAGGAGAACCCCGTCATGGAAATCAGCAGCTTTATTGTTATTGGCATTGTCCTGGTGATTGTGGTCTATGCCATCATGATCTACAACAATCTGGTCAGCCTCAAGCATAACGTATCCCAGGCCTGGTCCAACATCGATGTATTGCTGAAACAACGCCACGATGAACTACCCAAGCTGGTGGAAACCTGCAAGTAGTACATGGTTTATGAGCAGGAGACCCTTTAGGACGGTTGCGCCGGCGCAGCTGTATAATACTGCTGAGGTTAGTCGAGACCAGATTCGCGACTGGAAAAGGGACCGGGCGCAGATGTTGGACAGGTTTGATGTCAACAGGGATGGTCAGATCGACACGGATGAATGGCAGCTGCTGCGCAAGTCAGCCCAGCTGCGTGCCCAGGCTGAATTCCGTGAACGCGCCAGGCAGCCCGATATTCATGTCATCACCAAGCCTGAAAATGAGAATCAGCCCTTCCTATTATCTATTTATCCTCAGGATCAGTTGACTAAACGTTTTCGCCTCCACGCCTATCTTCTTTTAGCCGGATTTTTTGTCGCAGGCAGCATTGCTACCTGGTTATTGCAATTTCGGTCTCATTAATGTGGTGCACTCTGTGCTAAAGTTCGGCCATATTTTCCTCAGGAATACAGGACTAGAATATGAGTAACCCTTTGCTGCAAATGGTTGGCCTGCCACCGTTTTCCAAAATTAAACCAGAACACATTGAACCTGCGCTCGACCAGCTATTGGCCGAAGGCCGCCAGACGGTAACTGACCTGTTGGCTGCCACCACAGAATATAGTTGGGACAACCTGGTGCAGCCGTTGGAAGAGATGGAAGAGCGCCTCGGCCGGGTCTGGTCGCCGGTGTCGCACATGAATTCGGTGGTCAACAGCGATGAGCTGCGTGAGGCCTACAATGCCTGTCTGCCCAAACTGAGTGATTATGGAACCGAGATGGGGCAGCACGAAGGCCTGCATCAGGCCTTTAAACAGATTGCTGAAGGCGCCGATTATGAGACGTTGGATACGGCGCAGAAAAAGATCATCGACAATGCCATGCGTGATTTCCGTCTTTCCGGTATCGACCTGCCCAGGGATAAACAGGCGCGTTACAAAGAGATTATGCAAGAGATGTCGGCGCTGACCAGCAGGTTCAGTGAAAATGTGCTCGATGCCACTAGTGCCTGGAAACTGAAGATCACTGATGAGTCACGCCTGAGTGGTTTGCCTGAGTCGGCGCTGGGGATGGCGAAGCAGATTGCCGAGCGTGAAGCCCAGGACGGCTGGGTCTTTAACCTGGAGTTTCCCTCCTACCTGCCGGTGATGACCTACGCTGATGATCGAGAACTGCGTCGTGAGGTCTATACCGCCTTTGTCACCCGCGCCTCGGATGAAGGCCCGCATGACAAAAAGTATGACAATACGCCGGTGATGGAGCAGATTCTGGCGCTGCGTCATGAAACCGCCCAATTGCTTGGCTTTGCAAATTATGCCGAGAAATCCCTGGCCACCAAGATGGCGCAAAGCACGGATCAGGTGCTGGCATTTTTGAGTGACCTGGCCGAGCGCTCCCTGCCGCTGGCAAAACAGGAGCTGGACGAGCTGCGTGCCTTCGCCAAACAGGCGCATGGCATGGATGAACTGGAGTCATGGGATGTCACCTACTATTCAGAAAAGCTACAGCAGCACAAATACGCCATCAGTCAGGAAGAGCTGAAACCTTATTTTCCCGAAGACAAGATATTGACTGGTATGTTCGCCGTGGTTGAACGTTTGTATGGTTTTAAAATCATAGAACGGCACGATGTCGATGTCTGGCACAAAGACGTGCGCTTTTTTGAGATTAGCGACGCCAATGGCGTGCGCGGCCAGTTTTATCTCGACCTCTATGCCCGGCCGCAAAAGCGCGGCGGTGCCTGGATGGATGACTGCATTACCCGCATGCTGACCGTTGACGGTGTGCAGGTGCCGGTGGCCTATCTCACCTGTAATTTTTCACCACCGATTGGTGCCGAGCCGGCCTTGTTTAGCCATGACGAAGTGCTGACCATGTTCCATGAGTTTGGTCATGGCCTGCATCATATGCTGACCCAGGTGGATTACCCCAGTGTCGCTGGTATTGGTGGCGTGCCCTGGGATGCGGTGGAGTTGCCCAGCCAGTTCATGGAGAACTGGTGTTGGCAGAAAGAGGCGCTGGCCGATATTGCCGGTCACTACCAAACTGGCGAGCCATTGCCGGATGAACTGTTCGACAAGATGATCGCCGCCAAGAACTTTCAGTCGGCCATGCAGATGGCGCGGCAGCTGGAATTTTCCATCTTCGATTTTCGCATGCACCTGGAATATGATTCTGCCAGGGGAGGACGTATCTACGAGATTCTCGATAGTGTGCGTCAGCAGGTGGCCGTGATGCAGCCATCATCATTTAATCGTTTTCCGCATAGCTTTGCGCATATATTTGCCGGTGGCTATGCGGCGGGTTATTACAGTTACAAATGGGCCGAGGTATTGTCGGCCGATGCCTTCGCGGCCTTTGAAGAAAGCGATATTTTTGATCGTGAAACCGGCCTTAAATTCCTGGCTACCGTGTTGGAACAGGGCGGTTCGCGTGAACCGATGGAATTGTTTGTCGAGTTCCGTGGTCGTGAGCCAAGTATCGATGCGCTGTTGCGTCACAGTGGTTTGGCTGCCTAGTTGTGCTGTTGTCTAAAAAGATAAGTACGATCTTGTTGCCGGCAGCACTGCTGTCGGCAAGCTATGGTCACGCCGATACGGCCTACGTCACCGATTCCATTACCGTGGGTATTTTTGCAACGTCTAAGTTGAAGGGCGAACCACTGGAACGGTTGTCTAGCGGTGCGCTGGTAGATATCTTGCAAAGTACAGCAGACGTGGCCGAGGTGAGAAGCGGTTCGGGAAAGACAGGCTGGGTACGTACGACCTTTCTGACCACCAATCTGCCCGTATCAATTCAGTTGGAGAATGCCGATCACGAGTTGGGCAAGGCGAATACAGCGCTTGGGAAGGCTAACAAAGAAATTGAAAAGCTGAAACAAAAAGCCAAACAAGCCAGTAAAGATGCTGGTTGGATGAAGGCTGAGATGGAGAAGGCACGCAAAAAGGCGGCAACACTTGGGGCGCAGTTAAAGTCAAAGCAGGGTCAGGCCAGCAAGGTCGATCAACAGACCGACACACTTGAATCCCAACTTGACGAGTTAACGGCGAAGAATGCCGATCTGGAACAACGCCTGGCGGCCACCTTGCTGATTAATGGGAGCGCAGAGCTTGATGATATGGCGGAAAAAAGTGTTTCCCAGCCGGATGCACCAATTAGTTCGTGGCCTGTTGTGATGTTGATGCTGGGTTTGGTGGCGGGATTTGCCGCGGGTTATTACTGGCTTGACCGCCGTGTCAGGAAACATTTTGGTGGTATGCGGGTTTATTGATTTTTTTGCGTCGTCTGTGTATCAAAACTGTCAGCAACAAACTGAATAGGGACATGATATCAAGGCTGCCGCCGCCATTGCCGGTGCCGATATCGAGCTTGTTTAGCCCTTCCTGAGTTGCGTCGATGTTGCCAGTGAATACCTCTCCCTCAGTTTGATTGTTGCCGGCAATGAAGACTGCTCCCATCAATCTGATCGTGCCGTTGGCAATGCCGTCATAGTCATTGGGACCGCCGTCCTGAATCCTAACCAGTAAACATTCAGTGCCCGCTGCTAGTGTCGATGTCGCCGGATAGGGCGGTGCGGCTGGTAGCGCGGGTGGATTGGCAATGTTTTCAAAATCGGGACAGTAAGCATCAGTTCTTTTTTTGTCGGTGTTGATCTGGTCGCCACTAATATTTGAAAACGCGTCCCAGCTGTTGAATTTGGTGTAAATCATAAACACGGGGCTGGTGCCTGTTTTTGAGATCGGAACGGGTGCGACCAGAGGAATGATGACGTAGGCACTGTCGCCGGCTGTATTGAGGCGAGATATTTCAATATCCACTACTTGGCCGTCATCACTACTGACCAGACCGTCCACTAACTTAACCCTGCGTAGTTTCTCAGCCGTGCTGGTAGCAAGTCGGGCGTAGCTTTTGCCAGCAGCAAAGGCTGTTGGACCAATATTGATATGCAGGCCAGGGTTGGTGGCGATTAGCAGTGGGTAAGCGGTCAGGCTACTGGCGCCTGATAATAGTGTCCAGCTGAGTGTAATGCTGTTGATGGTGTAGCTATCGTTCTGTTTCAGGTTGGGGTCAAATAGATAGGGCTCGTAGGCCTGGATTAGCGACGGGTTGTTTTCTATGGCATCGAGAAAATTGGGGATGCCATCGTTATCATCGTCGTAAAAACCTTCGCTGATATCGTTGCGCTTGTCGTCGTCGCTATCAATCGTTGTAAGGACGGTCTCTGTTTCGAGTAGTTTTAGCAGCAGGTCATGGGCGCTGGTCTTGCCAGCAGTGTCACTGACGGTCAGGCGAATGTTGTAAAAGCCGGGGTTTAATTCCTGGGCTTCAAATTCAAAGCGGTTGCCAGTTGTGCCGGTGATTGGTATCAGGGCGTTGTCACTGGCGCTCCAGTCATAGCGCAGGGTGTCGCCATTGGCATCGTAGGCATCACCACAATCAGGCATGGCACAGACAGTTACCTTGCCGGTGTCGGTGGTAATGATGCGGCTGATCTGATTATTCTGCTTGGCGTGTAGGTGGGCTAGCGGGGCGAGATTGGTTTCGGTAATCGTAATCTGGTGTGAGGTTTTATGACCGGGGAAAACCTGTGTGGCTGGCAGGCCACCGAGATCAATGTTAAATGTTTGTCCCGCATCACCCAGCCCATCATCAACGATAGAAAAACTGATGCTGGCGGCTATCTCATCAGTGGCGAAGACAAAGTTGCCATTGATTGCGTTGTGGTCGGCAGCATCAGCAGTGCCGGCAACGACGATATAGGGCACAGTGACAGGATAGCTGGGCGCCTTGCCGTTCAAGTGGGCCGTGACCGTTGCCATGCCGCCTTCCCCCACTTCCTGATCAAGGGATAAATTGATGCTGGGTAGAACAGTTATGGTTTGATCGGCTGATGTCGAGTTAAGCCCCAGGTCGGTGGCTGTCCAGGTGATGGTGTGTTCGCCTGGGCCAAGTGGACCTATTTTGCCGGTAGGCCTAAAGGTGAATGTGGTTTCAGTGTCGGTAGCTACGACCTTATCTGTTACCACGATACCGTTAGCCACGATGCCTGTGACGGCAGCGTCTGTGTCCAGTCTAGGCGTTACAATCGGTGTTACGTTTGGCGCTGTGGGGGTGGCATCGACCGGGATGGAAAGATCGGTGCCAACGGCGGTAATTATTGGGGCTAGGGTGTCAAGGATTGGATAGGCAGGGTTGCTCGGATCAGTGAGGGCGGCAGATAATGACAGCGGACATAGCAGCGATGCTGTGAAAAACAGCATAAATGAAAGCTTATGGAGTGGTGGCGGCTGCATAAAGTCTGTGGTCTGTTGTCGCTCTCGTCATCGCTGGTATTCAGCAGGTCTGGATGGCATTATTATGCCCTAGATAGCCCTACGGCGCAGCCACAGTATCTTGGACCATGGATCGCTTTTCTGGTTGCATACGATGATTGTTGGGGTTTCGGTGAGACACGATTTGCCAATCTTTGCTACTCTCTCTCGGCAATCACATTCAATTGTAAATCGAATCGATGAAATATAAAGACTTACGCGACTTCGTCGCTCAGCTTGAAACTCAAGGCGAGCTGAAACGCATCACACAGCCGATTGATCCCAACCTGGAGATGACCGAGATCTGTGATCGCACCCTGCGCTGTGAAGGCCCGGCATTGTTGTTCGATAATCCAACCGGCTCAGACATCCCGGTGCTGGGTAACCTGTTCGGCACGCCGCAGCGGGTGGCAATGGGCATGGGGGCGGATTCGGTTTCAGCGCTGCGTGAGATTGGCCATTTGCTGGCGGCCCTGAAAGAACCGGAGCCGCCCACGGGATTCAAGGATGCATTGAGTAAACTGCCGATGTATAAACAGGTGCTGAACATGGCGCCTAAGGTGGTGAAAAATGCACCCTGCCAGGCTAATGTGATCGAGGCCGATGATGTCGATTTAGGTAAATTACCGATCCAGACCTGTTGGCCGGGTGATGCCGGGCCGCTGATCACCTGGGCGCTGGTGGTAACAAAAGGCCCGCATAAAGAGCGACAGAACCTGGGTATTTACCGCCAGCAGGTGATCGGTCGCAACAAGGTGATCATGCGCTGGCTGGCCCACCGTGGCGGCGCGCTGGATTTTCGTGACTGGCAGCAGGCCCATCCGGGCGAGCGTTTTCCTGTTGCGGTGGCCCTGGGCGCCGATCCGGCCACTATTCTGGGCGCGGTGACACCGGTGCCCGATTCGCTGTCGGAATACGCCTTTGCCGGTCTGTTGCGCGGCAGCAAGACTGAGTTGGTGAAGTGCATCAGTAATGACCTACAGGTACCGGCCACGGCCGAGTTTGTGCTGGAGGGTTATCTGGAACCGGGCGAGATGGCTGATGAGGGGCCGTTTGGCGATCATACCGGTTATTACAACGAGGTGGATAGATTTCCGGTTTTCACTATTGAGCGCATTACTCACAGAGACAAGCCTATCTATCACAGCACTTACACCGGCCGGCCACCGGATGAACCTGCCGTGCTGGGGGTGGCTCTGAATGAGGTGTTCGTGCCGATTCTGCAAAAGCAGTTTCCGGAGATCGTCGATTTCTATCTGCCGCCGGAGGGCTGTTCATACCGCATGGCCTGCGTCAGCATCAAGAAGCAGTATGCCGGTCACGCCAAACGGATTATGCTGGGGGTATGGTCGTTCCTGCGTCAGTTCATGTATACCAAGTTTGTCATCGTGGTGGATGACGACATTAATGTGCGCGATTGGAAGGATGTGGTCTGGGCCATGACCACACGTATGGATCCTGCCCGCGATACGGTGATGATAGAAAATACACCGATCGATTATCTTGATTTTGCTTCCCCCGTTTCGGGTCTCGGTTCCAAGGTTGGTTTTGACGCTACTAACAAATGGCCGGGCGAGACCACACGCGAATGGGGTGAGCCGATTGTGATGGACGCGGCGGTCAGGCAGCGCGTTGACGAGCTGTGGGCTGACCTGAAAATTTTTGACTAGTGTTAAATTGTTTTGTCAGGCCGTTGGCAGGGTGAAGCACAATAAGGGGAAGAGAGGGGAAATTATGGATTCTAAACAAGGGGCTTTATATACAATTCTGGTATTGGGCGGCATTGGTCTGTTGGCTGTGTCGTGCTCTGATTCCGATGATAACAATGGCCATGGGGCTAAGGTCGAGCATGGTAAAACGGTGGAGCATAAGGCGGCAGATGCACATGCGCCTGCCGAATCTGCTCATGGTGCAGTGATTGAACATAAAACTGCGACCGTTGTTGCTGGTGATTCGAGTCATGGTATAGACCACGGAAGTGTTTCTGGCGAAGCTTGTGAAGGTTTTGGTCCGCAAACACCACGTGATATCGATAGCCTTGGTGGCGAGAACAAGCGTATGTTCACTATGGCGCCACCATCAACAGAGATGAATCTGTGTAACATCCACTTCCACGAAAATGCCGAGCATAAAGCGAAGGCGTTCTCCATCTACGCCGGTGATGGTAATCATGGTTATGATAGTGGCTATCAGTGTGGTATCAGCAAAGAGCTGACCAAGGCTGAGCTTGCTCCGACCAAAGGTGCAATCTGCAAAGGCAAACATGGTGATCTGCAGCCAGGTGACACCATTGAAGTTCATTGGGTACACTCTTCAGCCAATGTTAAACCTGGTCCAACGCTGGGATCTTGCCTGGATGATGCAACCATGAATCCTGCTTTACGTGTAGAGACTCAGGTGTTCACTTTGGTGAATGACAAAAACGCTCTGAATTTCAATGACCTGGATTACGATGGCAACATGGTCAAGGGTTACCACCAGCCAAAAGCACTGCCCACCAACACGGGTAAGGCTGTTGAATTCCTGGGTTCTACCACTGGCCCCAAGTACAACGATCAGCAGTGTTCACCTTTGCAGGTTGCTTGGAGCGTTCGTCCTCAGTGCGCCAAGCTTGACATCAATTCTGTTGGAGAATGGTGTAAAGACAATGCCTTTGACGAAGACCATGCGCATGGCGTACGTAAGCTGGTTACAAATCCAAAGTTGTTGTCCAACATCAAACAATAGCACTGGATTGCATCAGGTTTGATGCATCTAAAAAGGCCGGCCTGGTTTCAAACCAGGCCGGCCTTTTTGCGGCATTAAAACCTCAAGCTAATGCGTGCTGCTGCTGCCAGGTATAGGGTTGCTACTGGCAAATATCTCTTCTACGTCGACACTGTCGAACTGGTACTGCTGATTGCAGAAATCACAACCAACGCTGATATTTCCCTGTTCGGTCAGAACCTCGTGGGCCTCGTCTGTGCCGAGGGCGCGGATTACGCTGACGATTCTATCGCGCGAACAGTTGCAACGGAAACTGACCGGCTCGGCGTCAAACAGGCGGACATCCTCTTCATGAAACAGCCGTTGCAGAATTTCCAGTGTCGGCAGGCTTAGCAGTTCAGCGTCGGTGATGGTGGCACCCAGGGTTTCTATCCGGTTCCAGACGTCCTTATCTGCTTCCTGACCGGGCAGGTGCTGTAGCAGCATGCCGACTACCTGCTGGCCATCGGCGGCCAACCACAGGCGGGTTTGTAACTGTTCTGACTGGGCAAAGTAATTTTCTATCGCCTGGCCCAGGTTGCCATTCATCAGGCCGACGATACCTTGATAGCGCTCGTCATTGGCCTCGTTTTCGATGGTGATGACCATGCGACCTTCGCCGAACGGGTTGTCGGGCAGATCAGCTTCTTGCCAGCGGGCCAGGCCGCGGAGGTGATGTTCATGGTTGCTTTGCGCCACCAGCATGTTGATGGGGCCCGTGCTTTGGATCTGCATGATCAGTGAACCCTCAAATTTGATGCTGGAGCCCAGCAGGGCACTGGCTGCCAGTGCCTGTCCCAGTTGCTGGCCAACGGCGGCTGGATAGTCATAGCGTCCCAGAGCGGTCTGATAACTGTTGCCAAGGTGGATGATGATGCCGCGCACATTGCTGTTTTCAAACATGAAGCGTTGCAGGGTGTCGCTATGTTGCATGGCTGGTCCTTGGCTGTTTTATCGGGGCGCCATTATAACTCATCAATGTTTAGTGCCTGAATTTGAAGATTGAAAACAAGCATTAAGGCCGGATTCAAGGTCTGGATATGCCAGTTTGATTTGTAGCTCGTTTAACATTTTGCTGTTGTCCAGACGTCGTGATTCATGCAGGTAGGAAAGCATGGCAGGCGACAGTTCGGCCTCGGCCTGCTGCCAATCGATCTCGGTGGGGAGCGCTAGACCGGCATGTTCGGCGACGCGAATAAAATAATCAGACATGGTGCTGGGCTGGTTGTCACAGACGTTGTAAATACTGTGTTGCTCCGGCGCCCGGACTGCAGCCTGACAGACCAGGGCCAGGTCATCGGCGTGGATGCGGTTACTGAGAGGGGCCAGATCACGTCGCAGTACGGTCATGCCCTGCTGTAAACGTTGCAGCGGTAGTCGGCCAGGGCCGTAGATGCCGCCGACGCGGAGAATGACACTGGTCACATTGTGTTGCCTGCTCCACTGTGCCAGCGCCTGCTCTGCTGCAAGTCGTCTTCTGGAGCGGTCGGTAGTGGGATTTAACGGACTTGTTTCGGTTACCCGTTGGCCCTGGCAATCACCATAAACGCCGCTGGTGCTGATGTAGATGATGCGTTTGGGCAGGATGCTGACCGGGATGGCGGCGAGAAAGTTTTCCAGCCTGCTGTCGGTTTCACCCCGCTGCGGCGGCGGGGCGAAGTAGTAGACGATGGCATGCCTGGTAGGTAGATTTGACAGGCTTTCTGGATGGTCCAGATCGGCCTGAATATGCTCGTGTCTATCGCCTGCCCGCCGTGCTAGGGTAAAAATCTCGGTCTGTTGGTCATACCAGCGTTGCGCAACACGTTGGCCAATATCGCCAAGGCCGACAATAAATATTCTGTTCAGGGCTTTTCTCCGTTGTTAAATGATGGAAAATCTGGACAATTGGGATAAGAATATTACTAGGGAATGACTATGAGTTTCAAAGTTACGCTAGCACCAAGCGGCCACAGTTTTGATATTGAAGAAAATGAGGTGGTACTGGATGCCGCTATTCGTCATGGTCTGTCGTTGCAATATGGCTGTCGCAACGGTGTTTGCGGTGCCTGTATTGGTAAAGTGGTTGAGGGTGAGATCAGTTACGCCAACGGTCTGCCTGGTGCCATCAGCGCGGCCGAGGATGCGGTGGGGCAGGCGCTGTTGTGTTGTGCCAGGGCCAAGAGCAATTTGCTGATCGAGGCACATGAGATTGGCGCTGCCAGTGAAGTGAAGGTGCGCAAGATGCCTTCTCGTGTGGTTAGACTGGAACGGCTGGCGGATGACGTGATTCGGCTTTATTTGAAGTTACCTGATACCGAGCGGCTACAGTTTCTGGCTGGGCAGTACATCGATATTCTATTGCAGGACGGCCGTCGACGCAGTTTCTCGATTGCCAATGCGCCGCATAATGATGAGTTTATCGAGCTGCATGTGCGTCTGATCGAGGGCGGTGAGTTTACCACGCATGTCTTTGACGGCATGCAGGAAAAGGACATCCTGCGTATAGAGGGGCCTTTCGGGACCTTTACCTTGCAGGAAGCCTCTGGCCGGCCGATGATTTTTATCGCTGGTGGCACAGGCTTTGGTCCGATTAAGGGCATTATCGAACATGCGATTCAGGAAGGTATCGAGCGCCCCATGGTTCTTTACTGGGGGGCTCGAGCCAGGGCCGACCTGTATTTGAATGATCTGCCTGAGGCCTGGCGGCAGCAGGATAATTTTAGTTATGTGCCGGTGTTGTCCGAGCCTAAAGAGCTTGATAATTGGCGGGGCCAGACTGGATTGGTGCACGAGGCGATGTTGCAGGATTTTAGTAGTCTGGCCAGTTACGAGGTCTATGCCAGTGGCCCGCCGGCGATGGTCGAGGCGGTACGCCAAGCTGTGGCGTTAAAGGGTTTGGCGGGTAAGTATTTTTATTTCGACAGTTTTGAGTTCGCCAACGACGCTAAATAGTTGGTTTGCGAGACGTTAAAAACCCCCGTGTGGTTTAAACCACACGGGGGTTTTTTGCTTAGGCCTGGACGGTTTCCAGTTGTGAATGAGAGACAGAACTGGCCGGATTGAAGTGTGGCCGTGGCAGGCTGGCGCGCTCGACCAGGCCGCTTTTTAATTCAGGCTGGGGAGAGTGTTCGGATGTTAGGGCCAGGCCGCGACGATAACACTCCAATGCCTGTGTTGGCTCATTGAGGAAGGCCAGCAGATTACCCAATTCCTGGTATGTTTCGGCGTTGGCGGTGATCTCCAGACTCTGTTGTAGGTAGTCACGTGCAACCTCCCACTGGTGGGCGCGCATTGCCAGCCGGCCCAGCGTTAGCAACAATACTGGATTGTTGCTGTGCTTTTTCTGCCAGTTACGGCTACGCACCAGATTAATCTCGGCGTCGCCATCGAGCAGTCCGTAGATGTAGACCAGGGCATCGCTCCAGTCCTTGTTGATTCGGTGGTAGAGGATCTCTTCCATGGCATCGGCCTGTCCGAATTTGATCATTGAGCAGGCAAAGTCGACCATGATGTCTTCCTTGCTGCGTAAATTTTTGGGCACGCTGTTCCAGGTCTCCCATAGTGCAGTCGCGTCCTTGTGTCTGGCGACATGATTGATCAGACCGGAATAGGCCAGGTGTTCGGTGGCGAAATAGCTGCTCAGCGGCAGGGCCTTGCTGTGTTTTATTTCAGGTAATAGTTTAACCAGGGCCGGCCAGTCCTTGTTATCGGTGTAGAGCTGGGTCAGCAGCGTCAGCACGGCTTTATTTTTGTGTTGATTGCCGGGGAGCAGATTAAGGGTGGCGATGGCCTGCTGCGGTTTGCCAAAGTCGGCCTGGATCTGGGCCTGGGCAATGGTCAGTGCCAGTGAGTCCTTGGGGGTTTTCTGTTGTGCCAGCAGGATGTAGCCGTCGCGGCGGGCCTCAACGCCCTGGCCCTGGGCGGCACGGGCGGCGGCCAGGTAGGCCAGTGGTGCCAGTTCTTCATTGCGGGCGCATTTGATCAGCAATTTTTCGGCTGCCTGCCACTGCCCCAGGTTGAGTTTCATCATGCCCTGGGCCAGTTGTTTGCGGCCGACATCGGCGCCGTGGCGTCGGCGCCAGCGCCCCATGCGTCGTGGTAGCAGGCCGGTGGCAATGAGCAGGCGGAAGGCGGCGTAGAGCAGTACAAAGCCGATCAGCATGGCCACTGCGAACAGCACAAAGCTGGTTTCGATGGTCCAGTCGCGAAATGACAGCATGATGTAGCCAGGGTCTTGCATTGCATAGACGGCGACAACGGCTGCACCGAGTAGAACGATAATGGTAGCGATGACTAGTTTCATAATGCTGTCACCTCCGCGTTCTGCTTGCTGCTCCAGCTATCCAGTGCTTTTAAGGATCTGGAAATATCAGGCAGGGCGGGGTTAAGCTCCAGGCTCTGAAGAGGGGCAATGCTGGTAAGCAGGTTGGCGCTGCCTGCGGCCGAGGTGTCGAAGTAGTTTTCGACCCAGTTTTTCGCGGTATTGAGGCTGGACTGGAAGGTTTGGCTGTCACCTTGCAGTAGTGCCAGGCGGGCGGTCTCCAGCTTTAGCCGCAGATTTTGTTGCAGGAAGAAACGTTGCCCGGGTGGCAGCAGGGCGGCGCTGTGATCGCCACTGTTATGACGGATGGAGACCAGCCCCTTGATGTCAGCCCAGATTTTATTGAAAAAACTGCTGAGGTCGTCGACCTTCGTTGCGGCTGTGGTTTCTGCTGTTGCAACACCTGGTTCGGCCTTTTCATTGCGCAGCGGCAGGCCGTCGATACTGGCTTCCAGCCGGCTCAGGGTCAGGGCAATGCCACTGATGTCGATGCTGTTGATGTTGCGCAGGGCGATGATGTCGTCGGTGATGATTTGGCGTGTCTCAAGCAGTGCCGGATCGGCTGCATCGCGCAGGCGCTGGTCCGCGGCGACCAGTGCCGCGGCGGCAGCGGCCGGGTTGTGATTGAGTTGGGCCTGGTGGTTGGCAATGTTGATCAAGTGGCGGGCCTCGGCCACCAGTAACTGATCATCTTTATTGTTGCGCAGCGAGTCACTGAGTTTGTTGAGTGAGTCGTTGATGGTCGCGTCACCCTGCTGTAGTTCAGCCATGCTGCTGGCAAGCTTGTCATCCAGGCCGCTGAGTTTGGTCTCCATGGTATCGAGACGGTTTTGCAATAATTGGTTGGTGCTCTGTACGGTCTCGGCGATGGCGCGGCTTGATGTCGAGCCGGACGCTATGGCTGTGAGGCTATTTTCGGTGTTGCTAAGGCGTTGACTCAGTGCGCCTTGTTCGATGCCGATTTGCTGCCAGGCCTTGTAACCGGCAGCAATGGCACCAATGGCGATCACCAGGGCAATGACAGCGATTATGGCGCCAACCCTTTTGGCTGGCGGTTGGTTGTTGTCTTTGCTGGTGGCGGCAACGGTCGGGTCCGCCACGGTTTCTGGCTGGTTGGCTGAAGCATCATTCTGTTTTTCAGGCGTTGGTGTTTCTGTGTCTGTTTTTAGTTGTGTTTTAGACATCACGCAGTCCTCAAAATCATTAGTGGTTGTTGTTTTGGTCGGGTGTGCGCCATGCCCGCATGGCGTCAGCTAAGCCCTGGTCATTGCTTTGTTCGCTGACGATGGCGGGGCGGCGAAAGCCAAGTTGCTGTGCCAGTTGGGCGGTGCGTTCGCTGATGAGGACCAGCTGTCTGGACAGCAGCCAATCGCGCTGAACATGGTCACTGGCCATGTCATACAGGTTTTGCAGGCTTTCATTGCTGGTAGCGGTAATCAGGTCGATGGCTGGGCTGTGGTGGCTCAGTGGCGCCAGGTCGCCAGCCGGACGGCCGCGGCGGTAGACCTCGGCGTATTCAGTTGTGGCGCCACGTTGTGTCAGTGTTTGTGCCAGCAATTCACGTCCCCCCTGGCCGCGAAAGATGAGGATGTTGCGGCCTCGAATTTGTTGTAGTTCTGTCATGGCCAGCAGGGCCTCGCTATTGGCACCTGAATCAGGGCAAAGTACCGGCTGCCGCCATTGTTGTTCGACGGCCTTGCAGGTGCTCTTGCCCACCGCTGCCAGCTTTAGCCCGGCAGGAAGTGCATCGCCGATCAGGCGGGCAGCCCCTGCCACTGCGTTGGCACTGATAAAAATCGCTATATCGAATAAATGTAGCCGCTTCGGTATTGAGGCTATTTGTTCGGACTGTTGCGCCTCGAGGATTTCAAGGCCGGGAAAGGTGATGGCCTTGCCGCCCTGAGCCTCGATCAGCCGGCACAGTGGACCCGCCTGTTTGGCCGGTCGTGTTACGGCCACTGTTATGCCCGCAAGGCCCTGTGTCTTAGTCATGCCAGCCGACACGGCGTGCCAGTAGGCGCTGATACTGGCTTCGATACCGAAGTTTTGATCCTAACATCAACACCGCCACCATGCCACGGCTTACTCTTCGGCGGCCTGATACAGGGCCGAGAGGATCCGTTTGGCGCCACGTGAGAGTAGGTCATCAGCCAGACTGAAGCCTAGTTGTTCTGCCTCGGCTGTTGGGCCGGAGATCTCACCGCGGATCATCTCGCTGGCATCGGGCTGGCCTACCAGGCCGCGCAGGTGCAGGGTGTCGCCATTGAGCACAGCGTGGCCGGCAATGGGTACCTGGCAGCCGCCTTCGAGGCGGTTGTTCATGGCCCGTTCGGCGACGACGCGGATGTAGGTTTGCTGGTGGTTGAGGGCGGCCAACAAGCCGTTGACCCGCTCATCATCGCGACGGCATTCGATGCCAACCGCGCCCTGACCGATAGCCGGCAGGCTGATGTCGGTTTCCATCAGCTGGGTAATGCGGTCGTTGAAGCCGAGGCGGATCAGGCCGGCGGCGGCGAGGATGATGGCGTCGTATTCACCGTCGTCCAGCTTACGCAGGCGGGTGTTGACATTGCCACGCAGGTCGATAATTTTCAGGTCGGGGCGTCTTTCCCGCAACTGGCACTGACGGCGCAGGCTCGAGGTGCCGACGCGGGCACCCTGGGGTAGCTCATCCAGGTTGTTGAAGGTGTTGGAAACAAATGCGTCGCGCGGGTCTTCGCGTTCGCAGATTACGGCCAGGTGCAGGCCTTCTGGGAATTCCACCGGTACATCTTTCATGGAATGGACGGCAATGTCGGCGTCACCCTCAAGCATGCAGACTTCCAGTTCCTTGACGAATAGGCCCTTGCCGCCAATCTTGGCCAACGGGCTGTCGAGGATTTTGTCACCCTGGGTACTCATGCCCAGTAGCTCCACCTCCAGGCCGGGGTGGGCAGCGATCAGGCTGTCACGGACGAATTCGGCCTGCCACATGGCCAGCGGGCTTTTACGGGTTGCGATTCGAATGATTTGCTTCGACATAAACTTTCCTTTCAGCGAGCCGTATATGCTAAGGCTTGACGCCGCTCGAAGCAATATTATTAAGATATTTTGCTGATCAGTTTGCGTACTGTGGGCAGTTGGCGGCGGCTGACTTCGAGCAGAGCATCGCAGCCGCGCAGTCGCAGTTGAAAGTGGTTGTCGCTGACCTTTTCCAACGCCTCGATGCAGCTGTTGGCTGCCAGTGAGTTGCGATGGATGCGGGTAAAGCGGTCACCGAATTCCTGTTCCAGACTCTTGAGTGGATCGTCGATCAGTACTTCACCAGCCTTATGATGGACGACGACGTACTTGTTGTCGGAGTGAAAATAATAGATATCCTCGATTGGAATCAGTTTGATGCCACCGCGCTGGTGGGCGCTGATGTGGTCACGGCTTAGGTGCTGGTTTGCAGCAGCGCCGTCAAGTTGGCTGCGGAGCAGGGGTTGGGCTTTTTCAAGGGCCTGTTCCAGTCGCGTCAGGCGGATCGGTTTCAGTAGGTAGTCGATGGCGTTAGCATCAAAGGCTTCCAGCGCGTGCTCGCTGTAGGCGGTGGTGAATATGACTGCCGGGGCATGTTTCAGCCGACTCAGATGGATGGCTGCTTCCAGACCGCTCATTTCAGGCATGTTTATGTCGAGCAGGACTATATCCGGGCCTAACTGTTGTGCCTGTTCGATTGCGGTACGGCCGTTGCTTGCTTCGCCAACGATCTGGTGTTTGCCTATGTCACCGAGCAGATCTTGCAGACGGCTGCGGGCGAGCGGTTCATCGTCTACGATCAGGATTTTCATTGTTTTGAATAAGGCTGGTAGGGGAAGCGCAGCTCAACTTGATAACTATTGCCTTGCTGCTGGCTGATGAGCTTGGCGTCTTCTTGAAAGTGGGCCTGCAGGCGTTGGCGGGTGTTGTCCAGGGCGATGTGCATGCCCTGGCGTTTGCGAGCTGCACCTTCTTCGGCAGCTGGCAAGGGGTTGGTAATGGTGAGGATCAGGGTGTTGCCCTTGCGTTGTCCGTGGAGGGTGATTGTGCCGCCGAGGCTGATGATTTCGATGCCATGGCAGATGGCGTTTTCCAATAAGGGTTGCAGGGTTAGGGAGGGTAGAGAGGCGTCCTGCGGGATAGCCTCTATGTCCCAATCGATGGCCAGTCGTTCACCCAGGCGCAGTTTTTCCATGTCCAGATAGCGTTGGGCGATTTCAATCTCGGTGGTAAAGGGCAGGCGGGTCTCAGTATCGTTGAGGGTGTGGCGGAACAGATCTGACAGATCCTCTACCGCCTCTTCGGCCCGGTGTGGCTGGCGTCGAATCAGGCTGGCGATGGTGTTGAGGGCATTGAATAAAAAGTGGGGGCGGATGCGCGCTTGTAGCGCCTGCAGGCGAAACTGGTTTTCGGCCTCGATGTTGAGCTTGAGCTGATGTTGTAGGTAGAAGTAGCGCAGTGTTAGCAGGCTGGCGATGGTGCAAATGGCCAGGTTGCGGCTGAAAAATTCCAGATGGCTCATATTGATCTGTAACGCCCCGGCACCAAAGCGGATGCTGACCTGAAAGGCCGCTTCGCTGAAGACCGCGGTGGTCAGTAGCAGCAAGCAAAAGGTGGTCAGGGCGGCCAGGTTGTTGCTTAGCTTTGCCAGTTTGGGTCTTAACAAGCACAGCAGGGCGGTGGAACAGAGTGCTATCCAGAGGATGTAAATCGAGATCAGACTGAGATAGTCCCAGTCGCCGCCGCGGGCGCTGGGCGTGGCCAGAGTGAGGACGAAAGCCAGCAACTCGGCAATGATGATCACCGAGAAGACGATCCTGATATGACAAAAGTCGGGCAGGAAGGTCCGGTTTTTTGCGGCTGAATTATCGCTGTTTGTCTGAACCATTACTGTCTCAGTTTGCTTGTCCTGAATATGGTATCGGACGCTGTTGTTGTTTGTCTTATTTCTTTTGGGGATTCAGCGCCTTGTGGCGGAATGATATACTTGTGGCACTTTCAGTATTTCCAAGGAATTATCGTGACAGAGCAGAGCAGCAAGCCCTGGGCCGGGCGCTTTACCGAACCTACTGATGCATTTGTTGAGGCCTTTACCGCTTCAATTGGTTTTGATCAGCGCCTCTATCGTCATGATATCGCTGGTTCCAGGGCGCACGCGCAGATGTTGGCTCATATCGGTGTGCTGACCAAAGCAGAGTGCCAGCAGGTTTTGCAGGGCCTGGATCAGGTGCAGGCCGAGATTGAGTCGGGGCAGTTGCAATGGTCGGTGGCGTTGGAAGATGTGCACATGAATATCGAGGCGCGTCTGACGGCCCTGATTGGTGATGCCGGTAAAAAACTGCACACTGGCCGTTCGCGCAATGACCAGGTGGCGACCGATATTCGCCTCTATCTGCGGGATGAAATCGATGCCATTCAGGTCGAGCTGAAACGTCTACAGATAGCCCTGATCGATCTGGCCGAGCGTGAGTTCGACGCCATCATGCCCGGTTTTACCCATCTACAGGTGGCCCAGCCGGTGACCTTCGGTCACCACATGCTGGCTTGGTTTGAGATGCTGGTGCGTGATGCTCAGCGCCTGGTTGATTGCCGCAAACGGGTCAATGTGATGCCCCTAGGTTCGGCGGCCCTGGCGGGCACGTCGTATCCGATTGATAGGGAATACACAGCCAAGCTACTGGGTTTTGATGGTGTTACCGAAAACTCCCTTGATGCGGTTAGTGATCGGGATTTTGCCATCGAATTCTGTGCTACGGCAGCGCTGATAATGACCCATCTGTCGCGTTTCTCTGAAGAGCTGATCCTGTGGGCCTCGGCGCAGTTCAATTTTGTCGATATCCCTGATGCCTTCTGCACCGGCTCATCAATCATGCCGCAGAAGAAAAATCCCGATGTGCCTGAACTGGTGCGTGGCAAGACCGGTCGTGTTAATGGTCATTTGATCTCGCTGCTGACGTTGATGAAGGGCCAGCCGCTGGCCTACAACAAAGATAATCAGGAAGATAAAGAACCCTTGTTTGATGTCGTTGACACCTTGCGCGGTTCATTCAAGGTTTATGCTGACATGATGGCAACCCTGACCATCAAACGTGACAACATGGAACGGGCAGCCTTACAGGGTTTTTCCACCGCCACTGACCTGGCAGACTATCTGGTGCGCAAGGGCCTGCCCTTCCGCGATGCCCATGAGGTGGTGGGCAAGGCGGTGCGCCTGGGGGTTGATACCCGTCGTGACCTGGCCGAGATGGGACTGGAGGAGTTACAGCAGTTCTCGGCCGTAATTGCTGACGATGTGTTTGAGGTTTTGACGCTGCAGGGTTCGGTGGCAGCGCGTGACCATATTGGTGGTACGGCCCCGGTGCAGGTCAGGGCAGCGGTTGCGCAGGCACGCAACCGACTGATTTAGCTTGAATTAGTCGGTATTGGCGATTGCCGTACCGGCTTCTTTGGCAGCGTTGATGCTAGTGCTGACACGTTGCAGCATAAGGTTGGCGTCATCGCCTTTTTGCCAGGTAGTCAGGCCGCAATAGGGTTTGATCTTGATGGCCTGGTTGTCATCCGAGATAAGTTCAAGCTCATCAATTAGTTCACATATTTTCTGTGCCAGGATCTCGGTCGCATCAGTCGGGGTTTCCGGCAGAATTAACAGGAAGTCTGGCCCATCGTAGCGGCCAATAATGTCAGCCCAGCGCATCTGCTCTTTCAGCAGTTGTCCTACCTTTGTCCACGCCTCCTCCTTATATTTGACTTCGTCTTGTGGTTCAAGATCGTCCAGTTCGACATGCAGTTTGATCAGCGACAGCGGGTTGCCATAACGGCGGCTGCGAGAGATCAGCGGTTCCAGTCCCTGTAACAGGGCGCGGCGATTGGGCAGGCCGGTTATTGGATCACGGGTGGTTAGCTGTTGCAGATCATCTTCCAGGCGATCGCGTTCCAGGCGCAGGCGTTGCTCCGTGGTGATGTCGATATAAAACTGGCTGCGTTTACCGTCATCGCCGGTCTGGCTGTGGCAGTGCAGCCAGCGCTGGACGTCGCCATTCTGCAACAGGATGGTTTCGGGTGGTGAAGTCAGGATGTTGCTTAGTTCTTTGGGCAGATCCGCTGTGGATTTGCCGCTGAGCTGTTCTGTGCCTATGCCCAACATCTGTTCCAGGCTGCTGTTATGCCATTGGATATTGCCTTTTTCGTCTATCAGGACGATGCCGATGGGCGAATGTTGCAGAGCGTCCTGCATGCTGCCAAGAGTGATTTTCTTCATTTGTCTTTCGACTCCCCGAGGATTAATGAGACAGGTATACCTCATAAATGCCGGTGATGCCAAGTGGGCAGGGCTATTGGGTGACGCTCGGTTGTTTGGTGCTTCGTTTGTATGTGTTTGGTTAAAATGCTTTTCTTTAGATTTTTGGGTTAATCAACAGACTGAGAAGGCGCTTGTTTTAAACCTTTTTTGTCGTCGTAGATATCAAGTTTTTTGCGCTGACAACCGATAAGGTATTGGTCGGGGTGAGCGAATGTTTAGAGTAAAAGCCAAAGCCAAGTCAGAAACCAAAATTAAGTTTGCTGATGTTGAAACGGTTAAAAAACGTTTCTTGTTGTTGAACAAGGAACGCTTGCGCCGTGGCGAGGATTGCATGCGTAGAAATCAACGCGATTTTCTCGATTTTCTGCCGTTGTTATTTCATGTCAATCATCCCAGTCTGCCGGGTTACGTCTCCAAAAATACGCCATCAGGTATTTGTTATTACACACCAACAAAACGGGCTTTAACGGCTGCGAATAAATATATTCGTGGTTTTGATTATAAACGCCGAGCCCTGCCTCGTTACGATATCTTGTCGATGTTTTTGATGGGTAGTAGCGGTACGATTGCCTATTCGAAAAAGAGTGATTTTGATATTTGGCTATGCCACCAGCACAGTATTTCTCAGGAGAGTCTTAATGAGCTGCAGGCCAAATGCACGATTATCGAACAATGGGCCGATGCCCAGGGGCTGGAAGTGCATTTCTTTCTTATGGATGCGGAGAACTTTAAGCAAGGCAAGATTGTTGATCTCTCGTCTGAGAGTAGTGGTACGGCACAGTATTATCTTTTGTTGGAGGAGTTTTATCGTACCAGCTTGATGATAGCCGGGCGTTTTCCGGTCTGGTGGCTGGTGCCGGTTGAGGAAGAGGAAAACTACGACGCCTACGTTCAAGAGCTTTACCAGAGCCGTATGGTACTGGAGTCCGAATGTATTGATTTTGGCGGTATTCCAACATTGCCGGCAGAGGAATTTTTTGGCGCGGCAGTCTGGCAATTGTTCAAGGGTATCGATTCACCTTACAAATCGGTGCTGAAACTATTGTTGATGGAGGTTTATGCTTCTGAGTATCCAGATATTGAGCTGCTGTGTTTGCGCTTTAAAAAAGCTATCTTTGATGGTGAGCATGACCTGGACAAGCTTGATCCTTACTTGATGCTTTATAAAAGGCTTGAGGAATATCTGCTTGAACGTGATGAGCCGGAGCGACTGGAGCTGGTGCGGCGTTGTTTTTATTTCAAGGTCAACCAGAAGCTGGGTCTATCTGAAAATGTCCAGTATGACTGGCGTCGGGATCTTCTACGTTCCAAAACCAATGCCTGGGGCTGGGAAAAAGAATACCTGACGATGCTGGATCAACGCTCTGGTTGGCGGATTCAGAGGGTGCTCAAAGAACGAGGCATATTGGTTAAAGAATTAACCTATACCTATCAGTTTCTCTCTTCGTTTGCGCGTAATTATGCCCAGCTCGCGGCTATTAATCAGGAGGATCTGAACGCCCTTGGACGTAAACTATATGCCGCGTTTGAGCGCAAGACCGGCAAGGTTGAAATTGTTAATCGTGGTGTTTCCCAGAATGTGTTTGAGAAATCTCTGACGCTGTATCAGATTCAGCAGAAGGGGCGGGATGGTGGTTGGGCCTTGCTGGCTGCGGCGCAAGATTCCATTGCCAATGATCCATCGTCGATGGTGGCGCTGAAGCGAGGTCGGCACATTATTGAGCTGATTGCCTGGGGTTTTTATAACGGCCTGATGAATGCTGCGACGGTGATTAATGTGATCAGGAATGCTGGCACTGTAGACCAGCGCGAGCTGGGGGAGTTTGTTAAGGAGTTGGACAAATTTATTCCGGTTAAAAAAGTGTTTGAAACCAGCGTTGAAGATCTGGGGCGTGCCGTTAGCATTTTACGATCGGCAGTTGTAATCAACCTTGACCGAGATTCGTTGGTTGAGCTGCGACGCACAGGTGCGCATCTGGCCAGTAATCGAACCGATGCCTTTAGTTATGGTGGTATGTATGAAACCCTGATTAGCAGTGTTGATCAGGTGTTGTTAAGTAGCTGGAAGGAGGTGTTGACATCGCATTATGAGGGTAGTGAAAGTGTGTTGGCCTGGTTGAGTAATTACTTTCGTTTGATGCCGCCATCAAAGGGTATTCAGCCGCCTAAGCCGACAATCTTGTGTTACACGCAAAATCACGCGGTCACTATTAAACAACGCATTGTAAAGCTTGTTGATGATCTGGTTGAGTGCTTTTACGGTGCCAAAGATAAACTCAATAATCGTTATATTCTCTGTATTAGGCGTGCCTATTATTTGTTGTATGTTGAAGAAAATGTGCTGCGTTATCAGCGCTTCGCCGAATATGGCGAGCTATTGCGTTATTTGAGTAAGGGGCGACAGGTATTCGGCCGGGTATTCCTGGATCGAAATGTGATTGCAGATGAATTATTGTCTCTGGTGTTAAAGTTTAACAAGCCAGGCGTAGTGCAGTTTTTCTCTAAGCGTGATGCAGATAAGGTCGAGATTTTTGTTGTTGATGAAAATGGTTCGTTGTTTCGTCAGACGGTAGTAGCACTTGATGATGCCAGTTTGGTGGGGCATTTTAGATTGTTTTTTGATTCCGTTCTGCAGCGGCGCTCATTCTTGGTGGCGGGTTCAGGTGCGGAGAGTGGTGGTGAAATTGATGTGGAATATTATGCAGTCGTCCGTAACCGTCAGGGCCAGTATCAGATCGCTAAAAAGGCCCCGTATCAGAATACCAATAAATCATATTTCGGTGTTCAGGTAATCGCCTCTTATGGGGAGGGCGAGGCGACGGGTTTTACGGTGTATTGTAATGAATGTGAGTTTTCCACCCTGGAATTTGGTAGCGATTTGTTTAATGAGGTTGCTGCCTATATTGTGTCGCAGCGCAAAGCTGGTCAGTCTTACCCAGTCTATATTACAGATGTGGATTTACCTGCCGCCATGTTTGCCGGTTACCCAAGCGGAAATGTGCCGGTGGTGGAGTTTCTTAATTATAAGAAAAATATTGAAAACAGGCTTAATCAATCGCTCGAAAGTCTGGCTCGTGTGCGGCCGCTAAAGCCTCGTTAAATTCCGTCGTCGGTGGGGGCTGCCGTCGTTGTAGTGCAATCTGTCCTTTTCTGGGATAATGCGACAACGTTATTTTCTTGGAATATCACTTGTGAAAATAGTGCGACTAATTTTAATTCTGGTTTGCCTGAGTCTGCTTGTCGCCTGTGGCCAGAAGGGCGATCTTTACTTTCCCGAGCAGCGGACGGGAGTTGCTGCGTTGGTGGAATCAGTATCCTGGCTGGAGAATTATGGATTACTTTGAATATCGATATGGTTGCCTGTTTGCCGAAGAGTTGGCGTTGGCTGAACTGGTGGCGGTGCATGGTACCCCTTGTTACATCTATTCGCGGGCAACAATTGAACGCCATTGGCGGGCCTTTGATGATGCCTTGTCAGGTCAGTCGCATCTGATCTGCTACGCGGTGAAAGCTAATTCCAATCTGGCGGTGCTCAATCTCATGGCCCGTATGGGTAGTGGTTTTGATATTGTGTCGCGGGGTGAGCTTGAGCGTGTCTTGAAGGCCGGTGGTGATCCTGCCAAGGTGGTTTTTTCCGGTGTCGCCAAGCGTGAGGATGAGATGCGCCGGGCGCTTGAGGTGGGGATTAAGTGCTTCAATGTCGAGTCTGTGGCCGAGCTGGAGCGTCTCAATCAGGTGGCCGCGCTGATGGATCTGCAGGCACCGGTTTCAATCCGGGTTAACCCGGATGTCGATGCCAAGACCCATCCATATATTTCGACCGGCTTGAAAGAGAATAAGTTTGGTATCGATATTGAGCAGGCGCAGGCTGTTTATCAGCAAGCCGGGGCTATGTCTAATTTGCGTCTGGTTGGGGTGGATTGCCATATCGGTTCGCAGTTGACTCAGGTGAAACCGTTTGTCGATGCCCTTGATCGTGTCTTACTGCTGGTTGAACAACTGCGGCAGCAGGGTATCGAGCTTGAACACCTTGATGTTGGTGGTGGGCTGGGTATCCGCTATCAGGATGAAACACCACCGGCGCCGGCAGAATATGCCGCAGCTATCAAGCAGCGGCTCAATAAGCCAGGGCTCGAGATTCTGATTGAGCCAGGCCGAGCCATTGTCGGTAATGCTGGTGTGCTGGTGACCAAGGTCGAATACCTGAAGCGTACCGGGCATAAGAACTTTGCCATTGTTGATGCCGCTATGAATGACTTACTGCGGCCGTCACTCTACTCTGCCTGGCAGGATATCGTACCGCTGCAACGGCGTGATGATGTCAGTGCGCAAACCTATGACATTGTTGGTCCTGTATGTGAAACAGGTGATTTTCTCGGTAAGGATAGGGGGCTGGCGATTGCCGCCGGCGATCTGCTGGCGGTGCGTAGCGCCGGGGCCTACGGTTTTAGCATGAGCTCAAATTACAACTCGCGTCCGCGTCCGGCTGAATTGTTGGTGGATGGTGCTCAGGTACACGTAGCGCGCCGACGTGAATCAGTCGATGAGCTGTTTCAGCAGGAATCACTGCTGCCCGAAGACTAGCTCTCAAACAGCAGCGGCAGGTGTTGTTATTGTAATGGCAGCTGTTGGGGTGTTTCCTTCCAGGCGCTGCCATTGCCGAATTGGAATTCGGCACTATCGCCCCAGCAGTAGACTGTTCGGTTGAAGTCGGCATCCTCACGGATGCCGCAACCATGGCTCATCCCCAATGTCAGGCTTTGCCAGTCTGTTCCGACGGGGTGTTTGGCAGGGCTAAGGGATATTTGTTGTGCTGTTTCGGCATCTAGAGTCGCTTGTGAGCTGCCTTTGTAACCCCAGCACCAGAGCTCATTGGTCGAGGTGATGGCACAGGCAGAATTTTGGCCGACAGCGTAATCGAGCACAATGTGATTGCCGACTATCGGTTTGGGGCTGGTGACGCTGGTAACAGGGACAGGGGTTGTTGTGGTACTTGCCGTGATCACCCCGGTGCCCGTTTCTCCAAAGGTGTGATCACCCCAACAGTAGAGTTTCTGATTTGTTTGCAGGCCACAAGTAAAGCGGTTGCCTGCCTTTACGCTTACCCAGCTGTTATTGAATTGTGGTGGAAAGCCGTAGAAAGCGGTATCGACGATGATTTGAGTGGGGATGGTTTTGTTAACGATCGTTTGGTCACCTAATTGAGATGTATCGTTCTCACCCCAGCACCACAGGGTGCCATCGGTCTTGATGGCGCAGGTATGGCCACCGGCAGAATGGTTTGGTGGGGTGTTTGGTGGGTCTGCTGGTTCTACGGTATAGCCGCCCACGGCGACATCTTTGGCAACAAACGCTATGGTCAGCCCATCTTCCATTACCTGTATGGGGCTGATTTGTTTATTGACTGGGTCAGCAAGGTCTGATGGGTTTGCACTGTTTCGCCCCATTTGGTTGGTGAAATTATCACCCCAGCACCACAACTCATCTGTGTTTTTGATGCCGCAGGTATGGCTGGCACCGGCATCGATCTTCAGCCAATCATCGGCCGCCTGGCTAATTTTGCTTTGCAAAGACCAGTTTTGAGAAATATTTTCTTTGGTATCAACGCTGTTAACGATATCGGTTGCCAGTTGGTTGTGGCTGTTTCTACCCCAGCAGTAGAGTGGTTTGGTGTTGTCGCTGGTTTTATTTTGAATGGCGCAGCTATGGTAATGGCCATTGGATACATACGCCCAGTCTTCAAGTGTTGCGTCGCGGCCTTTGATTTGCACCGGTGCGGATTGATTGGCGGTTGAACCTATACCGAGTTGGCCGAAATTGTTGATGCCACCACACCAGAGTGTCTTGAGTGATGTGAACGGGTCGGTTTTGAGGCCGCAGCTATGCAGGGCGCCACTGTCGATGCTGTTCCAGTTTGTGGCAGTGTCAAATTGCCTGGCTGTGCTGGTGTCCAGGGCTATACCGTTGCCAAGCTGGCCGAAATTGTTCAGGCCCCAGCAGTGGCCGATGTCATCGCTGTCGATCGCGCAGGTGTGGTTTTTGCCACTGCTGACAGCGTACCAGCCGAGCTTATTTGGCGGCGTGAGTTGTTGCGGGCTTGGCATGTGTGAGGTCGTCCCTATGCCAAGTTGTCCCGCCGAATTATTGCCCCAACACCATAGGCTGTCATCATCCTGGATGGCGCAGGTGTGATTGGCGCCGGCAGATACCTTTAGCCACTTGTTGCTGCCTGCCATAACTTGCGTGGGAGTGGCCTTGGCTAGGTTGTCGCCCTGCCCTAATTGGCCATAGAGGTTGTTGCCCCAGCAGTAGAGGGATTGGTTCGAGCTTTTGATGGCACAGGCGTGGCTATCGCCGGCACTAATGGCTATCCAATCAGCGGCAAGATCGACACGTGAGGGGATTTGGTTGTCTGCTGTAACATGGCCAAGTTGTGATAGATCGTTCCTGCCCCAGCACCACAGTGTTTGGTCTGAGTTTGTGGCATCTGTCTGTATGCCACAGCTAAACTGATTGCCCAGGCTGATGTTGCTCCATGTGGTTGCCGTCTCAATCTGTATTGGACTAATGCTATTGGCCGTGCCGCCATCGCCCAGTTGTGACTCATAGTTATCCCCCCAGCACCATAGGCTACCATTGTTTTTGATGGCGCAACTGTGATCTGTTCCCAGGCTGGCACTGCGCCAGTCGGTGTCGGTTGAGATAGCGATTGGGCTTGTCTGGGTAACGGTTGATGCATTGCCTACCTGGCCGGATTCATTTTCTCCCCAGCAGAGCAGAGAGCCACTCTCATCGATGCCGCAACTATGATTGTCGCCTGTGACCACCACCTGCCAGATGAAGCCGCTGCTAATCGCTGTTGGGTTGCTAGTGCTGTTGGTTGAGTTGTCTCCCAGTTGGCCGGCTTCATTGCTACCCCAGCACCACAGGCTGTCGTCCACATTCTTGATGCTGCAATTATGCTGGCCACCGGCACCGATCATTTTCAGGCCGCTGGTTGGGTCAAGGTTTTCATTGGGTGGGACGATGGGCTCTGTTTCTGTTGTGTCTGTTGTGTCTGTGTTGTCCGTTGTTTCTGTTGTTTCTACTGTGTCTGATGGTCCATCAAGCTCTATAACTATTGGGTCTGCAATCGATGGGTTGGTGGTACTGTTACTGATACCGCAACCGCTCAGGCTGCCGAGTAGGAACAGCGGCAGCAGCAAGAGGGGCAGGGTCTGTCTTAGATGGATGGATAACATTTTCTCATTATATAACTGCTTTTCTGTAACCGTCTGTTTTTGTTGCTTAAAGATAAAGATTGTTTTGTCGCCATGCTCCAAACAGGATGATGGCCACTACGGGATTGGACACGTTTAGATTGTGACGGTTCGCATTCATTGACAGCCTCGGCACCTATGCGCCCTCGGCTGTTGTGATGATACGTACGGCGGGCCGTCTATTTGTGGGCCATAACGGCAGGATATCACCCGCAAAGACTCTAGTGTTTGTCTTTCTGATTTTAGGTCTGGAAGCGGAGTTGCAGATGGGTCCCATCTCCTCTTAGATCATCGACCTCAATTGCATAGCCCAGGCGTTCGCAGATAAGCGTTACGATAAAAAGGCCTAACCCTGATTTATTCATTTGTCCGGGGGGAAGAGATATTTTTTGACTAAGTTGTAAGTGCACATTTTTGGGTAGGCCGGCCCCTTCATCTGAGACCAGCAAGCCATGTGAATTTTGTTGTAAGCGTACCTTGCCTTGAGTGTGTTCCAGTGCATTTTGGATAAGATTCTTCAACATCATGTTGATCAGTGTGGGGACGGAGACAAGCTCGTGATTGATTTCGCTGGGGCTTATTAATAGGCGTTCTTGGTCGTACGGGTGAGTTTTAAGTCGTTCCTGGACGACAGATTGGAGTTGCTCACTTAGTAGTATTCGGCTAGTTGGATGAGATGACGACTGTTTTCTTGCCAGCATGAGTATCGCCTCAACATTGGCGTTCATCTGATTGGTTGCGTTACGAATACGGTTGATGGTTTTACTGTCGCTTTTATTCGCTGTGCCACGTTCGGTCAGTACATCAAGGGCGCCGGAGATGACCGCGATGGGGGTGCGTAATTCATGGCTGGCCATACTGATCAACATGTGTTCTCGTTTCACATATTCTTCCATTGTGGTGAGATAGGTGTTGAATGTGGTTGCGATACTGTGGAGCTCATGGTCACGATAATCTACTGATACACGCATGGCTCGGCTTCGCGGTGAGATACTGCTTATTTCCTGTGTCAGTTTGTCGAGGGGGGTCACAATTCGGCGCGCGGTTAGCTGGGTTAGTACGAAGCTGACGATAATGAATAGAGCGCCAATGAGTGTAATTCCCAAAATAAAAATGGCTTCACGCTGTTCGAATAGCTCAGTATCTCGAGCGATGTAAAGTATGCCGGTTGGTAAGCTGCTGATATCCACCCAGTATTCTTTATCGGCCAGCTCAATTCTGCCGGAATATGGTGCTGGCAGTGCCCGGAAAACCTCAGGAATATCAAGGAAATTGATTGTGCCTTCAGGCACAAATGTGGCCTGGGTATTCGCTGTTCGCCATGTTTGAGCAATATCACCAATTTGGTTTATGTAATGAGATTTCTCGGTTGTCATTTCATAGGTAATCATGTGGTCTTCAAGGTCGTCGCACATCAGTTCCACCAGGGCAACAAGTGCGATGACCGTCAATATGTTCAAGACCAGGAACTGTTTGTAGATATGCTGCTTGAGGGAGGGGCGCATCATGAGTGGTTACTCCAGTTCGGACGGAATCAAACGGTAGCCTCGGCCCCGCAAGGTTTTGATTAGCGAATGATCGAGCGAGTCATTCAATAGTTTACGTAAGTTATAAATGTGGGTGCGCAACGTGTGCAGATCGATGTCATCGACGCCCCAAACGGCATGGCTTAGGGTGTCATGGGAAACAAGGTTGGGGTAAGCGCGCATCAATTCTTCAAATATTCTGGCATTGGTTCCAGATAGCTCAATTTTCTTGCCATTGTCAAGGGATACGGTGAGTGTGCCGGGGTTAAAGCAGATGCTTCCAGCCGTCATTTTATGTTGTTTTTCTGTGCCTCTGCGTGAAAGTGCTTGAATACGGAGCTCCATTTCTTGCATGTCGAAGGGTTTAACTAGATAGTCATCCCCACCCTGCGAGAAGCCGGATGCCTTGTCTTCAATCGCATCGCGGGCAGTCAGGAAAAGTATAGGCGTATTACACTGCAGGTCATTACGAATAAGCTTGCAGATTTGCAGGCCCGAAAGCCCGGGTAACATGATATCCAGCACAATTACATCATAGCAATTGACCGAGACCAGGTGTAAGGCAGTAAGGCCGTCGTGCGCAAAATCAAGACAGTAAGATGTCTCCCCCAGAAATTCCAATAGATTCTCGGCAAGTGGTTTATGGTCCTCTACAATGAGAATTCGTAAGCGCTGCTTACTTGCATGGGGACTGTTCTGCATATCGGGGGGCAAAATATTGTTCCATTCTAGTTGAGGTTCTGGACTGCGTTTCCTACAGATGTGACCTCTAGTAAAGTAAAACGTTTGTTTTTTAATCCAACTTTAACCTTTGCAGGAAGAGAGGATACGATGCTATCAACATTGTTATTGGCTATGGAGAGAAAGTAGGATGACCTAGGGTTGTTGCTTAACAATGTTTTTAACTCGGGTAAGGTCATCTGGGTAAGCTTTCCTCGGGTGTAAAATCGGGCAGAAAATGGCGCTTTGTCAATGTATATAATGGGTAGGGCAGCGTTGCTCTTGTGCTCATTATAAGCTGTGATCAACACTTTTTCCGTATTAAACTTATTTGGGTCTATATACGAGTAAATGCCCGCTAATATGAGTAACACCGGCATAAATGCAGTCGATGTGCTTGTGATGAAACGGGTGAGTCTGGTTGCTGGGGTTGCAGGGGTCACGAGCATGGCGATGATTACTGCAAATGGTGCTAATGCCGGTAGTTGGTAAGTCCATAGAATATTACCTGAAAATGTAAAAAACAGGCTTGGGAATATGGCGGCAAGCAGTAGCAGGCACTGCTCATCGCTTAGTTTTTGTTTTGTAAATGGGTTTAGTCTTTTTGAGCGGATCCAACGCCAGGTGAGGAGTATGAGCGCAATAGGCCCCCACGGTAGTGTTGCCCATAACCAGTAGAGCCATATGGTTCCATAGACCTGCTTGTGTGCACTGCCATATAAGTCCCCTTGCCAGCCTGAGTCGATAAAACGTAGGAAATGTTCGCCAATAATGAAGTAATTAATAAACCCTGGCGTTTTTAGTTCTGCAGCGATATACCAGGGTAGCGATAATAGGGTGGTGAGCACCAGGCCTCGCCCCCAGGGAATGGTAAGCAGGTAATGCCACTGACGACGCCATATCAGCCACAACACGAGTGGGCCGCCGATCAATATTAGTGCCAGCGGTCCTTTTGCCAGTAAGCCGATGGCTAGCCCGACAAACAGGCACCACCGCCAAGCCGATTCAGGCTGTTTCAGGGAAAGAATAATGCCCGCCAATGAGAGTGTGGTGCCTAACGCCAGGAAAGGGTCGGTTAACACGGCGCCTGACATCATGTAACTGAGGGCCATGGTAGCAAAGATCAAACAGGCAATGAGTGCCTGCCGCTGCCCGGCCAGCTTAAGCGTTAAGGTGTAGATTAGCGCTAACATGCCTAAATTTGCCAGCCATGATGGCAAGCGGGCGGCAAACTCGGTCAGGCCGAAGAGTTGAAGTGACAGTGCTTGCAGCCAAAATGATAATGGTGGTTTGCCCCAAAATGGCACGTCGTAGTTAAACCATGGCGTGATCCAGTCGTTGGTTTCGGCCATAATGCGGGCGATTTCACCATATCTGGCTTCGGTGGTATCGATCAGCGGTACCAAGGCCATAGTGACTAATCTGCTGATAACGATTGCGGCCAATGCCCATATCCATACATCAAGACGCTTGAGCATGTGTTTTCTCTTGTTGGTTGTCTGGGTGCATGTTGATGATATTGGGGGTATGTGTCATATCACAGACCAAGTAATTGGGCCGCTGTTTGGCTTCGATGTAGGTCTTGCCGACGTATTCGCCGACAATGCCTATTGCTAACAATTGGATGCCGCCCAGAAAGGTGATGATAGAGATTAGCGATGGGTAGCCCTGCACCGGGTCACCCAGGATGACTGCCTTGAATACGACCCAGAGACCAAATGTAGCGCCAATCAGTGAGGCTAATATGCCGAAACCCATGGTCCAGCGCAGCGGGCTGATTGAGAAGGAGGTGATGCCTTCAAATGCGAGCTGCAGTAGACCAAGATAATCCCATTTGCTGGTACCGGCCGCACGCGGGTGGCGGTCATATTTTAATACTACCGTTGGCATCCCGACCCAAGCAAACAGGCCTTTCATAAAGCGGTTCCGTTCCGGTAGCTGTTTTAAAGCCTCCACCGCACGTTTGCTCATCAGGCGAAAATCACCAGTGTCCTCTGGAATGTGTGTGTGGCTAATGCGTTGTAAGAGTCGATAAAAGAGGTGGGCTGTGGTGCGTTTAAGCCAGCTTTCACCTGCGCGTGAGCGCCGCTGCATGAGGACGACATCGGCGCCCTGTAGCCACTGTGTAACCATTTTGGGGATTAACTCTGGCGGATCTTGCAGGTCTGCATCGAGAATAATAATGGCGTCCCCACGGGCGTGATCAATCCCTGCGCTGAGTGCTGACTCTTTGCCGAAGTTGCGGCTCAGCCGGATGGTATGAATAGTCGCTTCTGCGCTGCTTTGTTCGGCCAAATATTCCGCGCTGCCATCTCGACTGCCATCGTCTACGAATAAATATTCAGTATTGATATCGAGCTGTTTGATTGCGCTATCCAACCGCTCTAGACATAGCGGTAATACGTCACGTTCGTTGAAAACGGGAATGATGATACTTAGCAAGGGTCGCTGCGGGTGTTTCTGATTAAATGGACGCTGCTTGATGGTCATTGAAGACTATCCTCTTGTATAAAAAATAACTCATGAAAGCGATTGCAAACGTGGTGATGCCTTGCGCATAGAAGGGAGAGAGCTGGGTGATGCGATGTAAGGCGAGGAATAAGCCAAGGTTGGCAAGCCATATGAGTGTACAAACGCCTAGATAAGGCAGTATTGTGGCGCCATGAGGTGTCTTGGATTGGAAGGTTACACTGCGTTGCAGGGCGTAATTAATAGTTGCGCCTATGAGTGCACCTATGGCGGTTGCTGTGGCCGGTAGGACTCCCATGCTCACCATGAAGGCCATGCTTCCCCAGTGAGATGTGGTTGCTAAGCCGCCAGTTAGTGCAAATCGCATCGGCTGAACAGACAATTTTTTCCCAGTCATTAAGGCTGGACCCCTCAATACTTCTTAATTGTCGTTCAGGATAAGGTATGCCGTATCAACTCAAGATCACATGAACATCAAACTAAAATAAAGATAGGTTATTTTAGTTGGCTGTTTTTTTTCGGCTATTTGAGGTTTGAACGAATCTGATATGCTTTGCCAGGTCGAATCTAAAGTTAAACTGACAAAACGGCATCTGTGAGTATAGACTCGGTGTTTTTCAAACCCAGTGGCCGAGCACCTATGTTTCATATCGCACTCTATGAACCGCGTATCGCGCCCAATACCGGCAACATCATACGGCTGGCGGCTAATAATGGTTGCAAACTTCATCTTATAGAGCCTTTAGGCTTTGATCTTGAGACAAAGAAATTGCGTCGGGCAGGCCTGGATTATCACGATTTAGCGAATGTGACGCGCTATCATGACTATGAGGTGTTTTTAGAGGCGATGCAGGGCCGCAGGATTTTGGCCTGCACAACAAAGGGTGTGCGGCTTTACGATAAAATTGAATATCAACGGGACGATGTCTTGCTGTTTGGGTCCGAGACCAGCGGACTACCCGACAAGGTGCTTCAGAATATTGACCCCAGCTGTCGGTTGAGGATTCCAATGCATTCAGATGCCCGTAGTCTTAACTTGTCTAATGCGGTTGCCATTATCAGTTATGAGGCGTGGCGACAGCACGGATTTACTGGCGGAGTATAAGGGCGGCTCGGTTTTTTTGGCTGCTTAAATTACAGTTAAAGCCCCTGGAAAAATTCACGGGGCAGTGTCTGTGGCGCAATTTTATACCTCGGTCTCCATACCCAGTTCCTTGATCTTGCGGGTCAGGGTGTTGCGGCCCCAGCCTAGCAGCTTGGCGGCATCCTGGCGGCGGCCACCTGAGTAAGTCAGCGCCGACTTGATGATAATGCGTTCAAAGGCTGGCATGGCGGTGTCGAGCAGGTTTGTCGAACCACCGGTCAGATACTGATCACTCCAGCGTTTCAGGGCTGCCTCCCAATCATTGGAGGTTGATTCACTAGTCTGTGGTGTCTTGAGTTCAGGTGGCAGATCGTCCACGTGTACCTCGTGTCCAGAGGCCATAACTGTGATCCAGCGGCAGATGTTTTCCAGCTGCCTGACATTGCCTGGCCAGTCGAGGCGGCTCATATATTCCGCTACTTCAGGCAGCAAAATCTTTGGTTCAACGTCGAGTTCCTTGGCGGCGGCGGCGAGAAAGAATTTCAGCAACAGCGGGATGTCTTCGCGTCGTTCGCGCAACGCTGGGATATGGATGCGGATAACATTGAGGCGGTGGAACAGGTCTTCACGAAACAGCCCTTTTTGAACACGCTCTTCCAGATTCTGATGGGTGGCGGCGATGATGCGCACGTCGACCCTGACCGGGGTGTGTCCACCAACCCGGTAAAACTCACCATCGGCCAGCACCCGCAACAGTCGGGTCTGCAGTTCGGCAGGCATGTCGCCAATCTCATCAAGAAACAGGGTGCCGCCATCGGCCTGTTCAAAACGGCCGCGCCGTGCCGCCTGAGCGCCGGTGAAGGCACCGCGTTCGTGGCCAAACAGTTCTGATTCGAGTAGGTCACGCGGGATGGCAGCGGTATTGAGGGCGATGAAGGGCTGGTCAGCTCGTGGGCTGTGTTTGTGCAGGGCATCGGCGACCAGTTCCTTACCGGTGCCGGATTCACCGTTGATGAGTACGGTGATGTTGGAGCGCGATAGCCGGCCGATGGCACGAAATACCTCCTGCATGGCCGGGGCCTCGCCGATGATCTCAGGCATTGCCTCGGCCCCCGTCTGGGCCTTGCTGTCTTTCGCTTTGCGCTGATGACTAATGGCGCGGTTCACTAGGTCGACTGCCTCATTGACATCGAAGGGTTTGGGCATGTACTCAAAGGCGCCCCCCTGATAGGCGGCGACGGCACTGTCCAGATCTGAATGGGCGGTCATGATGATGACCGGTAGGTCAGGGAAGTCAGCGTGGATCAGCTGTAGCAGTTGCAGGCCATCGGTGCCGGGCATGCGGATGTCCGAGACAATGGCATCCGGTTGACCCTTACGCAGATAGTCGGTGATGTTGAGGCCGGTCTCAAAGCTGGTAACTTCCATGCCAGCTTTTTGCAGGGCCTTTTCCAGTACCCAGCGGATTGATCGGTCATCGTCGATCACCCATACGTGGATATTTTTTTCCGTCATGAGTTCTCCAGCGGTAATAAAATAGTGAAAACGGTTTCGCCTGGTTGGCTGCTACATTCAATTAGACCGCCATGTTGATTGATCAGTGCCTGAGCAATGGGTAGGCCAAGGCCAGTGCCATCGGCGCGACCGGTGACCATGGGGTAGAAAATTTTGTCGAGCATCTCCGGCTCGATGCCGGGGCCATTGTCGATTACCTCGATGCAGGCAGCCAGCTTGTGGCGTTTGTGGCCGAGGGTGATCTGGCGTTGGACACGTGTGCGCAGGATGATGCTGCCATCATTCTTCAGGGACTGGACGGCGTTGCGGGTCAGGTTCAGTGTCGCCTGGATCAGTTGATCCGGGTCAGCATAGATGTCGGGTACGCTAGGATCGTAATCGCGTATGATCTCGATGTCTTCCGGAATCTCTGTTTGCACCAATTGCCGTACTCGCTCCAATAGCTCGTGGATATTGGTGTTCTTTTTTTGTGGCAGGGTATTGGGGCCAAGCATGCGATCCATCAGATTCTGTAGCCGATCGGCCTCCTGAATGATGATGCCGGTGTATTCCCTTAACTCTTCGCTCTCCAGTTCGGCCTGCAACAGTTGTGCTGCCCCACGCAGGCCGCCAAGAGGGTTCTTGATCTCGTGAGCCAGGCCGCGAATAACATCGCGGGTAGCGCTGTGTTGCGCCAGCAGGTGTTCCTCCTTGGCGATACGCAGCTGGCGATCCACCTGGGCCAGTTCTACCAACAGGGTGGTGTTGCCGTTGACATTGCTGATTGGCGTAATGGTGCAGTCAGCGGTTATCTGGCGGTGATTGGGTAGATGAAGGGCTAGCTCCCGCTCGATAAATGGATGGCCGCTGCTCAGTGCCAGCTCTACATTGGTGATGAATTTGCTTGAGTCGGCGAATAAGGCATGCAGGTCGCCGCCTTCGATGCGGTGCAGGCTGAGGGCAAACAGCATCTCGCCAGCTGGATTCAGATAAGACAGGCGTAAACCCTGGTCAAACACCAGCATCGCCGTGTTGGAGTTTTCCAATATGCGTTTAAACAGGCTATTTTGTTCCATAGGGTCTTGGGTCATATAGATGCTTTAGCAAAGACCAAGCCAGTTTGTTTTTGACTGTCAAAGTATTTCTGTGTCTTAACAAAATCAATGGGTTATGCCCTTTTCTCTGCTTTGGACTGAGGCTTGCTTTTAAGCTTATGCACTGATTATAGATGGTTGCACTAATGTGGTGCATGTTTATTTGAGGCAAAAAAAGCCCCCGACTGGCGGGGGCTTGATTTTGCTATGCAGTCTCTGGATTAGAGGCTGTAGTACATGTCGAACTCAACTGGGTGAGTGGTCATGCGCATGCGAGTGACTTCTTCCATCTTCAGATCGATGTAGCCATCCAGCATGTCGTCAGTGAAAACACCGCCTGCAGTCAGGAAGGCGCGATCTTTGCTCAGTTCGTCTAGAGCTTCTTCAAGAGAAGAACAAACTGTTGGGATGTCTTTTAGCTCTTCTGGTGGAAGGTCATACAAGTTCTTGTCCATGGCATCGCCAGGGTGGATCTTGTTCTGGATGCCGTCAAGGCCAGCCATCATCAGTGCAGAGAAAGCCAGGTATGGATTGGCAGTTGGATCAGGGAAGCGAACTTCAACACGACGACCTTTTGGATTCGCTACAAAAGGGATGCGGATAGAAGCAGAGCGATTGCGGGCAGAGTAGGCCAGTAGCACAGGTGCTTCGAAACCAGGCACCAGACGTTTGTATGAATTGGTAGAAGCGTTTGTCAGGGCATTCAGTGCCTTGGCATGCTTGATGACGCCACCGATGTAGTACAACGCAGTTTCAGACAGGCCGCCGTATTCGTTACCAGCAAACAGGTTTTGACCATCTTTGGCCAGAGACATATGCACATGCATGCCAGAGCCGTTGTCACCAACGATAGGTTTGGGCATGAAGGTAGATGTTTTGCCGTAGGCGTGAGCAACATTGTGAACCACATATTTCAGTGTTTGGTTGTCATCGGCACGATTTGTTAGGGTGTTGAACTTGGTGCCGATTTCACACTGACCGGCGGTGGCAACTTCGTGATGGTGTACTTCAACTTCAACGCCCATCTCTTCCAGTGCCAGACACATGGCTGAACGCATGTCGTGCAGACTATCGACAGGAGGCACTGGGAAGTAACCACCTTTAACGGTCGGGCGATGGCCCATGTTGCCGCCTTCGAATACTTTTTCAGAGTTCCAGTCGGCTTCTTCGGAGTCGATCTTGACGAAACAGCCGCTCATGTCGGCGCCCCAACGAACGTCGTCCAGGACGAAAAACTCTGGTTCAGGGCCGAAGAAAGCAGTGTCGGCGATGCCGGTAGACTTCAGGTAGGCTTCAGCGCGTTTGGCAACGGAGCGTGGATCACGCTCGTAACCCTGCATGGTGTTTGGCTCGAGGATATCGCAGCGAACAATCAAGGTGGTTTCGTCGGAGAACGGATCAAGAATCGCGGTGCTAGGATCAGGCATCATTACCATGTCAGAGGCTTCGATACCCTTCCAGCCTGAGATGGATGAACCGTCAAACATGCGACCGTCGGTGAAGTCATCTTCAGATACAGTGTGTGCAGGGAAAGAGATATGTTGCTCTTTACCGCGAGTATCGGTGAAACGGTAATCGACGAATTTAACATCGTTTTCTTTGATCAGATTTAGCACGTTTGCTGACATTGCTTTTTTCTCCCTCGGATAATCCGTAGTTGTAAAATTACTCGTCTGACCGCTCTGTCGAGTGGCCGCTGAATTTTCAGTCATAGCCCATAAAGCACGAAGCATGCCATGTGACTGGCTTAAACAATTCAAATACTAACAAAGATCTCTTTGCTGTTGGTCGATGTCTAATGTTTAAAAATAGTGCGTTATTGGTTTTTTTGCACCAAAATTGCGCATTCACTCTCCAATAGTCAGGGTGATGACAATCAGGTTTCCGTCTTCCTTGGTTTCGCTGCTCACCACGGTGTGGCCGTTGATGCGGCACCAGGCAGGAATATCATTTATCGCACCAGGGTCGGTGCACAGTACCTCCAATGTGTCACCAGGGGCAAGTTTTTTTGCCTGATTCTGAGTGCGGATGACCGGTATTGGGCAGAGCTGTCCTTTGACGTTGAGAGTGTGTTTGCTCATATGTACCATTCCTGTGGAAAATCATCGCTGTTCAACGGCGCGATAGTGAGGGGTGTTTCAGTGCCATCGGTGTCGACGTAGTGCACTACAGCTTCAGCGGCACTCTTGGCCTGACCGAAGCGGGCGGCAATCCTGGCGGCCAATTCAATGTCGGCATCGCCAAGCTGTTCACCGTCTACCAGCACCAGCGGACCGGGGTGGCTTTTACAGTAAAGATAGGGAAAACGTTTTTTGTAACCTTCCATGAAGCGGTTTTCGCCCTCTTCGCGACCGACGATCAGCTTGAAGTGGGGGCGAGGACGAATGTGACGGCCAACCTTGAGCAGCATTACGTCATCGAATTCATAATCCTTGTGCCCCTGAACCTGCCACAGATCGACCAGTTTTTTCGAATAACTTTCGTCGGTGAGAAAGCAGCAGCCGCCGGCAGGTTGGGCGTATTCGTCAAAGCCATAGGCCTCGGCCAACGCCATCTGCGGCTTACGCGAACGGCCATTGAAGTCGAACATCTTGTCGCGCTTGATCCAGCCTTCCCGCTCGGGTTTGGTGGCGGGCAGGTTTTTGCCACAAAGCGGTCGCACCAGCAGCTCGCCGGCGCCCGAATCGCGGGTGACGATGTTCATGGTGTCGCGGCGCTGTGACATGGGCCGCTGGCCGACCACTTCACCGGTGATGATGAAGTCGAAATCATTCTCCTTGAGCCATTCCATGGCCTTGCCCACCATGAAAGTCTTGCAGTCGAGGCAGGGATTCAGGTTGGCGCCATAGCCGTGTTTGGGATTGATCAGTACATCTTTGTATTCGTCGATGACATCAATGATGTGCAACTTGATGCCCAGCTGCTCGGCGACCCAGAGGGCGTTATTACGCTTTTGTTTTTTCTGGTCGTTTTTGCGGATGGCATGGGTATGGCCTTCGACACAGAAACCGGTGAAAAAATTGATGCCTTCGATGTGGACGCCTTGATCCTGCATGGCGCGTACCGCCAGCATAGAATCGAGACCGCCGGAAATGAGGGCCACGGCTTTGGCTTGTTTGGACATGATGATTTTGAATCTGCAGGACTGAAAAGGCCGCTAAATATAGCACAATGGCGGCCTAATAAGGCGATGCTGCTGTGTTGTCTAGCACTTTGTCAGTGGCGTGTTTCGCTATCGTGCTTGAAAGGCTGGCCAGTGTTGCTGGCCGTCTTGATGCGGTTCAGCGCTTGCTGGCTACCCGTTTCGTCCCACAGTTCAAAGCTGTCGAGCAGATCAATGGGATGGTTTTTTTGGTTAATTTCACCAATGGCGTGCAACACATCCATCATCGGTACAAAGTCAGTCGCCAGTTGACCATAAAAGCCATGAATCTTGTCATGTAGTTGCTGGTAGGCGCTGCGCCCCATATTGACGAAATAGCTTAGGCTGACTAGCCGGCGCTTGGCTGTGAGGGGGAATAGGCCAGACAACAGCAGGCACTTATCGCCAACGTCGCGTAGCTGATCGTGTTGCTGCCGGCCTTGACTCTGAATTCCATCGAGAAACTCCAGTGCGATGATGCTGCTGGTCAATTCGGGTCGTTGGCAAAAGCGCATCAGGGTGAAGACTAGGTAGCTTTCCAGGGTTTCATCGAGTTGGAGGTTTGCATTGGCCTCGGCCTCGCTGACCAGGCTCTGCCACTGGGTGGTTGCTGTCGGTTCAATAACTATATTGTTCATAGCGTCAGTATCACCGTTTTAGGTTGCCTATTAAGGCTATCGGCTATTTGACCAGCCCCCTTGAACAAACCTTATGCCGAATACTGTTTGTATGTATGATTGCTTAGGTTGAATACAGAGCGTGTAGAGGCGGTTATGTATAAATCTATACTGACAGTGGTACTGGGTTACAGTGTCTCGGCAACGGCGCTGGCGGACATGGGGATGTCGACTGCGCTGCAGCTGGGTTACCGGGTCGATAATCTTGATTGGAATATTGCTGGTGATATTAATGGCCAGAACCCTAATGTCCTGTCTGAATTGCAGTGGACCGGTCTCCAAATTCCCCAGGCCAAGCTGGATATTAATGCCTATATGGCAAGCTTTTATATTAAGGGTAACTTTTCATATGGCGAGATAAAAGGGGGGGATAATCAGGACTCGGATTATTATTCCGATAATCGTACTAATGAGTTTTCCAGGTCCAATAATGGCGTTGCTGGTGAGGTGGCTGATGCCAGTATCGGTCTTGGCTATAAAATTGATACCTCTCGTCGGGACGATAAACTCCGTAGCTATTTTATGCCAATGCTTGGCTATTCTATCAATATCCAGAATCTTCAGATGAACGATGGTGTCCAGACGGTTGCGTCCAATCTTTCGCCGCCACTCGGGCCATTTCCTGGTTTGAACAGTAGTTATGATGCCCAGTGGCAGGGGGGCTGGGTGGGCTTGCTCATAGGCGAGGAAAATACCAAAACTGACCTGACGATTGAGTTGAGCATGATCTACCACAATGTAAACTATCAGGCCGAAGCAGACTGGAATTTGCGATCAGACTTTGCTCATCCCAAGAGCTTCGAGCAACGGGCCGATGGCAATGGTGTTACCTTATCGCTTAGTGGCCGCTCACCACTTGGTCATTCAAAGAAATGGTTCTGGGCCTTTGGTCTTGATTATGGTCGCTGGCAGACCAATGCTGGCCTGGACTACACTTACTTTGCCGATGGCAGTACGGCTTTAACCCGGCTCAACAAGGTGCGTTGGGAGTCCTCTGCCATTAATTTGGGCCTGGAACTAAGGTTGTAGACAGCCTGGCTGCAATCTCTCACGGTCAGAGGGTATAATCCTCCCTTTTTGCGGTTTTCAAACATTTTGAAGGGGATACCTTGGTTGCCAGTAATCGAGGCAGTATGACTGCCGATTGTGATCTTTCCACCTTTCAGGGGTTGATTCTGGCCCTGCAGAGTTATTGGGCAGAGCAGGGGTGTGTTGTTATGCAGCCTTACGATATGGAAGTCGGGGCAGGCACATTTCATACTGCAACCTTTCTTCGTTCCATCGGCCCCGAGCCCTGGCGCGCGGCTTATGTGCAGCCCTCGCGCCGTCCCACCGATGGCCGCTATGGAGAAAACCCCAATCGACTGCAGCACTATTACCAGTTCCAGGTGGTACTCAAGCCCTCGCCTCTAGAAATTCAGGAACTCTACCTTGGTTCGCTGAAAATGCTTGGCTTCGATCCACTGGAACACGATATTCGCTTCGTTGAAGACAACTGGGAATCACCAACCCTGGGTGCCTGGGGTTTGGGCTGGGAAGTCTGGCTCAACGGTATGGAAGTGACTCAGTTCACCTACTTTCAGCAGGTTGGTGGTTTGGAATGCAGGCCGGTGACGGGTGAGATCACTTACGGCCTTGAGCGTCTGGCTATGTATATCCAAGGTGTGGATAGCGTCTACGATTTAGTCTGGGCGCACGGCCCCGACGGTGATGTCACGTATGGCGATATCTTTCATCAGAATGAAGTTGAGCAATCGACTTATAACTTTGAACATGCCAACACCGACACCCTGTTCCAGTGGTTCGACGCCTGTGAGGCCGAGAGCAACAAATTGATCGCGGCCGGCCTGCCGTTGCCTGCCTATGAGCAGATGGTCAAGGCATCACACACCTTTAACCTGCTCGATGCCCGCCACGCTATTTCGGTGACTGAACGGGCCCGTTTTATCGGTCGGATTCGTTCCCTGTCGCGGGCGGTAGCCGAAATTTATTATTCACGTCGTGAAGCACTGGGATTTCCCATGTTGAAGCAAGGGGACAAAGGCTGATGAATAGACGTGATTTTCTGGTTGAGCTGGGTACCGAAGAGCTGCCACCCAAGGCGCTGTCAAAACTGTCTGCCGCCTTTACCAGGGGCATAGTCGAAGGCTTAAAGGCTGCTGGCCTGAGTCACTCGGCGGTGCATAGTTATGCCACACCACGCCGCCTGGCTGTAGTGGTTGAGGCCCTGCAAGAGGCCCAGGCGGATACAAAAATCGAACGCCGTGGTCCAGCGCTGCAGGCCGCCTATGATAATGAAGGCCTGCCTTCCAGGGCACTGCAGGGTTTTGCCCGTTCCTGTGGTGTTGAGATAGAGGCGCTCGAAAACCTGGAAACAGACAAGGGTAGCTGGCTGGTGTATCGCGCCGACGAGCAGGGCAAGCCGACGCAGGGGCTGATCCCTGCCATTGTTCAACAGTCGCTGGATAAGTTGCCGATTCCCAAGCGCATGCGTTGGGGGGATCTCAGTGCTGAATTTGTCCGACCGGTGCACTGGTTGGTGTTGTTGTTCGGTGATGAGGTTATTGACGCAGAAATATTGGCGGTACAGTCCGGTCACGAAACGCGCGGACACCGGTTTCACCATCCTGAAAAAATCAGCATCAACCAGCCATCCGAATATGGACCCCTGCTGGAAACCGAAGGCCGCGTTGTTGCCAGCTTTAATGATCGACGTGAAGCGGTGCGCGGCCAGGTGCAAGCGGCTGCGATCAAGCTGGGTGGCAAGGCTGTTATCGATGCGGCCCTGTTGGACGAAGTCACTGGCATGGTTGAATGGCCGGTGGCCGTCGCTGGTTCGTTTGAAGAAGCCTTTCTTGACGTGCCAGCCGAGGCGTTGATCTCGGCGATGAAGGGCCACCAGAAATATTTTCACGTGGTCAGTGGTGACGGCAAGTTGATGCCGAATTTTATCACCATCAGCAATATCGAAAGCAAGGACATTAGCGCCGTGCGTGCCGGTAACGAGCGGGTGATTCGTCCGCGTCTGTCTGATGCTGAGTTTTTCTGGGATCAGGATCGCAAACATACGCTCAAAGATAATCGTGAAACACTGAAAAGCGTGGTGTTCCAGAAAGAGCTGGGCACCGTACTCGACAAGTCCGAGCGCATTGCCTCGCTAGCCGGTTTTATTGCCGAACAGCTTGGGGCTAATAGGGGCGATGGTATTCGTGCCGGTCAATTGGCCAAGTGTGACTTGATGTCTGAAATGGTCGGTGAGTTTCCTGAGCTGCAAGGCATCATGGGGTCTTACTACGCCAATAATGATGGCGAATCAGCGGCCGTGGCCGTAGCCATGAATGAACAGTACATGCCGCGTTTCGCCGGTGACGAGTTGCCGCAAGGCGCGGTTGGTCAGGCGTTGGCGATTGCCGACAAAATCGACACCATGGTCGGTATTTTTGATATTGGTCAGCCGCCGACGGGCAGTAAGGACCCGTTTGCCTTACGTCGTGCAGCACTGGGTATCGTACGCATCATTATTGAAAACGAACTGGATCTTGATCTTAAATCCATTCTTGGCCATGCAGAGAATTGTTATCAGAATTTTGGTTCTAAAAAACGGGTGCTGCAGCTAGAGACGTTGGAGAAGGTATTTAGTTTCATGATAGAACGCCTGCGCGTCTACTACACCGATGCGGGTATCTTGGTAGATGTGTTTGAAGCAGTCTCGGCGCTACGGCCAAGCCGCCCCTATGATTTCGATCAACGTGTCCGTGCCGTGAATGCCTTCCGCCAATTGGCCGGGGCTGAGTCACTGGCGGCTGCCAACAAACGTGCTGCCAATATTCTGCGCCAGGCGATTGAAGGCGGCGTCACCATTGCCGCGGTAGTAGATAGCTCATTATTGCAGGAAGCAGCCGAGCAGGCTCTGGCAGAACGTATCGCTTCAGTCAGCGCAGCCGTTAAACCCGCCTTGGAAAAACTCGACTACACCAGTGCTTTGCAGGAAATGGCGGCACTGCGTGAGACGGTCGATGCCTTTTTTGATGAGGTCATGGTGATGGTTGAAGATGAACAGATCAAGTTGAATCGCCTGGCCCTGCTTAACAGGCTGCATCAGCTGTTTATGCAGGTGGCTGACGTGTCACAGTTGCAGAGTTAAGCCATGAAACTGATCATTCTCGACCGCGATGGCGTTATCAACCGAGACTCTGACGACTACATTAAGTCAGTCGATGAATGGCAGCCCATTCCCGGCAGCATCGAAGCCATTGCCAAACTGTCGATGAACGATTATCACATTGTGGTAGCCACTAATCAGTCGGGCATCGGTCGTGGTTATTTTGATCTCGATACATTGAATCGAATGCATGACAAAATGCATAAGCTGGTTAACGATGCTGGGGGTACTATTGATGCGGTGTTCTTTTGTCCCCATCGTCCGGATGAAGGCTGTGATTGCCGCAAGCCCAAGCCGGGAATGTTAGAAGATGTTGCTGCGCGTCTGCATACCGATTTAACGGCCGTGCCGGTGGTGGGCGATTCCTTGCGTGACATGCAGGCGGCCGAGGCGGTGGGTGCGCGTCCCCTGCTGGTGCGTACTGGCAAGGGCGAACGCACGCTGGCCAGATTGGCTAACGATGTGCCGTATCCTGTCTTTGATGACCTGGCCGCGGTGGTGGAAATGTTATTGCTGGAAGAAGGTTAAGTGTAATGCAGTATTTTCGTTCGGCGATCTATTTTGTCAGTATGGTGCTGACTGCGGTGGTGTTTGCATCTCTGGCGCTGCTTACCTTTCCGTTTTCATTCGAGACGCGTTATCGCTTTATCTCGCAATTTGCACGCTTCAATATCTGGTGGCTGAAACTAACTTGTGGCCTGAACTATGAAGTGGAAGGCTTGGAAAACCTGCCCAAAGAGTCAGCTATCGTTTACGCCAAACACGCCTCCACCTGGGAGACCTACGCGCTGCAGTGTTTTTTGCCACCACAAACCTGGGTGTTAAAACGTGAACTGTTGCGGGTACCTTTTTTCGGCTGGGGTCTGGCCTTGTTGAAACCGGTGGCCATCGATCGGGCGTCGGGGCGCAAGGCGTTGAAACAATTGGTCGAGCTGGGCAAGGCCTGTCTTGATGAAGGTCGTTGGTTGATAATCTTTCCCGAAGGCACGCGCATGGCACCGGGCAAAATGCGCAAGTTCGGTTTTGGTGGCGCCATGCTGGCCGAAAAGAGTGGTCACCCGGTGGTGCCGATCGCCCACAACGCCGGTCACTTTTGGCCGCGGCATGGCTTTCTCAAAAAGCCGGGTGTGATCAAGGTCAAGATAGGTCCTGCAATAGATAGCAAACTGCACAAGGCATCCGAGATCAATCAAATGGCAGAGCAGTGGATCACCCAGGCCATGACCGAGATCACCGGTCAGCCTGAAGAAATCGTCGAGCGTAAAAAATAATCCCTCACAAAATGTCCGTAGTTCGTAGCTGAACTATCTTGTTATACTGTTGCCTTATTGAAAATTTTCATGAAAGGCCAGCATGGACGAGTTGTTTAACAACCCCCTGTTTCAATCTGCACTGCTGCCATTTGTGGTCAGTCTAGTAGCGGCGATCATCCTGCGTCCGCACGGTTGGGTTTGGGCCGGGCTGTCAGCCATTGCCGGCTTTGCCGCCAGTGTCTATCTGTTAACCGATTTCAGATTTTTTCCGTTAAGCAGTCACCGCAAAATTTTGTTGCTGGGTGGTGGTGCCGTGGTGCTGGGCATGTTGCTGGATCTGCTGCCCTGGCGGCGCATCACGCCGGGTCTTTTGTTTGTGACCGCTGTGGCAGCGACCTTATGGGTGATCTGGCCGCGCTTTCGTGCCTTTGATGGCTGGCAATTGTGGGCCTTGGCCATTGCCGGGCCGGCCTATGTTGCCTGGTTGGTGGTGGCCTCTGAGGGGTTGCGGCAGAAGTCGTTGCAGGCCGATAGTCTTGTCTTCGCCCTGGGCCTGGGGACCGGGTTGTCTGCCCTGCTGGGTGCGACGGCATTGTATGGGCAGCTGGGTTCGGCCATCGCAGCCGCGGTGGGCGCGCGCCTGTTATTGCAGGTGCTTGGCAAGCCCGTAGCCGCCGGTTCGGTCATGCTGCTGCCGTTGGTGTCAGTTTTGGCTTTGCTGAGCTTGGGGGCGGTGGTCTACGCCAAATTACCGTGGTACAGCCTGGTGCTGTTGGCCTTGGTGCCGGTCATGGCGCGCGTACCGTTACCGGCCAATGTGCCAAGATTGTTGCACATTGTAGCAACGGTTTTGATTGCCTTGTTGCCCGCCACCTTGGCAGTATTTTTGACCTGGCAAGAGGTTGGCGCGCCACCGCTTTAAAGCATTTTTTGGAGTTTTTTTGTTAACTAATAGGAGAGTATGTATGCGCAAATTTTGTTTAGCCGCTGCCATGATGGCATCAATGTCGGCCCAGGCTGCCGAGAGTTACACCATCGATCCATTCCACACCTATCCGAATTTTGAGATCAACCATCTCGGTTTTTCTACCATGCATGGTCGTTTTGACAAGACCTCCGGCAATCTGACTATCGACTGGGAAAAGAACACTGCTTCGGTGGATATTACTATTGACGCTGCTTCTGTCAGCACCGGCATGAAAAAACGTGATGATCATTTGACTTCACCTGATTTTTTGAATGCCGCTGAGTTTCCTGAGATCACCTATAAATCCACCAAGGTCACTATCAACAAAGATAAAACTGCCATGGTGGAAGGCAATCTGACCATCATGGGTGTCAGCAAGCCAGTTGCATTGAAAGTGGAAAGCATCAACTGCGGTGATCACCCAATGAAGAAAGGTACCTATGTTTGTGGTTTTGATGCCGAGGGCAAGTTCAAACGTTCAGATTTTGGGGTGACTTATGCCCTACCAGCGGTGGGTGATGAAATGAAGCTCCATATCGAAGTAGAGGCAACACGTAACTAATTCGGTTTGAATAAACGGCGGCGTTGTTGCAAGCGTCGCCGGTTATTATTGCCAGCACAGGCCCATGGTAGGAGCGGGTAAACTTCTGACACGCTTGATTCCAACAAGCTGCAATTAAAAAGCTCTTCGTAGACCTGTGTGCAATCAGCGGTGAAACCGCACATTCCAGCAACCAAGTAGTGCGAGCTAATTCGCGTGGCTATTTGAAGGATTTTAGTGGGCAGTCGCTACTCGCCCCGTCAGTCACTTGAGAGCCGAAGCGATAGCGTAGGTTTTGATCCCGGCCGAGGCCTAGTTGAAGAACGGAGTGGAGTTGGCCCATGGACGGGGTAACTCTTTAACGAGTACTGGAGACACCCTTGACTATGGTTATACCAAAGTCAAGGCTCGACTGAAACATGGCACAGAGTTTAGCGGGTGCTCATTTTGGTTTTGTTGTGAAACAATGGAACACACATTGAAATTCACAAAATAACCAAAATTCGCATTGCCCGCTGGAACGATTTGTTATATTTCTAAGCAAACTTGTTTTTGATAATCACCTCATCTAATTCTAGCTGACCTGGTCGTGGCCACGCTTCCTTTGTGCCCTTGCCAATTGCAACAAACATTGCAATCACATGGTCGTCAGGCAGGTGAATAAGTTCAGCAACTTTTTCGAAATCGAAACCATCCATTGGGCATGAATCGTACCCCATCGATTTTGCGGTAAGCATTAATGTTTGTGCGGTTATACCGCAAGATCTCATTGCCTCATCTCTCTGAACCTGATCTTTGCCTCGATTACTTCTTCTTCGGTCATGCTGTGGGTTGCATCAAAATGTTTAACCGCTCGACGTGAACGTATTGCATCTACTGTATTCATACTATTTCTCCTGATTGTGTAAAAACATAACGCCTTGCTCAGCGGGAATTCAAAGTGGCACGTTTTTATGAAGACAAAACAAGTGCCAATTTTAATTCCCGCTGGAAATATTTGTTAGGATATATTTTTGTTGGCCTTAAAATAGCACTCCACAAATACAAAATTAACACGCTATTTGTCACCACATGGACGCTTGAATTTTTTGCGCGCGCGCTCGACTTTATTCCTGATTACGCAGTCAGAAACATGGTCGTTAATAAGTCCCATTGCTTGTATAAAAGCATACGCCGTGGTGGGTCCAACAAATTTCCAGCCCAGTTTTTTCAGATCCTTTGATAATGCAATCGATTCCGCTGATGTAGATACAGTCTGTGGTTTCGCGAGTTGCTTCGCATCTGGTTCGTAACGCCAGAAAAAGGCTGCTAGCGAGCCTTCCTGTTTGACGAGTACCTTAGCTTGTTTTGCGTTGTTGATGACCGCCTCGATCTTGCCGCGATGGCGAACAATACCCTCGTCTTTAAGAAGGCGATTAATATCGCGCTGGTTGAAGTGCGATATTTTATCGAAATCAAAATTGTGAAAGGCAGAGCGGAAGTTATCGCGCTTGGCAAGGATGGTGCGCCAACTCAGTCCAGATTGAAAACCTTCCAGGCACAATTTTTCAAATAAGTGGTGGTCATCGCTGACCGGGAAACCCCATTCGGTATCGTGATAGCCGAGAAGCTCAGGTGCGGCATCGCACCATTTGCAGCGTAGTTTACCGTCAGCCCCCTTTGTTGTCGCCCCCATACATCCACTCCTTGTATTAGAATTGTGAGGTGGTTTATCACTTACTCAACCAAGAAGAAATTTGAATCGTTGATCGTATTTTGCATGTCTGATTTCAATAATTTCTGCGCTCACAACATTTTTCACCACAAATGGATCATTGTTCACCCTGCTTTGAAGGTCTGGCAGTGTTGTGTTATGCGCCACAATCCCGCCGTCCAAATTAGGCTGAAGACTGCTGACAATTGACCATTGAAAATATGCCGTCATCAAAACCGCGCTTGATCCATTCGTTGTGGCCTTCCATAAATTGGCCGGCTTGGCCTTTGTTGCCGGAAAATCTAAGTAGTACGATAAACATTAGTCTGTACTCAGGTCAATATGATTGTGCGAGTAAATTTAGCCTCACAGCTCATATCTATAACGAGTCTGCAGAAAAACTAGCTTACAATTCATCATTGGGCAAAAGAACAGTCGGGGTGATTTGATCGATATGACCTTAGGTTGGCATATCGGCGATAACGATAAAGTTCGTTATTTCTACAAGGAAGGTGGAGGCGCAGGCTACCATAGTGAAATGAGAATTTATCCGGACCAAGGTATTGCATCCGCCATCATGGTGAATAAAACCAATTTCAATTCAAAGAAAAAACTCAACTATCTCGCCCCAATACTGACAAATTTGGTGTGTCATCCAAATTAAATTGCGCCATTACTTGTATGTATATTGAGCTAAGAGCTAAATTGTAAATATGCTCGCTAATAAAGGAGGCGCTTTCGTGAAGGCAATGTGCTGGCAAGATTACGGTAACCTTGACCAGATTAAAATCATCGAAGTTGATGTGCCAACGCCAAAAGCGAATGAGGTGTTGCTTCGTACCCATGCCTCCTCCATTAACTCCTGGGATTGGGAGGTTATTCAGGCGACCTATTGGATAAATCGCGTCGAACATAAACTAACTTCAAAATATAAAACACTGGGCGCTGATGTGGCCGGTGAAGCCGTTGCCGTTGGCAGTTCAGTGACAAAACATAAGGTAGGGGATCAGGTGTATGGGGATCTCTCTCACAGCCGCTGGGGTGGCTTTGCTGAATATGTGGCGGCTGATCAAAAATTGCTCTTTCCCAAGCCTGCCAACCTCACTTTCGCTCAGGCTGCTGCAGCGCCTCAGTCGGGGCTGTTAGCACTCCAAGGTCTACGTGATAAAGGTCAACTTAAAAAAGGTGAGCGTGTATTAATCAACGGTGCATCGGGTGGTACCGGTACCTTTGCCGTGCAGTTGGCTAAATTGTGGGGCGCAGAGGTAACGGCTGTGTGCAGTGGCCCCAAAATTGAGTTAGTGAAGTCGCTGGGTGCAGACTATGTGATTGACTACACCCAGCAAGATTTTACTCAAAACGGTCAACAATATGATTTGATTCTTGATGTTCAAGGTCATCATTCCTTAAACGACTACAAGCGGTCTCTCAAAGAAAATGGGCGTTACGTCATAGTGGGAGGTGAGGAGGCGCTTATCTATCGTGTGCTGTGGCAAAGCATCAAGACGAAAATTTTGGGTGGGTCACAGATGGGATTGTTATTACACAAAGCAAATAAGGGCCTTGAAGACCTGACTGTGTTGTTGGAAGAAGAGAAAGTAACGCCAATCATTGATCGATGTTTTCCCCTTGATGAACTCCAAACCGCTATGCGCTATTACGCTGAAGGGAAAGCGCGCGGCAAGGTGGTGATCACAACGAAGGGGGCATCATCATGAAAGCGGTGATATGGACCCGTTACGGACCGCCTGAAGTGTTGGAAGTACAGGAGGTGGAAAAGCCAACTCCGAAGGCAAACGAGGTGTTGATTAAAGTACATGCCACGACGGTGGAGACAGGCGATTGCGAGCTGCGACGTTATCGGCTTCACAATTGGCTTTATATGTTGTTTCGTCCCTATTTTGGTCTGTTTAAACCCAGAATGGTAAAAATCTTGGGGCAGCAAATTTCAGGCGTGGTTGAAGCGATGGGTAAAGATGTTACCCGCTTCAAACCGGGAGATGCGGTGCTCGCTGGGGTGGAGGCAATGGGAACCACCGTGGAATATGTCTGCTTGGATGAAAAGAGAATGATCGTTCCAAAGCCTGGCAGCATTAGTTTTGAAGAGGCTGCTGCCATTCCAGTCGGTGGTGTTAATGCCCTGCATTTTCTTAGATTGGCCGAGATTAAACCCGGTGGCCAGGTGTTGATCTATGGGTCGAGTGGGGCCATTGGCACCTTCGCGGTACAGCTTGCCAAGCACTTTGGCGCAGAGGTGACCGCGGTGTGCAGTCAGGCAAAAAACGAGTTGGTGAGATCGCTTGGTGCAGATTATGTGATTGACTATAAGACTCAGCGTTTGAGTGATAGTCAACAGTTGTTCGACGTGGTCTTCGACACTATTGGCAAAAGCCCATACTCGGAGAGCCTTCAGATATTAAAGCCCGGTGGCATCTATCTACTGGCTAATCCTACATTTCGTCAGCAGCTTAGATCCTACTGGACGCAACTCATCAGCAATAAACGTACGACGTGTAAACTGGCTCATAACAGTATCGAGGCGTTAGAGTACCTGACAAGCTTGGCGGAGCAGGGTGAGCTAAAGGTGGTTGTGGATCGTTGTTATCCCATGGAACAGATTATCGAAGCGCACCATTATGTAGAGCAAGGTCACAAATCGGGGAATGTGGTCATCATTGTAGGGGCAAAGGAATGGAACCCTCTTTAAGTTTTACCTCGCTATTTATCCTCTATCTTATCTTGATGCTAATGGGGCTATATCTTATTGCATTGGGTTATTGGCAAATTAAGGTGCTGAAAGGGAATAGCATGAAAAACCCGGACGGCAGTTGCGATGACTGGCATAGAGAGCCTATCTATTACGGTATGGCCGTGGCGGATCTTTTTGTCGCCTGTCCGGCTAATGTCATTGCCATCATTCTGGTGTTATTCGGCTCTGTTTTAGGTTTTTATCTGCTAGCCATGGTGAGCTTCTGGTGGCTCTGGGCGAACGTGATGACAACCGCGACCAGCCTGCGATTTATGCAACCCAAAATAAGCTTCGTTTGGTTTGTGACCTACCCGTTTGGAGCACTGCTTGGGTTGAGTTATATCATCTGGTCACTGATCCACTTTGAACAGATATTTAAAGGCTAGGAGATGGAGATCGTTTGGGGTGTCGTGCTTATATTACTGGGTGGGATTGCCTGGTTTAGACAGCTGATTTGTGCGTTCTCTCCAACGCTGGGTATAAAGTGGGGGTTGATGGAAGCACCGGCCGATACAGAGCGAGCACTCTTCATCGAAGGGCGGGGTGAGGCGATATGGGATGCACTCATAACCTGGACATTGCCACTGTGTGGTGTGTTGTTGATGATAGGGCATCCTTATTGGCCTTATGTCGGCTTAATCGGTGGTGGTAGTTACCTCTACTTTTCGGGGCGTGTGATTGCAACCCGAATTATTCTGCAAAGAAATAAGGTCTCGATAGGTAGTAAAAGCAGCATTAAACTTGCCTATACCTTCGGTCTGCTTTGGGCAATGACTGCGTTTATAACTATCGTCATGGCATTGCAACGTTTGATTTAGTCTTAACAGACTCTAGGTCAGTATCTTTTGGCGCTAAAGATGGCACCTTACCCATGGTGGAAACTTTAAAATGGATGCACTTTCAAACAAGGAGCAGCGCGCCTCAAAAACAGCCATAATGGCGGCGGTGCATCGTTATCTTTCGCTATTTGAACCCAACCCTGATTTCCGTAATCAGGATACCTTGGCCAAGCTCTTTATTCCGCGGTTATGGAAGTTTTTGATCAGCTTTGCCTGGTTCCGACGTTTCCTGCTTAAAAAGCTGAACAGAGAAGTGCCGGGAACATATCCCTACGTTATTGCCAGAGCCAAGTACTTCGATGAACAGTTTATCCTTGCTTTGAATGAACGTGTGCCGCAAATTGTGTTGTTGGGTTCAGGCTATGATAGCCGTGCCATTCGTTATCAAACACAGAATCAAGGCAGTACGGTGTTTGAACTGGATACACCAGCGTTGCTGAAAAATAAGCAGGCGATTTTTAAACAAAACGGTATTGATATTCCCGATAGATTAAAGCTATGTCCTATTATCTTTGGTAAAGGTGATTTGGCGACGGTGCTCCAACAGGCCGGTTTTAATCCAGCGCTCAAGACACTGTTTATGTGGGAGGGGGTGAGCTATTACCTGACTGAACCTGCGGTGCTCGAAACACTCTCTTTCATCAAAGATAATGCACCGGTGAGTAGCGTCTTGGTGTTTGATTACTTCTATCAGTCCTTTATCGATGGCAATCATGATTATTACGGCGCCAGAGAGATTGCCACCGCAGTGCAAGAGGCTGGGGAGCCATTCCAGTTTGGTATTGAGCCGGAAAACTTGGCGCCTTTTCTTGCCGACTTTGGTTTTGAGCTTTTATCACGTTACAACTCAGGTGATTTGGAGCAGGCTTATCTTTCTAGGCATGGCGAGCAGTTGGGCAAGGTGTACGGCTTTGCGGAGTGCGTGACAGCAATACGAATTTAATAAGGAGGGTTGAGATGAAAATTACTTTCTACGGTTATAACGCCTTTATTATCGAGGCGGGCGACAAGAAGATTGCCATTGATCCAGGCGCGCTGTTTCTTTATTACTTTCGTATGACTACGGTGATTCCAAAAGAGCAATGGCCAGGGATTACACATATCTTTGTTACCCATGGTGATCCCGATCACTACTGGCATGCTGATCGTGTAGCTAAGGTGTCCGGTGCGCCGGTGATTATGAATCACACCATGGTACGCGAGGTGAATGGTAAACCATTGGCCCTAGGGCCTCGCAGTAAGGGATTGGCGTTTACCACAGAGTTTGATCGATACGTGACGCTGGGAGTGGATGAAGAAGTGAGCGTGGATGGTGTTTCGGTGACCGGTCTTAAAACGACCCACGGGCCACTTACATTTAAGATTGGCCGGTTTCGTGTTGGGACGGTTACCCCAGGGCCTGAAGAGCGGGTGGGGTGGGGTGCAATAGGGTTTCATATGCAGTTTGATGGCGTATCTATTGTTAATCTTGGTGATACTTTTCTTCATGCAGAAGAGTGGAGCCAGATAGATTCACCAGATCTGTTGATGGTCCCAATTGGTGGTCGGGAGATTCACAACACCATGGATGAGGCGGAGGCGCTGGAGGCGGTTAAGGTGATTAAGCCCAAGCTGGTCATTCCATGTCACTACAACTGCCTGGGCTTGTTTTCCCGCAAATATAATCCTGCGGATGATGCGTGGTTCAAAAACAGCGTGATTGAGGCAGGCTATCGCTGCGAGATTTTGCAGATGGGCCAGTCCCTCTCGCTTAAGTAAACCGGGCGTCAGGCGATGATGATATTGAGAGCATACTCTGTAGCTTTGATCTTACCGCTGTTGTGGTCAACGGCCTGCTTGGCTGGGAGTGAATCGGGTGAAGTAACACCCAGTCATCATACCCAGGAGGGTGGCAAGCCCCCAGTTTCCTAGACACTTGATAGCTTCTCAAAATATTGTTTTTCAAACTCGGCTGGCGATACCCCATCATTATTTCCGTGACGCCGATTCGGATTATGAAAAAACTCAATGTAGTTAAAAATTTCTGACCGGGCCTCTGGAGTGCCTGGGCGATTTCGACACCAGTCGGGCAATACTTTTTTCTGTGTGGCTCGGCCTATTCCACAACGCTGTTTAAAGAAATAGGTGAAGCGTTCTCCTCGTTTGATTTTGCCATGGTGCCCATTGGTACCTACGGTAACCGCAAGTATGGGGTGAATAATCACACTAATCCCGAGGAGGCAGTGCAATTAGCGCAGGAGATTAATGCCAAGGCGGTGATGGGTATCCACTGGGGGGACGATAGATCTCTCCAATGAAGATCCCTGCGAACCACCGCTACGCTTTCGTTCTGCGGAGGTATGTCCGTGTTAATTGTTTTATAGTTAGCCCATTTTCACTCATAGTGGTATCTACATGAAATGACTGTTATGTGGCTATCCGAAACTGCATAAACTAGCCTATGTGTGTCATCAGTTCTTCTGGACCAAAAGTCCGCCAAATTTTCTTTTAAAGGTTCCGGTTTACCTATACCTTCAAAAGGTGCCCTTAGCACATCGAGGATTAGCTTATTAATTCGCTTTAATGTCTTTTTATCCTGGCCTTGCCAATACACATAATCTGACCAAGCTGCCTCAGTCCATGCCAGATTCCTAGTCATCCAGTAAATCCCTTTCATGAACATTACCCTCTCGGTATTGCTCAATGGATTTCCGTAAATGCTCCGCATTTGCTGGGGACTTCAGTAGGTACACTGTTTCCATCAGGCTATTGAAATAATCGAGTGACATCACGACCGCATCCTCGCTATCTCGGCGAGTAATAATGGTACAATCGGCATCGTTAACCACCTGATCTAGAACAGTTTTCAGACTATTTCTTGCTTCGGTAAATGAGACAATGCGCATTTTACACCTCTACTTGTACACAATATTGAACAAGTATAGACACTATTTCAGTCATGTACAATATACAAGACAGGTGTGTATTGAGGGGCTAACGCCTTGCTCAGCTGCAATTTAGAGTGGCACGTTTTTGCGTAAGTAAAACAAGTGACGCTTTTAATTGTCCGCTGGAGCTATTTGATACTTGTTTATGACCTTCTCCCCTTGCTCGGGCTTGGTCGCTAGACCATCCATTTGTTTTAAACTGATTTTGCACACCATGTTTAATCAAAAAGAGGAGAAGGTCATATGAGATTCTACACCGAAAACAGAAAATATTACTGCGGTATCGATCTACACACCAAAATGATGTATGTCTGCATTCTTGATCAGGCAGGTGAGATACTACTTCATCAAAATATACCGGCTAAGCCTGCACCTTTTCTGAAGTTAATCGATGACTATCGAGAAGACCTGGTTGTCGGTGTCGAGTGCATGTTCTCCTGGTACTGGCTGGCGAATCTGTGTGAACAGCAAGGCATTGAATTTATTCTTGGCCACGCCTTGTATATGAAGGCGATCCACGGTGGAAAAACCAAAAATGACAAACTTGATTCTGAGAAAATTGCCCGCCTGATGCGGGGCGGCAATTTTCCTTTAGCCTTTGTTTATCCATCTGATCTGCGCCCTTATCGAGATCTTTTGCGTCGTCGCAATTTCCTGGTGAACATGCGCAGTGAAGTGTTGGCACATATCAAGCTGACTAACCATCAATATAACTTGCCAGCCTTCGACAAGCATATTGGCAAGAAGGGCAATCGTGAGGGACTTGAACAACGTTTTAAGGATGCCACGGTGCGTAAAAATGTTGAGGTCGATCTAGCAGTGGCAGACCACTTCCATGATCAGATCAATCAACTGGAAAACTACATTATCCGCCATGTAAAGCAGTTTGATCCCAGAGCCTATTATCGCCTGCAATCGGTACCGGGGATTGGGCGTGTACTGGCATTGGTCATCTTATACGAGGTCGGTGACCTATCTAGGTTTCCTACGGCACAATCTTTTTGTTCATATTCACGACTCGTGAAATGCCCCAAAGAATCCGCAGGTAAAAAATACGGTTACGGTGGCGGTAAAATTGGCAATGCCCATCTCAAGTGGGCCTTCAGTGAAGCTACGGCACTCTTCATGCGTGAATCAGATCGTGCCAAGGCCTTTGTCGCCAAACACGAAAAAAAACATGGCAAGGGAAAAGCCATGTCTATTCTAGCCCACAAACTGGGACGTGCGATTTTCTTTATGTGGAAACGAAACGATGCTTTTGATGAAAAATATTTCTTTCAGAGTTGATTAGGCTTGGGATACCTGTCTTGAGCTAACAGTGTATAACTGAGCCCATAGTGGGTAAGGCCTGACCTGAGTTGCTACATTGATAAGGGGACAATGATCCCGGTGCGACTCTGGCTTAACACCCCGAGGCCCTCGCTTTGAATAGACAAGACAGGTGTCCCATTTAATTGTGCAAGTTGATGTGACTGCCTCTGCGCCTGAACCGCGAAATAACTGGATGCCACTGGCAAGCCCGATCGTCGTGACTGGACAG